>Ga0163144_10005373_pt1 | contig 28410 bp, 27 predicted proteins | sample OliLak19BULKMAT1_FD_123175 | JGI IMG/M metagenome (GOLD analysis project Ga0163144, IMG submission 123175) | Freshwater microbial mat bacterial communities from Lake Vanda, McMurdo Dry Valleys, Antarctica - Oligotrophic Lake LV.19.BULKMAT1 | ecosystem: Environmental > Aquatic > Freshwater >... | reverse complement strand
GCAACGCTGCGCGCCGATCAGGTGGTGCTGGCGCTGGGCCACAGTGCGCGCGACACCTTCGAGATGCTGCACCGGCGCGGCGTCGCGATGCAGGCCAAGCCGTTCTCCATCGGCTTTCGCATCGAGCATCCGCAGGGCCTGATCGACCGCGCGCGCTTCGGCTCCAGCGCCGGCCACCCCGTCCTTGGCGCCGCCGACTACAAGCTGGTGCACCACGCCAGCAACAGCCGCGCGGTCTACAGCTTCTGCATGTGCCCCGGCGGCACGGTGGTGGCGGCCACCTCGGAAGTCGGCCGCGTGGTGACCAACGGCATGAGCCAGTACTCGCGCAACGAGCGCAATGCCAACGCCGGCATCGTCGTGGGCATCACCCCCGAGGACTACCGGCAGGGCGGCGGCGGCCCGGTCGACCCCCTCGACGGCCTGGCCTTCCAGCGCTTCTGGGAGTCACGCGCCTACCAGCTCGGCGGCGGCGAGTACCGCGCGCCAGGCCAGCGCGTTGGCGACTTCCTGGCCCGGCGGCCGAGCACGGCCTTCGGCTCGGTCGAGCCGTCCTACAAGCCGGGCGTCACGCCGACCGACCTGGCCGCGCCCGGCAACGAAAGCCTGCCGGTCTATGCGCTCGATGCGATCCGCGAGGCGTTGCCGGCGTTCGAGCGCCAGATCGAAGGGTTCTCGATGGGCGACGCGGTGTTGACAGGCGTCGAGACGCGCACTTCGTCGCCGCTGCGCATCCCGCGGGGCAAGGACTGGCAGAGCCTGAATGTGCGCGGCCTGTACCCGGCGGGCGAAGGGGCGGGTTACGCTGGCGGGATCATGTCGGCCGCGGTCGACGGCATCGAAGTGGCCGAAGCGCTGGCGCTGGCGTTGCTCAGCCGGGCGCGCCCATCACCTGGCTGAAGCCGCCGTCGACGTAGGTGATCTCGGCGCTGATGCCGGCGGCCAGGTCGGAGAGCAGGAAGGCCGCTGCATTGCCGACGTCGTCGATGGTGACGGTACGGCGGATCGGTGCGGTGGCGGCAAACTCGGCCTGCAGCTTGCCGAAGTCCTTGATGCCCGAAGCGGCCAGCGTCTTGATCGGGCCGGCCGAGATGCCGTTGACGCGCACGCCGCGCCCGCCCAGGCTCTGCGCCAGGAATCGCACGCTCGATTCCAGCGACGCCTTGGCCAGGCCCATCAGGTTGTAGTTGGGCACGTAGCGCACGGCGCCCAGGTAGGTCAACGTCAGCAGGGCGGCGCCCGGCCGCAGCAGGGGCAGGGCGGCCTTGGCCATCGCCGGGAAGCTGTAGGCCGAGATGTCGTGCGCGATACGGAAGTTCTCACGCGTGAAACCGTCCAGAAAGTCCCCCGCGATGGCCTCGCGCGGTGCGAACGCGATGGCGTGAACGAAGCCGTCGAACTGCGGCCAGGATTCACCCAGCCGGGCGAACAGGCGCTCGATCTGCGCGTCGTCGGCCACATCGCAATCGAAGACCAGGCTGGAGCCGAATTCGGCCGCGAACTCGGTGATGCGCTCCTTGAAGCGTTCGCCCTGGTAGCTGAAGGCCAGTTCGGCCCCCTCGCGACGGCACGCCCGGGCGATGCCGAAGGCGATCGAACGGTTGTTCAGCACACCGGTGATCAGCAGCCGCTTGCCGGCGAGAAAACCCATGGGAGCTCCAAGAGGCCAATGCAATGGCGGCGATTCTGGCATGCACGCAGGCCGGCAAGTTGCCGGTACGGCTCTTGCAGAGTACAATCCACGTTTCGCTGAAAACCCCGAAAACCCTGTGGGCGGATCCTTCCAGCCCATTTTTTTTGCTCGAACGCTTTCTCGCTCTGCTTTCCGTCACTCGACACGCCACCCCGACACGAATGAACTGGCAAGACGCCGCCCAACGAACGGTCACCGGCCTCGGCTACGAGCTCGTCGATCTCGAACGCTCGGCTGGCGGCCAGTTGCGGGTCTATATCGACCGGGTGCCCGGCACCGAGTACCCCGCGGGTGCTTCGGAGAGCGGCGCGGTGACGGTCGACGACTGCGAAGCCGTGACGCGGCAACTCCAGTATGTGCTCGAGGTCGAGCAGTGCGATTACACGCGCCTGGAAGTGTCGTCGCCGGGGCTGGATCGGCCGTTGAAGCGCGAGGCGGACTATGTGCGCTTCGCCGGTGAGCGCGTGGCGCTGACGCTGAAGCTGCCGTTGGCGGGGCGCAAGAAGTTCGAGGGGCGGCTGGTGCAGCGCGAGGGCGGCTGGCGGCTCGAGGTGGAGGCCTCGCCTGCCGGCAAGGGCCCGAAGGCCGCTCGGCTTGCTGCAAAGCCTGCGGAGACTGCAGAGCCTGCGGGGCCGCAGGCGCTCGACTTTGTGATGGACGAGGTGCGAGAGGCGCATCTGGTTCCGGTGGTGGATTTCAAGGGCAGGGCGCGCACCGCGGCGGCCGAGTCTGTGCACGACGGAGAGTGACAAGAATGAACCGCGAAATGTTGATGCTGGTCGATGCGATCTCACGCGAGAAGAGCGTGGAGCGCGAAGTCGTGTTCGGCGCTGTCGAAGCCGCACTGGCCTCGGCCACCAAAAAGCTGCAGGGCGGCGAGGTCGACATCCGCGTGGCTGTCGACCGTGAAACGGGCGACTACGAGACCTTCCGCCGCTGGCACGTGGTGGCCAACGAGGCCGGCCTGCAGATTCCCGATGCCGAGATCCTGCTCTTCGAAGCGCAGGAGCAGATCGAGGACATCGAGGTCGACGATCACATCGAAGAGCCGATCGAGTCGCTGACGATCGGCCGCATCGGCGCGCAGGCCGCCAAGCAGGTGATCTTGCAGAAGATCCGCGACGCCGAGCGTGAGCAGCTGTTGAACGACTTCATGTCGCGCGGCGAGAAGATCATGGTCGGCGCGGTCAAGCGCCTGGACAAGGGTGACATCATCGTCGAGAGCGGCCGCGTCGAAGGGCGCTTGAAGCGCAGCGAGATGATCCCCAAGGAGAACCTGCGCTCGGGTGACCGCGTGCGGGCCTTCATCGCCGGCATCGACGACACCATCCGCGGCCCGCAGATCATGCTGTCGCGCTCGGCGCCGGGTTTCATGATCGAGCTCTTCGCCCAGGAAGTGCCCGAGATCGAGCAGGGCCTGCTGGAGATCAAGAGCTGCGCCCGCGATCCGGGTTCGCGCGCGAAGATCGCCGTGGTTTCGTACGACAAGCGGGTCGACCCGATCGGCACCTGCGTGGGCGTGCGCGGTTCGCGTGTCACCGCCGTCACCAACGAGCTGGCCGGCGAGCGCGTGGACATCGTGCTGTGGTCGGACGACCCGGCGCAGTTCGTGATCGGCGCCCTGGCGCCGGCCAATGTGCAATCGATCGTCGTCGACGAAGAGCGCCATGCGATGGACGTCGTCGTCGACGAGGAGAACCTGGCCATCGCGATCGGCCGCGGTGGCCAGAACGTGCGCCTGGCGTCCGACCTGACTGGCTGGCGCATCAACATCATGACCGCCGAAGAGTCGAGCGCCAAGCACACGCTGGAGTCCGACTCCGTGCGCAAGCTGTTCGTCGAGAAGCTCGACGTCGATGCCGAGGTGGCCGACATCCTGATCGCCGAAGGCTTCACCAGTCTCGAGGAGGTGGCTTACGTCCCGATGCAGGAGATGCTCGAGATCGAGAGCTTCGACGAACACACGGTGAACGAGCTGCGCACGCGCGCCAAGGACGCCTTGCTGACGATGGAAATCGCCAAGGAAGAGAACGTCGAGGAGGTCTCTCAGGACCTGCGCGACCTCGAGGTCGACGGCAAGGGCCTGAACCCCGAGCTGATCGGCAAGCTGGCCGAAGGCGCCATCCACACGCGCGACGATCTGGCCGACCTGGCCGTCGACGAGCTGACCGAGCTGACCGGCATGGACGAAGTCCAGGCCAAGACTTTGATCATGCAGGCGCGCGCGCACTGGTTCAACGATTGACCGCCCTGACACACCTGCACGCCCCAGCGCCGCACGCCCAAATAGGATTTTCACAATGGCTGTGACCACCGTCGCACAACTTGCCGCCGAGCTGAACCGCCCGGCTGCCACCCTGCTCGACCAGCTTCAATCCGCCGGGCTGTCGAAGGGCTCGGCTGACGACGCCCTGACCGACGCCGACAAGTCGCGTCTGCTCGAGCATCTGCGCTCCAGCCATGGCACCGTGGTGAGCACCGAGCGCAAGAAGATCAGCATCACGCGCAAGAGCACGAGCGAGATCAAGCAGGCCGATGCGTCAGGCAAGGCCCGCACTATCCACGTCGAAGTGCGCAAGAAGCGCACCTTCGTCAAGCGCGACGAAGCGCCGGCCGCCGACGAGGCTGCAGTGCCCGCGGCACCGCGGGTCGACGAGGCCGAACTGCAGCGGCGCGCCGATGAAGCGCGCCAGCACGCCGAAATGCTGCGCCGCCAGGAAGAAGAGATGGCGGAGAAGCGCCGCGCGCGTGAAGAGCAGGAACAGCGCGAGCGCGATGCAGCCGAGGCGCGCGCCCAGGCTGCCGTCGACAAGGCCGCCAGCGAGATGGCCGCCGGCGCCTCGTCTGCCCAGCCACAGGCCAAGCCGGCTGGCGCACCTGCCGCAGCGGGCGCGAAAGACACCGTCGCTGCGCCGCCCGCCGAGGCTGCCAAGCCCGCGCTGCGCGTGGTCAAGGCCGTCGAGACCGAAGCCGCCGAAAAGCAGAAGCAGGCCGATCTGGAGCGCCGCCGCAAGGTCGCCGAGACGGAAGCCGCGGCGATCCGCGCGATGATGAATGCGCCCAAGCGCGTGATGATCGCCAAGAAGCCTGAGGAAGCCAAGCCTGCCGAGGCGGTGTCCATCAAGGGCACGATCCACAAGCCGGCCGCCAAGCCCGGCGCGCCCGGTGCCGCCGTGGCCAAGCCCGGCGACAAGAAGTCTGTCAAGTCCGAGAAACTCTCGTCGAGCTGGGCCGATGACGCCGCGAAGAAGCGGGCGCTGAAGACACGTGGCGACACCGGCGGCGGCAACCGGCCGGGCTGGCGTGCGCCCAAGGGCGGCCGCGGCCGTGGTGACCGCAGCGACAGCAACGGATCAGCCTATGTGGCGCCGACCGAAGCGGTGATCCAGGAAGTCCACGTGCCCGAGACGATCACCGTGGCCGACCTGGCGCACAAGATGAGCGTCAAGGCCAGCGAAGTCGTCAAGCAGCTGATGAAGCTCGGCCAGATGGTCACGATCAACCAGTCGCTGGACCAGGAAACGGCAATGATCCTGGTCGAGGAAATGGGCCACAAGGCATTCCCTGCCAAGCTCGACGACCCGGAGGCGTTCACCGAGGAAGAAGAAGCCGCGTCGACGGCCGAGCAGCTGCCGCGCGCACCGGTCGTCACCGTGATGGGCCACGTCGACCACGGCAAGACGTCGCTGCTCGACTACATCCGCAGCAAGCGCGTGGCTGCGGGCGAAGCCGGCGGCATTACCCAGCACATCGGTGCGTACCACGTGCAAACCCCGCGCGGCATGATCACCTTCCTCGACACCCCCGGCCACGCGGCGTTCACCGCGATGCGGGCACGTGGCGCCAAGGCCACCGACATCGTGATCCTGGTGGTAGCGGCCGACGACGGCGTGATGCCGCAAACCAAGGAGGCCATCCACCATGCCAAGGCGGCGGGCGTGCCGATCGTCGTGGCGATGAACAAGATCGACAAGCCCGATGCCAACATCGAACGCCTGAAGAGCGAACTGGTGGCCGAGCAGGTCGTGCCCGAAGACTTCGGCGGCGATTCGCCCTTCGTGGCGGTGTCGGCCAAGACCGGCCAGGGCATCGACACCCTGCTCGAACAGGTGCTGCTGCAGGCCGAGGTGCTGGAGTTGAACGCACCGCGCGAAGCGATGGCCAAAGGCCTGGTCATCGAAGCCCAGCTCGACAAGGGCCGCGGCCCGGTGGCCACGGTGCTGATCCAGTCGGGCACCTTGAAGCGCGGCGACGTCGTGTTGGCAGGTTCGAGCTACGGCCGCGTGCGCGCCATGCTCGACGAAGACGGCAAGGCGATCACCGAAGCAGGCCCTTCGATCCCCGTCGAGATCCAGGGCCTGACCGAGGTACCGCGCGCCGGCGACGATTTCATGGTCATGTCCGACGAGCGGCGGGCGCGCGAGATCGCCACTTTCCGCCAGGGCAAGTACCGCGACGTCAAGCTGGCCAAGCGGCAGGCCGCCAAGCTCGAGAACGTGTTCGAGAACATCGGCCAGGGCGCGGCGCAGACGCTGTCGCTGATCATCAAGGCCGACGTGCAAGGCTCGCAGGAAGCGCTGGCGCAGTCGCTGGTCAAGCTGTCGACCGACGAGGTCAAGGTGCAGATCGTTCACGCCGCGGTGGGCGGCATCAGCGAGAGCGATATCAACCTCGCGATCGCGGCCAAGGCGGTCATCGTCGGCTTCAACGTGCGCGCCGATGCCAATGCGCGCAAGCTGGGCGAGAACAACGGCGTCGACATCCGCTACTACAACATCATCTACGACGCGGTCGACGAGATGAAGGCGGCAATGACGGGCATGCTCGCACCCGAGCAGAAGGAAGAGATCATCGGCACGGCCGAGATCCGCACGGTCTTCGTGGCCAGCAAGATCGGCACCGTCGCCGGCAGCATGATCACGGCCGGCCATGTCGTGCGCAACGCGCGTTTCCGCCTGCTGCGCGAGAACGTCGTGATCTACACCGGCGAAGTCGAGTCCTTGAAGCGCATGAAGGACGATGTGCGCGACGTGAAAGAAGGCTTCGAGTGCGGTATCAAGCTGAAGAACTACAACGACATCGTTGCCGGTGACCAGCTCGAGTTCTTCGAAGTCAAGGAAGTCGCACGCACCCTGTAGTGCGGAGCCAGCCTCACCCGAGACGGCCCCGCCCACTGCAAAGTCGGCGGGGCCTTCTGCTTCTGGAGCGTCCCCATGTCACGCCACAAGAAAGCCATTCCGAACCGCAGCTTCCGCATCGCCGACCAGATCCAGCGTGACGTCGCCGGGCTGATCCGCGAGCTCAAGGACCCGCGCATCGGCATGCTGACGATCACCGGCGTCGACGTCACGCCGGACTATGCGCATGCGACGGTGCGCTTTTCGCTGCTGGTGGGAGACAAGGAAGAGTGCCAGACCGCCTTGAACGAAGCCGCCGGCTTCGTGCGCAACGGCCTCTTCAAGCGCCTGCAGATTCACACGGTGCCGACCCTGCACTTCGAGTTCGACCGCACCACCGAACGCGCTGCAGAGCTCTCGGCACTGATCCACCGCGCGAACGCCACGCGCGCACTGGACGACTGATGCAGGCATCGCGGCCCCGCATCGCCCGGCGCCCGGTTCACGGCGTGCTGCTGCTGGACAAGCCCATCGGGCTGTCGAGCAACGACGCGTTGCAGAAGGCCAAGCGACTGTTGCGCGCCGAGAAGGCCGGCCACACCGGCACCCTCGACCCGCTCGCCTCGGGGCTGCTGCCGCTGTGCTTCGGGGCGGCCACCAAGTTCTCGCAGGTGAGCCTGGACGCCGACAAGCGCTACACCGCCACACTCGGGCTCGGCCGCACGACGACCACCGGCGACCTCGAAGGCAGCACCGTGCTCGAGCGGCCGGTGCAGGCGCAACTCGCCGACATCGAAGCCGCCTGCCTGCGCTTCACCGGGCAGATCGAACAATGCCCTCCGATGCACTCGGCGCTGAAACACGAGGGCCGGGCGCTGTACGAGTACGCGCGCCAGGGCATAGACGTCGAACGCGTCGCGCGCTCCGTGGTGATTCATCGCCTGGACATCCTCGACTGGCAGGATGCCACCTTGGTGATCGATGTGACGTCCAGCAAGGGCACCTACATTCGCACGCTGGCCGAGCAGATCGGGCAGGCGCTGGGCTGCGGCGCGCACCTGGCGGCGCTGCGGCGCACCGGCAGTGGCGCGCTGGCGGTGGCCGACGCGATCACGCTGGACGAACTCGCCGCGCTCGACGAGCCTGCTCGCGACGCCCGCCTGCTGCCACCTGACGTGCTGCTCACCGACTGGACCGCGCTGCGCTTGGCCGCCGACGAGGCTGGACGCTTCCTGACCGGCCTGCGCCGGCGCGTCGACGCACCCGACAACGAGCGCGTGCGCGTCTACGGCCCGGAACCCAGGGCCCTGCTCGGTGCGGCCCACATCCGCGCCGGTGAACTGATTCCCGACCGCCTGCTGAGCCCCGCCGAGCTGCAAGGCCTGCTGGCCCTGCCGAACTGAATTTCGAATCCCCGCAAACAAGACCATGAACAAACTCATCCGCAACATTGCCATCATTGCCCACGTCGACCACGGCAAGACCACCCTCGTCGACCAGCTGTTGCGCCAGAGCGGCACCTTCCGCGAGAACGAAAAAGTGGCCGAGCGCGTGATGGACAGCAACGAACTCGAGCGCGAGCGCGGCATCACGATCCTGGCCAAGAACTGCGCGATCGAGTGGAAGGGCACCCACATCAACATCGTCGACACCCCCGGCCATGCCGACTTCGGCGGTGAAGTGGAACGCGTGCTGTCGATGGTCGACAGCGTGCTATTGCTGGTCGACGCCGTCGAAGGCCCGATGCCGCAGACGCGCTTCGTGACGAAGAAGGCGCTGGCCCTGGGCCTGAAGCCGATCGTCGTCGTCAACAAGGTCGACCGCCCGGGCGCGCGGCCCGACTACGTCATCAATGCCACGTTCGACCTGTTCGACAAACTGCACGCCACCGAGGCCCAGCTCGACTTCCCGGTGATCTATGCCTCCGGCCTGAACGGCTGGGCCACGCTCGAGCAGGGCGTCGTCGGCAGCGACCTGGGGCCGATGTTCGACGCGATGCTCGAGCATGTTCCGGCGCACGAAGGCGAAGCCGACGCGCCGCTGCAGTTGCAGATCTGTTCGCTCGACTACTCGACGTATGTCGGGCGCATCGGCATCGGCCGCGTCAACCAGGGCACCTTGAAGCCGATGCAGGACGTGGCCCTGTACAGCGGGCCCGACAGCACGCCGATCAGGGCGCGCGTCAACCAGGTGCTGAAGTTCGAGGGCCTCGAGCGCAAGCCCGCCGACAGTGCCGGCCCCGGCGATATCGTGCTGATCAACGGCATCGAGGGCATCGGCATCGGCGTCACGCTGACCGACATCGAGAACCCGGTGCCGCTGCCGATGCTGACGATCGACGAGCCGACGCTGACGATGAATTTTTGCGTCAACAACTCGCCGCTGGCAGGGCGCGAAGGCAAATTCGTCACCAGCCGCCAGTTGCGCGACCGGCTCGAACGCGAATTGCAAAGCAACGTGGCGCTGCGCTACAAGGACACCGACGAAGACGGCATCTACGAAGTCTCGGGCCGCGGCGAACTGCACCTGACGATCCTGCTCGAGACGATGCGCCGCGAAGGCTTCGAGCTGGCGGTGAGCAAGCCGCGCGTGGTGTTTCACGAGATCGACGGCGTGCGTCACGAACCGATCGAATTGGTCACCGCCGACGTCGAAGACAGCCACCAGGGCGCCGTGATGCAGGCACTTGGCGAGCGCAAGGCCGACCTCGTCAACATGGAGTCCGACGGCATGGGCCGCGTGCGGCTCGAGTACCGCATCCCGGCGCGCGGGCTGATCGGCTTTTCCAACGAGTTCATGAACCTGACGCGTGGCACCGGCCTGATCAGCAACATCTTCGACGGCTACGAGCCCTTCAAAGGCGAGATCGCGGGGCGCAAGAACGGCGTTCTGATCAGCCAGGACAACGGCGAGATCGTGACTTACGCGCTGGGCAAGCTCGACGACCGGGGCCGCATGTTCGTGCGCGCCGGCGACCCGGTGTACGAAGGCATGCTGGTGGGCATCCACAACCGCGACAACGACCTGGTGGTCAACGCCGTGCGCGCCAAGCAGCTCACCAACTTCCGCGTCAGCGGCAAGGAGGACGCGATCAAGATCACCCCCGCGATCGACATGACGCTCGAGTACGCTGTGGAGTTCATCGAGGACGACGAACTGGTCGAGATCACGCCGAAGAGCATTCGCCTGCGCAAACGGTATTTGAAGGAGCACGACCGCAAGCGAGCTTCGCGAGAGGCGGCTTGAGCGGGGGGTGCTGTCTTGTATGAGGCCCGGGTCGCTTCGCGACCCTCTGAAGGTTCATGACGCACCGCCGCGCTGTCGCCCTGATGATCCTGTGCACGCTGATGTGGAGCATCGCGGGCGTCGTCACGCGACAGCTCGATGCGGCGCGCAGCTTCGAGGTCACGTTCTGGCGCAGCCTGTTCAATGCCGGGGCGTTGCTGGTGGCATTGCTCGCGATGCGTGGCGCGGCACTGCTCGACGACATACGCCGCGGCGGCGTGGCGCTCTGGTTCTCGGGCCTGTGCTGGGCCGTGATGTACACCAACTTCATGATTGCGATCACGATGACGACGGTGGCCACCGTGCTCGTGACGATGGCAGTCGCGCCCCTCTTGACGGCCCTCTTCGCGCGCGGGTTCCTCGGCCACCGGCTGCCTGCGCGCACCTGGGCCGCCATCGCGCTGGCCGGTGCCGGCATTGCCTGGATGTTCGGCCGCCAAGCGCTGGCGGCCGGGGCCGGCGGCGCTTCGATGACGGGGGCCCTGGTCGCGCTCGGTGTGCCGATCGCCGCCGCCGCCAACTGGACGCTGCTGCAGCACCTGCACCAGCGGCACGCCGCGGATCCGAGCATCGAGGAGCCCCAGATGCTGCCTGCCGTGCTGCTGGGTGCGTTGTTGTCGGCGGCGGTGACGCTGCCGCTGGCCTTGCCTTTCTCGGCCACCGCGCATGACCTCGGCTGGCTGGCCGTGCTCGGCGTGTTTCAACTGGCCATCCCGTGCCTGATCGTCGTTCGCCTGAGCCGGGTGCTGTCGGCGCCGGAGCTGTCGCTCCTGGCCCTGCTCGAAGTGATCTTCGGAGTGCTGCTGGCCTGGGTGGGCGCGGGCGAGGCGCCAGGCCCTGCGGCACTCACTGGCGGTGCGCTGGTGATTGCCGCCTTGCTCGGCAACCAGTGGCTGGCCCTGCGGGCTCGCGCTGCAGTGCGCGCGCCGCTGGCGCAGGGCTGACATGCTGCGTCGCCGCGTGCTGCTCGTGCGCTCGATCGGCGCGATCGGCTCAATCGGTACGTTGACAGCGTGCCTGCTGGCAGGGCCTGCTGCCGCGCAACAGAACGTCACCGTGCGCACCGCCGATGTTCAAGCCGGCGCGGCGTGGGAGGCCCTGCGTGCGGGTGCCATCGTGGTCTTCCGCCACGCCCAGGCCCCTGGCGGGGGCGACCCGACCGGCTTGATGCTCGACGACTGCAGCACGCAACGCAACCTCTCTGCCGAGGGGCGCGCGCAGGCCCGGCGCATCGGCGAGCGCCTGCGCCAGGAGCGTGTGGCGGTCGGCGCCGTGTGGGCCAGCCAGTGGTGCCGCACCCGCGAGACGGCCAACTTGCTCGGCAGCGGCCCGGTTCGCGATGCGGTGGCTTTCAACTCCTTCTTCAGCGAGCGCGAGCGCGAAGCGGCGCAGACAGCCACCGCGCGTGCAGCGATCCTCGACTGGCGCGGCCCCGGCAGCCTGGTGGTCGTGACCCACCAGGTCAACATCACCGCGTTGACGGGCATCTTCCCGGCGTCGGGCGAAGGCGTGGTGCTGCGGCCTCGCGCCGGGCAACTCGAAGTCGTCGCTCGCGTGCTGCCGTGATGCGTTCCAGTTCCCATTTCCCACAGGAGTGCAGGCATGGCCCATGAGTCTCTGGACACGAAGGTCGCAGTCGTCACCGGCGGCGCGCGCGGCATCGGTCTGGCCACTGTGCACTGGTTCCTGCGTCACGGTCACCGGGTGGCTCTGCTGGACATCGACGCCGAAACCCTGGCGCAGACCGCAACGCAGTTCACCGGCGGCCAGGCCGAGCGCATCCTCACCTGCACGACAGACGTTGCCGATCCGGATGCGGTGGCTGCGGCCATTGCGGCGGTCGATGCGCGCTTCGGCCGCATCGATGCGCTGGTCAACAACGCCGGCGTGGCGGTGTTCAAGCCGATCCTCGAGACCAGCTACGCGGAGTGGCGGCGCGTGCTGGGCACCAACCTGGACGGCGCGTTCCTCTGCACCCAGGCCGTGGCGCCGGTGATGCTGCGCGGTGGTGGTGGCAGCGTGGTCAACATTGCGTCGATCTCGGGCCTGCGCGCCAGCACGCTGCGCGTGGCTTACGGCACCAGCAAGGGCGCCCTGATCCACCTCACCAAGCAGCAGGCCTGTGAACTCGGCAACGCCGGCATTCGCGTCAATGCGATCGCGCCGGGGCCGGTGCTGACCGAGATGGCCAAGCAGGTGCACAGCACCTCGATCATCTCGGACTACTTCGACGCGATTCCGCTGAACCGCTACGGCACACCGGAAGAGATCGCCGAGGCCGTCGGTTTCTTGTGCAGCCCGGCGGCGAGTTATGTGAATGGGCAGGTGCTGGCGGTCGATGGTGGCTTCGATGCGAGCGGCGTGGGCTTGCCGACCTTGCGGCGCAAGGCCTGAGTCCCGCGGGGTCGGGTTGCCGAGATTGCGCCGCAGGCCCCCTGAGGGTTACAAGCTTCCAGGAGGCCCTGGATGCAACCGAACGCGATCAAGCAAGACGTTCTCGCCGGCAAGACAGTGGCGGGCGCCATGGTGTTCGAGTTTTTCTCGCCCGGCGTGTCGGCCATCCTGGCGAACGCTGGCTGTCGTTACGTGCTGTACGACATGGAGCACACCGGCCTGGGCTTCGAGACCCTGAAATGGCTGTTCTCCAGTTGCCGCGGTCTGCCGATCGAGCCGATGGTGCGGGTGCCCCGCGGCGAATACACCTGGCTCGCCCGGGCGCTCGACCTGGGTGCACACGGCGTGATGATTCCGATGGTGGAGTCGCAGGAGCAGGCGAAGTCGATCGTCGAGGCCTGCCGCTACCCGCCGGCCGGTCGCCGCGGCGCGGCCTTCGGTTTTGCGCAGTGCGACTACCTTGGCGGCGATGTCGCCGAGAAGATCCGTCGCTACAACGAGCGCACGATGGTGATCGCCCAGATCGAAACCGAGCGCGGCCTCGATCAGGTCGAGAAGATCGCTGCGGTCGATGGCATCGACGTGCTGTGGGTGGGCCACTTCGACCTGTCGAACTTCATGGGCATCCCAGCGCGCTTCGACGACCCGCGCTTCGACGCGGCGATGCGTCACGTCGCCACGGTGGCGCGACGCCATGGCAAGGCGGCTGGGTTCATGGCCACCGACGCGGCGTGGATCGCGCGCGCCCGGGAGATGGGCTACACGATGATCGCCGGCGGCACCGATACCGGCCTGCTCGAACTGGCGCTGAAGACGATGGTGGGCCAGATCGAGGCGGCCGGCCCATGAGCGCAGCCGATCGACAAGCCTTTCGTGTCGGCCTGACGCGTGACCTGCTCAGCTCCGATGGCGAGCCGTCGTTCGGTCGCGGCCCGCTGGCCCTCCTCGAGGGCGACCCGCGCATCGAGTGGGAGTTCCTGCCGGAGTCGGTGGCCGAGATCACGCCCGACATCATGGCGCGCTATGACGGCCTTTATGTGAACTCGCCGCGCGTCCCGGCAGCCGCGGCGGCACGCGCCGATCGTCGGGTGCGGATCGTGAGCCGGCACGGCGTTGGCTACGACGCGGTGGACGTGCCTGCGCTCGCGGCGAAGGGCGTGGCCGTCACCAACACACCGATCGCCGTGCGCCGGCCGGTGGCGGTGGCCGCGCTGACCTTGATATTCGCGCTCGCCGGCAAGCTGATCGAGAAAGACCGACTGACGCGCAGCGGCCGCTGGCATGAACGCACCAGCCACATGGGCCTGGGCTTCACCACCCGCACGCTCGGCGTGATCGGTGCCGGCGGCATCGGCCGCGAATTGCTCGCCCTGGCGCGGCCGTTCGGCTGGAAGATGCTGGCCGCCGATCCTTATGCCGACACTGCAGTGGTGGCTGCCCTGGGCGCCGAAAGCGTGTCGCTCGAGCGCCTGCTGCGCGAGGCGGACTTCGTCGTCGCGACGGTACTGCTCAACGACGCGACGCACCACCTGATGGACGCCGCGCGTTTCGCGCAGATGAAGCCGAGCGCGTACTTCATCAACCTGTCGCGCGGGCCCATCGCCGACGAGCCGGCGCTGATCGCGGCGTTGCAGCGCGGCACGATCGCCGGCGCCGGCATCGACGTGTTCGAGCAGGAGCCGGTGGCGGCGGACAATCCCTTGCTGAGGATGGACAACGTCCTGCTGACGCCGCATGCGCTGTGCTGGACCGACGAGTGTTTCGACGCCATCGCGCGCGAGGGCCTGGCCTGCATCGTCGACTTCGCGCACGGCCGCTTGCCACCCTCGGTGATCATGAAAGTAGCCCATGTTTGATCTGAGTGGAAAGGTCGCCCTCGTTACCGGAGCGTCGCGTGGGCTGGGCTGGGCGATGGCCGAGTCGCTGGCCAGGGCAGGCGCCCACGTAGCCTTGAATGCGCGCGACCCTGCAGCACTCGAAGTGCGCGTGGCCGAACTGGCGGCCCAGGGTCTGTCGGGCGAAGCTTGCGCCTTCGACGTCACCGACAGCGCGCGCGCGCAAGCCTTGGTCGCCGAGCTGGCGCAGCGGCACGGCCGCTTCGACATCCTGGTCGCCAACGCAGGCATCAACCATCGGCAGCCGATCACCAGCTTCGAGCTCGCCGATTTCCAGCGCGTGCTCGACACCAACCTGGTCGCAGTCTGGGTGCTGTGCAAGGCGGCGGCGCAGCAGATGGTGCCGCGCAAGCAGGGCCGCCTGATCCTCACCGGCTCGATCAGCGCGATGAATGCGCGACCGACGATCTCAGCCTACGTCGCGGCCAAGGGCGCCGTGCACTCGCTGACCAAGCAGCTGGCAGTCGAGCTGGCCCGCGACGGCATCACGGCCAACTGCATCGCCCCCGGTTTCTTCGCCACCGAGATGAACACCGCGCTGATCGACAACCCGGCTTTCAACGAGTGGGTCTGCCAACGCACGCCGGCGGGGCGCTGGGGGCGGCTCGACGAGATCGGCCCGGCGGCCGTGTTCCTGGCCTCCGACGAGGCCTCCTACGTGAGCGGGCTGGTGATGACGGTGGACGGTGCCTTCACGGCGGCGATGTAAAGCTCAGAGAGCGACCGTGGAGATCCACGGCACGGCAGCGATCACGATGAGACCGACCAGCAGGGCCAACAGGTACGGCCAGATGGCGGCCATCACTTCGTCGGGCGAGGCCTGGCCGATGCGGCAGGCGACATAGAAGCCGACGCCGATCGGCGGCATCATCAGGCCGATGTTCATCGCGGTCACCACCACCATCGAGTAGTGGATGTCGTGGATGCCGAGCTTCTTGGCGATCGGAAACATGATCGGCGCCAGCAGCAGAATGGCCGGCAGGCCCTCGAGGATGCAGCCGAGGATGACGAACACCGCGATCGTCACCGCCAGGTAGGCCCAGGCACCGCCGGGCAGCGTGGTCAGGAAGTTGGACAACTCCTGCACCACGCCGCTTTGCGCGATGGCCCAGGCCATGCCCGAGGCGGTGCCCAGGATCAGCAGGATCGCGCCGCTGAGCGCCGCGGTGTCGACCAGCATGGTGTAGATCTGGCGTGCCGACAGGCCGCCATACAGCCACTTGCCGATCACCAGCGCATACAGCACCGCGATCGTCGACACCTCGGTGGCGGTGGCCACGCCGCCGCCCACCGCGCTGCGGATCAGGAACGGCAACACCAGCGCCGGCGCAGCGATGATCAGCAGCTTGCCGACGGCGGCCATCGGCGCCCGGCGCACGCCCTCCATCACTTCATGACGCGCTTTCCAGCGCGCCAGGATCAGCAGCGCCGCGAGCAGCACCATCGCCACGACGAAGCCGCTCTGGAACAGGCCTGCGATCGAGACGCCGGCCACCGAGCCCAGCACGATCAGCACGATGCTGGGTGGCACGGTGTCGGCCATCGCCGCGCCGGTGGCCAGCAGCGCGACCATCTCGCGCGGCTTGTGGCCGCGCCGGCGCATTTCGGGGAACAGGGCGGGCGCCACGGTGGCCATGTCCGACACCTTGGAGCCCGAGATGCCGGAGACGATGAACAGCGAGCCCAGCAGCACGTACGACATCCCCGCCTTGATGTGGCCGAGCAGCGACGCCAGCACGTCGACGATGGCCTTGCCCATGCCGGTGGTGTCGAGAACGCAGCCGAGCAGCACGAAGATCGGCACCGAGACGAGGATCAGGCTCGACATGCCCTCGTCCATGCGGTTGATCACCACCGACAGCGGCACCGTGGTCGTGAAACCGAGGTAGGCCAGTGCGGCCAGACCGAAGCCGAAGCCGATCGGCACACCGGCCAGCAGGCACACGGTCAGCACGCCGGCCAGGAAGATCAGCAGGTTGATGTTGCCCAGCGTCTGCAGGTGCGCCGTGCCGAGCCAGCACACTGTTGCGAGCGCCGCCACCACCGCGGCCCCGACCATCAGGTGCTTGAGCGAGACGGTGCGCAGCGCGAAGGCGGCCAGCAGCCCCAGCATCGCCAGCACCGCGAAGGCGATGGCCGACACGCGCAGCGAATTCGGCAGGCTCAACTCCGGCGTGCGGATGGCCCACTCGTCGCGTGCGTACTCGAGCGCCGGGCCGGCCCAGGCCAGCAGCGTGGCGGCCACTGCACACAGCGCGAAGGCCTGCACGTAGCCGCGCCAGCGTTCGGGCAGGCGCTCGACCACCAGCGTCAGGCGCAGGTGCTCGTTGCGGTGCATCGCGATCACCGAGCCCAGCATCGCCAGCCACAGGAACGACAGCGAGACGACCTCGTCGATCCAGATCACCGGCACCGAGAACGCATAACGCGCCACGACGCCGGTGAACAGCAGCACGACGATCAAGGTCAACAAGGCCGCGCTGGCGGCCTCGAGCGGCTTCATCAGCCGCGACGCGATTTGCGACACCTCAGCCGACGCCGGGCCGCCCCCAAGGCGGCTGAGCGCCCCTCGGGGGTCGCGAACGGAGTGAGCCAGGGGCAATCATTACGCCAGCTTGCCCGCGTACTTCTCCAGCTTGCCCATCGCTTCTTCACCGAACTTCTCGCGCCACTCCTTGTAGAAGCCGGCCTTGGACAGCGCGTCGCGGAAGCTCTTCACGTCGGGGTAGTTGAAGACCATGCCCTTGGCCTTGAGCTGGGCTTCGAGGCCATTGTTGAGGCGCCGGATGTCGTCGCGCTGTTTCATCACCGCTTCGGTCACGTGCTTGGTGATCAGCGCCTGCACGTCGGCCGGCGTGGCGGCCCAGCGGCGGCCGTTGGCCAGGACCCACTGGCCGTCCCACATGTGGCCGGTCATCGAGCAGTACTTCTGCACCTCGTACAGTTTGGCGATGTCGATGATCGCCAGCGGGTTCTCCTGGCCTTCGACCACCCTGGTCTGCAGGGCCGAATACACCTCGCTGAAGTTGATGCCGGTCGGTGCCGAACCGAAGGCCTTGAACATCGAGGTCCACAGCGGGCTCACCGGCACACGGATCTTGAAGCCTTGCAGGTCGGCAGCGGTGTTGATCGGCTTGGTGGAGGTGGTGATGTTGCGAAAGCCGTTGTCCAGGATGCGGTCGAAACTGTGCAGGTTGACCTTGCCGATCGCTGCACGGATGTAGGCGCCGAGCTCGCCGTCCATGGCCTGCCACACGGTCTGGTAGTCCTTGAAGGCGAACGCCAGTCCATTGATGCCGGCCAAAGGCACGAGCGTCTGCAGGATCAGCCCCGACAGCGGGAAGAAGTCGATTGCACCCGAGCGCACCTGCGACAGCATGTCGGTGTCGCCGCCGAGCTGGTTGTTCGGGAACACCGAGATATCGACCCGGCCGTTGCTTTCCTTCTTGATCGCGTCGACGGCTTCGCGCACCCGGATGTTCGACGGGTGGGTGACGGGAATGTTGTTGGCCCACTTGAATGTGAGCGGCGCCGATTGCGCAAAGACCGGCGCGCCGAGGGAGGCGAGAGCGCCTGCCGAGGCCGTGGCCTGGATGAAGCTGCGGCGGTTGCGCGAGAGTTGCTTTGTCATTGCGGGGTCTCCGGGGTGGTAGTGAGAATCTTGTGAACAGCAGCGGCAATTTTCTGCGGGCTCAGCCGTGACTCGTCTTCGAGCACCTGCGCATAGCCCACGGGGATGCGCGGTGCGCCCAGGCGCGCCACGCGGCAGCCGGTTTCCTCGGCCGCGCGTGCGGCCACTTCGGCACCGAAGCCGGCCACCTGCACCGCTTCGTGCACGACCAGCAAGCGGCCGGTGCGTGACGCCGACTCGAACACCGCGGACTGGTCCCAGGGCCAGAGGGTGCGCAAGTCGATGAGATCGATGCTCATACCGCGAAGGCTGTCGAGCTCGAGGGCTTGCAGGCAGGCTCCGACGCCGCGCGACCAGGTCACGATCGTCAGGTCGTGGCCCTGGCGCAGCGTGTGCGCACGACCGAGCGGCACCACCACGCCCTCGTCGACCTCGGCCTGCAGACTCCAGAGCTCCTTGTGCTCCATGTAGATCACCGGATCGCCGGATTCGAGGGCGGCATGGAAGAGCGAGAAGTTGTCTTGCGGCGTGGCCGGGCAGACCACGGCCACGCCAGGCAGGTGGGCGAACCAGGCTTCGAGCGACTGCGAGTGCTGCGCCGCCGAGGCCGACCAGATACCGATCGGCAGCCGCGCCACCAACGGCACGCGGCCCTGGCCACCGAACATGAAGCGGTTCTTGGCCGACTGGTTGACGATCTCGTCCATCGCGCACAGCGCGAAGTCGACCACGCGCATCTCGACCACCGGGCGCAGGCCGGCCAGCGCCATGCCCACTGCCGCGCCCATGATGTTGGCCTCGGAGATCGGCGTGTCGATCACCCGTTCGACGCCGAACTCCTGCTGCAGGCCACGGTACTGGCCGAACACGCCGCCGCGGCCCAGGTCTTCGCCGAGCGCGACCACGCGTTGATCGGCACGCATGGCCTGCTGCAGCGCACGCTGCGCTGCCTGGGCATACGAAAGCAGCTCGCCGCTCATGGGTGCACCCTTCGGCCTGCGGCCTGTCCCGCCGAGCGGGAGCATTCGCGCTTGGGGCGGCCCGGCACGCTCATCGCCAGACCCCGGCACCGCTGTTCATCACCTCGTCGTATGCGGCCGAGGCCTCGGGCCAGGGCGCTTCCTGCGCGGCTTGCAGTGCGCCCTCGATTTCGGCGCTGGCCTCGCGGTCGACGGCATCGATCTCGGCTTGCGGTACACCGGCGGCCAGCAGCTGCTTGCGCATGATCGTCAGCGGATCGTTGTGCAGCGCCGCTGCCACCTCCGCCGGGTCTCGGTAGGTGCCGGGATCCACCGAGACATGGCCCTTGAAGCGGTAGGTCACTGCGTGCAGAAGGCGCGGTCCGCGGCCGCTGCGCACCTCGTCGATCAGCGCCGCAGCGGCAGCATCGACCGCCTGCGCGTCGTTGCCGTCGACCCGGATCGCCGGCATGCCGAGCGCCTGGGCGCGTGCCGAGACACCGTCGCCCGCGGTCATCTCGGCGGTGGGTGTGGTGGCCGAGATGCGGTTGTCTTCGCAGACGAAGAGCACCGGCAGTTGGTACACCTGGGCCCAGTTCAGACCTTCCAGGAAGGGCCCCCGATTGGCCGCGCCGTCGCCGAAGAAGCAGGCGACGATGTTCGGCAGGCCACGGATCTTCAGCGCGTGCGCCGCGCCGGTGGCGATCGGGATGCCGGCTGCCACGACCCCGTTGGCGCCCAGCATGCCGACCGAGAAGTCGGCGATGTGCATCGAGCCGCCCTTGCCCTGGTTGTAGCCCGTGGCGCGGCCGAACAGCTCGCACATCATGCGCGTGCTGTCGGCGCCCTTGGCCAGCGTGTGGCCATGGCCGCGGTGGGTGGAGGTGAGCAGGTCGGCGCGCACCAGGTTGCTGCACACACCGGCCGCCACGGCTTCCTGCCCCGTCGACAGATGCAGCGGGCCGCGCACCCGTGCCGGTTGGGCGGTGGCGGCGAGGCCCCAGGCCGCCACGCCGCCCTGGCTGGCTTCCTCGGCGGCGTTTTCGAAAGCGCGGATGCGGCGCATCAGCCGGTACAACTCGATCGGTCGGGTCACGATGGGCCTCGGATGCCTGGAGGCGGGGTCACGGGGGAACGGCCTGGCGACGCGCCCCGGCTGATCGGGAATTCTAGGTTTCAATACCCACGGAACCCTTGCTGGAATGCCCTCGGTCCGTTGCGCCGGGGCCACCTCGCGTGCGCACTGCGAATCGGTGGGTTCAGCCGCCCGAAAGAGCGAGCAGCGCCTCGGTGGTGCGCGCATCGAGCGCGACAAAAATGGCGCCGATCTTGAAGCCCTGGGGCCCCGAGTACGACGAGTAAACCACCTTGGCCGCAGCGCGCAGGGCTTGTGCGGACTCGGCGCCGGGCAGCTCGAACTGCACTTCGCAGCGCGTTCCGGCGGCCACCGGCTTGTCGGTGTACAGGCTCAAGCCGTCGACGCCCACGTCGATCGTCATGCCCTGGCGCTGCTCGGCACCCGACAGCTGCAGCGTGCAGGGGCGCCGCAAGCCAATGCGACGGCCACGGCGGCGTTCGGCCTGCAGTTCGCGATCGTTGACCATGCGCGAATCTTAAGATGCCGCGGATGGCGCGGTGTGGGAGGATGCGGCCACCAAGCTGATCTGGCTGGCGTTGCGCAACATCACGGCCGACTGGGGGCGGGCAGCACACAACTGGAAGGGAGGCGATGAACCAGTTCGCTATCCTCCACGCCGATCGCTTCACGAAGACAGCCGCATAACATGAAGACCGACTTGCCCACCGCGCCGGCCGGTTCGTCGCAAGCGCCGACCGCCGCCGTGGACAAATCTCAGAGCGCCTCGAACACAGAATTCCTGACACGCCCCAACGTGCTGCTGAACCAGCAGCACCCGCATTTGAAGAAGATCGCCGCTGCGCAGCCCGATCCGGTAGTCTGCGATGCCGCGCTGTTCGCGCGCCAATGATCAAGCGCCACGATGACAGAGCGGGCAGGGCGCTCGAGGCGCTTCGTTCAGGCAGTGAGTGTGATCAGTCAGTTCGATCCGCGGCGCCAAAACGAATCGACGGGCGGTAGAGCTGACATTCGCCTACTCACGCGAACGGCCAGAAGCGGGTCCTCGTGACCGGCGGCTCTACGCTTCTCCACCCTTTCTCCAATCAGCCCAAGGAAAGCACCCGAGAAAGGTGTCCATACACCGTCGACACCCGGCGCAGATGCCGTGACTCGGGGTGAGTCAGCAACCACAGCTCCGTTTGGCACTCGTCGAGCACTTCGGTCAACGGCACCAGGTTCGGGTCGGATTTGGCCAGGAACAGCGGCACGACACCGACGCCGAGACCCAGGCCGACCAGTTCCATCACCGTCAGGATGCTGTTGACACGGTAGCTCGGCATGACTTTCGGGAAGTGCCGCTTGCGCCACACGACAGAAGGGTGCTCGGGCAGCGCATCGTCTGGTGCCACCCAAGACGCCCTGCCGGCTTCGACGTCGGCGTATCGCTTTATGGCCCCATTCTTTGCAGCAAACAACGCCACGCGGATGGGACCCACGTGCTTGCCCACTAAGTGCTGCGGCGGCCGCTTGGTGGCGCGCACGGCAATGTCGGCGTCCCGTCGGGTCAGGCTGGCCAGCTCATTGCCGGTGTGCAACTCGAAGCTCAGCAAAGGATGCAGTGCCCTGATCTCCTTAAGGGCCGGCGCCACCAGGCCGTGCAGGATGGTGTCGGTCGTGGTGATGCGCAAAGTGCCCGACACCTCGTCGGGCCGCAACTGGGCCGCTGACCGCGCCGACTCCAGCCCCGCCTCCAGATGCTCGCCGTGCTCGGCCAGCGTTCGCGCCAGTTCCGAAGCCTGGTACCCGGCGCGCGAACGCTCGAAGAGCGCCTGCCCCAGGCCGCGCTCGATGCGCTGCAACGAACGGAACACCGTGGAGGCGTCCACGCCCAGCCGCTCGCCGGCATCGGCCAGGGTGCCTGAGCGAACAAGAGACAACACGGTCTCCAGATCGGCCGCGCTGAGCTTGTATTGCGTGGATGCACTCATAGTTTGCGGCAGCGCCTATTTTCATTGCTGATTCGCAATCGTACATTCTGGTCAACGTCAACTCAATGAGCAAGTGCAATGAACCCAACCGATACCCATGGCACCGTGCCCTACGGCGTGGCACTGCTTCGCGTCAGCTTGGGCGTTATGTGGATTGCCCATGCGCTGCTGAAACTGTTCGTCTTCACGCTGCCGGGCACCGCCCAGTTCTTTGCCAGCGTCGGTTTCCCCGGCTTTCTGGCCTACCCGGTGTTCGCTGCCGAGCTGCTGGGCGGCCTGGCGCTGGTGTTCGGTGTCTACGCACGCCAGGTATCGCTGGCTCTGGTTCCGGTCATGGCGGCGGCGGCGTGGGTACATCTGCCAAATGGTTGGGTGCACACCAGCCCCAACGGTGGCTGGGAGTACCCGGTGTTCTTGACCGTGGCATCCATCGCGCTCTGGCTACTTGGTGACGGTGCGATGGCGGCCCGCCGCAGCGATCGTTTCGTTCCCGCGCTTTGAGGAGAGGTCCATGACCGCTCAACTCACACTGGTCAGCCACAAGCTGTGCCCCTACGTGCAGCGCGCTGCGATCGTCATGTCGGAGAAGGGCATCGCCTTCGAGCGTATCGAGATCGATCTGGCTCACAAGCCCGACTGGTTTCTCACGGTCTCCCCTCTGGGCAAGACGCCGGTGCTTCTTGTCAACGGCCAGCCGATCTTCGAATCGGCGGTGATCTGCGAGTACCTTGACGAGACCGCGTCACCGCGACTGCATCCGCAAGACGCCCTGGAGCGCGCCCGGCATCGTGGCTGGATGGAGTTCGGCTCGGCGGTGCTCAACGCTATTGGCGCGTTCTACAACGCGCCGGACGAGGAAGCGCTTGTTGCCAAGGTTGCAGACCTCCGCGGCAGGTTCGAGCAGATCGAGGCCGAACTCACCACGGGGCCGTATTTCGCCGGCGAGCGCTTCACGATCGTTGATGCTGTGTTCGGACCGGTGTTCCGCTACTTCGACGTGTTCGAGCAGTTCCAGGACTTCGGATTCTTCGCCCAGACGCCCCGCGTCCGTGCCTGGCGCGTCGCCCTGGCCGCAAGGAACTCGGTCCAAGGCGCTGCCAGCCCGGACTACCCGGCATCGTTGCGCGCGTTCCTGCTTTCACGCAAGAGCGCGCTGTCGAAGCGCATTCACCCGCCCGTCGCCACATGACGATGCAAAACGGGCTTCTGACTGAAGCGCTTGAACCAACCGCTTTGCGGCGACGAGATCTGCGTCATGGCCGACGGCTTGGGGTCGCATGCCGGTGACCAATGCGCCGATCAGCCTTCCTGAGAGCCGCCACCGAGGCAATCTGTCGGGTCGCCACCTCGATTGATAAAGTTCGTGCCGGATTGCCGGTGATGGGTCGAGCATCAGACTGGTCGATGCTCGGTCGGTAGCTCACATGCTTAGCAGGCGGCGCTCGAACAGGGTTTTCAGGTCGCGGCGTCCATCCGTCATCAGCAGCACCGCCACCTGGTCGCCGTCCACACGGTAGACAACGCGATAGGGCTTGAAGAACACCTGCTGGTAGCGTCGGATGCCCAAGGCGAGCAGTTCCGCAGGGTAGGCGCCACGCTCTGGCTGCAATGCGAGCTTCTCGCAGGTCTCGAGCAACTCGTCGAGCACATGCTCAGCCGCGCCGGGAGAGTCGTGCTGCGTGATCCAGCGCACAATGGCGCGCAGGTCCTGCTTCGCGCGGTGGGTGATCACCACCCGGTCGGTTGGCGGGGCCGTCAAGATCGATGCTTGAATTCGTCGCGCACCTCGGCCCGCAACTCGGCGACAGCCTCGTCGATCGGCTGAATCTGGCCCTCGTCGACTTCGCGGTCGCCCATCGCCAGGCACTTCAATAGCGCCAACGTTTCCTGCATCTCGTCGTAGGAGCCGACGTCCTGCAGCACGGCCTTGGCTTCGCCGTTCTGGGTAATGAGCACTGGTTCGCGCTGCTCAGACAGCGTTTGCAGCATCTCGGCGGCGTTGGCCTTGAGGTAGCTAATGGACTTGACCTGGGTGGAATAGCGCATGGCGGACGAATGGGTGGCGCTGGCTAGTGGAAACATATAGTCCGTTAAAGGTTCATTGTCCATCTCCAAGGCTGAAGAGAACCTGCTGTCAACTGATCAGCTCTTGCACCACTGTTCGAGCGGCAGCTTCGAGGCGCAGGATCCGAGGGCGAGGTGTGCATCAACGATTGGGAAATCGAGGCTTATCCCGTTGCGCTCAGGCTCTCACTCAGCCTTGATATTGGCCGCCTTGATCAGCTTGCCGTAGCGCTCGAACTCGGCGCGGTTGTAGTCCACCATCTGCTCCAGCGACAGCGTGCCCGCCTGCCCGCCCAGACCGCGCAGGCGTTCCTGTACGTCGGGCAGCGCCAGCGCGCGCTTGAGTTCAGCGTGCAGCTGATCGACCACCGGGCGCGGCGTGCCGGCGGTGGTGTACAGGCCGTACCAGGTGGTCATCTCCACACCCGGGTAGCCCGCCTCGGCCACCGTGGGCACCAGCGGCAGCTCGGGCGAGCGATTGGGCGTGGTCACCGCAAGCGCGCGCAACTTGCCGGCCTTGATCTGCGCCATCGCCGACGACGTGGTGTCGAGCATCATCTGGATCTGGCCGCCGATCAGATCGACATGCGCGGCGCTGCTGCCCTTGTACGGAACATGCACGGCCTGGGTGCCCGCCGCCATGTTCAGGGCCTCGCCGGCGATGTGCTGGGTGCTGCCTACCCCTGACGAAGCGTAGCTGTAGCTGCCGGGCTTGGCCTTCATCGCCGCCACGAGTTCCTTCAGGTCGCGCGCCGGCTCGTTGGCGCCGACCACCAGCACATGCGGCACCACCACCACCATGCCCAGCGGCTGCAGGTCCTTCAGCGGGTCGTAGGCCAGCTTGAGCATGTGCGGCGCGATGGCCTGCCCGGTGTTGGTGGCCACAAGCAGCGTGTAGCCATCGGGTGCGGCCTTGGCGGTGGCGTCTGCGGCCAGCGTGTTGGCCGCGCCGGGCCGGTTTTCGACCACCACCGTCTGCTTCATCGACGCGCCGAATTTCTCGGCCAGCATGCGCGCCAGGATGTCGGTGCCGCCACCGGCCGTCGCGCCGACCATGATGCGCAGCGGCTTGTTCGGGTAGGCCTGGGCTTGTGACGGCGTGGGCAGCAGGGCCGCCACGGCAAAGACTCCCGCAGCGGCCAGGGTCAGGATGGAATGCTTCATGTTTTGTCGCCTCGTTGTGATTCGATTGAAGTGCGCGCTGCGGCCATGCGGCACGCCAGCTGAAAAGCCTGCTGCATCGCGCCCGGGTTGGCAATGCCGCGGCCGGCGATGTCGAAGGCCGTGCCGTGGGCCGGCGTGAGAATCGGCAGCGGCAGGCCACCCTGCACCGTGACGCCGCGCCAGAAGCCCATCAGCTTCATCGCGATCTGGCCCTGGTCGTGGTACATGGTCACCACACCGTCGTACTCGCGCGCCGCACCCTGCACCTTGAGGAAGATGGTGTCGGCGGGGAATGGCCCATGGGCGACCAGGCCGTGCGCCGTGGCGGCCTGCACCGCCGGGCCGATCACGTCGATCTCCTCGCGCCCGAACGAGCCGTTGTCACCGTTGTGCGGGTTGAGACCACAGACCGCGATGCGCGGCTCGGCCACGCCGCAGCCGCGCAGGCCGCGGTGGATCAGCTCGATGGCCCGCACCACGCCTTCGATGGTGATGCGCGCCGGCACATCCTTGAGCGCGATGTGCGACGTGACGCGCGAAGTCCAGAGCCCGTCGAGCACGTTGAATTCGCCCACCGGCCCTGTAAAGCCCAGTTGCTCGACGAACCAGTGCAGCTCGTCCGCGGTGCCCATGCCGGCGAGGTGCAGCGAGTGCTTGTTCAGGGGCGCGAAGAGGATCGCATCCACCACGCCCTGGCGCGCCGCGTCGAGCGCCAGCCGCAAGGTGTCCAGCGCGTATCGGCCGGCCTCGGCCGTGCTGACGCCACACTCGAAGCTGCTGCCTGCCACGGTGTGCGGCAGGAGCACCGGCGCGCTGTCGAACACCACGGCGTCCAGACTGGAGACCAGCGACCACGGCGTGCGCAAGCCCGCCACCGCCATGCCCCGAGTCAGGTCGGCCGGGTCGGCGATCAGCAGCAGATCGGCCGCAGCCGCCGTGCCGGCATCGGCCAGCAGACGTGCCACCAGTTCGGGGCCGATGCCGGCCGGATCACCCGGTACGACGGCAATTCGGGGCTTGGGTGGGCTCATCGTGCAGTTCCAGTCATCGTCGTGCCTGGAGCCTGCGCCCGGCCCGGTTGTTGAAGTAGGCCCACGGCCGAAGGTTCAGGCCACGATACTAGCGCAACGTTGCTCCCGTACGCTTGCTCGACAGTGCCGCCGGCAGCGGGTTTTCCCGGCTGTCGACAAAGGCAAGATGGGTCCTTATGAATCAACAGCTCAGTCCATGGCGCTTGAGCGTCGCCCCGATGATGGACTGGACTGACCGGCACTGCCGCTTCTTCCACCGCCTGATCACACGCCGCGCCCGGCTGTACACCGAGATGGTGACGACGGGCGCGTTGCTGCACGGCGACGTTGCGCGCCATCTGAACCATAGCGTTGCCGAGCATCCGCTGGCCTTGCAGCTCGGCGGCAGCGAGCCCGACGACCTGGCCGCGTGTGCGCGGCTGGCGGCGAAGTGGGGCTACGACGAGGTCAACCTCAACTGCGGTTGCCCGAGCGAGCGCGTCCAGCGCGGCGCGTTCGGCGCTTGCCTGATGGCCGAGCCGGCCCTGGTGGCCGACTGCGTGGCGGCGATGCGCGATGCGGTCGACCTGCCGGTGACGGTGAAGCACCGCACCGGCATCGACCGCGCGGAGAGCTACGACTTCGTTCGCGATTTCGTCGGTTGCGTGGCCGAAGCGGGCTGCGACGTGTTCATCGTTCACGCCCGCAATGCGTGGTTGAAGGGCCTGTCGCCGAAGGAGAACCGTGAAGTGCCGCCGCTGCGCCATGACTTCGTCTACCGCCTGAAGCGCGACTTCCCTGCGCTGACGATCGTGCTCAATGGCGGCGTGGCCGACAACGACCAGGTGGCCGAGCACCTGCGCCATGTCGATGGCGTGATGCTCGGCCGACAGGCCTACCACCACCCGTGGTTGATGGCCGAGTGGGACAGCCGCTTTCTCGGCGACTCGGGCGCTGCGGCGCCGAGCCGGGAGGGCGTCGAGGCGGCGATGGCCGACTACATGGGCGGCCTGGTGGCGAGTGGCATCAGCTGGCCGCACGCGGCGCGGCACATGATGGGACTGGTTCACGGCCTGCCCGGCGCGCGGCGCTGGCGCCAGGTGTGGAGCGACCATGCGTTGAAGGAGCTGACACCGGCGCTGGTGATGCAGCGGGCACGGCAGACCTTGGCGCCGGCCTAGCCAGCAGCAAGCCGACACGCAATCAGGCGTGCTTCCAGCGCATCCACGGCGCCGAGTTGAAAAAGCTCGCGACCACCGATCCCGGAGCGACGAGTTGGTCTGCAGCCGTGAGCAGCTCGGCGGGCAGGGCGAGCTGTGCGGCTGGCAGCGCCGACGCCGCCTGTGCGACGGTCTTCGGTCCCATGATCGCCGCCGCGATGCCCGGCTGGGCAATCACCCAGGCATACGCCGCCTGGGCCGGGTCGAGGCCGTGCTGGCGCGCCAGGGCGGCGAACGCGTTGCCGACGCGGATGCCGGCGTCGGTGACACGCTCGGCATAAATGCCGCCGCGCAGGGCGGCGCGGGTGTCGCCGGTGCGGCCCTGCTCGTAGCGGCCCGCCAGCATGCCCATCGCCAGCGGCGACCAGCACATCACACCGACGCCGTGCGCCTGGCAGGCCGGCACGAGCTCGTTCTCGATCCGGCGCTCGAGCAGGTTGTAGGGCGACTGTTCGGAAACGATCCGGGCGATGCCGAGCCGTTCGGACGTCAGCACCGACGTCGCGACGTGCCAGCCTGGCGCCGTCGACGAGCCGATGTAGCGCACCTTGCCGGCGCGCACGAGGTCATCGAGCGCGCCCAGCGTCTCTTCGAGCGGCACGTCCATGTCGGGCCGGTGCGACTGGTACAGGTCGATGTGGTCGCGGCCGAGGCGGCGCAGCGAGCCTTCGCAGGCTCGGATGATCGCCTGCCGCGAGTTGCCGCGATCGTGCACGCCGGGGCCGAACGGATAGTAGAACTTGGTCGCGACCAGCACGTCGTCTCGCCCGAGCTTGCGCAGCGTGGCGCCGACGATTTGCTCGGCGGCGCCGGCGGCGTACGAGTTCGCGGTATCGATCAGGTTCACGCCGGCGTCGAGCGCCGTGGCGATGATGCGCTCCGACTCCGCAGCGGGCGTCGGGTTGCTGAAGT
>Ga0163144_10005372_pt1 | contig 28411 bp, 16 predicted proteins | sample OliLak19BULKMAT1_FD_123175 | JGI IMG/M metagenome (GOLD analysis project Ga0163144, IMG submission 123175) | Freshwater microbial mat bacterial communities from Lake Vanda, McMurdo Dry Valleys, Antarctica - Oligotrophic Lake LV.19.BULKMAT1 | ecosystem: Environmental > Aquatic > Freshwater >... | reverse complement strand
GGCTTCCTGCTGGCGGCCCCCGGCTGGTTGCCAACGATCGATTACGTGAAGTCGGGAGTGCGAGTGGCGTCTCGCGCCGAAGGGAAGGACGCACGACCACCAATTGGCTGGACGGCGATCCCACTCGTTGTTTTTCCTGAGGCGTTCGGAACGGAAAAAGATGACTCCGTCTTTCTGCACAAAAGCGGCGTTCGCCTTGAGAGTGCCGCCGGTGCCTATGCGGGTTGCATCGCCGTGATCTTTGCAATTCCCTGGGCTTTGCTGGACCGGCCTCGCCGATCTTGGGTGCTGTGCCTCTTCGCAATCTCAGTATTTGGCCTGAGTTGGCAACTTAACATCCCGGGATTCGTAAGTATTTGGCGACTCCCCGGACTAAAACTACTGTCAGCCAGTCGGCTGGTCTTTGCGACAGCCTGGTCGATTCTTATGCTCGCCGTCATTGGTCTTGAGCAATTTCAGGTATCGTCGTCCAGCAGACGCTGGCCGTTCCACGTTGGCGTTTGTATGTCGCTTGGCTGCCTGGGTCTGTGCATCGCTGGAGCGCTGTATTGGCCGGGCGAGCTCAAGAGACTAATTCCTGAAGGCCAGCCCGGACTGTCGCTCGCAGAGATCAGGTCGGCGTTTCTTGCTCCATACTGGTATCAGTTTGGCTGGTTGACGGCAGCGTTGAGTCTCTGTGCGGGTGTCCTATTTCGTACCGGCCAGCAATCAAGACTTCAACTGACTCTCGCAATGCTGATGGTCCTGGAATCGTTGTCGCATGTCTGGAACCTGCATCCACAACCTGATCCCAGGCTGTACTACCCACGATTGCCAGCGCTGGAGTTTATTCAGAAATCTCCGCCGGGGAGAGTGTTGGGAGTCGAATGCCTTCCACCAAAGCTGCTTGAATCTCACCAGCTTAAGGACATTCGCGGTTATGACGGCGTTGACCCCTTGCCCTACATCCAGCTGCTGTCGCTCTCCTTCGACCGGCAACGGACTTCCAACGTTGAGTATGCCCGGACGATGTGGTACTTCCCCGAGTTTAAACAGCCCGTAAATGCGGAAGAATCCTTTCGGTTGCACCCAGTGCTGAATATGCTGGGATTGCGATATGTCATTTTTCAGCAACGTGTTGAGTTACTGAATCCCGCATTCCGGGACCAAGGCTACACCGTCTTCGTCAATTTGCAGGCTATGCCAAGGGTCTGGATTCCGAGGGCGGTTACCGTCGTCTCTTCAGAGAATGCCGTGCTGGAATCCATGATCTCCTGGAATTTCGATCCGTCTTCGCAGGCCTACCTGACATCCCTTTCGGCAATGCTTCCTGACAACTGCATTGGCACCGCGAACGTGATCGACGAACATCCGCAGAGACTTTCACTGGTTGCGAAAATGGAAACGGCGGGGCTGGTTGTTGTCGGCGACAGATACAATTCTGACTGGCAGGCAACAGTGGATGGCAAGCCACACCCATTGCTGTGCGTCAATCATGCCCTGCGCGGCGTGGTGCTCAGTGCGGGTGAGCATACGATTGAAATGCAATACGTCCCGGTGGCGTTTGCTCGCGGCGAAAGGATGCTCGTCTGTGCTTCGGTGATGCTGCTGGCCCTGGTCCTTTGGTCTCGCAGAGGCTTGTTCCTTCAATCTCGTTCGGTCTAAAACGAAGCGAAAAATGGGTGTTCCCGCGCTAACCAAGTCTGATTCCGCGTTTGGTCACGATTTTTCCACTGCCATCTTCAGCAGTCTGTGCGGCATTCTCTTGGTAGCCTATGTTTGTCTGGAAATTCGCGGACGTTATGAACGGGCTTGTGCTGCTCGGGGTCTTGTGGGGACCTGTCGGCGTTCTCCTCTATCGGTTCGTCAGACCCGGCTGCACAGACAGTATTGGCGGTCACAAAACTGAAATGCACGAAATGCCCTTAAGGGTGATGTGAGGAATTGGGGTTCCAGAGAAGCTATGCCGGGAGTTACCAAGGGCAATGTCTAAAGCTGATCCTTTGGGAACGGAGTCCCGGCGATGGCAAGGCATCTTACGTTGGAAGAACGTGACCGGATAGCTCATCTGAGGTTGCGGGGATTCACTCAGGCGGCGATTGCCCAGATGCTGAACCGGCATCCGTCCGTCATCTCCCGAGAGCTGCAGCGGAACAACTCGGACGACGGGCAGTACGATGCGGCGAGCGCCCATCGCCAGTCCGCTCAGCGGAGGAAGGAGCGTCCTCTGGAGCGGAAAATGGATCGTCCACAGATCCGCAGTGCGGTTCAGCGAGGCCTGCACAATGACTGGTCCCCAGATCAGATTCGTGGTCGGCAGCGACTCGCTTTTCCGGATGACCCGACACAATGGATCTCTGCCGCAACAATCTACACATGGATCCGACAGGACACTCATGAGGCCCTGTGGACAAGCCATCTGCTGCGGCGCGGAAGAGCTCCAGCACGGCGGAAAACGCCGCCTGTAAACGGCGGCTGAATCAGCGAACGAAGAAAACACCACACCAGCCGGTGAAGTCGATGACATTCGACAACGGAACCGAGTTTGCTTCGTGTCATAAAGTTGCAAAAACCCATCGGGCACGGCTATTCCTTGCAACTCCGGGCTGTCCATACCAGCGCGGTACGAATGAAAACACAAACGGCTTAATCCGACAGTACTTTCCCAAAGGAACTCCGCTTAACACTGTCACCGGTCATCAGGTTCGTCGAGTCGAACGGCTTATCAATAATCGACCACGACGCTACCTCGACTATATCACCCCTCTCGAAGCTTCCGCTCAGCAACAACCATCCCCGCCGTGCATTTCAGATTCGTGACCGCCCCGGCATTCAGTTGTCTACTTTCCCAGCAATTCACGAATGTAGTGCAGGTTCCGTTCAGCCTCGGGTAGATGTCCGAGCTGGAGCGCCTGAATGTAGGACCGCTCTGCCGCCCTCAGGTGGCCATCACGGGCAAGGGCATTGCCGAGACTGTTATGTGCCTGAGGATTCGTCGGGTCAGCTTCGATCGCTCTCTTAATGTACTGCATTCCCATCGCGTTATTGGTGCGGCAGAGCAGCATGCCAAGGTTATTCAGTGCTTCTGAAAAACGCGGGTTAATGGTCACCGCCAGTTTGTAGTACTCTGCTGCAGTGTCGGGCCGGTGCAGGCCTCGCATGGTATTACCGAAATGCAGCCAGAGGACTGCGTCGTTATCGTCGATTCTGACGGCCTCGTTCAGAACAGCCTCCGCTTGTGCGAAGTTTCCTGCTCGATTGTGGTTCCGAGCGATGTTGGTGAGGCAGTCCGTGTCGTTCGGCTGTATTCTCAACGCTCGTTCCAGCTGATCGGCAGCTTCCCTGAACCTTCCGGCATCGCTGTAGGCGATCCCCAGATTGTTGTGCGCGACAAAATTGTTGTCGGGGACCGCTGCCAGCGAATGTTCGTACAGCGAGATGCTGTTTTTCCAGACGCTGACCTGGTAACTGGTCAACAGCAGAAGGATCATGGCGGGTATCGTCATTGAGGCCACATTCACCACGGTCGGTCGGAAGCATCGATCGGGAATACTCCAGAAGACAAGGATCGACAGGCCCATCATGGGGATGTACATATAACGATCAGCCAGTGACTGGCTGCCGACCTGAATCAGCCCAATCACCGGCAGCAGTGTGATCACAAACCACGCCCACCCGACCAGCAGTGCGGGACGTTTCTTTCGCAATGCCACGGTCGCCGTCGTAATGAGACAAAATATGAGAACGGAAGGAACCAGGATTTCGGCGGACCAGCCATCACTCGGCATCGGATAGAAAACCGACAGTCGGGAAGGCCAGAGTGTTTTCAGGCAGTACCTTGCGTAAGACACCACTGTGTTGGCGATACGCAATCCCATTGAATGATGATGGAGTTCGGCAACTGCGCCGCCGCTTCGCTGCGCCATCACGGTAACGACGGAAATGACTGCAGAAAGGGCAAAAAATGGAATCTTTTCAACGAACAGTGTCCTCATCGTTTTCAGTTTCAGTCCAGTCACATCCTGCCAGTTCATTCTTTGCAGCGGCCAGATATCGAGAAGCAGGAGAACAACCGGGACGGTGACCAGCATTCCTTTAGCCGTCAGGCCGAGTGCAAACGCCAGGAGTGCGGCGGCATACCATGCCCGCCCCTGATGACGGCTGTATTCCGTGTAGGCGGCAAGCGTTGCCAGCAGGAACAAAGTGCTCAGCACATCCTTTCGTTCTGTAATCCATGCGACCGATTCCACATGCATCGGGTGCAGTGCGAACAGCAGTGCGGCCAGAGCGCTGCGAACGATGTCGTTTGTCGCTCGCCGCAGCCAGAGAAACACAAACAGACTGTTCAGGGAGTGCAGGGCAACATTTGTGAGATGCATCGAACCTGACTTCATTCCCCACAGCTCGATTTCCAGCATGTAAGAGAGCCAAACGAGCGGGTGCCAGTTCGCCTGATGAAAGCCAAAGATCGACTCGTGGATTCGTGGCGGCGTGAGCCCGTCCTGCAAGAGCGGGTTTTCAAACACATAAGCCGGATCGTCGAAATTGACGAAGTCAAACCAGCCGGTCTGCACATACGGAATCACGGTGACGATCACCAGCGCCAGCGCGACAAATGCGTCGGTTGTGCGGTGAGTGAGTGTCATTCGCCCCGGGCGGCTCCTTGCAGGAGATTCTGGTTCGGAGTCAGACCGGCGACTGGGCACATTCGTCATGGGATCTGCCTGAATGCGGCCAATGTCCAACTAGTGCAGGATTTCACATTCCGGGAGCGCTGCCTGCAATTTCATGACTCCGGCATTCGTCACAGACGTGCCTAACAGGATCAGCGTCCTGAGTTGTTTCAATTCGACCAGTTCCAGCAACCCGACGTCTGTAATCCTGGTTGCGTTCAGTCCCAAAGTTGACAACTGCGAGAGGCTCGAGAGTTCTTTCAGCCCGGCGTCTGTGATCAGCGTTCGATTGAGATAAAGGGTCTCCAGGCCATTGAGGTGCGTCAGCTGTTTCAGTCCGGCGTCAGTGATCTCACAAAGGATCAGATCCAGTGTTGTAAGGCTGGTAAGTTTTCCAACCTGAACGAGTCCGGCATCTGTCACTCTGCTTCCTTTCAGATTCAACGATTTCAAGTGCTTCAGATGTTCGATTTCGGCAATGCCAGCCAGCGTTACGCGCGTGGAGGCAACACTGAGAGATGTGAGATGCGTCAGCCTGGCGAGTGTTCGAATTCCGGCATCGGTTAAGGCCGTGCGGTTCAGCTCCAGTGCCCTCAGATTCCCGATGTTTTCCAGTTGATCGAGCCCGGCATCTGTCACGGCAGTCTGATCGAGAATCAATGAGGCAAGGTTGCTGATCCCGGCCAGTTTGGAAAGTCCGGCATCAGTCACTTTCGTATTTTCCAGACTCAGCGTGGTCAGGTTCCTAAGCTGCACAAGAGCCGGCAGTCCAGAGTCGGTAATATCCGAACCGATCAGAGTCAGCGTCGTCAGCCTGGGAAGATGAGCCAACTCAGGGATCGAGGCATCGGTCACCAGATTTCCATAGAACCCATCGAGATGCAGAATCTGAATATCGTCATCGGATACAGCACTCAGGCTGTTCGCCCCTTCAGCAAATGGCAGCGCATGGATCAGCAGGGCGATCCGCACGGACCGCAGACTTTCAGCAGTCAGGTCAAGTTCCAGTGTGTGGAGGTGCTTCAGCGCACGGAGTTTCTCAAGACCAGATCCCTGCACTTGTGTCCTGCGCAGGTCAAGATATGTCAGGTTCTTCAGCCTGGCAATTTCACCCAGTCCCGCGTCGGTTACAGGAGATCCCGCGAGGCTGAGTTGCGTCAGGTTCTCCAGAAGGTCGAATCCACAGTCTCCCTCGCACGTGACTTTCGTGTGCAGCAGGTTGAGTAATGTCAGATTATGGAGACCTGCGAGCGTCTTCAGGCCTCCATTGGTGACTGCATTACCGCCAAAGGTCAAGCCGAATGAAAACGGCACGATCGGAATCCGGGATAAGTCGTTGTCAACAAGAGAGGCCGGAGACAGGAATATGAAATCACTTTGCGGCGACAGGCGAAATCCAATCTGCTCGAATGCCCGAATCGCGTTCTGGCGCTGTTCCGGTGTTGGCTTGACGGGAAACGGATCGAGTTCCTCCTCACCAGCGTTGCTGACTAAGACGACGGAGATAATCGCGGCAAGGAAGGCGAAATAGTTTTTCATGGACGATTGGCTGGAGGTGCTGCTGAAAGGACGCTACTGAAGATCGCTGTGGCTCAACTGCTGAATGACACTGGACTCACTCGAGCCGGTCAATTGCAAGCTCCGAGTGTGTTCAATCCATTTCAGCCGGAGGAGTTCCCAGTGGTATTGCAGAACCCTTGCCCCAGGTTCGGAAAGTTCCAGTTCACCGATCAGCTTCTCTTTGGAGGTGACGTCATCGAGCACCTGGGCCAGCCGTCGCTTCAGTTGTTGTTCGGGAGTTCCGTGGAGTAACAGCTCGACTCCCCCCAGACGAATCTGGTCACCCGGATGCAGCAGTGTGCGGCCGGTCACGGCAGTCCCGTTGACCCACGATTGTGCCGACGGATTGATTGGCAGGAGGGCCGGCCCCTCCGGAGTACAGGTCAGGGCACAGTGCTGAGGCTGAAGCGGCTGGTCACGCAGAACGATCGGACAGTTCGGTGAACTGCCGACCATCCACTTGCGCATCGAAGGAAGAAGGAAGAGTTTCTGACGATTGTCCGCCAGCCGAAACTCGAAGAGCCGACCGGTACTCTCCAGGGCTGCCCGTGACACCGGAACACCGCGGATCGATGGTAACTGATGCTGCTGAGCGCAGCCCGGACAAGGCTGCGGGTTGTCGGCATTTCGAAAATACTGATGCAGCAGCCGGCAATTCGCGCACTGCACAAAGACATAGCGCAGCGGATTGAACTCCTGAATCGGTGCCTCCGGAGACTGATCGCCGAAGAACAGGTGCCACTCGTCAAAGATGTCCACCGTCATCGAAAGTCTTTGGTGACACTTGATGCATTCGTAGTGCTCCCGGACTCGACACTGTCGGGGATCGACAATCTTATGACAATGCGGACAGGCAACTCCGGTGCGACTCGACCGGACCCCTCGGCGCGATTCCATCAGCGAGCGGAACAGAGTTCCCGAGTCCAGGAGTGATTCCGGACACTTTGCGAGATGCTGACACGCCGGGCAGACAACCGCCCGACCAGCGTGTCGGGAACCGACTCGCAGGACCTTTCCGCAGCGACAGCGAAATGAAATGCTTCCGGCCATTCCTGTTTCGGCTTTTCGAATTCTCTGACTGACGCGCTGGGCTGCAGCCACGATCTGCTGCTTGAGATATGCTGGATCCGTAGGCTTTGTGATGTAAGCATCAGCGCCAGCCCACATGGCGAGGTTTCTGGCTTCGTCCAGCCGCACTTCCGTGAATATGATTACGGAGATCCGACACTCCGACTTCTTCAGCCAGGCACAGAACTCGAAGCCCGTCTCCAGCGGCAGAAGCAGTTCCATAATCACGCATTGCGGCTTATACCGGCTGATCAGCCCCCGTGCCTGCCCGCAGTTCGCCGCTTCGAGGACAGTCCAGTCGAACCTTCGCAGGAACTCACTCACAGGTGCTGTGATCCCGGGAGAATCAATCAGCACAACGGTCTTGATCAGGCCTTGTCCGTCGTAGGACGTATGGATGCCTGAGGCTTCAGACACGGCTCTTGCCTCGAAAACGCAGCCAACTGTCGGCTGCTGGACATGCAGATCCCTGGATTCACTCCGAAGTCATCGTGCGAAGAGTCTGGGGCAGAACATGAAGATCGTGTGAACGGGGGCAAACATTCCAGGAAGCGGCAGTTGAAGGCAGAGTTAACGAACACTTAACACTGTTCGAGCAGGATGCTGACGCGTGTCCGACTGGACCGGCGTCGGCAGATCGACCTGGAACTTCTTCCATTACCTTTGGATTCGACGGAACATGGCCGCTGGGATTCTGGATCCCGAATTCCTGATTGGCGCCTCTCTGGCGGACCAGCGGTTCAAAGTGGTCGCCAGAGTCGGTGCGGGCAGCATGGCGATTGTGTACCGTGCGTATGACCACCGTCTGGAAACGGAGGTCGTCGTCAAGGTGCCGAAGAAGCAGAAGCTGGAAGACCCGGGACTCCGCGAACGGTTTCGGCGTGAAAGCCGGCTGCTGGTGCAGCTGCAGCATCCCCATATCGTTCGGATTCTGGACGTTGGTGTTCACGGGAATGTCCCCTTTGTCGTGATGCAGTACCTGTCCGGCGGCTGTCTGCTCGACCGGATGCAGAGCCGCAACGGTGAGCCGCGGGCGATGCCGGTCGATTCGATCCGGACCTGGCTGCTGGAAGTCGCTAAGGCGCTCGACTTCGCGCACCAGCAGCAGGTGGTCCACCGGGACGTCAAGCCCGCGAATATTCTGTTCGACGAAGCCGGAAATGCGTTTCTGAGTGACTTTGGTCTGACAAAAATGCTGTACGGAGAACCCCGTGAAGAATCGGCCGACGAAACGGCGGCCGGGTTCGTCGTGGGAACTCCCAACTTCGTGGCACCCGAGATTGTGCTGGGGCGCGAATACGATGGACGAGCGGATCAGTATTCGCTGGGCATCTCCGTCTACAATGTCCTTGTTGGCAAGCCGCCGATGCTGGGCAAAACTCCTTCGGCAACGATGGTGAATCAGACGCGGCGTGAACTGCCGCTGCTGAGCGATGTTCGGCCTGCAGTGCCCGAAGCCACAGCGCGGGCCATCGCCCGCGCGATTCGCAAAAATCCGGAAGAACGATTTGCAACATGTGCCGAGTTTGCTCAGGCTGCCATCTCCGGGCTCCAGAAGAACGGGGGGGGTAATAAACGTGCGGCGACCACTTCGGATTCAACGGCCCGGTCCAGAGCCGACTCAACCGGTTCCAGACGCAAATCCTCCGAGGATATTGGGCCATCCTCGCTGCTTTCGGCTGCCAGTCCGGCACGATCCGAACAAGTCCTGATGTCGCGTGCGAGGGCTCCCGGAATTATTGACTGCCCCGTCTGTCGCAGAGAACTGCGTCTGCAGGCACAGCATGGTGGACGCATAGGCCGCTGTAATCAGTGTGCGACCCGAATGCGGATCGCTGAAGATCTGTCGACAGTCAGAACGATCCTGACATCGGATGCTTCGAAATCATCCTCAAACAGCTCCGACGCCGTTTCGTCTTCCGCCGCCAACTCGGCCGACGATCTGATCCTCGGTGAGAAGGTTTTCGGAGTGAAATTCGGCCGAAAGACAATCTTTGCCATTGGCCTTGTTGTTGTCGCGTTGCTGTTAGTTGCCGTGATCACTCTTGTCCTGCAGTTGAAAGAGCCGGAAACCCTCAAACAGAAGGCCGACGAATTCCGTTCGCTGGAAAACTGAGCTGAGCTCGGCACAAAATCGTCACGTTGATCAATGCTGCGTTTGGCTCAGGAGTCAGCCAGCTGGTCGTCGCATAAGATCTCACGAGTCTCATCGCTTCAGGAATCCGTCGACGCGCCATGATCGGAGTCGGTTGTCTTCGCCTGCCGTGATGAGATAGCGGCCATTTGCGGAAAGGGCCAGACCAGCGATCGGGCCGGAATGAGCTGAAAATTTCAAGGGTTTACGCTGGAGGTTGTTCAGGAAAATCGCCCAGACGGTTCCTTCTCCATCGCCAGTCAGCAGCCAGTTGTGATCGGGTGAGAACTGGCATACGGGACGATGTCCGCCAAACGACGGGATGGGAAGAGCCTGCTGAGCTGCTGACTTCTTCGAACTCAGAATGACCAGTCCGTTTGCGGTCAGCACTGCCAATTGCGAATCCTGGTGATTGACGAAGACTGCCGGGCAGTCTGTCATTACCAGATCCGGTGAAGCTTCGTTTCCCCTGATCACGGTGACTTGTTCCGCAGGCCAGTTGTTGTTGCTTTTTCGCCACATTCGAAGCTGGGGGCCATCTTCATAACGCCCCCACGTCAGCAGGACCTTGCCGGAAGGTGAAGGCACAATGACGATTGCTCCTGTTCCTGCGGCCGACGAATCAGCGGATTCCGCAGTCAGGCTGCCAGGAAGTTTCTCTTTATTGATTTCCGTACGAAGGGTCAGCGACAACGGGTCGACTTCAAGCAGGCGCGTCTGATCTCGTTCACGCGTACTGACGAACAGTGTATCACCGGAGCCCGACCAGGCGATCGCCGAGATCGTTGTTTCAAACCGCTCAAAGCCGCTGACCAGAGTATTATCGCGAAGAGAGATTCGAGTCAGCGAATGGCCGGCAATTCCGGGCTTTCCAAAATGCCCGAGCATCATCGTGAGTCGGTCCCCGGCCAGCGCACTGGAGACAAATTGCTCTGACGGGTCGTTCAGAAAGTGCCCATCCGCCGTCGACAGACGGGCGATCACGGGAGTGGGTATCATGAGATGGTGAGGTTCATCCAGAAACAACCGGCGTACACGTCCTGCCTGAGTCCAGCGCCGCAGGTTCGTGCCGGTCGCCATGTCCCACACGCAGATTGCTTGTGCGCGGTTGTCAGCCGCCGCGTTTTCCCGGCCCCGATGAAGGGAGGCGATGGTGGTGCCGTCGTCGGAAATGTCCAGCAGAACTCGATTCCATTCACCGGAGGAAAAGGAGAACTCGGTTGTGATTTCGCCGGTTCTCAGCGGGGCACCGACAGGGACTTCTGCCGACTCGCTGCCGAGACCGACGGCTGCGGACTGCTGACCAAGGTGTTCCAGAAGTGCCTTTCGCAACTGCAGCTTAGTCTTCTCATCCGTGGCACAGCGGAGTTGGTGCTCGAGTAAAGCCCGAGTGCTGTCCGATGGACGTATTCCGGTGAGGCTGAGATCGATTTCGTTCCGGGGCACAGGTGCTGCCACGCTGCGCATCGGGCGAGTCGACTTCTTAGTATTCTTCGATGATTCCGCGGCAGCCGTTTCTTCTTCCGGGGCAGATTCCTCAAGAGTTTGATCCACGGGCAGCTGAAACACACGGACCGCATCGCGATCCGGGTTGAGAGCGGTCACCGGCATGTCGAAGAGGTGCGCTCGACGATCGGCACCGATGGATATCACACCCGTCGGAGTCATCCGAAACTCCAGCACGGGGCCCTCATGCCGTTTCACGGTCTGCTCCAGTCGTCGATGCGTCAGATCCAGTCGCGAGACGGTACCGTCGATGCTGCCCACGTAGAGAATGGTGTGTCTGCGGGCCAGTTGCAGGCACGTAATTGCTCCGCGGTTGTCCTGAATGTCCGGAACAAACACGGCGTCGTAGTCGACCGGTTCTCCATTGTCGTCCGTGCCGGACACGGGGGTTCCGCCTGCAAAGGCTCGCCGAAAGATTCTTCCGTCTGCAAGCCCCACCAGCACTTCGTGACGCTCCGGAACAAATTCGACACAGACGGGCTGCGTGTCGGCAAAGTGGACCGCGTCCAGCGTGTCGAGAACAGCTCCCGAGTTTGTGTCAAAAATCGTGACGGCTTCGGAAGAAGTCACAATCGCACCCAGCAGACCGTCTTCCGAAACGGACACACTCAGCACCTGAAAACCGGACACCACGAATGAAGCCGTCGCCGCGACAGGAACCGTCTCCGGCGAGGGCTCCTTCGCCTGCTCAACGGTCATTTGCAAAACCGGAGTCGGCGGATGGACGGCCTCGTTCAATGTACAGATCACGCACCGCCCATTACCGTCGACCGTCAGAATCCTGTCATCCGGAAGACAACGGACAACGACGATCGCCTCACTGCTGAGTCTTGCAGTCCTGCGATGTTCGTCCTGATACAGAAACAAATCACGCGCATATAAGTCCCAGTCGGTCGTGCTGGCCGCGCTGCGGGCCAGTAATCTGCCGTCTGTCGTGCCGATCAGTGCGACGTGTCCGTCGCGGGTCAGCTCCACTGCATTGATGATCCCGGCCAGTCCGGTGATGGACTGCAGAATCGGCTCGGTCGAATCCGCCGATGCGGCGTGCCGAAGATTCTGAACATTTCCGCTCAGCAGTTCGATGCGCGTATTCACGACGCCGGTGCTGCGTTCGCCGGATGAAGCGGCGATGCGACTTCCATCCGGAGTTGCTGCAACGAAAAATCGTCTCGTCAGCTTCGTCACCAGTTGCAGCCACTGCCCTCGCGTCATTGCGAACCGACCGAAACGTGAGATCCTTCGCTGTGCGTCTTCCCCGGCAGGATCCGCCTGACCCGGCACGTCAGCACCTGTGGATCCGGAATTGCCCTTAAGGCTGTCGAGCAGTCCTTTTGCGTTCCCGGCGACCGACTTCTGACTATTGGAATCTTTCTTCTCCGCAATCTCAGCCGTCGTCTTTCCACTGGCGGTCACAGCCGCATCGTCAACCGCTTCCGGTGCGGCCGTTGCGAGCGCATCCGTCGGAGTCTCCTCTGTTGCGGGAGTCGGAGCGACCGGATCACCTTCAGTCACTGCTGATCCGGCATTCGCCGGTGCTTCAGCACCTGCGGCCGTATCGACGAGGGACTCGACGGGAACCGACGGGGAATTCGCCGTTTCATTCTCGCCAGCACTCGGAGGCGCTTTTGCCGCGGTTGCTGCTGTTGTCGACTCAGACTTTGAACCGTTCGCCAGTCGCTGCTGAATTTCCACTGGGGGCTGGTTGAAGTCCTCGCCGCTCCCGCAGCCGCTGCTTGCGAGCAGAAACAGCAGGAGCAAATGTCGTCTTGCCATCAACCCACCTGCTCACCGAAGAATCCTGCCGGACGATATGTCGGCAAATCGTCGAATCGCGATCAGTTCATCGCGAATTCCACAGAGAACATACGTGCGAATTGTTAAGAATTTCTGAAGTCGTGCTTCTGAACTGCTGCCGTCGCAGTCTGAGGCAGTTGGCGCTGCTTGCATCAGTCTGCATCATCGTCATCGTCGTCCAGCAGCGCGCCCCAGCCGTCGCAGTAGCCGCCGAAGGTGCGGGCGGATTCTGTGAGTTGCTGCTGAAAAAGCATGATATCGGCGTAGGTCGGGATCATGCGGCGGGTGACATAAACCGTCCATGACGAACCGTCGTCCTCGCTGGCTTCTTCAATGTCGTCGGAGTCTTCTTCGTCCGTGTCTGGATCGTCGGTGCGGGCAACAACACGCGGTTCGCCGTCGTGGTCTTCCGCTTCGCCGGCGTCGTAGTCGAGCTCAATGTCACAGCCTTTGCCGCTGAGAGCAGCCTCGACAGACACAGCCGCGCGTCCGTCCGGAACGGCGATGGAGAATTCAATGAGCATTGGCAGAGTCATGTCGACGCCGTGCTCGGCGAGGCGTGCCAGGACATGGCCATCTGGATCATCAGGGAAGTCGGGCATGAAAGCGGTCCTGGAGCGATGGAAACCAGCACGACGCGCCAGCGAGTGGCTGAGTTGCGGGTCACCCGGGCCACTCGCTGGCGCGTCGTGCTTGTAGGGTCATGGTTCAGACCTGACCACTCGCTGGCGCGTCGTGCTTGTATGAAACAACTGCGGCATCGCCAATCCAGTCCTGCAATGCCCGGACTGTGGGCTCCGGATGTTCACGCAGGGCTTCGAGGGCGTTGACGACGGCGGAGCAACCGGGCATCGTGGTGACGCAGGGGACGCCGTAGCTGACGGAGGATGCCCGGATGCGGCCTTCGTCGCTGCGGGCGCCTTTGCCGCTCGGCGTGTTGAAGATCAGCTGGATCTCTCCGTTCGCCATCAGGTCGAGCAGGTTCGGTCGACCTTCCTGAACTTTGCGGACGACTTCCACATCCAGACCGGCTTCCTGGAAGACTCGCGCCGTGCCACTCGTGCAGACGAGCTGGTAGCCCATTTTGCGGAGTTTTCGAGCGGGCTCAATCATCCGCTTTTTATGAACTTCCGCCATGCTGATGAAGATCTTGCCCTTCAGTGGAAGTCGTGATCCGGCGGCGATCTGAGATTTTGCAAAGGCCAGCGCGAAGTCGGCATCGATGCCCATGACTTCGCCGGTCGATCGCATCTCGGGGCCGAGCACGATGTCGACACCCATAAAGCGGTTGAACGGAAAGACGCTTTCTTTCACAGACGAGTACTTCGGCACGATTTCCTCCGTAAACCCCTGCGACGTCAGCGAACATCCGGCCATGACTTTGGCCGCGATCTTGGCCAGCGAATGACCGATGGCTTTCGAAACGAATGGCGACGTCCGGCTGGCGCGCGGGTTCACTTCCAGAACGTAGACGGTGGCTTCGGGACTATCGCCATCCACTTTGACAGCGAACTGGATATTCATCAGACCGCGAACTTCCAGAGCAGCTGCGAGAGCGCGCGTCGCGACGCGGATCTCGTCGACGACGCTTGCCGGCAGCGAATAGGGCGGCAGCGCGCAGGCCGAGTCACCGGAATGGACTCCCGCTTCTTCGATGTGCTCCATGATGCCGCCGATGACCGTGATTTCGCCATCGGAAATCGCATCGACGTCCACCTCAATCGCGTCCTCCAGAAACTTGTCGATCAGTAACGGCTTGTCCTGAGAGACGTCTACGGCTTCCGCCATGTAGCGTTCGAGGCTCTGCTGGTCGTAGCAGATCACCATTGCCCGCCCGCCGAGCACGTAACTCGGGCGCACGAGCACGGGATAGCCGATGCGATTGGCAGCCGAGCGGGCTCCTTCAATATTAGTCGCGATTCCGTTCGGGGGCTGACGCAGGCCGATGCGTTCCAGAATCGCCTGAAAGCGCGACCGGTCCTCGGCGGCGTCGATCATGTCGGGGCTGGTACCGATGATGTTCACTCCGGCAGCTTCCAGAGCGCGCGCCAGATTCAGCGGAGTCTGTCCGCCGAACTGCACGATGACGCCGTCCGGCTGCATCCGGTCGCAGATGTTCAGCACGTCTTCCGTCGTGAGTGGTTCGAAGAACAGGTAGTCAGACGTATCGTAATCCGTCGAAACCGTTTCCGGGTTCGAATTCACCATGATGCTCTCGATGCCCAGTTCCTTTAGGGCGAATGCGGCCTGGCAGCAGCAGTAATCGAACTCAATCCCCTGGCCGATGCGATTGGGCCCGCCGCCGAGAATCATGATGCGCTTTTTGCCCGGCTGCTTTGCGGGCGTTTCATCTTCCTGTTCGTAGGTCGAATAATAGTACGGCGTGTACGCTTCGAATTCTGCCGCGCAGGTATCGACCTGTTTGAACGTGGCCACGATTCCCAGTTCTTTTCGGTGCAGACGAACTTCCATTTGCGAACAGTCCCACCAGAACGCCAGCTGAGCGTCCGAGTAGCCGTTTTTCTTAGCCAGCCGGATCAGGTCCGGACTGGCATCTTCCAGTCGTCCGATCTGACGAATCTGATCTTCGATGCCGACCAGTTGCTGCAGGTTTCGCAGGAACCAGGGATCGATCTCACACAGGTTGAAAATCTCGTCGATCGACATGCCGCTCTTGAGTGCATACCGCAGATAAAAGATGCGGGCCTCGTTCGGCGTCGACAATTTGCTCTGAATTTCGTCGCGTGACGGCTGTTTGTCGGTGCCCCAGAGATCTTTCTTGCCTCCGCCGAGCCCGAAGTGACCGATCTCAAGACCTCGCAGTGCCTTCTGCAGCGATTCTCGAAACGTGCGACCGATTGCCATCGTTTCTCCGACGGACTTCATCTGCACGGTCAGCGTCGGATCGGCTTCCGGAAATTTTTCGAACGTCCATCGGGGAATCTTCGTGACAACGTAGTCAATCGTCGGCTCGAAGCAGGCGAGGGTTTCACGAGTAATGTCGTTCGGGATCTCATCCAGTCGATAACCGACCGCCAGCTTTGCCGCGATCTTTGCGATCGGGAATCCGGTTGCTTTCGATGCCAGAGCCGACGACCGGCTGACGCGCGGATTCATTTCGATGACCACCATCCGACCATCGCGCGGGTTGATCGCGAACTGCACATTGGAACCGCCGGTTTCGACGCCGATGACCCGCATCACGGCAATCGTGGCATCGCGCATCCGCTGATACTCTTTGTCGCTCAGCGTCTGAGCCGGAGCGACAGTGATCGAGTCGCCCGTGTGAACTCCCATCGGGTCGAAGTTCTCAATCGCGCAGATGATGACAACGTTGTCGGCGTTGTCGCGCATGACCTCCATCTCGTACTCTTTCCAGCCGATAATGGATTCTTCGAGCAGCACTTCGCCGATCGGTGAAATCGCGATGCCGCGGCGGACTTTGTCTTCGAACTCTTCGATGTTGTACGCGATTCCGCCGCCGGTACCGCCCAGCGTAAAGCTGGCTCGGATGATGATCGGCAGGCCGATCACTTTCACGGCCTCGTTGGCGTCGTCCATATTGCGGACGACGAAGCTGTTAGGGACTTCGAGTCCCATCTGAATCATGCACTGTTTGAACGTATCTCGTTCTTCCGCGCGTTTGATGACGTCTTCGCGGGCTCCGATCATTTCGCAGTTGTACTTCGCCAGGATTCCGCGGCGAGACAGTTCCATCGCTGTGTTCAGGCCGGTCTGACCTCCCAGAGTCGGCAGCAGCGCGTCGGGGCGTTCGACGCGGATAATTTCTTCGACATATTGCCAGGTGATCGGTTCGATGTAGGTCCGGTCGGCAGTGTCCGGGTCCGTCATGATCGTCGCGGGGTTCGAATTGACGAGCACCACTTCGTAGCCCTCTTCGCGCAGTGCCTTGCACGCCTGAGTTCCCGAATAGTCGAATTCGCACGCCTGCCCGATGACGATAGGGCCGGAACCGATGATCAGGATCTTCTTGATGTCGTTGCGACGTGGCACTTGGCAGTGGTCCTTCGGGTGATGAAATTCTCGACCGGAGCGTGGCCCGCGCGCACGAACTTCGCAGTTGGGTTCGGAATGTTTCCGGAAGACAGCGAAGCGGCGAAAGGGCTGATCGGAGGCAAAGATTCGCGCGAAATCTGGAGCAGGTTACCAGCATTTGCCGTTCATTCAAGAAACGGGCCGGAGTGGAAGGCAAAGAGTATCAGGAATGGGGCTAATGAACCCCTGTGGCTGGAAATCCCTCGTTCCCAAGCTCCGACTTGCGACCGCACGTCCCGGAAGCTCTGCTTCCCGCGACGGCCAACGGATTTGCGATGCTGAAACAGCGAAGCCGAGCTTCGAAAACGGGCGTTCCCAAGCTGGAGCCCGGGAACGAGACGAGCGCAGCCCCCGGCCATCCGGTACTCGCCTGAATCGTTGCGTCCGACTCGCCTTCTCTGTAGCTTCCCTGCCCCTTCCGGAATTCTGCTCGCATCCGTTCGCCAGTCAGCCGTGTCATGGTCAACCTTTCCGGACTCAATCCGCCCCAGCGCGAGGCGGCGTCGATTCTGTCAGGACCGCTGCTGGTTCTGGCGGGAGCCGGGACAGGCAAGACCCGGGTCATCACCTATCGAATGGCGAATCTGATCGCTCACGGAATTCGCCCCGACCGCATTCTGTCCGTCACCTTCACGAATAAAGCCTCCCGCGAAATGCGGGAGCGGGCGATCCATCTGATCGGGCGGCAGTTTAAACAGCGGCCGGTCGTCTCAACCTTTCATGCGTACTGTGTGCGAGTGCTCCGCGAAGACATCGACGCCCTGGGTTATCCGAAGAAGTTCGCGATCTACGATCGCAGCGATCAGGAATCCGCTGCCCGCACGGCTCTGCGGGATATCCGGCTCGGCGACGGTGCGATGAAGCCAAGTGACCTGATCAACCGCATCAGCCGCTGGAAAATGATGGGCATTCAGGATCACGAAGCCAGCAGCCACACGGAAACGGATTTCGACTTCCTCGCCGCGATGGCTTACAAGCGCTATCAGAAACAACTGCGTGCCTGCGGAGCAGTCGACTTCGACGACCTGCTGCTGTTGACGGTGCGGCTGTTCCTCGAACACCCGGACGTCCTGCGGCGGCAGCAGTCGAAGTTTGATCATGTTCAGGTCGACGAATATCAGGACACGAACGGAGTTCAGTTTTCGCTGATCGAAAAGCTGGTGGCTCCACATGGCAACATCTGCGTCGTCGGCGATGATGATCAGTCGATCTACGGCTGGCGCGGTGCGGAAGTCGAACACATCATCAACTTCGCAACGTATTTTCCGGGCACGAAGACGGTACGGCTGGAGAACAACTATCGCTGCACAAGCCCGATCCTCGACTGTGCGAACCGGCTGGTGAAGCACAATCGCAATCGCCATGAGAAGACACTGATCGCTCACAAAAAATCGGGAGCCGGTATCCGTATTCAGGTGTTCGACGACGAGTCCGCAGAAGCAGAAAACGTAGTTCAGGAAATCGCGTACCTCATCAGAGAGCTGGGCGTGAAGCCGAAGCAGGTCGCGATTCTGTTTCGCACGAACGAACAGCCGCGAGTCTTCGAGCAGGAAATGCGGCGGCAGCAGGTTCCTTACCTGCTGGTGGGAGGTCAGTCGTTCTTCGATCGACGTGAAGTGCGTGATCTGCTCGCGTACCTGAAAGCGATTGACAGCCCGCGCGATGAGATCAGCCTGCTGCGGATCATCAACACGCCGACCCGCGGCATTGGCGACACGACGACCGAGAAGCTGATTCAGATGGCGGTGAAGAAGGGCTGCAGTTTCTGGGAGGTGTTGCCGGAAGCCGGAGCATCGGGATCGGTACCCGCGAAAGCGATGACGGCCCTGACTTCGTTTCGCAGTCTGCTTCAGCGGTACTCGAAAGCAACCAGTGACAATCCAAAACACCTTGCCGAAATCTGCCGTCGGCTGCTGACGGAAATCAACTACGCCGCGGAGATCTCGAAGCAGTACAAGGAAGAATCTCAGCAGGAGCTGCGACGCAACATCCTCGAAGAATTTGTGAACTCCATCGGTCAGTACGTCGAACGTTCCGACGATCCGTCGCTTTCAGGGTTCCTCGAAACAACGGCTCTGATGGATCGTGAAGATGAAGCGGATCGCGACGAGAAGCAGGAAAAGGACAGTGTCCGACTGATGACGCTGCACTCGGCCAAGGGCCTGGAGTTTCCTCGTGTCTACCTGGTCGGCATGGAAGAGGGCTTCCTGCCTCACAAACGCAGCATTGACGCCGATTCAGAAAAAGACATCGCGGAAGAACGCCGTCTGGCGTACGTCGGCGTGACACGTGCGATGGATCATCTGACACTCACCAGGGCCAAGTCCCGGATGAAATGGGGAAAACGGCGAGAAACTGTGCCCTCGCGGTTCCTGTTCGAAATGCAGCTTATCCCCGGCGAGGCGTTGCCGGAAGAACATATTTCCCGCGATGAGTGTGTCGGGACTCCAAATCAGCCCACTGTGGTTTCCAGTGGCCGGAATGCCTCTGCCACGATCATCCTTCCGGCCAACGAATTTGAAGCCCCGCCGTTCTGAACTACTGTTGTCCAGCCGCTCCGCCGGCTGGAATTCGCCCGCGCACCGCGTGGCAGAACCGGAATCTGCCCGTCGACGGAGCGACGGGACAACAGTAGTTTTCCAAACTTCTTCTCCTGGAAACTCCGGTCACCGGCGAACCAACTTGGTCACGAATCTGCCGATCTGCCTTTGCGATGCGAGCGTGTCCGCGGCAGAATCATCGGTCTCCTGCCGTTTGTCGACCGCCAATTCCCGCTGCCTTGTTGCCAGAGTCATTCCCATGTCACCATCTGTTTTGCTCCGTTCGCGTGTCTGCTTCACCGCGACTTTACTCGGATTGACTGTGTCGGGACTGCAGGCTGCTGACGTCCATCCGTCGCAGTTGCTTCCCGAAACCACCGTGGGATATATCGAAATTACGAAGCCTGGCGAATTGCTGGCCACGGTGATCGATCATCCGATCAGCAAGCACATCCAGGGCATGGATGTCTACAACCAGGCGATTCAGACCGAGGCGTATCGAAGTTATTTGACCGGTCGAAAGTTTTTTGAAATCCAGATCGGGGGCGAATGGCGTCCGTCGATTGAAGCACTGACCTCGGGAGGTATCGCTGCCGGTTACGATGCGGCGACGCAGGGCGGCGTGCTGCTGGTCCGCGGCAAGGACGAAGCCACGATGGAAAACTTCCGGGTCAAGCTCCTGGAAATGACTCGCCTCAGCGGTGGTGATTCCGCTAAACCGGATGATTACCGCGACGTCAGGATTTACCGCATACAAAGTGGCGGAGCCGCAGTCGTGCGGGACTGGCTCGTGCTGACGAACAAGGGCGACCTCGGCAAGAAAGTGCTCGACCGTCTGCTGGACGCGAACGATCAGGACGCGGAGGTCGCCGGGACTCTTTCCGCGAACGCGCAATTCAAAGCTGCGGTCTTAACACGCAGGGCTGATTCGCATGCCTGGGGCTTCGGTGACCTGCAGGCCGTGCGCGATGCGGGCGGTGCGAAGAACGTGTTCGAAGACAAAGCGGAAAACCCCCTGGCCGAACTGCTGATTGGAGGCATTCAGAGCACGCTGCAGAAATCACCGTACTTCACTCTGGACCTGAGCACATCACAATCGGGGCTCGATCTGAATCTGACGACTCCGTGGCAGGCCGACTGGGTTCCGGAAGAACGAACGTACTTCTTCGGTCCCGAGAATTCCGGGACTGCTCCGGCGCTGCCGGAGGTTCCGGACACGCTGATGACGCTCAGCACCTACCGCAATGTGTCCGAAATGTGGCTGCGGGCGGGTGACCTGTTTGAAGAACAGGTGAATGACAAGATGGCAGAAGCCGAAGGCGTTCTGTCGACGATCTTCGCGGGCAAGGACTTCGGCGAAGAGATTTTGGGAGCACTGGCACCGGAAATCGGCATCGTGGTCACGCGGCAGAACTTCACTGACGTGAAGCCCGTGCCCTCGATCAAACTGCCGGCCTTCGCGATGGTCCTGAAACTGAAAGATCCTGAAACCATGCGATCAGAACTCCGCCGTACATTTCAGAGCGCGATCGGATTCTTCAACATCATCGGAGCGCAGGAGGGAGGGAGGCCGCAGTTGGAAATGGATATGCAGAAAAACGGCGATGTCGATCTGATCATGTCGCGGTATGTGGCGGAGAAGAAAGACTACGATTCGACATCAGCGAATATCATCTTCAACTTCTCTCCGTCGGTTGGATTTGCGGGTGACCGATTCGTGCTGTCAAGTACCGCGGCTCTCGCAAAGCAGTTGACGGAGGCTCCTGATGCCCGACCGACGGTCACCACCGTGAACACCGTCGTGGCACTGCACGCTCCGGCGATCGGTGAGGCTCTGGCCGATAATCGCGAACAGCTGATCTCGCAGAACATGCTCGAAGAAGGCCACTCCCGCGAAGAAGCCGAAGCCGCCATCGGATTGCTGTTCGAACTCGTCCGCTGCGTGAACGGAGCAGGCCTGACGCTTGAACGAGGCGACGGGACATTGGCGCTGACGTTGAACATTGATGTGAATGAGAATCCGTCGCGGTGAAAACTGGTGACTCCCGGCGCGCCGGGACTCCGCCGGCTGGAATTTGTTTCTCAGGCAATCTGCAAGAACCGGAATTCCCGCCGGTGGAGCGGCGGGGCAACAGTAGAAGGACACTCATGGAAACCATCATCGATGCTGACTGGGCCTGGTCAGAATTCAAGCCGGGTGAAGAGACACCGTGGAACATGCGGACGGCCGCTCATCTGTTTCGCAGAGCCGGTTTCGGGGCGACTGTGAGCGAATTGAAGGCAGCTGCGGAGAAGACTCCTGCTCAGGTTGCTGATGACCTGCTCGATGCTCCGGAGACGCAGGAATTTCAGTTGGCGATGAAATCGCTCTCCGCTGCTGCGCTGGCGACCGGCAATGTGAAGCAGCTCTCGGCCTGGTGGGCCTATCGGATGCTCGCCACACCCGCGCAGACGCTGGAAAAGACGACACTGTTCTGGCACGGACATTTTGCGACGAGCGCAGAGAAAGTGACCGACGGCGAGCTGATGCTGACTCAGAATCAGCTGCTTAGATCTTTCGCATTCGGGGACTTCTCAAAGCTGCTGCTCGAAATCTCCCGTGACGCGGCGATGCTGGTCTATCTCGATTCCTCGACCAACCGGAAGGCTCATCCGAACGAAAACTATGCTCGCGAAATCATGGAACTGTTCTGTCTCGGCGAAGGACACTACTCCGAAACGGACATCCGCGAACTGGCACGGTGTTTTACTGGCTGGGAAATCCGACGGGGTGAGTTTCGTTTCAACCGGTATCAGCACGATACCGGCAGGAAGACAATCCTTGGTGAATCCGGTGAGTTCGGTGGTGAAGACGGCGTGCGGATCGTGCTCGAACAGAAGTCCGCTCCCGAGTTCATCGCAGGAAAACTTGTCCGCTTCTTTGTGATGGACGAACCGGTGCCTTCAGCGGATTTGATTGCGCCTCTGGCGAAAGAATTGCGGGATTCCGGGATGAACATTCGCCCGGTTCTGCGCCGCATCTTCACCAGCAACGTGTTCTATTCGGACTTCTCGGTTGGTCGAAAGGTCCGGTCACCGGTGGAACTGGTGATCGGCCTGCTCCGCTGCCTTGAAGGTTCCACCAACTCGTTCGAACTGGCGGAAGCGATGCAGACACTCGGCCAGGGTCTGTTGTATCCTCCCAGCGTCAAAGGCTGGGACGGCGGTCGCACCTGGATCAACTCATCGACGCTGCTCGGACGGTCGAATCTTGTGCGCTCGCTGATTACGAACGAGAAGACCCGCTTCGGCAAGGCGTCACTGAAAGAATACCTCGCGACTCAGAAAGTGACGAATCCGAGGCCGATCATCGACCATCTGGAAATGTTGCTGTTTGCTGTTCCGGTGCCGGAAGCGGCCAGGGAACGAGTCGAGTCGCTGATGAAATCTCACGGCGATGCCGGCCTGACAGAAGGCCTGCATGCCTTATGCACAATTCCGGAGTTTCAGCTGGGGTAAGCTTGTTCCAGGGCTCTGCCCTGGAACACACTGCCTGGAGGCTCCGCCTCCTGTCTTCTCGTTGTGTCTTCCTCACTCAGTTCTATACACACGGTATTGCATGTCACGGGCGCTCGGGCCGGATGGGGCCAAGTTACGGTCAAGGATCAATCAACATGACACATCTTTCACGTCGGCACTTCCTGAAACACGCGGCGGCCGGTTCGGCGGTGCTCACATTCGGCGGACTGGCTCCGTCGGCACTGCAGGCGGCGGCTCAACAGAGTCAATCCGAGCGGATTCTGGTGGTCGTCGAGTTGGCGGGTGGCAATGACGGGCTCAACACCGTTATTCCGTTCGGCGATGAGACCTATCGTCGGATGCGGCCGAAGCTCGCGATTGCGAAAAGTGATGTCCTGGAGATTGGCGACGGATTGGGATTTCATCCATCAATGAGAGGCTTCGCCGATCTGCTGGAAGCCGGACGTCTGGCCATCGTGCAGGGCGTGGGGTACCCCGATCCCAACCGGTCGCATTTTGAATCGATGGACATCTGGCATTCCTGCCAGCGCAAAGAGGATACTCGGACCGACGGCTGGCTCGGGCGAATGCTGGAAGAAACCGACACCGCGAGCGGCGGCGATCCCAGCGCTCTGCATCTGGGCTACGACAAACAACCGTTCGCACTGATGTCCCGCAAAGTCCGAGTACCGTCGATCCGATCGCTGGAGCAGTTCCGCCTGCAGGGGACAGACGACCCCGAATTCAAAAAAGCCGTACATGAACTGGCGGATGCTCGCCGGGAACAAGGCAACGACCTGCTGAACTTCGTGCAATCGAGCACCAGCTCCGCGATTTCTGCCAGCGAACGACTGACTCAGTCAAATACGTCCTATCAGTCGAATACGACTTATCCAAAGTCGCAACTTGGGGAACAGCTGCAGACCGTCGCCAAACTGATCAGTTCTGGCCTGAAGACATCGGTCTACTATGTTCAGCTCAACGACTTCGACACGCATGCCCAGCAGCCTGATGCGCATCAGGGACTGCTGCGACAGTTAAGCGATTCCGTCAAGGCGTTTCTGGATGACATTGATGAGATGAAGCTGGCTGACCGAGTTGCTGTGATGTCTTTCAGCGAGTTCGGTCGCCGTGTCGAAGAAAATGCCAGCGAAGGCACGGACCACGGTACCGCCGGTCCGATGTTCCTCGCTGGTGCTGGCGTGAAATCCGGTCTGATCGGCAAGCACCCGGCGCTGAGCAGCCTTCAGGACGGCGACCTGAAGCACCACACCGATTTTCGTCAGGTTTACGCGGCGGCGATCCAGAACTGGTTCCATTGCGACGCGCACACAATTCTGAAAGGCAGCTTTAAGCCGGTCGACGTGTTTGTGTGAAAATCGCCGGCTCGTCGGTGCCCGGTGACGGCCATGATTTGTCATGCCGCGGCGCAGAGACGGAGATGTTGCCCGCTTCGGCCAGTCGATCAAATTCGTCTTCATCGAAGCCGGACGACGACGAGGCCATGATTGCGAATCCGCCACCGAGCAGGATCACGCCGATGAGTACTCCGACGGCCACAAACGGCATCGCCACGTCACCGCCCGTCAGACGGACTTCGATCAGGCGAATCCCGATCAGCAGGATGATCGCCATGCCGAAGCCGGTCAGCAGCATTCCCAACGCAAAGCGAAGTGGCTTCAGCGGACGGGGCGGCTGCGACTGACCCGTCGCGTTGGCAACGTGCATCGGCTCCAGCCGGCCGGAGTCTGCGTCCGAGGGAGAAGACATCGGTACGGATTCGGCACAAACATTCTGCAATTCACGAGTGTGCTGTGGAACCGATCGAGGGCTCTTACTATTGGTCGGGGCTGCTTCAAGGGTGAGGGTTTTCATGTCGGGTCTCCAAACGCCGACTACAGTAAACGGTCAAGTCCCGAACCCGGATGACAAAAACCGCATTGGTTTTTGTGACTATCAGCGCAAGTCTCGCGCTGGCAAAGAGTTGCGGGCTACTTTCGGAGCGATTTGTTTCCGCAGAGTCCGGCTTTCGAAACACCGCACGGGAAATCCGATAGAGTCAGAATCGATTAAATCTCTTCTCGCGCGCCCGAATCTGCAGAACCAGGAAGGGTGCCGCGAATCCACAGCAGACGAGGTACACTGCTGCCATTCCACGAACGGGCTGCTGCGTATCACCAGGACTCCAGTGCAAGAGATTAATCAGGCCAAAGATCAGCAGCGAAAGCAACGGACCGGACACCCCAAACATCACTCCCCACGGGAGTCGACGCCGATGACTCAGAATTGCCGTGATCAACCCGACCAGGAAAAGCACTAAGCCGCTGCCAATAATTGAATGGATGTCCCAATGCGCCAGCGCCAGTCCCACAACAACAACCAGCATCTGCAGGAAAACACATCTCTTCAGCAAGACGTGACCAGCAGACGGCGAGGCGTCATGCTGTTCAGGCGCTGGCAAGGATATTGGTGCCTGATAAGGGTTCCAGAGATCATCCGGCGGCAATTTTGTCATGGGCCGTGATCCAGTGAGAGGACGGGCCAGTTGGGCTCATCCTGCGGAAGAAGGCGGCGCTGTGGGACAGCGCCGCCCTCGGATTCAGGTGTTGGACGAATGACCTCAGGGATTACTTCGGAGCCTCGACTTTGAGTTTGTCGATCGGAATTTCGACAAGCTTCATTTCGTTATCACCCGCTTTGACGGTCACTTTGAACTCACGGGCCAGTTTTCTGTCCAGGTAGCCTACTCGTTCGTGCCACACCCTGAATTCATGTTCGCCGGCAGGCAGATTGGCGATCGTGAATTTACCGTCTTTATCTGTCACCGCTGCATACGGATGATCAACGACCATCCAGTAGCAAATCATCCAGGGATGAAAATCGCAGTTCACTTTCGTTGGCAGTCGCTCACCAAGTTTGTAATTAACCAATTCCCCCTTGCCGACCGGAGTGTTCGGAGCGATGACGACATTCATCGGCTGGTTCTTGATCGGGTTGGTGTGCGTATTGTGAGCAATGGCATCGCTCGAAATCACCTCAACCGTCTGACCACTGCGGACGACCATCGCGTGAGGAATAAACATGCAGCCTTTTTGGTCAAGCATCAGCTTTGCCGGCTCCGGATTCTTCAGGTCCGGATGAATGCTCTTGGGAGCCTTGACCAGATAGACGAATACGTTCGCCAGGCCTTTGGAGTCTTTGTCCACGACCAGGTCGTCTTTGAACGGATTAACCGCTCCGCAAACTGCCTTGTCTTTGATTTCGGCCTTCGGATCATGCATTAACTCCGGTGCCGGGATCTCACCCGTGACGACAAACTGACCCGTCACGGTGCCCCATTCTTCTGCAGCAGCCGGAACCAGACAAGAGACGGACAAAGCCGCAGTCAGCAGCATCTTCTTCATGGTGTTCTTTCTCAGAGTGGAAAGTGGGGCAGGCTTTCAGCCTGCCTTAAACCTGTCAAAACACGGCAGGCTGAAAGCCTGCCCCACAAGCAGCAAGATCTCAGCGAATCGCCCGGTGCTGACGATTTTATGACTGCACCCGATCGAAGTCGAATGCCTCTTTCGGCAATTCCTGCTGCCTGGGAATCGTCCAGCCAACCACAGATGCCGCCGGATTCACGAGCGTTGCGAAATTCGCCGATTCGTCACAGTGCGACCACATCGGGCCTCACGAGCACTCTGCTGAACGGCGATCGGCATGTTGACCGGCCGGAGCGGACTTGCGACAACCACAGACAATCGGATTCCCGCGTTGTGGAATAGCCCGAAAAGAAGTCCAGACAGGACGGGCCGGATGAGCCCATCCTGCGGTCATACATCCCATCTGATTTCCTCTCTCTGGTTCTCTGGCCGGTATGCAGTTCAGGATTGTGCCATGCAGTCCGCGAACGAGCCGCATCACCGCAGGAGCTTCTCCATGCTGCGAACATTTCGTTTTCGACTGGCCATGCTCGTCTCGGGCGGTCTGGGACTCGCCGTTTCCGGCTGTTCCACATCCCTGTTCAACACCGACATGTTCAGCGCGGAAAATTTCAGACCCGCGATGATGGACGGGCACGGAACCGAACAGCGAATCATCACGCAGTTCACGGATGCGCTGTCTGAAGACAATGAAGCCGCTCTGCGTCGAATTGTGTCGACACGATTTGAGCTCAAAGCGATGCGGTCGAAGGATTCCTACAAGGATCTGGAAATCCTCAACCTGCCGAAGACTGCGCTGGAAGTCGTGGAAAGCAAAGAACCGGACGAAGGTGTTCTGGAAGTTGTCGCAAAAGAAGAGAGCGGCACCAAGTACCAGTTCCGGATTCTGCGGGACCCTCAGAAACGCCGCTGGGTCGTGGATGACGTCCTGCTTCGTCAGCAGAAGAAGGGTACGCGAGCCACCAAGTCGTCGGTCGAAGTTATGGACCTGCTGCTGACAGTGCGGGAATTCCTCGACACCTGGCAGTCCGCGGATCGTGACGCCGTGCTGCAGGCAGTCTCTTCGGACTTGCGGGAGCCGCTGCAGACGCTGCCGGAACCCTGGCTGCAGCAGATGATCAAACGCATCTCGTCCGAATACGAAACCGGAATGGCGCGTCATCCGGAAGCTCAGCTGAACGAATTCGACGCGGTCGTGATCATGCCCTCGAAGAACGGTCATTTGCTGATGAAAGTCGCACGGCAGGAGGAACAGTGGCTCGTCTCTGACATCGAAGTCCGCAACCGCAAGGTCGACGATCATCCGGGTTCCATCCTGCGGCAGGCTCGCGCGATGAACACCGTCACCAGTTTTCTGTCAGCCTATCGGGCTCAGGAGCTGACTCAGCTCCAGCCTCTCTGCGAAGAAAAGTTCTGGCAGAACGCGCTGAGGGTCGGTGATCTGAGCATGGTCACCCTGCCCGCTCCCGATCACGCTCCGGAGGACTATGAGATCCGTTCGTTTGCCGGCCAGCTGACAGTCATGATTCCTGACCAGACGGAAATTATCCGCGTGGATCTGACGACTCCGGAACTTGCGGACGCGAAGGACAGCAGGAAACGCGAACCCGGGCTGGTCGAGACGGATTTCGTCGTCTCGGATATCACGGTCTATGATCGCCAGACTCAGCAGCAGCGAAATCTGAAATCCGCGTTCACGGCACCCTCCAGAGCCCAGCTGTTCTTTGCCGCACTGCAATCGCTTGACGTGTCGATGCTGAAACAGATGTCGACTGAAAACTTTGCGGAATCAACCTGGGACCGAATCAACCCGGCACTGGTATCCTCGCTGCCTCTCAGTGGCGTGCCCTCTGGAGCAATGACGCTTCAGACGAGTCACGTCCGCGGCGAGACGACCGAACTGGAGTTCCTGTCGCCGTCCGGTCAGATCTGCAGCATCGTCATGAAAGAAGAAAACGGCAGCCTGAAGATCGACGACGTGCAGTACCCGAATTCGCTGGCACAGGTCACGTCGCTGAAGACGCAGCTGATGCTGTCTGTGCCGCTGGCCGAACTGGCGGACGCCTGGCACCGCAATGATCTGGAATCTGTGAAGCGCATCTGCTCGACAGACTTCAATCGCCTGGTTTGGAGCAACGTGCAGGTCCTTCCTTCGGAGTTCAGCCGACTGCCCGACTT
>Ga0163144_10005370_pt1 | contig 28415 bp, 25 predicted proteins | sample OliLak19BULKMAT1_FD_123175 | JGI IMG/M metagenome (GOLD analysis project Ga0163144, IMG submission 123175) | Freshwater microbial mat bacterial communities from Lake Vanda, McMurdo Dry Valleys, Antarctica - Oligotrophic Lake LV.19.BULKMAT1 | ecosystem: Environmental > Aquatic > Freshwater >... | reverse complement strand
GTCGCTATCGCGAGAGCGCCATCTACCGTGGCGAACAATCGGGCTAGTCATCCGATGCCCAATCAGCTCACCCTCGAACTCACGTTGCCGCCGCCAACCTATGCCCGCGAGGATTTTGTCGCGGCCGGCGGCAACCGGGAGGCACTGGCCTGGGTCGAACGCTGGCCCGACTGGCCGGCACCTGCGCTGGCGTTGAGCGGTCCGACCGGCTGCGGCAAGACCCATCTCGCCCGGATCTGGGCGGCGCGTGCGGGAGCTTCCGTGATCGATGGCACCGACCTCGAGGGCAAGAGCGTGGCCGATCTGTCCGATATGGCCGCGGCCTCACCCGCGATCGTTGTCGAGGGCGCGGATCGCGCGCCGGAGCGGGCCCTGTTTCATCTTTACAATCTGATGCGCGAACGTGGCGGCTCCCTGTTGCTGACGTCTGCCTTGCCGCCGGCTCATTGGTCGATCGCCTTGCCCGACCTGGCGTCGCGGCTGCGGGCGGCACCTGCCGTGGCCCTGGCGCCTCCTGATGACGAGTTGCTGGGATCGATCATCCTGAAGCAGCTCGGCGACAGGCAATTGCATGCCGGCGCTGGCGTCGTGCAGTATCTGGTGTCGCACATGGAACGGTCGGCGGAAGCCGCACGGCGGGTCGTGGCGGCGCTCGATCGCCGTGGATTGATCGAGCAGCGGGAGATTGATCGCCGATTGGCTGCCGATGTCTTGGGAGAGTTGTCCGGCATGCCGCCGACGACATAGGGAGGAATGATGAGAAGGCTTGTTCTGGTTGCTTTGCTTGCAGTGTTTGCGCCGGCCGTTTCCGCTCACGCGCAATCGGTCATGGGCACCTGGCTCACCGCTTCGGGCAAGGCGCAGGTCAAGATCGACCCTTGTCCGGATCCGGCAAGCGGTCCGATTTGCGGTTTCATTGTCGGGTTGATCGATCCCAAGGGACCGGACGGCGTCGTGGTCGCGCCCGAGGTCGCCAACGACTTTCGCAACGAGAACCCGGCGATGCGTAGCCGCAAGGTGCTGGGCATGCCGCTGATCTGGGGCTTCAAGAAAACGTCGGACCCCAACGGCTATGACGGCGGGCAAATCTACAACGGCGAGAACGGCAAGACCTACTCGGCCAACATCAGCCTGCAGCCGGACGGCACGCTTCGTTTGCGTGGCTATGTCGGCTCGCCGATGTTCGGCGAGACCCAGATCTGGACACGCATGAAGTAGGGAGCAGGAAATGGATATGGGCATCAAGGGCCGCAAGGCGATCGTCTGCGCGGCGAGCAAGGGATTGGGTAAGGGCTGCGCCATGGCGCTGGCGGGGGAGGGCGTCGATCTGGTGATCAACGCGCGCACCAAGTCGGAACTCGACGCGACGGCGGAGGAGATCAGAAAGAAGTACGGCGTGAAGGTCACGGCGGTCGCCGTCGACGTCACTACCGAGGACGGCCGCAAGCAGGTGCTGGCGGCATGCCCCGAGCCCGACATCATCGTCAACAACGCGGGTGGCCCGCCGCCGGGCAATTTCCGCGAATGGAACCGCGACGACTGGATCAAGGCGCTCGACGCCAACATGCTGACGCCCATCGAGTTCATCAAGGCGAGCGTCGATGGCATGATGAAGCGTGGCTTCGGGCGCATCGTGAACATCACCTCAAGCTCGGTGAAGGCGCCGATCGACATTCTGGGCCTCAGCAACGGCGCGCGCTCGGGCCTGACCGGCTTCGTGGCCGGCGTCGCGCGCACGACGATCCGTCACGGTGTGACGATTAACGGCCTGCTGCCGGGCCCGTTCGACACCGACCGTCTGCGCGGCACGACAAAAGCGCGTGCGGCGAAGGCCGGTCGCAGTTTCGAGGAGGAGTACGCAGCCGGCGCCAAGGCGCATCCGGCCGGCCGCTTCGGCACGGCCGAGGAGTTCGGCATGATGTGCGCGTTCCTGTGCAGCGTGCACGCGGGCTACATGACCGGCCAGAACATCCTGATGGACGGCGGACAGTACCCGGGCACGTACTGACGCCTGATCGTGTCGGGTTGAATCGGGGGAGCGCGCCACTCCAGTGGCGCTCTCCCATGAACATTCAGCGTCTGGTCAGATCGCGTGGCCGGACGAAGGTCAGAAGTTCGCCCGAGCCGGCTGCGAGGTCGCGCCATGTGCCGCTCGCGACATCGAGCACGGCAAGCGTCCCGGTCGGATATTTCTCCTGCAGCGCGGCGAGGAGGGCAGGTGGCCCCCGTCCGGCCAGCGCCTCGGCAAGCCGCCAGATGCCGTCGTTGTGGCCTACCAGCAGGACGGTGGTGACGTCGTTGGGCAGGGCCTGCAGGCGGGCCAGCAGGCTGTCCTCGGAGGCCAAGTAGAGGTCTTCCTCCAGCGATAGCGGCGGGGCCGGCGTGCCAAGCTGCTTGATCAGGGGTGCAAGCGTCTGGCGGGCACGCATGGCCGTGGAACACAGGATTAGATCGGGGCGAGGGCCATGCTGGGCCAAACGGTCGGCAACAGCCTTGGCGGCCCGCTCGCCGCGGCGGTTCAGGGGGCGTTCATGGTCGCTCAGCACTGTCGTGCTCCAGGCTGATTTTGCATGTCGCAGGAGGAGAATTTTCTTCAAAGGGCGCCCTGTCCAGAAAATGCTTTTAAAACAAGTGTTTAGGGAAATGCCATGACACCGTCCTGTAGAGACGTTACCGTTTCTGTGAACAATTTCCGGGAGGCGCCCCGTCGGGGGCAATGATGGACGCTCTCGACACGACACTCGACCCGGCCTCGGCGCCAGATATTACCTCTGAGAGCCCGCGGCGCTTCATCAATCGGGAGCTGTCGTGGCTCGCCTTCAACATGCGGGTGCTCGAGGAGGCCAGCAACACGCGCCATCCGTTGCTCGAGCGGGTCAGGTTCCTGTCGATTTCGGCCGACAATCTCGATGAATTCTACATGGTCCGTGTCGCCGGCCTGGTCGACATGCTCCAGACGCGGTCGACGATTCTGAGCGACGACGGGATGTCACCGGCCGACCAGCTCCTGGCGATCCGCGACCAGGCCTCGCGCTTGATGGCGCACCAGCAGGACGTTTGGGCAGCCCTTCAGGATGAACTGCGGGAAGCAGGCATCGCGGTCGTCGGGTCCGACGAGCTGTCCGTCACCGAGCGCGCCTGGCTCGATCAGTATTTCATCGACCAGGTGTTCCCGATCCTGACGCCGCTCGCTATCGATCCGGCCCACCCGTTCCCGTTCATCGTCAACGGCGGCTTTTCCGCCATCCTGAAGCTGCAGCGCAGAGATGACCGGCGCCCGCTGATGGCGCTGTTGCCGCTGCCGTCGCAGGTCGACCGGTTCGTGCGGCTGCCGGGGGCGGCGATCCGCTTCCTGCCGCTCGAGGATCTGGTCGACATCTACCTGCCGCGGCTTTTCCCGGGTTACGAGGTCATCGAGAAGGCCTTCTTCCGCGTGATCCGCGACAGCGACGTCGAGATCAACGAGGAGGCCGAGGATCTCGTCCTGCTCTATGAGAGCGCGCTCAAGCGCCGCCGTCGCGGCGACCTTATCTCGATCTCGGTCAACAGCGCCATGCCGGCCGAGCTGCGCGATTTCCTGTTCGACCAGCTCGAGATCCCGGACCAGACGCCCACCGTGCATGTCTTCCATCTCGACCGCATGCTCAACATCGGCGACGTCAAGGCAGTGATCGTCGACGACCTGCCCGACCTCAAGTTCGCGCCCTACAATGCCCGCTTCCCCGAGCGCATCCGCGACTTCGGCGGCGATTGCTTCGCCGCCATCCGTGCCAAGGACATCGTCGTCCACCATCCCTACGAAAGTTTCGATGTCGTCGTGCAGTTCCTCCGCCAGGCGGCGCGCGATCCTGCAGTGGTGGCGATCAAGCAGACCCTCTACCGCACCAGCCACGACTCGCCGATCGTCAAGGAGCTGATCTCGGCGGCCGAGGCAGGCAAGACCGTGACGGCGCTGGTCGAACTCAAGGCGCGCTTCGACGAGGAAGCCAACATCCGCTGGGCGCGCGACCTCGAGCGCGCCGGGGTGCAGGTGGTCTACGGCTTCATCGATCTGAAAACCCACGCCAAGGTGTCGATGGTCGTGCGCCGCGAGGCGCAGTCGATCCGCACCTACGTGCATTTCGGGACCGGCAACTATCACCCGATCACTGCCCGCATCTACACTGACCTGTCGTTCTTCACCTGCGATCCGGCGATGTGCCGCGACGCCGCGCGCCTGTTCAACTACATGACCGGCTATGCGCGGCCCGAGCAGATGGAGAAGATCGCCTTTGCGCCCGTGACGCTCAGGCCCAGGCTCTACGGCCTGATCGACGCCGAGATCGCCAATGCCAAGGCGGGCAAGCCTGCCGCGATGTGGATCAAGCTCAACTCGCTGGTCGATTCCGGGCTGATTGACCGGCTCTACGCCGCTTCGCAGGCGGGCGTTCATATCGATCTGGTTGTGCGCGGCATCTGCTGCCTGCGCCCCGGGGTGAAGGGTCTGAGCGAGAATATCCGCGTGCGCAGCATGATCGGACGCTTTCTAGAGCACGCCCGCATCATATGTTTCGGCAACGGCAAGTCGCTGCCGTCACCCAAGGCCAAGGTGTTTCTTTCTTCGGCCGACTGGATGCCGCGCAATCTCGACCGCCGCGTCGAGCTTCTCTGCCCGGTCGAGAATCCGACGGTCCACGAACAGGTGCTCGACCAGATCATGGTCGCCAACCTCAAGGACGACGGGCAGAGCTGGATCATGACGTCGGACGGCTCCTACATGCGCCCCCAGCCGGGCAAGGAACCCTTCATTGCGCATCACTATTTCATGACCAATCCGTCGCTTTCCGGCCGCGGCAGCGCGCTCAAGCTGAGCGGCGCGGTCCCACGGCTCGTTCTCAAATCCTGATCCCGTCCGCGTCGCCTCGTCGCGCCCGTATCGCCGCTGCAATCCTGTCCGGTTTGCGGTAGAGGGGGCGCGCATGGACGGTGAACCGACCGCAGGCGCGCCACTTCCGCCTCATCCGACTGACAAGGGCCGCGTCGGAATCATCGACGTCGGCTCGAACTCGATCCGCCTCGTCGTCTACGAGCGGGCGAGCCGCGCGCCGCTGCCGGTATTCAACGAAAAGGTGCTGTGCGGCCTCGCCCGCGGCTTGGACGCCACCGGCCGGCTCAACCCGGAAGGCGTCGAGATGGCCCTGGCCAACATCGACCGCTTCACCATGCTCGCGCACAACATGAAGGTGACGACGCTCGACCTGCTGGCGACGGCGGCCGTTCGCGACGCTGCCGACGGCGCCGATTTCATGCGCGAGCTGGAACGGCGGCCGGGCATCAGGGCCCATACCGTGAGCGGCCGCGATGAGGCGCGATTCTCGGGTTACGGCGTGATCTGCGGCATGCCCGACGCCAACGGCGTCATGGGCGACCTGGGCGGCGGCAGCCTCGAACTGGTGGCGCTGGCAGATGGTCGGCTGGGCGAGTCGAGCACTCTGCCGGTCGGGCCGTTGCGCCTGATGTCCTCGGGCAAGGGTGACCCCAAGCGTGCCGTGGTCGACGCGATCGAGAGCGTGCGCTGGCTGCGCGAGGAAACCGGCAAGACCTTTTACGCGGTGGGTGGCGCCTGGCGTTCCTTCGCGCGGCTGCACATGGAACAGGCGGGTTACCCGCTGCACATCATCCATCACTACGAGATCGCCGCTGAAGAGGCGAGGGCGGTTGCCCGGCTGATCGCGGTGCAGAGCGCCAAGTCGCTGGAGAAGATGCCCGGGGTGTCGCGCCGGCGCGTCGACACCCTGCCGCTCGCCTGTCTCGCCCTCGACCGCCTGTTGGCGGCGCTGAAGCCGAAGACAGTCGTCTTTTCGGCCTTCGGCCTGCGTGAGGGTTTTTACCACGTGCGACTGAGCGAGGCCGAGCAGGCGCGTCATCCCCTGATCGCCTTCGCCGAGGAGCAGGGCGCCGGCTGGCGGCGCTTCGACCTGTCGCCGACCGAGATCTTCGACTGGCTCAGTCCGGCCTTTGCCGACGAGAGTCCGGCCGACCGTATCCTGCGCACCGCGGCCTGCCACCTGAGCGACATCTCGTGGGACGACCATCCCGACTATCGCGCCGAGCAGGCCTATGTCCGGGTGCTGCATCTGCCGGCGCCGGGCATGAGCCATCGCGATCGCGCCGTGCTCGCGATGGCGCTCACCTATCGCTACAAGAGCGACCCCAAATCGGCGACGATGGACACCGCGCTCCGCCTCTCCGACAGCAAGGGCAAGGCCTTTGCGCGCCGACTGGGCGCCTGCCTCAGGCTGGCCTACAACCTCTCCGGCGGCGCCCCGGGCCTGCTGCCGCAGATCGCGCTCCGGCGCACCGACCGCGATCTCCGGTTGATCGTGCCGGCGGAACTGAAGCGGGCGTTGGGCGATGTCACGGCCCGGCGCCTGCAGACGGCAGCCGAGGCCTTCGATCTCAGATCGGCAATCGTCTCGGCCTAGAAAATAAATTTGACATTTCAGCAGGTTTGGGGCTATTTTCTTGGTAGGCTGGCGCTTCTTTTGAGTTTGAGGCGCCGGCCTTTTTCATTCCGGCGAGACCTGTCCGCGGCCGTCCGCGGGTTCGCGCAATGCGCTTGGTGCAGCCGCCGCGAGTCCTTGCTCGTGGGCCCATCCACCTCTACCCCTCCGTCTCCTTCGGAGACACCTGGCGGCTATGGCCGTGCGGCCATAGCCGCGACCCATCTGAATGGGGGGAGATTGACCGCCCCCATTCCTTCCAGAGCGGGCACACTTAAGGGCACAACACACGCGCGTTTCAGGTGTGCCCGGTGAGCCGGGAAAAAGCCCGTATCTATTGGCTTCCAGGCGGCTGGAAAGCCAAAATATCTGTCGGTGAAGTTGGGCCCGATCCGAGTGCCGGAAAGAGGAGCGTCGGAAAGAGGCTAGTCGGCCGGCGTCACGGGGATCAGGCGGGCCTGGTCGCCCGAGAGAGCCAGGGCCATGCGGCCTTCGATCAGGTCGACGGCATCGGCGCCGAACACTTCGCGCCGCCAACCCTTGAGCACGGGCAGGTCGCGCTTGCCGGCGGCCAGGCGATCGAGCTCGTCGGCGCCGGCCACCAGACGGCCGGCGACGCCGGCCTTTTCGGCCTTCAGTCGCAGCAGGGTCCGCAACAGGTCGACGACGGCGCCGGGCGCGCGGAGCTGTTCGGTGGGCTTGTCGCGCGCCGGTAACTCGGAGTCGGGCAGGCTGCGGGCCCGCTCGATGGCTTCCATCAGCTCGCGGCCCTGCCAGCCCTCGGCGAAGCCGCGACCGAGGCCGCGGGTCATGCCGAGTTCCTCGATCGTCTTGGGGGCGTGGCTCGCGATTTCCAGCAGTTGCTCGTCGCGCAGCAGGCGCTGGCGCGGAATATCGATGCGCTGCGCGGTGCGCTCGCGCCACGCTGCGGCCTCCTTCAGAATCGCCAGCAGGCGGGGCGAGGAGCCGCGCGGTTTTAGCCGGCGCCAAGCCTGCTCGGGATCGGCTCTATAAGTCGCCGGGTCGTTGAGGACGGCCATCTCCTCGGTGATCCACGGCAGTCTCCCGGACTTCTCGAGCTGCTGCTTCAGCTTCTCGTAGACCACGCGGAGATGGGTGACATCGGAAAGCGCATAGGTAATCTGCCGCTCGCTGAGCGGCCGGCGGCTCCAATCGGTGAAGCGGCTCGACTTGTCGATCTTGGCCTTGGCGAGCTTGGTGGCGAGCGATTCGTAGGACGCGGCCTCGCCGTGGCCGCACACCATCGCCGCGACCTGGGTGTCGAACAGCGGCTGCGGCACCTGCGTCATGCGCAGGTAGAAGATTTCAAGATCCTGGCGGGCGGCGTGAAAGACCTTCAGCACCTTGGGGTTGGCCATCAATTCGTCGAGCGGGGCGAGGTCGATGCCCTCGGCCAGCGCGTCGATCGCGGCCGCATCCTCGGGGCCAGCCACCTGCGCCAGGCAGAGCTTGGGCCAGTAGGTGCGCTCCCGCATGAATTCGGTGTCGACGGCGATGAATTCGGCCTCGGCCAGGGGCTTGCAGAAGGCGGCGAGTTCGTCGGTCGTGGTGATGAGCTTCATTGGGGATGATCTATAGCGGGCGCGGCCGCCACGGGCAAAGACAACCCCGGGAAGAGGCGGTTCCCTTGACTTGGCCCGACAATCCGTGCCTTTTGCCGGGCCGATAAAACCCGGAAAATATGTAATGTCTTCAGTCTACCGAACCCATACGTGCGGCGCGCTCCGGCCGCAGAATGTCGGCCAGGAAGCCCGCCTGTCGGGCTGGGTCCAGCGCAAGCGCGACCACGGCAATCTGCTGTTCATCGACCTGCGTGACCACTATGGCGTGACCCAGGTGTTGGTGGACGCGAGCAGCCCCGTCTTCAAGACCGCCGAGGCGGTGCGCACCGAGAGCGTGATCACGGTCAGCGGCAAGGTGGTGGCCCGCGATGCCGCCACGGTCAATCCGCGCCTGGCCACCGGGCAGGTCGAACTCGACGCCGCCGACATGGTCGTGCAGTCGATGGCCGAGCCGTTGCCGATCCCGGTCCACATCGAGAACGACACAACGCCGGAAGAGCTGCGGCTGAAGTACCGCTTCCTCGACCTGCGCAAGGACAAGCTGCACAAGAACATCGTGCTGCGCAGCCAGGTCATCTCCTCGCTCAGGCGCCGGATGATCGAGCAGGACTTCATCGAGTTCCAGACGCCGATCCTGACTGCCGACAGTCCCGAGGGTGCGCGGTCCTACGTCGTGCCGAGCCGGCTGCATCCCGGCAAGTTCTACGCGCTGCCGCAGGCGCCGCAGATGTTCAAGCAGCTCCTCATGGTGTCGGGCTTCGACCGCTATTTCCAGATCGCGCCCTGCTTCCGCGATGAGGACGCCCGCGCCGACCGCGCGCCGGGCGAGTTCTACCAGCTCGACTTCGAGATGAGCTTCGTCACGCAAGAGGACGTCTTCGCTGCCATCGAGCCCGTTCTGGGCGGCGTGTTCGAGGAGTTCGCGGGCTTCGGCCGCGAGACGCCGCGCAAGGTGACGCCGTTCCCGTTCCCGCGGATTCCCTATGCCGAGGCGCTGCTGACCTATGGCAGTGACAAGCCCGACCTGCGCAATCCACTGCGCATCGTCGACGTCGCCGAAGTCTTTGCCGGCTCCGACTTCAAGGTCTTCGCCGGCATCGTGGCCGCGGGCGGCGTCGTCCGCGCGCTGCGTGCGCCCAAGGCCGCCAGCCAGCCGCGCAGCTTCTTCGACAAGCTCAATTCCTGGGCGCAGGGCGAGGGCAAGCCTGGCCTTGGCTACATCGGCCTCGACGCCGGCGCCGGCAAGGGCCCGATCGCCAAGTTCGTCACCGGCGAGCGTCTCGACAGGCTGAAGGCGCTGACCGGGGCCGAGGACGGCGATGCGGTGTTCTTCGTCGCCGACAAGCCTGAGCAGGCCTGGAAATTCGCCGGCCAGGCGCGGACCAAAGTCGCGCAGGAACTGGGCATCGTCGCCGAAGATGAATTCCGCTTCTGCTGGATCGTCGATTTCCCGATGTTCGAGTACGACGAGAAGGCCAAGAAGATCGACTTCAGCCACAACCCGTTCTCGATGCCCCAGGGCGGGCTAGAAGCGCTGGAGACAAAGGATCCGCTCACCATCAATGCCTGGCAGTACGACATCGTCTGCAACGGCATCGAGCTCTGCTCCGGCGCGATCCGGAATCACAAGCCCGAGATCATGTACAAGGCCTTCGGGATTGCCGGTTACAGCAAGGAAGAGGTCGAGGCGCGCTTCGGCGGCATGCTGAACGCCTTCAAGTTCGGCGCCCCGCCGCACGGTGGTGCCGCGCCTGGCGTCGACCGCATCGTCATGCTGCTGGCCGACGAGCCCAACATCCGCGAGGTCATCTGCTTCCCGATGAACCAGCAGGCCGTCGACCTGATGATGGATGCGCCGGCCGAACTGCCGCCGGAAAAGCTGCGGGAGCTGCACATCGGCTTGCGGCTTCCGCCCCCCAGGAAGGACTAGGGGTGGTAAGATCAGTGCAAATTGACTGAATCTATAAAACAAAGTACCTTCAAGAGGTTATAGTCTTTTCATAAAGAAGATTATGAGCTTATTTCGGCTCCCCTTTTCAGTTGCGCCATTGGTCGTGAGCTTGGCTCTCCTGACCGGCGCCTGTGGTGCGCCGCTGGCGGTCTCGGCCGTGAGCTACGGCAGCGACGGCGCCATGCTGGCGGCGACCGACAAGACGGGGACCGATCATTTCGCCTCGATGGTGTCCAAGAAGGACTGCGCCTTGTGGCGCGTCTTCCGTGGCCGCGAAGTCTGCAAGGAGCGGGAAGAGGGCGCCAAGGATCCTTACGCCGTCGACTACATCGAGCCGCAGCGGTCGGTCTCCGAGGATGGCACGACGTACCTGCCGCCATTGCATGCGGCGCCCGACGCACCGGCTTCGAGCTGGAATGCGGCAGCCTACAAGGCCAACCCGGCGCCGGCGCCGTCCGAGCCGGTGACGGCCGTTGCCGAGGCAACGCCCGCGCAGCCTGCTGCGACGAGCCCTGCTGCTCCCAAGGCCAAGAAGGCCAAGGTTGCGCGCTCGGCTAAGAAGCCTTCACGAGGTCAGGCGGCGCCTGCCCCTTGAGCAGGAAGGCTTCGAGGTTGTCGAGCGCCTTGAAGCCCATTGCATTCCGGGTCTCGACCGTGGCCGAGCCCATGTGCGGCAGCAGGAACGCATTCTCCAGCTCATAATAGCCTGTGTGGATCTTGGGCTCGCCGTCGAACACGTCGAGCCCCGCCGAGGCGATCCGGCCGCTCTTCAGCGCCGCGATCAAGGCCTCGTCGTCGACCACGCCGCCGCGCGCGGTGTTCACGACGACCGCGCCCTTTGGCAGCTTGCCGATACGCTCGGCATTGACCCATTTGCGGGTGGCTGGCGTCATCGGGGCGTTGATCGACAGGAAGTCGCAGTACGGCAGCATGTCGTCGGCGTCGGCGTGGAAGGTGGCGCCTTTTTCGAGGTCGGGGGCGAGGCGGCTGCGGTTGCTGTAGTGAATCTGCATGCGGAAAGCGCGGGCCCGGTCGGCGACCGCCTGGCCGATGCGGCCCATGCCGAGGATACCGAGTCTCTTGCCGGTGACATGCACGCCGGTGAGCTGGTTGGGGTTCCAACCGACCCAGTTATGGGTCCGCAGCATGGTCGTCCCCTCATGGGCGCGGCGCGCCGCGCCCAGCATGCAAAGGAGCGTGATGTCGGCCGTGGCGTCGGTCAGCACGTCAGGTGTGTTGCTGACGGCTATGTTGCGCTTGGTCGCGGCCGCCACGTCGACATGCTCGTAGCCCACGGAGAAGGTCGAGATGATCCGGACTGAGGCGGGGAGCGCGGCGATCGTCTCGCCGTTGAGGGCATCGCCCGCGGCGCACATGATGCCGTCGCAGCCGGCCGAGGCCTTGACCAACGCCGGGCCGTCATAAAGCCGGTCCTCAGGGTTGAGGACGGTGTCGAAATTGGCCGTCAGGCGGGTTTCGACGTCCGGCGGAAAGTGCCGGGTCGCCAGCACCCTGGGTTTGCGATTGCTCATGGTCGATATCCTCCCTGTGCAGCCCTGCCGCAGGCGATCATTCTGGTATTCCGGGCGCATGGATATTACGCTTGGCCGCCCGGCTACAAGGCCTAGCCCCCAGCCATTGTCCGTTGATTACGTATAGTTTTCGCCGTCCTCGCGTCCAAACAGCGGTTCTTTTTACCGCCGTCGGCGCCTTGCTGTTGCTGGCCCTGTGGATAAGCGTCGCGGACGCCCAGCAGCAGGACGGCACGCTGGTGCCTCATCGCGCCACCTACGACATGAAGCTGTCGGTCGCCCGCCCCAACAGCGGCATCGTCGAGGTGAGCGGCCGGATGGTGCTGGAGACCGTCGCTTCCTGCGATGCCTGGGAGGTCAAGCAGCGCATCAAGCTCAAGTTCCTGCGCAACGACAGCGAGGAGTTCAGCACCGATTCGAGCTTTACCAGCTATGAGACCAAGGATGGCCTCGGGCTGCGCTTCAGCGTCCGCAACATCCAGGACGACGAGATCGAGGAGGAACTGCGCGGCCATGCCGATCTCCTGGCCACGGGCGGCAAGGGCAACGCCACCTTCACCTTGCCCGAGCCGCGCAGCTTCGAGCTGCCGGCCGGCACCCTGTTCCCCACCACCCATCTCGCGCTGATCATCCGGCACGCCCGCGACGGCGACAAATCGGCGTCCTACAGCGTGTTCGACGGCGCCCGCCTGGACGGCGCCTTCCAGGTCAATGCCGTGATCGGCCGTCCGCCCCGCGCCACCGGAGCATCCGCCGTCCGCGGCGACGTTGCGCTCTTGCGCAACCAGCCGGCGTGGGGCGTCCGCCTCGCCTTCTTCGCCACCGGCGATCAGGGCACCAACCCCGAGTACGAGTTGGCGCTCGACCTGCTGGGTAACGGAATCGCCCGGTCGATGCTGCTCGACTACGGTGACTTCGCAGTCGATGCTCGTCTTGTTCAACTCCAAGCGCTGCCGAGGCCGAAATGTTGAATCTTCGTGTGTTCGTGCCCGCAATCCTGATCGCCGTCGTGGCGGGCCCCGCCTCAGCGCAGGACTTTGCGCCTCATCGCGCCGTCTATTCGGTCACCACCCTGGACAAGGGCAAGCCGAGCGGCGAAGCGCCCGGCACCTATGCCTTCGAACTCAAGCTCACGTGCGACGGCTACGTCGTCCATCAGCGCCTGAGGCTGGAAATGGCCGGTGCGCGAGGCTCGACCGTGACCGAGCAGCAGTCGCAGATGACGGAGAGCCGCGACGGCAGGAAGCTCGTCTTCGAACATCGCACGACCTCCAATGGCAAGCAGACGGCGCTGGTCAAGGGAGAGGCGCTGATCGCCGACGACGGCAACGGGCAAGCGAGGTTCGTCGACCCCGAGGGGCAGACCGTAGCACTGCAGGCCGGCACGCTGTTTCCCGTCGCCATCGCGCGCGCCACGATCCGTCAGGCCAAGGCGGGTGAGACGGGACTCGATGCCCTGTTCTTCTTCGGCGACAAGGTAAAGCCGCCACAATCGGTGAACATCCTGATCGGAAAGGTGCCGAAACGCCTGGCCGAAGTGAAGATCCCGGAGGGCGCGGAGGCTCTGGCCGACGGCCGCACGCGGATCTACTACCGCGCCGGCTTCTTCGATGCCGCAACCAAGGGGCAGGGTGAGCCCGCGTTCGAGATGGCCAGTCTTACACTCGACAATGGCATCGAACTCTTCGGCACCCATGAAGAGACCGACCGTGGTATCGAATACCGCATCACCCGCCTAGAAGCGCTGCCCAAGCCCGTCTGCAACTAGGCGGTTTTTGCCGCGGTCGCCAGGCGGGCGAGCTCGTCCAGGATCCGACGCCATTCCGCCGGGTCGGGCTTGTGCGCCGACAGGCCGTGGCCGAGGTAGGCCCAATAGAGAATACGTGCCCGAGCCGAGGCCTGGTTCAAGGTGAGGCCCGCCTCAGTCAGCAGTTCCCGAATGTACTTCAGGCGCCGGCTATCGACGGCCTCGACCATGGTTTTTGCCCTGGCTTCCGCGGTTGCCCAGCTTCGCACGGCCATTTCGAGGCGGACATCGGCCCGGAAGGCGCGGTCAAGCAGGGCAGCGAGGCGATTCTCGGGCGCGACCTCAACCTCCCGGACGACGTTCTCGTAGGCGATCTCACGCCAGCGTTGCAGGACGGCAGCATGGAATGCGCCGACATCGGCAAAGTGCCAGTAGAAGCTGCCGCGCGAGACGCCGAGCACCTTTGACAGCGTGTCGGCCTTGAGAGCGGTGAAGCCCGACTTGGCCAATGCCTTCAGGCCGGCATTCACCCAATCCAGCGATGTCAGACGATCGTCTGCCATGATTCCATACAGTTGTGTATTGACGGGCTCGATCCGCGCCGCTACGAAACCATACAGATATGTATGGAAAGAGACAATGCGCGATCTCGCGATCCAGGCGGCCGGCGGCATCGCCATACTGACCGCCATCGTTCATGGCGTTCTGGGCGAGACGAAAATCTTCGCCAAGGCCCACATCGAGCCTGCCTGGATCAAGCTGATGCTCCGCCTGATCTGGCAATGCGGTACCGTTGCCTGGGTCGGCTTCGGCGTTCTGCTTGTTGCAGCGCCTCACATGGGCTCGGATGTGGCTCGCCTCTGGATCGCCGGCGCGGCGATCGGTACATACTGCGTCGCCGCCGTCAGCAACGCCTGGGTTACGCGCGGGCGGCACGTCGGTTGGGTAGCGATGACAGTGGCGAGTGCGCTTGCCCTCGTTGGTGCCTAGGTGCCGATGCCTAGGCTTCGGTGCCTAGGCTTCAGGCCAAAGCCATGCGGCGCCGCGCACGCCGCTCGAATCACCGTACTTGGGTGGCAGCAAGAGGGTGACGATGCTGTCGGACTCGGAGAAGACCTCGCGCTTCCACAACTCGGGCACGCGGCCATAGAGCTGGACCATGCGTGACAGGCCGCCGCCCAGCACGATGGCGTCAGGGTCGAGGATGTTGATGACGACGGCGAGCGCCCGGGCAAGGCGGTCGCAATAAAGTTCCATCTGGTCGGCTGCCTCGAGGTCGCCGGCCACGGCCGCCTTGGCGATCTCGGTGGCGCGCAAGGTCCGGCCGCTGCGCTCGGCAAACTGACGTTGCAGGGCGGGGCCGCTCAGCCAGGTTTCGATGCAGCCCGTGCGCCCGCAATAGCAGCGCACGCCGGGCCGCTCGTCGTCGCGCGGCTGAGGCAGCGGATTGTGGCCCCATTCGCCGGCAATCGCCTGCGCGCCCGTGATCGGCCTGCCGTCGATCGCGACGCCGCCGCCCACGCCGGTGCCCAGGATCACGCCGAACACGGTCTTGCAGCCGGCGGCGGCACCATCGGTGGCTTCCGAGACAGTGAAGCAGTTGGCGTCGTTGGCCATCCGCACCTCCCGGCCGAGCGCGCGCTCGATATCGCGATGCAGCGGCCGGCCGTTCAGGTGGGTCGAATTGGCGTTTTTGATCAGGCTGGTGGCCGGTGAGATCGCGCCCGGCGTGGCAATCCCCACCGAACATTGCGTGCCGACCTGCCGCTCCAGCTCGCGCACGACGTTGACGATCGCCGCGACATTGTCCTCGTAGGAACTTCCCGGTGTGGGCACGCGCAGCCGGGCCCGCTCGACGCCATCGGTGCCGAGCACGATGCCTTCGATCTTGGTGCCGCCGAGGTCGATGCCGATCCGCATGACCTACTGTGGCGTGGCCGGCAGGAACTTGAAGAGCTCGGCCGGCTTGAACTGGTCGGCGGTCTCGCCTGAGAAGACCTCGCCGTTCTGGATGGTAAGTTTCTTCACCGGGGCGCCAGGCTTGAGGTCGAGCTTGTCGAACGACACCCAGAAGGTGTTCGGCCGCGTGGCCGAGTCGAAATAGTAGACGAGGTTCTTCTGGTCCGAGACGGTGCGCCAGATAGTCGAGGAAATGTTGGGTTGATCCGGCGTCGTGATTCCTAAGGGCACGCTGACGGCGCGCTGTACGCTCATGACGCTCGCCACCGCCTGATAGGCGAAGGATTGCTGCGGAACGCTCTTGATGTAGTTCGGATCGGCCTTCGTCGGGATCGCACCCAGCAGGAATGAGGCGCGCGCGAAACGGGCGGCTGCCCGGTTGGTGCCGGGCAGGAAGGTCAAGCCGCCGATGCCCTTCCAGTAGTCGTTGAGAGCGAGCTGCTCGCTGTAGATCGGCGAGTTGGTCATCACGGTATATTGCTTGCCATGGTGGATCACCAGCTTGCCGCCGACATACTCGAAGATGGCTGAGTCGCCGGAGGAATCGGAGATCGCCAGATGCAAGGCAGCCGGCGCTCCGTTGGGCAGCGAAGGGGCGAGCATGTTGAAAGGCTGTGTGCGCAGCGCCGTCACGGCCTCCGTTACCGTCGCAAAATTGTCGAGGACGTACTGCACCCATGTCGAGATCGAGATGTAGGGCCGGGAGGGGTCGGCCTTGGGGTATTCTGACTCCGCGAGGTAGAGGAGATTGGCGACCAAGCCCTTCTCGTTCATGCCGTCGGTGCTACCTGCCTCGTAGCCCGAGACCACGACACTGCCATGCCTGGAGGTCCACTCGAGGGATTTCGGCCCGGCCGCGCCATTGCTCTTCATGCCGGCCGGCAACACCCACAGGTTGGAGACCATGTCCTCCTTCCAGTCCATGTTGCGGCCGGTGAGCACGATGTTGTCGGCGCCGACGTAGAGCGTGCGTGTGCAGGCCAGAGCAGTGCCGATTGCCGTGCTGGCTAGAAGCACGGCGGAAAGTGCCAGTACCGAGAGCCTGGAATGCCGCCGCGTCATGATCGCCTCCCTTCGATTGCCCATTGGCGATTGCCCATTGGCCGCGATCTCACAGGAAACGCCCGCGTATGTCGACGCTGTTCTCCACGCCGACCTTGTTGAACGTCGAAGCCAGCCAATTGGTTGCAGCCGCGCGCCCGGCCTTGAACAGGAAATCGAGGAAATCGGGCTCGATGTTGAATTTGCTGACGGCGCCCAGCGGCGACAGCGTCGCCGGATCGGCGATGGAATGGATGAGCAGCTTCTTCAGGCGGTTGCCGAACTCGCCGGTGATGGCGCCCTTGTCGATCAGTTCCTGCACGAAGGCTATGGCGCGCATCTCGGCCATCAGGGCCCCGCCGAAGGTGATCTCGTTCAGCCGATCGGCGATCTCGGCGTTGGAGTGGGGGATACCCTCGCGGCTGGGCGGATCGACCTCGACGATCACCACGTCGGCGCTGTCGCTGTCGTAGATGAACGGCCAGATCGGCGGATTGCCGCGGAAGCCACCATCCCAGTAGGCCTCGCCTTCGATCACGACGGCGTCGAAGACGTTGGGCAGGCAGGCGGACGCGAGCAGCGCGTCGATCGATAGTTCCTCGCGCGTGAAGATCCTGACCTTGCCCGTCCGCACGTTGGTCGCGGCGATGAAGGCCTTGATCTCGTGGCAGGCGCGCACGGACTTCTCGTCGAAGTGCTTGCGCAGCAGTTCGCGCAGCGGATCGTACTTCAGCGGATTGCGCTGCCAGGGCGAGAGCGTGCGCTGGATCAGGTCGGCCCACAGCGCGCCTGGCGAATCGTCGAGGTTCCAGTTGCCCTGCAGGCGGTCGAGCGGCGTGCGCTGGATCGGGCTGGCAACCGACATCGAGCCGAGCTCGGTCCAGAAGGCGCGCAACGCCGTCCGTGCGCCCTTGGGGCCGCCATTCGCCCAGCCCTGCAGCAGGATGGCGGCGTTCATGGCGCCGGCACTGGTGCCGCTCACCGCCTCGAATTCCAGCCGGCCGTCCTCGATCAGCGCGTCGATCACGCCCCACGTGAAGGCGCCATGGGAGCCGCCGCCCTGCAAGGCGAGATTGATGCGCTTGGTTGCGGTCATGGCGTCACTCCGGGGCCTCGATGTCGTTCCGACACCTCATCCTGGGGAGGCCCGAAGGGCCGTCTCGAAGGATGGGCAACAGACAGGGTGCTCGTGCCCATCCTTCGAGTAAGGCGCATGTGAATGCGCCGGGGCTGCTGCGCAGCCTCCTCAGGATGAGGTTATCGTCAATCTGAACTCCGATTCCATTCACCAGGGACACGCTCTAGAGTCGTCGATCAGACAAACGGCAGGGTCGACGGCATTATGGCGAAGGGCAAGGCAGGCGGCCCGTGGCGAAAGCGCCCGTCGACCATTCTCTGGATGCTCTCGCTGGGCCAGCTCACCTCCTGGGGCCTCGTCTATTACACTTTCCCGCTGTTCGTCGTGCCGATGGAGCAGGAACTCGGCTGGACGCGCAGTGCCATGTTCGGGGCGCTGTCGGCCGGCCTGCTGGTGGCCGGCCTCTCCTCTATTCCCGTCGGTGCTTGGATCGACCGCGGACATGGCCGCCTGCTGATGACCGGAGGATCGGTGTTCGCCGCCGCCCTGCTGATCGTGTGGTCGCGCATCGACTCGCTGCCGGTCTTCTACGTGATGTGGATCGGGCTCGGTGCCTGCCAAGCCGTCATCCTCTACGAGCCCGCTTTCGCCGTGATCACCCGAGTCTACGGGCCACGTTACAAGCAGGCTATCCTGCTGATGACCTTCCTGGGTGGCCTCGCCAGCACCTTCGGCATCCCGTTCGCCCAGTTGCTGATCGAGCGCATCGGCTGGCGGGCGACGCTCGAGGTGATGGCCGTGATCATCCTGGGCGTCGCGCTCATGCATTGGCTGTTCGTCCCGGGACCGCGGGACGAGGCCATCCCCATCGCCGCGCCCAGGCCACAGGTAGAAGGCGTAAAGAAGAAGAGTCCGCTCGCCGCCGCGGTGCGCGTGCCGGCGTTCTGGGGGCTCGTCGTCGCCTTCGCCGGCTACGGTCTTGCTTTCTCGGCCATGAGCTTCCATCTGATCCCGTTGCTTGGCGATCGTGGTGTGCCCATTGCGGTGGTCATGGCCATCATCGCGCTGATCGGCCCAATGCAGGTCGTGGGCCGCGTCCTGCTGATGGTCGGTCAGAAGCACATCACCACCATCCAGCTCGGCGCCGGAATCTATTTCGCTTTCCCGATCGCGATGACGATGCTGGCGCTGGGCGTAAGCGATGTTTATGGCCTGATCCTGTTCGCCATCATCTACGGTGTCGCCAACGGCCTGATCACCATCCTGCGCGGCATGGCGGTGCCGGAGTTCATCGGCCCCGAGGGCTACGGCGTCGTCTCCGGTGCCCTCACCATGCCGACCAATATCCTGCGCGCGGTCGGCCCGATCGTGGCCTCGCTCGCCTGGGGTGCCTTCGGCGGCTACACGGTCGTGCTGTGGGGCCTGGCCGGCATCATGCTGGTCGCGGCGATGGGCTTTGCCGCGGCGGCATGGCTGTCGAAGCGACACGCGTAACGGCTCACACCCGCCCCGCCGCGACTGCATTCGACAAGAGGCTCCTGACGCCAAAGCGGTGAAAGGGAAGGATGGCGAACAGGTAGGCCCTGCCGAAGAAGTTGTGCGGACTCACCACCGTTGAGAGCACCACCCGGTTCGCCCCGTGCTCGGTCAGCTTTCGCACCGACACCCGGAAATCGAGATGCTTGTCGTTGCCGCCGGTGACGATCTCCGTGTCGCTCTGTCCGAACAGGGTGAAAAGCGCGATCTTCTCGCCCACGGCGTAAGCCGGCTTGTTCTTGATATTGTCGAAATCAGCGGCCGTCGTCGGCCGCAGCCCGAACAGTGCCACGATCTTGCCGCGCAGGATCAGGAGCCATCTGGCCTAGCGTGGATGATGCGCGAAAAGCGCGAGGTAGATCTCGTGCATGGCGAGGTCACCGCGCCGCAGCGGCGCCTCGTAGGCGTCCCAGTAGTAGAAGCCGCCGAGATCGCCCAGAAATGCGCTGGCGGGTGCTGTAGCGCGTCGAGAGACCTTCATGCCGAGGCAGTCTACTCCGCCGCAAGCCGCGCCGTCTTGGGCTTGAGGTGCTGCACCTTGGGCATCACTTCCTTGGAAAGCAGCTCCAGGGAATGCCGCCATGCCTTGGGGTTCTCGACGTAGTCGAAGCCGAACACCAGGAGCTGGCCGAAGCCGCCAACCTCGTCGTAGATCTTCTCGATCTTTTCCACGACTGTCTTGGGCGAGCCCACGATCCAGTTGTGCTTGGCGCAATATTCCGGCGTCACATCCGAATCGGCGACGTTCTGGTCGTGCTTCAGATATTCGAAGAAGCCGAACTGGGCGAGGAGAGGCAGGAAGTATTCGCGCATCATGCGTCCCATGTGCGAGCCGACCGATAGCTTCATCGCCTCCTCGTCGGTGTCGGCGACGAACACTTCGCGGACCATGCGCCACTGGCCGCGATCGGCCGTGCGGCCGGACTTCGCCGCACCGATCTCGACCGATTCCCAGTGGCTGCGCACGTAGGCCGGGTTGAGATTGAGGCTCATCGGCAGGTAGCCTTTTTCGCCCGCGAGCTTCAGCGTGTCGGAGCCCTTCGACAGGCCGGCGACACCGATCGGCGGGTGTGGGGCCTGCAGCGGCTTGATGTGCGGCTTCAGGAACCCGAACATCGTATCGGGCTTGGTGACGTGCCAGAACTTGCCCTTGTAGTCGAAAGGCTCGGTCGAACTCCACAGCTTCAGGATGATTTCTAACGCCTCACGCGTCATGTCGCGGTTCTGGCCCGACATGCCGTCGACATTGAACATCGCCCAGTCGCTGGGCAGGCCCGACGCGGCGACGCCGAAGTTGAGTCGCCCGCCCGAGATGTGATCGAGCATGGCGACGCGGTTCGCGAGTTCGGCCGGGTGATGGTAAGGCAGCAGGAAGCCGCCGGGGCCGAGGCGGATGTTCTTGGTCTGCATCAGCGCCTGTGCGACCAGCAGGTCGGGCGAGGGATGCGGTTCCCAGGGCGCGGTGTGATGCTCGCCGATCCAGGCCTCGGTGAAGCCCAGCTCGTCGAGCCAGCGGATCACTTGAAGGTCCCATTCGTGCCCGTCCTTGAGGGAGCGCTCGGGCGGATGAGACGGCATCGTGAAATATCCGAACTGCATCGTTTCCTCCTGGGTTTCACGATGAAGTCGACTACCATCACCTAAGAAGCGCAAGAGGGACGACGCATGGCAGGGTCTCGACGGGCGGTGTTCGTGTGCTGTGACGGCCTGGGACGCAATTGGGTGCGGCCCGACACGACGCCGGTCCTGCACGATCTTCGGCGGCGCAGCCTTTGGTGCGATGCACACAGCGCCGTGTTCCCGTCGGTGACGCGCGTCTCGGCCGCGTCGGTGGCGACCGGCTGCCTGCCTGCGCGCCACGGCCTGCACGGCAATCGCATGGGCCTGATCGAGGATGGCAAGATCGTCGTGCGCGATGTCGGCAACCCGGATTTCCGCACGCACATGCGGCGCGTCACCGGCGGCACGTTGCTCGTGCCGTCACTGGCGGAACGCGTCGCGAAGGCGGGCGGCTTCATCGGCTTTTCGAACGTCTCGCCGGGTGCCGCCTATTTCCTCGACCCCGAGCATTTCGGGCACATCTACCATCGTGCCGGCTCCTACGGGGCCGGGGGCGCGCGCATCGAGGGCACCCAGGCGCTCGAGGTCAGTCACGACGCGGCCGGCGACTGGGTGATGACCGAACGCTTCTGCGCCGAGGTGTTGGGTGACCGTAAACCCGCCGTCGCTTTCCTCTGGCTCGCCGATCCCGATCACACACTGCACGGTGTGCCGCTGGGATCGCCGGCGCACCAAGATGCGCTCGCGGCCGCCGGGCGATGCGTGTCCGAGGTCTTCCGCACCGTCGAGCGGCTGCGCGAGGAAGGCGAGGAGATCCTGCTGCTGGTCGGCTCCGATCACGGCCAGGAGACGATCGGCGAGAGCGTCGATCTGGAAGCCTGGCTGGCAGCGCATGGCCTCGGGAAGATTTTGGCGGCCGGCGACGTTGCCGTCGCCGGACAGGGCACGGCGGCGCTGTTTTATGCGACTGACCGCGGACGCACGCCGCTGCTGGACGTTCTCGACGAGATGAGCCGTGCGCCGTGGGCGGGCGAGGTTCTCGTGGATGAGCGGCTCGCCGCGCAGGGCTTTGCCGCGCTGGGTGGGGCCGTCGCCGCGGTCAACATGGCGCGGCAGGGTGAGGCGAACCCCTACGGCGTTCCTGGCTGGCGTTGGGTTGCGGCCGAGCAGAACAAGCCAGCCGCGATCGGCAGCGGTCAGCATGGCGGCTGGGGACCGGACGAGACCCGGCCCTTCCTGATGATGAACGACGGCGGGCGCTCGTTGGGAACGCTGCAGCGTCCGACCTGCATTACCGACATCGCGCCCACCATCGCCCGTTTCCTCGCGCTGCCGGGCGACGGATTCGACGGCAAATGCCTGGCGTTCTGATCTTGATCGGTCAGCAGTAGGAGAGTTGCAAGTTCAGCAGGAATATGGCTATATTTCCTGTAGGCTGGCGCGGATTTCGCCGGCCTTTTTATTCCGGCACGACCGCCCACGGCACGCCCGCGGGTCCAGCCTTGAGCTTCGGTGCAGCCGCCGCGGGTCCTGACCCGCGGACAGTCCCAAGAACGACCCCGTCTCAACGCCACGCCTAATAACGACGTGCGAACGGACACTTAACGACGCCTGGAAACACGGCGCGCCGGGGCGAAGAAACTGCGAGGCGCGTAAAGGCCTGTAGAACAATGGCTTGTCTCTAATTGTGGACAGCCGCGTGGACAACACGCGTTACATTCAGGCGTCCACGACAATCGGGCTTTGAGCCCGGCGTTGTTGGCTTTCCGGCGTGCGGAGATCTGAAAACCGCCCAGGGATTCCGAGGGGGATTCCTGGGCGGTTCGCTGACGTCAGCCCAACTGGATCCAGGTCGTCTTGATCTGGGTGAACTTGTCGAAGGCGTGCAGCGACTTGTCCCGGCCGTTGCCCGACTGCTTGTAACCGCCGAACGGCGTAGTGATGTCGCCGCCGTCATAGGTGTTGACCCACACCGAGCCGGTGCGCAGGCCCTTGGCGAACTTGAAGGCCTTGTTGATGTCCGAGGTGAAGATCGCCGAGGCGAGGCCGTAGATCGTGTCGTTGGCGACGGTCAGCGCCTGTTCGGCGTCCTTGACCGAGATCACCGACAGCACCGGCCCGAAGATTTCCTCCTGGGCGATCTTCATCTTGTTGTCGACGCCGTCGAACACGGTCGGTTCGATGAAGCTGCCGGCATTGTCGATGTGGACCTGCTTGCCGCCCATGGCGAGCTTGGCGCCTTCCTTCTGGCCGGCCTCGATGTAGCCCATGACCCGCTTTGTCTGGGTCTCGTCGACCATGGCGCCCATCTGCGTCTTGGGATCGAGCGGGTCGCCCGGCATCATCTTCTGGCCGATCGCCATTACCTTGGCGAGGAACTCGTCCTTGATCTTGTCCTCGACGATCAGGCGCGAACCGGCGGTGCAGACCTCGCCCTGGTTGAACCAGATGCCGAAGGCGGTGCGGCGCGCGGCGATGTCGAGGTTGGGGGCATCGGCCAGCACGATGTTGGGCGACTTGCCGCCGCACTCGAGCCAGACCTGCTTCATGTTGGAGTCGCCGGAGTACTTGAGGAAGTACTTGCCGACTTCCGTTGAGCCGGTGAAGGCCAGAACGTCGACGTCCATGTGACGGCCGAGCGCCTGGCCCGCGGTCTCGCCGAAGCCCGGCAGGACGTTGAACACGCCTTCGGGGATGCCGGCCTCGGCCGCGAGCTCGGCCAGGCGGATGGCGGTGAGCGGCGACTGCTCGGCGGGCTTCAGGATGACGGAGTTGCCGGCGGCCAGCGCCGGCGAGATCTTCCAGCAGGCCATCAGCAATGGGAAATTCCAGGGCACGACGCAGGCCACCACGCCCGAGGCTTCGCGGGTGATCATGGCGATCACGTTGCCGGGGGTCGGCGCCACCTCGTCATAGATCTTGTCGATGGCCTCGGCGAACCACTGCACCGTGTTGGCCGAGCCCGGGACATCGACCGTGGTCGAGAAGGCGATGGGCTTGCCCATGTCGAGCGTCTCGAGCAGCGCCAGCTCCTCGCGGTTCTTCATCATCAGCTCGGCGAGCTTCAGCATGATGCGCTTGCGTTGCGCCGGCGCCATGTTGGCCCAGGTGCCCTTGTCGAAGGCGGCGCGCGCGGCCTTCACCGCGGCGTCGACGTCGGCAGTGTCGCAGGCCGCGACCTTGGTCAGGATCTGGCCGGTCGCCGGATTGACGCAGTCGAAGGTCTTGCCCGAGGCCGCCGCCACGAACTTGCCGCCGACGAAGGCCTGGTTGCGGTAGGCGAGGGCTCCGACACGGGTCTTCCAGTCGTCGCGCGAGAGCTGGGCGCTCATTTCATTTCCTCCGGTTGCTTGGATGGGGCGGACCCTAGCCGCAAATTGGCCTACGAAAAAGCCGCCCGAAAGGGCGGCTTTGGCGGCAGGTGGCGGTCGGTGCCTTACTTGATCTTATTACTTGATTTTGGATTCCTTGAAGACGACGTGCTTGCGCGCGACCGGGTCGTACTTCTTGAGCTCGAGCTTCTCGGTCTTGGTGCGCGGATTCTTCTTGGTGACGTAAAAGAAGCCGGTGTCGGCGCTGGACACCATCTTGATTAGGATCGAGGTCGGCTTGGCCATGGTCTTGTCCTTATGCCCGGGAGGGCGAATTCTGCGAGAGGCGGCAAATTAGTCGGGGCGGGCGCGGTGTCAAGCGCCGGAAACGGCCGATTGGCGGGTCAGCGGGCCGCCTGATAGGTCGCGACCTGCACGGCATGGGCATAAAGGACGGGATCGTGCAGGAGCTGGCTCGCGATCTCGATGTCGCGCTCGGGCGAATTGTCGGCCGGCGGGCAGATCTTGCGCAGATCGGTCACTTCCTGCTGGGTCGGGTTGCGCAGCGCATGCCAGCGCATCAGCGACGATTGGTTGGAATCGACTGACGATGCCGTCGCAAGCTGGCCGGCGGCGCCTGCCTTGGCGGTGCAGATGCTGGGCAGGACACCCAGCTCGTTCCAGGTGTAGCCCGAGGGCGCCTGCAGGCGCGACCAAGTCAGGATGAGTTCGCCCTCGTTGGGCAGGCGCACGACCGTCTGCACGGTGCCCTTGCCGTAGCTGGTCGTGCCGACGACGACGGCGCGACCGCGGTCCTGCAGCGCCGCCGCCACGATCTCGGCGGCCGATGCCGAGCCGCCGTTCATCAGCACCACGACCGGCAGGTCGGCGGCCTTGCGCGCGGCCGAGCTCTTGTAGGTCCGGCGGCTGTCGGGATGGCGCCCCTGGGTCGAGAAGATGGTGCCGTCGCCGATGAACACCTCGGCCACTGCCTGCGCCTGGTCGAGCAGGCCGCCGCGATTGCCACGCATGTCGATGATGAGGCCGGCGATATCGCGTCCGATCTCGGCACGCGCCTTGTCGATGGCGGTGCGAAGGTTGTCGGTCGTGGCGGTGTTGAAGCCGCTCAGCATGATCAGGCCGACGTCGCCGCGGCGTTCGTAGACGACCGTGGTGGGCACAATGCGGCTGCGCTTCATGCCGACCGTGACTTCGCGGCCCTGGGCCGGGCGCAGCACGGTGAGTACCACCGGCGTTCCGACCGTGCCGCGCAGGTAGCGCACGATGTCGCTCAGCGGCCGGTCGACCATGTTTTCGCCGTCGATGGCCAGGATCTGGTCGCCCACCTGGACGCCGGCCTTGCCCGCGGGCGAGCCGTCCTGGATGGCGCGGATCAGGATCTTCTTGTCGTCGGTCCGTTCGACGGTGATGCCGATGCCGCCGCCGCCGTCGCGCTGGAAGCGGTTGTCGCGGGCCTCTTCGGGGTCGGCGTAGCGACTGTTGCGGTCGAGCTGCTTGGTGGTGGCGGCCATGGCCTGGCGGATGAGTGCCTGGCGGTCGCTATCGCGCAGCGCCGGCGAGGTGTCGATCGAGCCGGCCATCAGTTCGGCCAGCATGCCGCCCCAGGCCCGGCCGTCCGAGGTGCTGCTGGGCGTGGGCCGGCTCAGCACTTCGCGGCCGTCGCGCTTGACCGTGAAACTGGTGTCAGAAGTTTCAAGGGCCAGCGCCGGATCGGCGTTGGCGAAGCCGCGGTAGGTCTCGGCCGACAAAGTGCGGAAATTGGGCTCGTAGAGGTGGCGATCGCCGATCGCGCGATAGGCCTGCAGCACGACGCGCTCGATATTGACGTCGGCGGCGACCGAGGGGCCGCCTTTGGCCAGGACCTGGGGGGTGTCGGTTGAGGTCGCGCAGGAGGCAACCAGTGCTCCGACGAGCAAAATGCCCGCCGTACCTGGCAGCGTCCACCGGAGGAAGGAAATCAACGGAACGATCATACCCAACTGATTTCCAGTCTAGCACAAGCCGTTGACCGCCTGCCACGTTTCAAGAGGAACCGTCGAGACCCCCGGCCGAGGGTTTGGGCGCGCCGATCCGGTGCGCCCAGAGCAGCGCTATGACCGCCCCTTTGATGTGGGGAAGCAGGTAAAGCGCCAGCAAAACCGACAAGGGCAGCCACAGCAGGGCGTGAAACCACAGCGGTGGCTGCTGGCCGTAGCGCTCCACGATCAGGACCAGGGGCACGACAATGTGACCGACCGCGAAGATCGTGAAATAAGCCGGTGCATCGTCGGCGCGGTACGGTTCGAGCGCCTGGTTGCAGGCCGGGCAGTGGCTCTGCATCTTCAGGAAACGGCCGAACAGGGCGCCCTTGCCGCAGCGCGGGCAACGTCCGCACCAGCCGCGCAGCAGGGCGGTCCAGAAGTCGACCGGGGCATAATCCTCGTCGTCGCTCATCCCTTGAGATATGGGCGCTCGACTCACTTTCGTCGGCGTGACCGTTTGTCCCGAGGGGGCCCGCGATGCGCGACCGGACGCCGCGGCGGCCCGCGGCGGGAGTCGGCCCGGGCGCCGGTCGGCAGGACCTGGCGCTCGACCCGCTCGATCACGTCCACGATCTCGAACAGCAGGCCGGCGGTGGCGGCATTGGCCTCCACGAGCTTGAAATTGAGCCGGTCGCCCAGGCCGAAGGTCTCGCCGGTGCGCTCACCGATAAGGAGCTGGCGGCCCTCGTCGTGGCGGAAGAACTCCTGCCCCAGCGAGCGGATCGGGATGAGACCGTCCGCGCCGGTGCCGTCGAGGGCGGCGAACAGGCCGAAGCGGGTGACGCTGGTGACGCGGCCGGCGAAGGTCGCGCCGACGTGCTCAGCCATGAAGGCTACGACATAGCGGTCCATGGCGCCGCGTTCGGCGGCGACCGCGCGGCGCTCGCACATCGACAGATGCTCGCCGAACTCGACGAAGCGGCCGGCGTCGGCCGCGGCCAGGCCGCCGTCGCCCAGCCCATAGGCCGCGATCAGGGCGCGATGGACGATCAGGTCGGGATAGCGGCGGATCGGCGAGGTGAAATGCGCATAGCGCGCGAGGGCCAGGCCAAAATGGCCAAGATTGTCGGGGCTGTAGACCGCCTGGCTCTGGCTGCGCAGCACCGTCTGGCTGACCAGCTGGGACACCGGCTTGCCGGCGACCTCGTGCAGCACGCGGTTGAGATCGGCCGGCCGCAGCCGCTGCCCGGTCGGCACCTTGATGCCCAAGGTGCCGAGGAACTCGCGCAGCGATTCGAGCTTGGCGAGGTCGGGCTGGTCGTGGACGCGGTAGAGGCAGGGCGCATGGCGCTGCTCCAGCGCCTGGGCCGCCGCCACATTGGCCAGCACCATGAACTCCTCGATCAGCTTGTGGCTGTCGAGCCGCTCGCGCACGCCGATCTCGGCGATCCGGCCATCGTCGCCCAGCGTCACCTGGCGCTCGGGCAAATCGAGGTCGAGCGCACCACGCGCCTCGCGAGCCGCCAGCAGCACCCGGTAGGCGCCGTAGAGCGGCCGTACGACCTCTTCCATCAGCGGCGCGATCTCCTCGTCGGGCGCGCCATCCATGGCGCGCTGGACGCGGGTGTAGGTGAGGCGGGCAACTGAGCGCATCATGGCGCGGTGGAACTTGTGGCGCTTGAGATGGCCCTCGGCGTCGATCCACATCTCGGCCACCAGCACCGGGCGGTCCTCGCGCGGCACCAGCGAGCACCAATGGTTGCTGAGCGCCTCGGGCAGCATCGGCACGACGCGGTCGGGGAAATAGACAGAGGTGCCGCGCAAATAGGCGGCGCGGTCGAGCGGCTTGTCGTGGCGCACGTACCAGGCGACGTCGGCGATGGCGACCAGCAGGCGCCAGCCGCCGGGATAGGCTGGGTCCGGCTCGGCGAACACGGCGTCGTCGAAGTCGCGGGCGTCCTCGCCATCGATGGTCACCAGAGGAGTCTTGCGGAGATCGAGCCGGTCGCCCATTGGCGCGGCCTTGGCGCGCTCGGCTTCCTCCAGCGCGGCGCTCGGGAACTCCACCGGAATATTGTTGGCGGCGATCGAAATCAGGCTGACGGTGCGCGGATCGCTCATCGGCCCGATGCGCTCGAGCACGCGGGCGCGGCGGGCGAGCGCCCCGCCGGTGGCTTCGACCCAGACGATGTCGCCCGGCACGGCGCCATTCCTGTCGGCCGGCCGGACGTCGAAGCTCATCCGGAGCTTGCGGTCGGTCGGCGTCACCAGTCCGAGACCGTCGCGGCCCGGCGGTTCCTCGTAGAGGCCGAGGATCTTCTTGGGGCCGCTGCCCAGCCGGCGGATGATCTTGGCCTCGTAGGCGTCCTTGCCGCGGCGTTTGAGGCTGGCCAGCACGCGGTCGCCGACGGCCGGCGCCGGGCCGCTGCGCGGCGCCGTCTCGGGATCGATCTCGATGCGGGGTGGGGCGCCGTCCTTGTCCTCGTCGTGGCGGCGCGGCACGGCGATCAGGTGGCCGTCGTTGTCGACCCGGACGATTTCTAGAACCGTGATGTCGGTCAGCGCCGCGGGATCGCGGAAGGTCTTGGCGCGGTCGGGCGTGATCTCGCCGGCATCGCGCAGGTCGCGCAGCAGCTCCTTCAGCTCGATGCGC
>Ga0163144_10005368_pt1 | contig 28417 bp, 24 predicted proteins | sample OliLak19BULKMAT1_FD_123175 | JGI IMG/M metagenome (GOLD analysis project Ga0163144, IMG submission 123175) | Freshwater microbial mat bacterial communities from Lake Vanda, McMurdo Dry Valleys, Antarctica - Oligotrophic Lake LV.19.BULKMAT1 | ecosystem: Environmental > Aquatic > Freshwater >... | reverse complement strand
GGTGTGATCGGGCTAGGCCTGCTCGGCGCTGCGATGCGTCGTCGTCGTCAGGCGTAAGGTTTCAAGCAGTTGGGCCGGCCTCCGCGCCGGACGAGAGATTGTCGGTGACGGAGCATCGGCAGGCTGTCACAAGCCTGCCGATGCTCCTCCCCACCGCTGTCGTTCTTCTCTCGGCGCGCGGACCGGCCTCTTTTTGATCGTGTCGGTTAATCGGTTCAATTTGTTTTAGCAACCTATGTCGCACACATCAAACAACACGACCTTTGCCCTGACCTTGGCCGTTGCGGCTACGATCGCAACGCTAGCAGTCCCAACCGTCGGTCGAGCCCAGGATGTTTCCGCCCCCGCCATCCTTCAGTGGTTCGACGGTTCCTACGCCACCCAGGAACGACGTGCCGGTGACATCTTCGCTGCCGGCTACGGGTCGGTCTGGCTTCCACCCCCCGGGCGGGCCGACAGTGGCAATCAGTCGGTCGGTTACGACGTTTACGACCGCTTCGACCTCGGTAGCGCCGGCCGGCCGACGCTCTACGGCACCGAGACAGGCCTGAAACAGGTCGGTAAGACCTTCGACAAGATCGGTGCCGACCTGCACCTCGATCTGATCATCAATCACAACGGCTTTGCTGACCAAAGCTCGGTCGACACGCGGGGGACACTCGACACGTCCGATGACGTCTCGTTCCTCGAAGCCGGTGGCTATCCTGGATTCGTCCTGCAAAACCCAGACGGGGGTGGTGACCCCTGGGGTGTCCCCAACACCGACGGCGACTTCAATTCATCGTACAGTTACGGAGACCAGGCGGCACGCCTGTCCGGGTTGATCGACATCAACCATGGGACCAACCACCGGTTCATCCGCAATCCCGTTAATCCCAACGACTCGGACAACCTGCCGGCGGGTCTGCGATCGGCGTACGGTCGGCTCGCAAACCAGGCCGATCCAAACAACGCCCGCTTCTACCCCGACAAGGACGGTCCGTCGATCAGCGTCTTCGACCCACGCACGGGCGAATCGGACCTCAAGATCTATTCGTTCAACAAGGCCAACCCCCTCGAGGGCGACGCTGTTAAGGAGAATGCAACCGGTTATCTGATGCGCTCGACCCAATGGCTCGTGCAAGAGGTCGGTGCCGACGGTTTCCGCATCGACGCCGCCAAGCATGTCGAAGGGTTCAGCCTTAACTTCTACGACCGGGCCGTCTATCGGTCGAACGATCGCAAGCTTCTGGACGGGTCGACCGCGCATGTCTTCTCGTATGGTGAGATCTTTGACAGCAATCGTGATTTTCTAATGCGCGGCCCCGACTGGGACGGCGCCAACCGGGTCGATGACGACTTCGTCCGCAAGGACATCAACCCCAACGCCCTCGGCCGGATTGGTGGCAACCGCGACGTGCTGGACTTCCACCTTGTCGATGCGCTCAACAACAACCTCTCGGGCAACGGTTTCCAGAACAACTGGAACAACGTGGTCAACGCCGGGCTCGACGTCTTCGACGACGGTAAGCACAACGGTTCGACCGGGGTGATGTTCGTGGGCAACCACGACAAGGGCAACGGCGCGTTTCTGAACAACGTCGCCCACGCCTACGTCCTTACCCAACCCGGCAACGCCGTCGTCTACTACAACGCCAAAGAGCATGGCCAAGGTCGCGATTTCCCCAAAGACGGTCGCGGGGACGCGCTCGGTGGGCAGTTTGGTGACACGATCACGGAACTGGTCAACATTCGCAATACGCACGGCCGTGGTAACTACCACCAACGCTGGATCAACGATAATTACCTCGCTTACGAGCGCAGCGGGTCGATGCTTGTCATGCTCTCCAACCGCAACGACGGAGGCAGCAGTGGCTGGGAGTCATTCAACGTCGACCTGCCGTGGGGCACACCGCTCGTCGAGCTGACCGGCAACGCCAAGGCCAACGGCTTAACTCAAGCCCTGCGCGTCGAGGATACCGGCTACAACACACAGACCTACATCCGCGCCCGCTTCCTCCACAACGACAATGCCGACAAAGGCTATTTGATCTACGGCCTGGCGACCCCACAGGGCACTCTGAGCCTCAGCAACGTCGCCCAGACGATCGCCCCCGACACCGCAACCAACGCGACCAATGGGTCAGCCCGCGTGACCGGCGTGCAAGTCATCAAAAGCGACACGTTCAACGTCACGCTGAACACGACCGCCGTTACCCTTCGGGGTGACGCCGAGCTGATTCGCGACCGTGACGCCGACGGTGACAACGCCGTCCTCAAGATCGACGGTGGACTCGACGTCAACAAGAACGGCAGCGTCGATTACGTCACGCCCAACAGTGTCGTCTATGGCTTTGAAGAGTTTTCGTCCAAAAGCAGCGGTTACTCAAACGCCAACGGGAACGGCAGTTACGCGCAGACCGTCGACGCCACGCAGCTAAGCGAAGGCTACCACTACCTTGAGGCCCGCGCCTTCCGCCGTCGTGGTGATGGTGGACCTGCGGTTTACTCACCTTTCAAGCAGACGATTTACATCGACCGGTTGAAGCCGGTCAGCCAAGCCCTCACGAGCAGCTCGACCCCGTGGGACCCGGCCCATCCGGAGGACCGCGACCTGCTCGTGAAGTCGACCGACCTGACGGCCGACAGTGTCCACACGTTCCTCAACCTCGGCGCGGCTTTGTCCGACTCTGAAGTGCTCGCGCTCGTCAACGGCAGCAACAAAGCTGCCCAGATCGATCGTGACGTCTTCAAGTACGGCTTCCTCGATATCGCCAACGGCAACAACACCGTGACCGTCGTCACCTACGAGATGACCGGCACGTTCAACGTGCAGCGTTTTTCCAGTTTCAACCCCGCGACCGGGCTCGGCCACGGGCTGGGTGATCTGACGATCGACGGTTACATCGAAGGCAACGACCTCGACGCCATGGTCACTCTGCTGCGGAGCAACAACCGCAGCTTCAACGGTGCCGGAGACCTGACCGGTGACGGCTTCCTGAGCATGGCCGACTGGAGCGCCCTGGGCACCGAACTGCAACGCCTGCACGACCTTGGCTTAAAAGCCCCGAACGGCACGTCCGAACTCGTGTCGCAAGGCACGCTGGACTACTACCAAAGCTTATCGACCACGGCCGTGCCCGAACCCGGCACGACCACCCTGCTCGTCGCGACGTCAAGCCTATTGCTTGCCCGCCGCCGCCGCGGGTTAACCATGAGAAACTAAACGGACCCTTTCACCGTATTAATAAGAGGACCCCTATGACACACCCCACCCCCACGCGTCGCGGTTTCACACTCGTCGAACTCCTGGTCGTCATCGGCATCATTGCGCTGCTGATCTCGATCCTGCTGCCCTCACTGAACAAAGCGCGGGCGGCAGCACAGAACGTGCAGTGCACGTCCAACCTTCGCCAGATCGCTGTTGCAGCGATCATGCATGCGAACGAATGGAAAGGTCGCATTCCGACCTGCACGGAGAACGCGATCGTATTCAACGATCAGGACAAGTCGCGGACGAAGTGGCAATACCGGGCCGATGGCAACCTCAAGGACTGGGCCAGCGCGCTGTTGCCTTACGTTGGCAAGAAATTCGATAACGATTTCCAGACCGCTCCAACCGATGTGGCAAAGATCTTCTGGTGCCCGTCGGACGATCAGATTGAGCAAGGTGGTTACCTCATGAACAACGTGAGCGTGCCCAACAATCAGATCAAGGTGTCATACGGCATCAACGCCGACATCGCTGCCGTTTCCAACTCGGCCGGTCAAGGCAAGGTTGGGTTCAGCAACACGCTGGGCACTTACAAGGGCACACCGACGTATGACGGCACGTGGGGCCAACCGTTGCAAGCCAAGGTCTTCAAGACCAAGCGTTCGACGGAAACGATGCTCTTCGCCGACCGCGGGGTCTGGCCGAAGGCTTACGCTGCAGGTGCCGACTTCGACATCGAAGACACGCGGATGCTCGTCTACTCGAGCCATTACGCCGGCAGCGGCAAGATCGGCACGATGGAGGCGATCAACTCAGCACCGTGGCTCTTGAGTGGCATTCCCCTGAAGCGTCACAAGGACCGCATCAACTTCGCGTTCGTCGACGGTCATGCCGAGACGGTGCACAAGAGTGACTTCGGTAAGGTCCGCGTTTCGCCGTACGATTACTAAATCGACGACGCCATCCGGCCAACCGCAATCAGTTCACGCGAGCCCGGCGACCTTCGCCGGGCTCGTTTGTTGGCTCACTCGCTTCTTTACTAAAATTCAAACTTCCTCGCCGACAAAACGGGAACTGCGTGGTAGAATAAGGGTGTAGTGACCTGCCGCAATGCGTGGCGGGTGGCTCTTTGGCAATTGAATAGGCGAAAGGTTGTCGGGCGGATCGCGCCGGATCGTTTTCCGCCGTGACACGGTCCTCCGGACCGTGTTGGCGTTGTCCATTCCCACGGTCCGGAGGACCGTGACACGTCGGAGGTAATCCGTCACCCAGCGCCCCGTCTGTTTAGCGCCATGGATGTGGGCACCGGTTCTGCAAAAAGTCGTTGGATCACGTGACCGCAACAACCGACGGGAAATCGGCGGCGATTCTGGTCGTTTCGGGTCGTTTGTATGTCGGTTTCGGTCGGTTACCTGTCGGTTTTACTCCCCTTTTTTCGCGTGTTTTGGGGACGACAGGAACTGAAAGTGATTGCTAATCATACGGTTATGATTTTTCGAGGCCCCGAAAGGCAGTCGAAACCTTTTTTTGTGTTGCGGGACATCGGAAATGGGACAAGGGAGGGGGTGTCTGCCCTCCGCCGTTTGGTGGGCAAGCTTGCGGGCTTACTAGACGGGTAGATCCACGCCTTGCGACCGATAGGTGCGGGCGTGCAACAGGAAATGGCCTAAACGGAACCGGCGGTCACAACGCCCGCGCGTTGGGCGGCGCCGGGAAGGACGAGCGTGACGGTCGTGCCCTCACCGACCGTCGAACGCACACTGATGTTGCCACCCAACCCTGCCGCTGCGTGTTTGACGATCGCAAGGCCCAGACCCGTGCCACGCCCTGCGGTTCCACTTCTAGCCGGGTCGACCTGGTAGAACCGCTCGAAGACGCGGTCGACGTGTTCGGGGGGGATGCCGATGCCGGTGTCGATGACCACGATGCTGACGGCGTCGTCACCATGCGATTCGAGTTCGATCGCCACACTGCCACCGGGTGGGGTGAACTTGATGCTGTTCTCGACGAGGTTCTTGAGGATCAGGTTGAGCAACCGCTCGTCCGTGTAAAGCGTGGGGACGGCATCCGGGGAATCGGTCAGCTTCAGCTCGACAAGCTTCTCACGGGCGAACGCGCCCAGTGACGCGCGGATCTGCCCGAACACGTCGGGAACGGGAACATCGTGCATTTGCGGTTTGAGGTCCGGGCTTTCGACGCGCGACAGGTCGAGCAGGTCGCGCAGCATCTCCTCGAGTCGAAACAGGTGCCCGTCGATGATCTGCACGCAGCGATCGGCCTGCACGGCGTCGTCTCCGTAGACGTCACGCAGTGTCTCAAAGGCGATCTTGATCGCGGCGATGGGGGTGCGCAACTCGTGACTGGCGTTGGCGACGAAGTCGGTCTTCATCTGCACGTTCGCTGTCAGCTCGGACATGTCACGCAGAAGCAACAGCACCCCGCCATCGACCATGCGCGTCGCGAAGCCTTCGTAGGTCAGTCGCTGACCGTTGCGGAACAGGCGCACCGGTCGTTGGACCGACGGGCCCGATTCACCGACCACCACGGGCGCACGACTGGTGGTGACAATGTCGTAAAGCTCGAGCACGGCATGGTCGTTCACCGCGGCGACGACCATCTTGCCGATCGCCTGGGACGACTGCAACGCCAACAGGCGCGATGCCGGTTGGTTGATCATGACGATTCGCCCGCGCGTGTCGGTCGTGACGATCGCGTCGGGCAGTGTGTCGACCAGCGCCTGCAGCGCCCCACGCTGCGCCCGCAGATCGGCGAGCTGGGACTGGACATCCTGGGCGAGCAAGTTCAACGCCACCGTCAGGCCCTGCATTTGGTTGCTACCGCCCAGCGATGACCGCGTCGACCAGTCACCACCCGTCAGCCGTTGGACCTTGACCGTTATGTCGTCTGCCGGTTTGGACCACTGGTGATTCAACCAACGACTAAAGGCGGCGGTCAGCAGGATGGCGGTCGAGATCGAGACCAACGCGTTCGTCCAGAGCGCGGTGGCGGGATTGGCATCCCGCAACCGCCCGGTCAAGGCGACGGCGATCGAAAGGGTAGCGCTGGTGACGACCACCATCACCAGGGTTCGTAGGGCCGTTCGCAGTCTGGTCATTGCTCCTCTTGGGGTCCGCCGGTGTTGTTCTCCTGCAGCTGGTAACCGACACCGCGCACGGTGTGGACCAGCCAACTGGCGCTACCGAGCTTCTTGCGGATCGCGGTGATGTGCACGTCGATCGCGCGGTCGGTGACGAAGACGTCGGTGCCCATGGCCTTGTCCATCAGTTGGTCGCGACTAAGGACGCGCCCACGGGCATTGACGATCGCGGTCAGCAGTTTGAACTCGGTGAGCGTGAGCTTGATGCTTTCACCGTCGACCGTCACGTCGTGCTTGCTCGGGTCGATCGACAAGGGCCCGGTCTTGAGGATCGGCCCACCGTCCTCCGGCTGGGCCGAGGCTTCCCCACGGCGCAGGATGGTCGTGACACGGGCCAGCAGGATCTTCATGCTGAACGGCTTGGTGACGTAGTCATCCGCGCCGAGCGTGAGTCCGACCACGACGTCGGTCTCTTCGCTCTTGGCCGTCAGCATGACGATGGGAAGGCTTGCCGTCTTCGGGTCGGCTTTGAGTCGTCGGGCAACCTCGGTGCCGTCCATGCCGGGCAGCATCAGGTCGAGGATCAGCAGGTCGGGCAGCTCGCGCTTAGCAACCGCCAGCGCGTCGTTGCCATTGGCGGCCGTGAGCACGTCGTAACCGTTGCGTTGCAACTGGTAGACGATGAGCTCGAGCAGGTCCTTCTCGTCGTCGACGACAAGGATCCGCTTCTTGGTCGTGCGTATCCCACCGGCCGACGAGGCGCCACCTAACGGCTTGGCTGTGTCGGTCGCGCGGGGGTCACCGCTGCTGTTCCGCGTCATGGGGTTGCTCCGGTTTGCGAACGAGGACCGCAATGGATTGAGTACGGTTGCGTTGGCATCATGTATCATGTGGTGCCAGTGTACGTCTTGCCAAGGGCGATCAAGGGCTTAACACACCCTTAGCGCCAACCGAAGGAGCGCCAAATGACTGTCATCCAAGCATGTCGACCCAGCCGATTCATCTTACCGCTTCTGCTGGCATTCCTCACGTTTGTCACCGGTTGCAAAGAGGTCGCCACGACCGCCTGGTCGCCCGATGGGCAGTTGGCGGCCTATGCGTCGCAGGGGCAGGGGCACCTTTTCGACAAGGAAGGCAAGGTCCTCACAACCCTGGGTGAGACACTCGGAGCGTTCGCGTGGTCGGCCGATTCGAAGACGCTGTTTCACGCCCGGTCGAAGGTGACCGTGGACGACGAACCACTTTACCCGGCGCAGACTAGCTGGCTACCCAACCCCGACCACCCACGGCCGGTCGCCGACCCGACGGCCGATCGCAACCTCGTGGGACAATGGACGGACGGCAAAGACGAGGAACTGTTCGACGTCGTCGGCAACGTCCTGTTGTTGAGGGTGTCTCCCGACGGTGCGTTTCTGGCAGCGACCGTCGCGACAGAGCAGGGCAACGAACCATTCGCGGTGTACGTCTATTCGATCGCGGGCAAGCGTCTCTATCTCCTCGACGACGCCGCTGGCCTGCCGATCACCTTCACCGCCGACAGCAAACTACTCTACCTCAGCGCCGACTGGGAAGATGGCACGCCATCGAGCACCGGCAAGGTCGTTGAAGTGGCGCTGGCGCCAGAGGTCGACGCGACACCCGTGCGCAACCCACTCGTGAACGTCCTGATGAAAAGAGCGATCTGGCTCGAGCGAGCCGGTTCGACGATTCTGTTCACGTCGACGAAGCAGACGTTCCCCGGTTCACCATCCGAAGACGCGGACAAACACGACCTCTACACCTTCACACCCGCCGATGGAAAGCTCGTCTCGATCGCCGACGATGTGGGTCCGCTGTTCACGATCAGCCCGGACGGCAAGCTCGTGCTGTTTCAACGGTCGTGGACCGACAAGGGCAAGCGCGCCGTGATTGTGATGAACGTCAATGGCTCAGACGCGCAGGTGCTCCGAGAAATGCCCGAGGGCTTCGACGCCCCCGCTCTTCCGGCCTGGCGCAGCAATGAGGAAATCTCATGGTCGTCACCCGACCCGACCGCGAACGACAAGAACGCCGACGGCACACCGCGACGCCTGTACGACTTGGTCCTCTATCGGCTCGTCGATGGCAAGATGCTCGATCCCGTGCGCACGCTGAGCACGACTTGGACCAACGATCAGCGACCACGGACCAAGTGAATTACCGCGCGGTCGTGTGCCCCAACAGCGCTTCAACATCCTCGCAGATCGTATGCAGCAGGAGCTTGTGGGCTTCCTGAATGCGCGCCGTCGTCGGGCATGTGATGATCAGTTCAACGTCTGCCAGCCCCTTGCAGGCCCCACCGTCGCGCCCGAGGAAGGCAATGGACTTGATCCCCTTCTCTTTCGCTTTGGTCAGGGCGCGGACGATGTTGGGGCTCTTGCCACTGGTCGTGAAGGCAATGAAGAGGTCGCCGGGTTTCGCGAACGCATCGACTTGGCGGGCGAAGACCTCGTTGTACGAGTAGTCGTTGCTGATAGCCGTCATGTCCCCGCCATGCGTCGCAAAGCAGATCGCCGGATAGGGTCGGCGGTCGTCGACGAAGCGGCAGACGAATTCGGTCGTCAGGTGCGCCGCATCGGCGGCGCTGCCACCGTTGCCGCACGCGAGCAGCTTGTGGCCGGCCTTCAGTGACTCGGCGATCAGCTTCGATACGCGGTCCACCTCGCCAGCAAGGGCGCCCAGCGACCGGAAGAGTTCGACCGCTTCGTTGATGTTCTTCGTCAGGACGGAACTCATGATGCCTTCGTTAGGACTGAGCCAGGTGATCGACGTAGTCCTTCACCGCCGCCTCCAGCGTCATGAAAGGGGTCGTGTAACCACCTTGCCGCTTAAGCTTCTCACCCTCGGCCTGCGTGAAGTACTGGTACTTGCCGCGCAGGTGTTCGGGCAGGTCGATGAACTGGATGTTCGGCTTCAGGTTCATCGCGCTGAACACAGCCGTCGCCAGATCCTTCCACGTGCGGGCGACGCCGGTGCCGCAGTTGAAGAGACCGTTGTAATGCCGATTGGTCAGAAAGTGCAGTGTGACGGCGGCGGCATCCTTCACATAAACGAAGTCGCGCATCTGCTCGCCATCCTTGTATTCCGGATGCAGCGACTTGAACAGCGACACCTCGCCGGTCCGTTGGATCTGATGGAACGACTTGTGGACGACCGACCGCATGTCCCCCTTGTGGTCTTCGTAAGGCCCGAAGACGTTGAAGAACTTCAACCCGACGATGCGATCGAACAGTTGGTGCTTCATCGCCCACAGGTCAAACATGTGCTTGGAATAACCGTACATATTCAGTGGCCGCAGGGTCGGCGTGACGGTGTCATCGTCACTGTACCCCCGCGAGCCGTCGCCGTACGTCGCGCCACTCGACGCATAGACGAAGCGCACGTCGTTCTTGAGGCTCCACTCGCACAGCGAGCGCGTGTAGTGATAGTTGTTGCGCAACAGGAAGTCGCCGTCGCGTTCGGTCGTCGCGCTGCACGCGCCCAGGTGCACAATGCCACTGATCTGCGGCAGGCGATGTTCCTTCAGTCGCAGCAGGAACTCGTCTGGGTCGATGATGTCTTCATAACGCAGGCCCAGCAGGTTCTGCCATTTCTCGTCGTGACCGAGGCGGTCGACCAGCAGCAGATCATCGTTGCCGCGCTCGTTGAGCGCCGCGACGACGTTCCGGCCGATGAAACCTGTGGCTCCCGTGACGACGGTCAACTTTTCCATGAGACGCTCGTTCCTTTCCGCACAGTCGTTCAATATCGCCAAGATTACAGCCACGTCCACCACTCGGCACGCAAACGACGGACACGACAAGCTTGCCGAGGTCAGTATATTCGAGGACGATCGATCGCGACCGACAATTCAGCCACCCGACCTTATGAAAACGAAGACTATCGCCGGTGAACCGTCCTGGGAATTTCGCTCGAAGACAGTCCAAGCCGCGCTGACCCAGCGCGGTGGCCACCTGTCGCCGGTGGTCTACCACGTCGACGGGCGAAAACTCGCGCCGTTCGCCCCTTCGCCTTGGGCATCCGAGCGACCCGACCCGGCGCTACCCCCTATCCTGCAGGTCCTTCGCGGTGACTTCTTCTGCATGCCGTTCGGTGCGTCCGATCGCACCTTCCGCGCTGAGCCCCACCCGATCCACGGCGAGACGGCCAATGCGCACTGGACCTTCCAGTCGTGCACGACGTCGAACGGTCGAACCTGGCTGCATACACGGTTGGCGACGACGGTTCGTAAGGGGACGGTCGACAAATACCTGATGGTTGCCGACGGTCATCCGGCTATCTACAGCCGGCATGTCATTGCGGGCATGAAAGGCCCGATGAACTATGGGCACCATGCGATCCTGAAGTTTCCCGACGAACCGGGCAGTGGCACTATCTCCACGAGTCCCTTTGCGCTCGGCCAGGTTTACGATGGCATCTTTGGCGACCCGGCGACCGGCGCGTACCAGTCCTTCAAACCGGCGGCGACGTTCAGTTCATTAGAAAGGGTTCCGACACTCTTTGGAACGCCTACCGATGCCAGTCGATTTCCGGCTCGTGCGGGGTATGACGATCTGCTGATGCTGCAATCAAAACCAAAAACCGCAATCGGCTGGACTGCCGTCACGTTTGCAAAACAGAAGTACGTCTGGTTCGGTTTGAAGGACATCGCCACGCTGCCCGGCACGGTCATGTGGTTTTCAAACGGTGGTCGGCACGGGGCGCCCTGGAACGGCCGACATCGGAACACCGCGGGCATCGAAGAGGTCTGCAGCTACTTCGCCACGGGGTTGCCGGAATCGGCTGGCCCGAACGCGCACAAAAAACGTGGCTTCAAAACAGCGGCGATTCTTGACCTCAAAAAGCCCCTCACGATCAACTACATCATGGCCGCGACCACCGTACCGCGCGGGTTCGATCGCGTCGCATCAATCACGCCAACGAAGAACGGTGTGCGGCTGGTGTCTGACAGTGGCGTCGGCAAGGATGTCCCGATCGACGTCAGGTTTCTCTGGAGCGGCAACGAGTCATGACGATTTCGAAGATCGAAAGCGTCATCGTCTGGAACGGATTTCGAAACTTCCTGTTCGTCGCCGTCCACACCGACACAGGTCTTGCTGGCGTCGGTGAATCGGGCCTTAATGCCGAGAGTATCCGGTCGAGGCGACTCCGCAATCCAGGTCGCGACTGGGAACCACCGCAAACACGCCGGGTCGATGGGTCGATCACAAACTGGTAGGATTTTCTGACGATGAACCCGTTGCACATTGAAGATGCCACGAATCGATTCCGCTCCTGCGGGGTCGTTGCGATCATCCGCGGAAAGTTCAGTTGCAAACAGGTGCTTTCCATCGCCGAGGGCCTGCTGGCCGGTGGACTGACAGCGATGGAGGTCACGCTCAACAGTGACGCGGCGACCGACCACATCGCGATGCTACGCCGGCATTTTGGCGACCGAATGCTAATCGGCGCGGGCACGGTGCGCACCCCGCAGCACGTCGATATTTCCCTGGCGGCTGGCGCGCAGTTTCTGATCTCACCGGGCTTCGATCCGGCCTCGGTCGCCCGTTCACGCGAGGCCGGCGCGTTGCATCTTCCCGGTGTGTTCACCGCGACCGAGGCCCAGGCGGCTGCGAACGCGGGGTGTCATCTGCTCAAACTGTTCCCGTGCGATGCGGTCGGTCCCGGCTATCTCAAGGCGTTGCGCGCCCCGTTCGACGACGTTGACTTCTGCCCGACGGGGGGCATCACCGCAGACAACATGGCGACATGGCACAACGCCGGCGCCGTCGCGGTGGCGGCGGGGTCATCCCTCGTGTCGGGACCCAATCAATCTACCGCGGAAGTAGCCACCCGCGCGACCGCGATGCGTCGCGCGTGGGAGGCGGCGAGCCATGACTGAGCCTCGCTTCGACGTTACGACGATCGGTGACGCGATGGCCGCCGGTATCATTCTTGGTTGGCTCGCCGGTGACTTTGCCCTTGGCCTTCGTTCCGGGGCCGCTTTGGCAGCGCTCGCCTTACGGCGGCATGGTGATGTGGTGACGTGCCGTCCTGTCGAACTTACCCAGCTTCTGGCGACGTCGACCGGTCACCCTCTTCGGTGAACTACCCGCGGGCGTTGAACCGGGCGCTGGCGCCAGGGCGCGGTTCCGGCACGTCGACCGTTTGACCATTGGCGAGTTGGCGATAGACCGTGCGGTGCTGGTCCAAGAAGCGCGTTAGCGAAAAGTGTTCGTATGCTTCGACGCGCGCGGTGTCACAAATCGACCATTGCAGTTGGCCGTCAGTACGCACGTCGCGAATGCGCCTGGCGATGTCGCGGGCGGCAGGCTGGGTCAGCATCAGCGCGTTGTGACGGTCTTCCAGCAGCTCGGCGGTCGTGTAGCTGACCGTCGAAACGATCGGCAACGCCGCCGCCATCGCGACGGCGATGGGCAACGTCGACACAGCGCCAGCGGCCGTCACCAGGACGCAATCGGTTGCGGGGAAAAGATCTTCATAGTTAACCTTTGGACCCAGGCGCTCGGTTGCGACGCACGCGTACGTCGGCGTGACCATCCTTGCTGCAAATCGCGAAACCGCAGCAGCCCGCTCACCTTTTCCCCACACCAATAGCCGGACACGGGCGTCCTGCACGTTCAACACGCTCACGGCCCACGCGGCGACCTTGTGGTTCGCGGCCCGTGTCGATTCACCAGACGCGAGAATGACGAAGTCGTCCGGTCCGAAGCCCAACCGCGCACGCAGAACGTCGTCACGCCGTCGGCGCACGCGCGAAAAATCGACACCGGGCCGAATGACGTGACAACGGTCATGCGGCACACCGCTCGAAGCGAACAGGCGATATTGCGTCGATGTCGTGCACAGAACGTGCACGTCGCGGTACGAAGAGACCGCTTGCGTCCAACGCACGGCCTGGCGAGACGATTCACCGGCGGGTGTGTAGAGAATGCGCCCGCTGAACCCCATCGCGGCGATTGTCAGCGCGTCGATACCGAACGCGTGAATCACATCCGCATCGCGACGGTTGGCCCGCACCCACCGCACCGCGGCCAAGCCATCGCGCAGATTGTGACCGATGGCGCCGGTGGTAACGGTGAATTGGCCACCAAGCGACTGCGCGAGCGCTGCTGCGCCGCGTTGGGCCTGGTAATCACTCTGGCGGCCGGACAGGAGGAGTATGCGTGGCATAAGACGATGCGTTTGTACCCGATCGAGGCACTGCCGACGAGCGTGAACGACGCCCGAGCGAAGTCATTGCCGCACATACTCCACATATTCCCCGATGCCCTCAAACCCAAAGGCATTGGCGAGCGCCTGCATCTTTGGGTCATCCCGAGGCGCGCTCAGGAAGACGTGCGAGAACGTCGATCGTCGGCAAAGCTCAATCGCGCGGCCCATTATGGTCCGAGCCAGGCTTGCGTCGTCGCAAGCGACCGGCGCGACGAAGAAATCATCGATCAACCCCAATTCCCCCGCGGCCATGACACCGATGCTCGCGACGGCCACACCCTCACGCATCGCGAGGAACGCATCGAAGCGCGGTTCGTCGAGGTGGGCCATCGTCAACTCCACCATCGCGGGGATTCCAGACGCACTGGCGTAAACCTCGGCCAAGTCCCGTGCCTGTCGATAGGCCGATCGGGCAGGCAAAATCTGGGTGGTGATCACGTCCTTCACATCTGATCGGGAACGTGGCGTCCAATGGAACACCGTGCGCGACCGGCGGACAAATCCCCGCGATTCGAGCGCAGTGACGAGCTCGGTGGGCACCGGTAACGAAGGATTCAGCACCCATCCGAGGCACATTCCCCCCAGCGATGCGAAATGGCGGTCGACGGACGCCACGGTCGCGTCTGGGGTGGCGCCCGGTGGCTGCATGGCGTCATACATCCGGTTGGCTGCGTCCGACGTCGAAAGCTTTGGATTGGAGATCGCAACACCCGCGTCCAGTGGTTCAGATTCCGAGTGCGATAACGACAGGTCGTAAACCACCTTGTGATAATGCCGCAGAAGATCCGCGGGTGTCGTGGGTGGCGAATAGGTGATGATCGGCAGGTCCATGGTCTTCGTCGTACCGTCTACTGTCCCCTGGCATCCCGGCTGTCAACGATGAACGTCGCCGGCCCGTCGTTGACGAGATGGACGAGCATATCGGCTCCAAACCGACCGGTCTCGACCATTACGCCGCTTTTTCGAAACGTCTCGACGACCGCATCAAACAGAGCTTGCCCAGTTTCCCCTTTCGCTGCAGCGTCAAAACTGGGCCTCCGCCCCTGCCGGGTGACCGCGGCGACGGTGAAGTTGCTGATTAGCAAAATTGCCCCTCCCATCTCGCGGACATCCAGATGATACTGCTTGGCGTCCTGTGGGAAGATACGTAACGTCGCCAGCTTTTGGCTGGTCCACTGAACGTCGGCGATCGAGTCGTCCGCATGCACACTGAGCAGGACGACCAAGCCCTTCTCGATTTTGCCGACCGTTTCACCGGCGACCTCGACGTGGGCCTGCGTTACCCGCTGTACGACTGCGATCATGCTGCACGCCCTGGGGGTCTGGTCGACCCAAAAAACATCGTGAACGAAAGAACGATGTTGAACTTTAACCTATGCTTAGCGTCCAATAATAGGAGAGCGTTGTTGCAGCGCGAAACGTTAGTTGAACGCGCATGCAAGAACGGTTACACCATAGACTTCGCAACCGGGCGGTCGGTCTCCCACCTTTGACCGTAACCGCCCATCCCAATGTCGTCCGACCACGCGACCGATCGGTTGTCTGCAGCAACATCGGTCAACGCGCGATCGACGGCGGAGTGAGCAGAGGAGCACAACATGGCCAACGCCCGTTTCGCATGGGGTATCGATGTCGGCAACCGCGCCCTTAAAGCGGTCAAACTCGTACCTGATGGAAGTGGTTTCCGAATCGACGACTTCGAGGTCATCGAACACGAAACCGTCCTCTCCAGCGCCGGTGACAACCGCGAATCGCTCATCCAGACCGCGCTGGCTAACTTCGTCCAGCGGCACCCCCAAAAGGGTGGCATCGCGGCGATCGGTGTCAGTGGTCAGCAGAGCTTTGCCCGCTTTATCAAGCTCCCACCCGTCGAAGAGAAGAAGATCCCCGAGATCGTCAAGTTCGAGGCCATCCAGCAGATCCCCTTCCCGCTTGACGACGTCGAGTGGTCGTACCAGCTGTTCCGCGAGCCCGAGTCACCCGACGTCGAGGTCGGTATCTTCGCGATGCGCAAAGAGCTTATCGCGCGTCACATCGCGTACTTCACGGACGTGGACCTGAACGTGCAGGTCGTTCAGATGAACCCTCTGGCCGTTTACAACGCGATGTATCACGACGGGCAGATCGACGGCACGACGATGATCGTCGACCTCGGCGCCGAAAACGCGGACCTGATTATTGCCGATGGTGAACGCGTCTGGCTGCGGTCGATCCCCATCGGTGGCAACAACTTTACCGAAGCGCTCGTCAAGGCTTTCAAGCTGAACTTCGTCAAAGCTGAAGAGCTCAAGCGCAACGCTGCCACGAGCAAGTATGCCCGGCAGATCATGCAGGCGATGAAGCCAGTGTTCGCAGACCTCGTTGGTGAGATTCAAAGGTCGATCGGCTTCTACGCGTCGGTCAATCGTGAGTCGCGCATCAGCAAGGTGCTGGCGATCGGTGGCACGTTCCGCCTGCCCAGCCTGCAGAAGTACCTGTCGCAGAACCTGCAGTTGGACGTGCAGAAAATCGACCGTCTGGGTGCCTCTCCACCAGCGGACCCGAAACTGGCGACGACGTACAGCGAAAACCTGCTGTCGAGCGTCGGCGCGTACGGCCTGGCTCTGCAGGCGATGAGCGACACGAAGATCACGAGTTCGCTGCTCCCAGCCGCCATCAAGCGCGAGAAGGTGTGGCGCGACAAGACCAAGTGGTTCGCCGCCGCCGCCGTCCTGTTCGCGCTCGGGACGGGCGTGAAAATGGGCGTGACGAAGCTGGAAGAGTTGAAGCTTGCCAGCGCCAGCCAGTTGCAAGGTCAGATCGGCATCATCCAGAGCGCGGCGCAGGCAAAGGACACCGAATGGAGCCAGATCGAGTCTGAAGGTGGGCCCGACCGCTCACTCATTCAGAACATCAAGTCCCTTGAGAAATACCGTCACACGTGGAACGACATTCTCACCGACGTGCACGCTGCCGTCATGAGCGCTGGGCCTCAGGCGCCCTTGCTGACGGGTGACGTTGAGCAGATCAAATCGATCCCGCGTGCCGAGCGGAGTCAGATTTTCGTTGAAAAGCTGAGCTCTGTGTACAGCGCTGATCTGACCGGCCTGCTGGCAGCCGGGGACGCGGAGTTCAAGGCGCAGGTTGGTGGTGTCACCGGTGCCGCTGGAACAGTGGGTCGTGGGGCATTCCAGCCCACACGCTCGGGCATGCCACCGGGGATGGACGACGGCTCCGGTGCTGCCGCTGTTGCTGGACCGCGCGGGTACATCGTCACCATGCAATTGCGAACACCCAACAAGGGTGGTTTCTCATTCGTTGACAACACACTGATCAAGTCGCTGTTGGCGATCAACCTCGCAGCAGCGTTGCCGGATCGGCACTATTACATTCCCAAAGCCCAGATCATCACCTCGTCGCGCGTCGCAAACCGCCAGGGCGCCCAGGCGGCCGGTGGGCAGCCCGGTGGGTTCGGTGGTGCTGCGGGTGGGTTCCGTCCACCTCAGCCAGGTGGCTTTGGGCCTGAGGGCAACTTCGGGGGTGGCCTTCCCCGTGGGTTCCGTCCACCCCAACCGGGTGCGCAGAACTTCGACCCTAACGCCGGTGGAAATGCTGCGGCCAATGTCCAGCGACCTCCACTTCCACAAGTCACCAACGTCGTCGCGCAGGTCGATCCGTTCGTCGACCCACTGACTGGTGAAGACATCCGCCCAGACACCGACGTGACGGTCGCGTTTGTTGTCGTACTCGACCCTGCTCCACCGACCCCGGTGGAAGGCGCCGATCAAACCGCCGCCGCCCAGTAGCGAGTTGGCCTGTGCAGTGTGGTCGCACGACGCGACCTGAGACCGAATTGACGCAACTACCTCCTCAGCCGAGAGCGCATCATGTGGAAAGACATCCTGAAAAAGAACGCCGTCAGCATCGCCTGTGGCGTCATCGCGCTGGTCGCGGTCATCGCCTCGTTCTGGCCGGCCGATACCTGGATCGAAGAGCTCAAGACAGCGCTGGGCAAGCGTGAGGCCGTCAACCGTTCGCTCGAAACGTTGAACACCAAGGTGCGCAACCTGCCCAACCTCGACCCCAACAGCACGACCCCCGTCGTCATGAAGGACTTCCCTAATGACTCGATCATCGCCGCGGGCAAGGCGGCGACCGCGGAGATGAAGCAGGTCAGCGCCAAGCTGTTCGACACAGCCGTGCAGATCAACTTCCACCAGTTGCTGGTCCCCAACTCGCTGCCCAAGTCGCGCGACGTGCAAAAACTTGAATTTCGCCAGGCTTACCAGCAGGCGTTCCGATTCACGTTTGAAGGTCAGGTAGCGCCGGATTTCAACATTCCTATCGGTATCCTGAAGGCAGCTCAACCACCAACACCCGAAGAGATCGCGTACGATCAGACCCAGCTCTGGGACGACAAGTACGCGTCGAAGATCGTCACGATCAATGGTGTCGCTGCCAACTTTGACCAGCAGGCCAATGACTACACCACCGAGGCGACGAAGTTGCCCGACGTGATGAAGCAGCAGCGAGCCGAGAAGTTCAAGATCTACGTGATGCCCGACGCGCTGACGATCAACACCGCGGTCGGTGGGAGTGGCGTTCCGAAGGAAGAAGACATCTGGTACGCCCAGTTGGGCCTCTGGATCCAGCAGGACGTCGCCGGCGCGATCGCAGCGGCGAATGCTCCTTCGACACGAGGCGTCATCGACGGTGTTGTAAAGCAACTGATCCAGTTGAACGTGCCGTTAGGTGGCGCGACCCCAGGTAGCCCGCTGATCGGAGATTTCGGTGGCCCGCCCCGAGGCATGCCTCCCGGCATGTTTGGTGGGGGAATGCCCGGTGGCATGCCGGGCGCGGAAAACGGTGCCGCTGGAGCGGGTGGTGTGATTTCCGACCCCGCTGCGGTTCTGAAGACGGACTTTACGACAACACCGACGGGCCGGGTCGCGACCGGACTGTATGACGTGTATGACTTCGTTCTCACGGTCGACGTGGAAGCCGCCCGTCTGCCGGTCCTTCTGAACGAGTTGACGCGGGGACGGTACATTTCGGTCCACACCGTGGACCTGACACCGGTCGACCTGACGCTGATGCAGTCTGCCGGCTTCATCTATGGCGACAAACCCGTCGTTCGAGCGGTACTGACCTGTGAGATCCTATACATGCGAAACTGGACAGAAAAGTTCATGCCCGTCAACGTCAAACGCTCGCTGGGCATTGCCGACCCCGTACCGGTGGCGGCGCAGTAGTAGTAAGCTGTTTGTCGATCGTCCTACAGTTTAATTTTGACCCTCGATTTCAGAGGTGCTGATATGCAGAAAGTCCTCGACCTTCTCGAGAAACACGTTCAATGGCTCGTCCTGGGCCTCGGCGTGGCGTTCGTGTTGTACATGGTCTACGCCTATGTGCTGACCCCCCCTGCCACCGCGAAGATTGCGGGCAAGGAGTACACGTCGGCTCAGGTCGACGAAGCGATCATGACCAACGTCGCCGAGCCTCTGAACGCCAAGGTTCAGAGGAACTTTCCGATCACGATTTCGGTTACCCCCTTCGAGGCGGACTTTGCCACAGCCATCGGCAACGGAAACGCAAAGGTGACGGTCGTCAATCATCTGGTTCCACCGGCCAAGGGCACGGGTATGGAACTCGCGCCCGACGGTGTGGGCCCGCAGGATGGGCTGAAGGACCCGCAGTTCGCCGGTGGTGTGAAGCTCATCTCCCCACCGAAAGCGCTGCTGTTCAGCAAGGACCCGACCGTTCCAGGCCGGTCGATGCTGCAGCAGGTCGCCACCGCCGTAGATCCGAACGATCCCGCCGCGATGGCCGCGATGGCACCGGAAAATGCGTTCATCAACCCCGGGATGCCGGGGGCAGCGGGCATGCCCGGTGCGAACGGTCAACCGGCGACGATGGATCGCGATTGGACGACCTCGTTCTTCAAGATCAGGATGACCGACCTCGTCGCAGCGTGGCGTGAGGCGGGCATCGTCCCCCCCGCCGTCCCGGCAGCCGCCCAGCAGTCGCTGTTCCTGGAAGTCATCGGTGAACGTGAAGAGCAGACGGGCGTCGACGCGGCTGGCCAGCCCACGTGGGGCAACCGTACGACACTTAAACCGCTTTCGACCGTCAGCCTTTTGCCGGTGCCCGATCCGGCGGTGCCAGCACAAGGTCAGTTGATTTTCCAACAGTGGGCCGAGCAGAAACAGGGTGACATCCTCCAGCCACCGTTCTACCCGGTAATGGGTGGCGATCCGTGGCACGAGCCGGGCGTTGTGGTACAGCCGGTCGGTGGCCCCGGGATGCTGAACGACGTGATGCCACCCGGCATGATGCCCGGCGACCCGAATCGTAAGCAGACCCCCGAAGAAATTCGCGCCCAGCGCGCCGCCGAGCAAAAGCAAAAGGCCGAAGAGGCCCGTCAGAAGCGCGAGGCCGCCCGTCAGGAAGCCCAACAGCGACGGCAAGGTGGCGCCGGTGGCCGTTCACCCGGTGGCGCCGGTGGGCCTCCGGGCATGCCAAGCTATCAAACGTATGATCCGAGCCGCCAGCCCTACCGCCCCGGTCAACCGGGCACACCAACCTTCGATCCGCGGTTCGGCCCCGGTAGCGCGCTCAATCCCAACATGCGTCCCGGCGCCATGAACAACCCCGCCAATCCCAACAACCCCAATCGGCCCGCTCCGGCCGGCATGTTCATCCCGAGCCCTCAGCAGCCGGACGTCGTCGCGTGGGTTCATGACGACTCGGTCAAGCCCGGCAAAACGTACCGTTACCGCATCCGTTACACGATCAAGAACCCCGTCTACAACACCAACCTCGCCGGTGCCGATGTCGTGAACGTCTTCGCGATCAAGCAGGACGAAAAACAGTCCAGCGACTGGACGCCGCCGGTGTCCATCGCCACCCGCACGACGTTCTTCGTCGCAGGTGTGCAACCGACCAAAGCAACCATCCGCGTCTTCCGCTGGGAGGCCGGCCGGTTGAACTCCAATGACGTGACCGGCCTGCAACCGGGCGACCCGATCGGTGGACAAGTAACTGATGCAAATGGTCAGGTCATCGATTACTCAACCGGAGCGACGTTGGTAGACATTCGTGACAACGGGACCGTCATTATCATGAACGCCGATGGAACCTTGGAGATCCGCTCGTTCGATGTCGATCGGGCCAATCCCGAGCACCTGAAGCTCCAGAAGGAAATCGCCGGGAACAGTGGGACAGTTAACTCGCCCGTCGGCATGGCTCGGTGATCGTTGACGGTAATCCGACCTGAAGTCCGCTTGTGGCTTCTCCGACCAATAATCCTTGGTTTGAGAAGCCATAAGCATTTGATGTGTGCGTCTGTTTGTCCCGTTCATGTACCCCCGTTTCAACTGCCAAACCGATCCCTTCACGACTTTCGAAAGTAGCGATCGCTTGTCGTAAAGCCTGTCCTTCCCTACCATTCGATCACCATGAACCCGACCGTTACGGATGCCAGCACGAACGAGCCAAAGTCGGATCGCAAACCGATCCTCATTCGCATTCGCCGCCAGGACGGGCCAGGCAAGCCTAACCGGTGGGAAGAGTTCTCGATCCCCTACCGCGCGAACATGAACATCATCTCGTGCCTGCAGTGGATCGCCGCCCACCCGACAACAACTGAAGGCAAACCGACAACTCCGCCGGTCTGGGATTCCGGGTGCCTTGAAGAGGTGTGCGGCGCCTGCACAATGCTCATCAACGGTAAGACGCGGCAGAGTTGCTCGGCGCTGGTCGACAAGCTCGAGCAACCCATCACGCTCGAGCCGATGACCAAGTTCCCCCTTGTGCGCGACCTATGGGTCGATCGCAGCCGGTTGTTTGAAGATCTGAAGCGCGTGAAGGCATGGGTGCCGATCGACGGCACATATGACCTGGGCTCAGGTCCGCCAATCAGTCAAGAATTGCAGGAAGAACGTTACCCCCTTTCCCGCTGCATCAGTTGCGGCTGCTGTCTTGAAGCCTGTCCGCAATACACTCCGAGCAACAACTTCGTCGGCGCCGCGGTCATCAGTCAGGCCCGGTTGTTCAACGATCACCCGATCGGCAAGGCCCTCAAAGGTGAACGCCTGGAAGCGCTGATGGGCGAAGGTGGCATCGCCGACTGTGGCAAGGCCGGCAACTGCGTCGAGGTGTGCCCCAAGGAAATCCCCCTTCTGGAAAGCATCGCCGCCGTCCAACGACAGGCAACGGTCTATTCGATCAAACGCTTCTTCAGCAAGTAGCCTCTTCGGCCCCTCTCCCGGCACTCTCTTCCCGACACTCTGGGAGAGGTCAGTGTGACGGTGCTTTTCACTTACGATTGATTCGCACTGACGAATCACCCTCACCCAACATCGCTTGTGCGTAGTATAGAGAGCGACCCGATCGCTACTCCATCGCAACCTGGAACAACCGAGCCTCCGGCGCGCCGTTCGTCGCAGTGGCGTTGATGCGGACTGTCTTGCCGCGCACCGGATAGGCCAGTTTGTGGACGCGTTGACGCTGGTAGTTCCCCGTGACGGTCGCGACGACTTGGCCGTCGATGCTGATGGTGTAATTCTTGAGCGTCTCAGGCTGGGCGGCGCGGATATGCTTGGCGGCCGAGCGATTGAGTGGCGTCAGCATCACCTCTCGCTCAAAACCCGTGTCGAATGTCAGGCGCACCTCGCGAATCTCGACCGGCGCATCCCACGCCAACTGCAGCCACTGTGAGCCACCATCAGTCAGCTCACCGCTGCGCCAACCGTGGGCGGTGATGAGTTCACCCGTCTTCATGTCGAGCTGATTCCGCGACCAGTTGTCGGCGACCAATGGCGCCGAGAAACGCTCAGCCGATGAGCTTGCGGTGATCGTCGCCGTCTTCACATGCCCCAGGTCCGGCTCGCTGTTGAGCAGTGTGACGTCCGTCTTAAGCAACTGCTGGCGCAGCGCCTTCACATGACCGCCATCCAGACCGAGTTGCCCCGGCGAAACGCCTGTCTTCACGCAGTAAGCCGCGGCATTACCCACCGCTTCACCACCGATGGCACACGTCGCCATCACGCGCGTGCTGGCGAACGCAACGTGTGTCGCACTGATATTACGACCAGCAAAGAACAGGTTCTGTATGTTCCGGCTGAAGTAGCACCGCAGTGGAATGCCGTAAACATCCTTGCCGTGCGTGGGTGTGAACGGGGGCTCGTCGATGGCGTCGATCCCTTTCACCGGATGCAAATCGATCGCCCAACCACCGTACGCGACCTCGTCCGTGTGCTTGCGACTTTCGAGCACATCCGCCTGCGTCAGCACGTGCGGCCCAAGGAACCGGCGGCTCTCGCGCTTGCCTGGAATCGCGCCGACCCAGTCCAGCGTCCAGTTCGCGCTCTCGGGGAACCGCCCGCTGTTTTTCACGTAGTCCCACAAACCCAGCGCGATGCGATACAGCTCGTGCCGGATGACCGTCGTGTGGTCCTTGATGCTGTCGAGCATCCCGCCCCACTCGATCCACCAGAACCCGTACTCCCACGAGCTGATTCCACGGCCGACCTTTAGCTGCTCAGGATCAAACTTCCGCGCCCAAGTCGGCGCGATAAACGGCACCGGCGCATCGGTGCGACGCGTCGTGATCAGGATCGAACTGCCCAACGTGTGCACGTCGTCGACGTCCACTGCCAGCGATTCACCGTGCATGCTCTTGTTTTCACGACCAATGCGATAGTCGGCGCCGGCCTCGAAGCCCAACCGGCCGTCACCCGTACAGTCGGCGTAGAACTTGGCGCGGATCTCGAATTGATCTTCGGTGATCTGCCGAACCGCCGTCGCGCTCTTGATGCGACCGGGCTTACCGGTGAACTCGTACATGCGCTCTGTACGGTTGGGCCTGACGATCGCGTCACCATTTGGGGCATCGTTCTCCATCGCTGCGCTGACAACATCGGTATCCAGCAGCAGCGTAATATTCGGCTCGGCGACGACCTTCTCATAGAGAATCACGTCCCACAACGGATAGCATCGCGACGGGTTGCGCACGCTGTCCTCAAGACGAATCTCTTCAATGATGCCCGTCTCGCGCCATCCCTTGCGGCTACCGTGACAGTCCGCGCCGACGATGTGCATCTTGATCTCGCTCGACGCGTTGCCACCAAGGACGGATCGGTCCTGGACCAGCACAACCTTCAACCCCTGTCTCGCCGCCGCAATCGCCGCGCTGACACCCGCCATCCCACCACCGGCCACGAGCAGGTCCGTCTCGATCACGTGCTTCAGCATAAACATCACTCCACAAAGATAGGTTTTGCCCAATCGGGCACTAATTTAGATGTCAAAGTACATACAAAACTCAAACGGGTGCGGTCGCAACCGAATGGCATCGATCTCGTTCTCTCGCTTGTACTTGATCCAGTAGTGAATCACATCCGCAGTGAAGACGTCCCCCTTCAGCAGGAACTCGTGGTCCTCAGCGAGCGCGTCGAGCGCCTCTTCCAGTGATCCCGGTGCCGCGCCCACCTTTTCGTATTCGGCGCCTGTCAGCTTGTACATGTCTTTATCCAGTGGATCACCAGGATGAATCTTCTGCTGAATCCCGTCGATCGCCGCCATCATGATCGCGCTGAACGCGAGGTACGGGTTGCACGAACTGTCCGGCGAACGGAACTCGATGCGCTTGGTCCTGGCCTTGTCGCTGTACATCGGAATCCGAATCGCGGCCGACCGGTTGCGACTGCTGTAGACGAGGTTCACCGGCGCTTCAAACCCCGGCACGAGGCGCTTGTAGCTGTTCGTCGTGGGGTTGCACAGCGCGCACAGCGCCCGCGCGTGCTTCAATATCCCACCGATCGCGTACAGGCCCATGTCGCTCAGGCCCGCATACTTGTTGCCCGCAAAAAGCGGTTTATCCCCTTTCCAGAGGCTGAAGTGCACGTGCATGCCACTGCCGTTGTCACCGAAGAGCGGCTTGGGCATAAACGTGACGACCTTGCCATGCTTGGCTGCGACGTTCTTGGTGACGTACTTGTAGTACATCACGTTGTCCGCCATCGTCAGCAGGTCCTGGTAGCGCATGTCGATCTCGCACTGCCCACCGGTCGCGACCTCATGGTGGTGCGCCTCGACGGGAATGCCCAGCTCGACGAGCGTCGCGACCATCTCGCTGCGCAAGTTCTGCATCCGATCCATCGGCGGGGTCGGGAAATACCCCTCCTTCTGCCGCACCTGATACCCGCGATTGTCCGGCCCTTCATTCCCGCGATTCCATATCCCCTCGGCACTGCCCACGCTGTACTTGCCATAGTTGATCCCCTGGTCGTAGAACGCGTGATCGAAGACAAAGAACTCCAGCTCCGGGCCAAACATCGCTGTGTCGGCGATCTTCGATTTCTCCAGAAAGGTAACCGCCTTTCGCGCGATGCTGCGCGGGTCGCGCGAGTATTCCTTCTTCGTGATCGGGTCGCGCACGTCGCAGATCAGCGACACCGTCGGGTGCTGCAAAAACGGATCGACTTTCGCAGTGTCCGCCACCGGCACGAGCAGCATGTCGCTCTCGTTAATCGCCTGCCACCCGCGAATGCTGCTGCCGTCGAAACCGAACCCATGGTCGAAACTTTCCAGCGTTAATTCCGAGACCGGACACGTCGTGTGCTGCCACAGCCCGGGAAAATCCATGAAGCGAAGGTCGATGAACTGAATGTTCTTCGTCTCGCACAGCTTGAGCACGTCGCGCGGGGTCAGCATGGCCTCTCCGATAAATGGGTCAGCCCTATGCTAACGCCAACAGCACTGGAACTGAACGGCAGGCCAACGGGTTTCATCCTATTCCAACCGGCGGTAGATTGAATGGATGCCGATCGTTGGTCACGGAATCGATATTGTTGAGACATCCCGCATCAAGCGGATGGTCGAGCAGCACGCGGAGCATTTTCTCAATCGCGTCTTCACGCCCGGTGAACAGGCTTATGCCGCCCGCAACCCCAAGCGCATGTACGAACACCTCGCCGGGCGCTTCGCCGCCAAGGAAGCAGTGCTGAAAGTCCTCGGCACGGGTTGGCGTGGTGGGATCGCGTGGACGGACATTGAAGTGCTCAAAGAGGTCAGTGGCCAACCGAAGATCGCGCTGACCGGTGAGTGCGCCCGCATTGCGATGGAACAGGACATCCACCGCTGGCACATCAGCATCAGCCACATCGAAACCCACGCGACCGCCAGCGCCATCGGGTTGCGACCCGAGCGGCCGGGGACTTAAGTGGAATAGGCCCTTGGGACGCCGGTCCGCAGACCACCAACCACTTACTGATGCTGATGCCCACCCGGCCCGTGCACGTGCCCGTGCTGCAGTTCTCCTTCCGTCGCAAGTCGCACGTCAACCACCTTTACGTCGAAGTTCAGCGTCTGCCCCGCCAGTGGGTGGTTCGCGTCGATGGTCACGTTCGTCTCATCCACCGCCACCACGGTCACCACCTGCGGGCCTTGCGGCGTCTGGGCCTGAAACTGCTGACCGACTTTGATCTCCGTCGCGCCCGCAAACTTGTCACGAGGCACCGGCTGCACCAATTCCCCGCGCCGTTCCCCATACGCATCCCCCGCCGCAATCTTGATCTTGAATGCTTCACCCAGATGCCTGCCATCCAGCCCCTTCTCCATCCCCGGAATCAGCCCGCCCACCCCATGCAAATAGACCAACGGCGACGCCCCCTTCGACGTGTCGAGCACCTCGCCAGCGTCACTGGTCAACGTGTAGTCGATCGACACAACAGTGTTCTTCACGATCTGCATGGCGCGTCCTCTTTAGGGCCCGCCGCAGCATAGGCGACGCGATTTCTGCTGTCGAATGATTGGATCGAAAAGCCGAACGATGCCGTAGAACTGAAGAGGCACGCGTCCCATCACTCAGCCTGACACCATTAAACCCGTCCCTCCCCTCTCCTGAATCCCTCGCAACGGCGAAATAAAACATTTCGACGCCCTCTTTCCCTTAACGTCATTGGCAGCGAACCATTACGTTTCCCAAGCCCTCTCAGAACCGACCTGAAACCGACATACAAACGACATACAAACGACCGAAAACGACACGAACCGACGGCCACCCATACGACCCGCTTTCACCTGGCCCCTACCCACCGCCAACAACCGCGCGCGACCTCCCTCGCGCTTTCTTCGCGAAACACCCGCGTATTCAATTGCCAAAGAACAACGCAGACGGCCCTCGCCATCCACAAGTACAACCTTCCCCACTCTTACCGAACCCAGTGCGCGCCCCATCGTCCCTGCGCGCATTTCCGACCAACGGCCCTCAATTTTGTCGAAGAATTGGACGAGGAATCTTTTCGAACCTTACGAAATCCACTGCGCGCCAGCGTGCTCCCCTGCCCGCCTATCAGTATTGATACCCCCATTCCGCCCGTTCGCCGCCCGGCGCGAGCACCGCTACCGCTACCGCTCCGCCTACATCCGTCTACACATTTGCATTGCACCCTTGGTTAAGGCTGGTTAATTTTTTCCCCGACCAATTCTTAATCACGCGGGGTACAGTCCGGGCCACGCGCGGAGGGCAATTGGACCTGTCCCGTTATCTTCGCTTCGCCATTGCCCGTCTCGACGCTGAATGAACCGCAAATACGCATTCACCCACCCGCCATACGCATCGACGGTCGTCCTGGCCATCCCCTTCCGCCGACAAACCAGCGCGAGTTGTTGGAGGAGTTTCATGGCCCACACATATACCTAACAAAAGATTGGCGTGTCAACAAAAATCCAATGAATTGACAGCGTCTCCGGCGGGAACGACGATAAACTCGACCGCGTCATGCTATGTGGCAGCGCCGGTCAGGATAATAGTAGTTATCCGGCGAATGCCGCCCCCGGCGGATCCTGGCCTGAAGCATCAACGCTGACATAATGAACCCTTTTTGAGCGGACCATGGATGACACGAAGGATGACGTTCTGACGAAGGTTCTCGAAGTCACGCTCTTGTTCTGGATCATCAAGATCCTGGCGACGACGCTCGGCGAAACCGGTGGTGACGCGGTCACGATGTCCATGAATTTGGGTTACGCGGTGGGAACGGGCATCTTTGGGGCGCTGTTCCTCGTCTTCGTCGCGTTGCAGATTCGCGCCAAGCGATTTCATCCTTGGCTGTATTGGGTGACCATCATCGCGACGACGACGGTCGGCACCACGCTGGCCGACCTGTCAACGCGTGACATTGGCATCGGATACATGGGCGGCTCGGCGCTCTTGGCGACGCTGTTGCTCGCGTCGTTGTTGGCGTGGCACCTGTCGCTGGGATCGGTCTCGATCCGGAAGATCACGAGCGCCAAGGCCGAAGTTTCTACTGGGTGACGATCATGTTCTCGCAGACCCTCGGCACCGCGTTGGGCGATTGGGTGGCCGACGGAACAGACGAAAGCCCCGCCGGGCTCGGGCTCGGCTATGGGGGCGCGGCCATCATCTTCGGCGGATTGCTCGCACTGACCTACGTGCTATATCGGGTCACGGGCATATCACGCGTCGCACTGTTCTGGGCCGCGTTCATCCTGACGCGGCCACTGGGTGCCGTGCTCGGCGACCTGCTTGACAAGCCGGTGGCCAGTGGCGGATTGGCATTGAGTCGTTACGGTGCTTCGGCGGTGTTGGTGGTTGTCGTTGTGATCTGCCTTTCCCTTTTCAAGCAGCGTCCGGCGGCGCAAGCACATTGACGCGGCGTTGCGGTCGCCGGATAACCCCGCACTGCAACGGACCGGCCGGGCGAACGGTCCTTGTGATTCCAACGCGGCTCGGTGCCCGGCCGGCCGTTGAATGCATTTCGTTAGGCAGCTGGACAAAGAGCACGCTCATACACCCGCTGCCTGTACACAATCATTGCTGTGCTTGTCTTGCGTCAAGCACAGACTACCTGGAGAAAGATATGATAGACAAGAAAAGTGTCCTGGTGATC
>Ga0163144_10005367_pt1 | contig 28423 bp, 29 predicted proteins | sample OliLak19BULKMAT1_FD_123175 | JGI IMG/M metagenome (GOLD analysis project Ga0163144, IMG submission 123175) | Freshwater microbial mat bacterial communities from Lake Vanda, McMurdo Dry Valleys, Antarctica - Oligotrophic Lake LV.19.BULKMAT1 | ecosystem: Environmental > Aquatic > Freshwater >... | reverse complement strand
TTGATCTTCGCCGGCGGCTATCTCTCCGGTGTCCGCGCCGCGGCCCCCGGCAACGTCTATGAACTGCGCACCTATACCACTTTCGAAGGTAAGCTCGAAAACCTGAACGCGCGCTTCCGCAACCACACCACGCGCATCTTCGAAAAACACGGTATGACCAACATTGGCTATTGGACGCCCATGGATGGCCCCACCAAGAGCAACACCCTCATTTACGTCATTTCCCACAAGAGCCGTGACGCCGCCAAGGCTTCCTGGGATGCCTTCCGCACTGACCCCGAATGGAAGAAGGTCGCCGCTGAATCGGAGAAGGATGGCAAGATCAACCAGAAGGTGGAAAGCGTCTTTCTGGAACCGACCGATTACTCGAAGCTGAAGTAACCCGATGCGCCGGGCCGCCGGATTAGTGGCCGTCTTGCTGGTGGCAGTTTCGCTGTGGAACTGCCGCCCCGGCAATCCGTTGTCACGAGTGCCGCAAGTGGGGCTGGCGCCCGCGGGCCTCGCGGAGCGGTTCGAGCGGCCACTCACCTGGGAATGGGGAAAGTTCCAGAGTCCGGATGGCGCCATGCTGCGGATCGGTTCGGCGAAACCGCTCGGGGGCGTGGCGAAGGGCACCGTGGTCATCCTCGGGGGCTATACAGAGTTCGCCGAAAAATATTACGAAACCTACCACGACTTACTCACGCGCGGCTATGGTGTGGCGACGCTCGATTGGCGTGGCCAAGGCGGGTCTCAACGGTACTTACCCAATCCGCAAATGGCGCACTCGTTGGGCTTTGAGCACGACACGGCGGACTTAGCCGCTTACTTACAAAAAAACACGACGCAGCCGGTCTATTTACTGGCGCACTCGATGGGCGGCAACATCGCGCTGCGTCTGATGCATGACCATCCAAAGCTCGTGCGCGCGGCCGTTCTCTCCGCCCCTGCCTTCCGCATTGGCTCCCGTGCCGGCATGCCCGTCTGGCAGGCGCGGACCCTCTCCGGGCTCATGGTCGCCGCCGGCTTCGGCGAAAGCTATGCCCTGGGTCAACGCGATTGGCAGTTCGATCCGCAACGCAACGCCGCCAATAGTCCCGTCTCCCACGATCCGGATCGCGACCCGATCGGTCCGCGCTGGTTCCGTACCCGCCCGGAGTTGAAGGTAGGCGGCGGCACCTACCGTTGGGCTTACGAGTTTTACCGCTCCTGCGCCACCATCATGGACCCCGGCTATCTCCAGGCCATCCCCACCCCGATTCTGATTGGTTCGGCGGGACAAGATACTTTCGTCGACGCCGCTGCTCATGCCGAAGCCTGCGCCCAGTTGCGCACCTGCCGGTTAGTGACTTACCCCCAATCTAGGCATGAGTTGCTCGCGGAAAGTGACTCCATCCGGAAGCCGTGGCTCGAAGAGATCGAGCGGTTTCTTGCTGCGTACGCGGTCATCGTGGCCAGTGACCAATAAACTTACAGCTTCCGGTACATCACATTCCGGTAACTCACCTTAAACGGCGGCCCCACGTGCATCTGGAAGCCGAGCACCCCTTCGGGGACGAAGTTCTTCGCGTCCTCGTCGATCGTCGCGCTGATCAACTGCCCATTTAGAATCTGCAGCATTACCGGACCGCGGGCAATGATGTGGTAAGTATTCCAGCCCTGTACATTCACCACGCCGCGCAGCAGTTTATTGTCGCCAATCGTCGCCAGTATTTTGTACTTCGGCCCATCCGTAATTCGCGTTACGTCGCCCCGCCGCGCCAGCACCACATGGCCCGGCTTACGGCCGCGCTCTTCGTGCAGATTGCCTGTGTAGCCGTTCGAAATGTCGAGGTCCGCCTGATAGCCTTTCAGCACCCACTTCCCCAATTCCGGCATCTCGGTGCTGCGGTATTGAATGCCGCTGTTGGTGCCACTTAACCTAAAGTCCACCTTGAGCTCAAAGTCCTTCACCTTACTGCCGCGCCAGATGAGGAAGTTATTCATCTTCACCACCTTTTCCGGCGTCGTTTCTCCCACGATTTCCCCATTTTCCACGCGCCAGAAGGTCGTGTCGCCATCCCAGCCAGCGAGCGTCTTGCCATCGAAGATCGAGACGAAGCCGCTGTTGTCGTCCGGCCCGTACTGCGGATAGATGCCGCCGGGAGCTTGGGCCAGCAGAGCACAAGGGATCAGGAGGAGTTTGAGGATTTTCATGCGCGCCCGCATACTATCACGAAACTACTGGCGGCACGGCGCGTCGTCCCGATGGACATAGTAACTCCGGAAGCGCCGGCTCTTAGGATCCATGCAGCCCGATAGGTTCAGCAGCCGGATACTCCGAAATTCCACCGGATGGCTCTCGCTCTGCAAACCGATATAGCCGTCCTCAAGCAACTTGCCATTCACTTTGATGGCTGGGTCGAACCCATGCACCACGCCCCCGCCAATCTGCGGCTTTTCATACTGCAGCACCGTCTGCCCGTCAATGACATGCCGCACGCGCTCCGACCCCAACACTTCCACCTCCACTTTGATCCAGCCATCCTCGGCGTGATAGATCTTCGACGTCGAGTTGGTGCAATGCGCCTTCACCATCTGCCCGTTCATAAAGATCTCGGTGCCCGGCGTGCAGACATTCATCGTGGGCCGCTTCAGGTTGCCGTCGTTGCTTAAGAACTGCGCCTCCACCGAGATCGGCCAATCCTGATCCTTCAGGATGGTCTCCGGCGCTTGCGAGTGAATCATCACCCCGCTATTCAGCCGCGCATAAGACGGCCCGCCCTTTACCTGCTCGCCCGTAAAGCGATACTCAAGCGACAAGCGATAGTGCGAAAACTTCTGCTTGTAAAATAAGTGCGAAAAGCGCACGCCGAATTCCGGGTATTGGTCGTAGGAGACCTTGATGACTCCGTCCTCGGCACGGAAAGTGCGGCCGAAGTTATCGCCTAAGTCATAGCCGGCGATCTTCACCACCCAGCCATCCAGGTTCTTCCCGTTGAAGAGCGTCAGCCAATCCTTTTCGGTCTGCGCGAAAAGCGAAAGGGCCATAAACAGAAGCAGAGTCAGTTTCATATCCGGCCCCTATTCTAATGGCTATTGCGGCCGCGCGAACTCATGCATGTCGCCCAGGCGAGTGTAGCGATAACCACGGCGCACGAAACATTCCACCAGCCAAGCCGGCGACGGCGTCCGCAAAGGCCCGGCGAGAATTCGCGGCTGCGCCTTCCAGGGTCCATCGAGCTGCGCCTCCAAGGCAGGACGAGCAAATTCGGCGAATGCCCAGGGCATGGGGAAGACCGGGTTGGGCACGGGGTAAGTGGAAAGGTGCGCAAACTCCCAGGCGGCTAGTTGCTCCGCTGGCGGCGCCGGGTTCGGCACGCTACTTTCCACCAGCAGGCTATTCGCCAGCCAGGGTGCCCCGGCTCCGCCCCCAAACTCGAGCCAATTGGCTAGGGGCCGCAGGTCGCCATCGCGCAGTTGCCGCGCACGGCTGCCCGGAGCGACATGCAACAGCAACACCAGCATCATGCCCGCGTAACGCCACACGGGCCGCATCGCCGCGAGTCCGCCCGCGCCCAGCAGCGCGAATCCCACTGCCGACAGCGCCAAGTATCGTGGCGTGTAGAACGCACTACCGGTCAGCCGAGCCAAGCCGAACAAAACCAACGGCCAAGCCAGCCAAATCGCGGCCCACGGCGCCAACGGGCCAGGACGGCGCCAGGCTTTCGCTATCCACGCCAGGGCCCCCACGATCAACAACGTCGGCCCGACGCGATCTTGCAATAAGTCCCAAGCCAGGTCTCGCCACGCCGGCGGCGCCAGATAAGCGATCGTGCTGACCTTCACCGTCGATCGCCACACGACGTAGCCCACCGGTGCCAAGCAACCCGCTGCGGCCAACAGCGCCACGCCATAACGCCACCGCAGATCGGGCCGCGTGAACCACACATAGATCGCGCATAACGGCCACACTAAAGCGAAAAACGGTTGCAGATAAACCAGGATCACCAACCCCAGCGCATGGGCCGCCAAATACCGCCCCCCCGACAAACATGCCGCCAGCCACGCATGCATCCACCATAACGTGCCGGCAAAGACCAGTTGGGCGAGGGCATAGGGGCGCGCTTCGGTGGCAAAGTCGAGCGTCGTCGACAAGACGGCATACAGCAGCGCGGCCATCCAGCCGGTGCCTTTGCCGTTCACTCGTTCCGATAAGGAGTACAACACCGCCGCGCAACCGATCGCCGCCAGCAATGACGGCAGGCGCGCGACGGCTTCAAACCACGGCGGCTCTGCTCCGGCGAATGCACTCAGCAGCGTGGCATACAACAGGCTCAGATTCGCTAAGCCGAACGGCGGCCGCACCATCTGCGCCAAATGCTGCGACAGCCAATAGGCGCTACATTCATCGATCCAGAAGCCCGCCTGCATCGCCCGCGATACATCCCAGGCGAACAGCAGCAACAGGGGCAGCAATAGCGAAAGCGATGGTGTGGGAGCGAACCGGTCAATCCATCGCGCCCGGGTTCGCCACCATCGCCAATTCACTCGCCTAGCCTGCCATATCCGCGGTCCGCAGTTTCACGGCCGGGTCGCCCAGGATCAAATAATTCCGGGCGTCGTTGCGCGCCACCCAACGATTGGCGATCACGCTATCGGGGATCGGATCGTTGTCTTCCTTGCGCCGCGTCAGGTCGAGTAACTCATTCGACAGCGCGCCCCAACGTTGGTTGAAGCTGTCCGTCGCTTGGCCAATGCGCTCGCCGTTCAGGATGCGATCCATCACGGAGCGGAAGCCTTGGTACTGTCCTTTGCCGGTCACCGTCTGGAAGCCGTAGCTCCAGGCGCGGTCGATATGCGCCAGCACCGCCAGCGCCCCCTTTTGCAGCATCGCCTGTGGCACGCGCGCCGTGATGGGCTTCGCCATCAGAGGCACCGGCTTGCGGTCCGGTCCGCGATCGTAGTTGTCCACCGCCGGGCAGCCGCCGCCGTAGCAGGCGAAGAGGAAGTGGATCATCCCCGTCACGTTGGCCTCTTGCAAAACCTCCGCTCCGGTCAGGTAATGGTCCTCCGTAGGCACCATGCCGCGGGACCATTCCTGCGCTAGCAGCGCCCCTTGCTGATTCCGACGCGTCACCTCGTCAGCGTCCGGGAAGGCGACGCCATGCGAGCCCGTAAACAGCAACGCCGGCGTGCCGTTCGTTCCGCGCAATACCTCCAGCAAAGCTTGCTTGGTAGCCGCATCGCCCAACATCGGCTGCAACGCAAACTGAGACTTCGTGCCCAAAGGCTTCACCAACCCTTGGCCCTGAATCAACGGCTTCGCCACCAGGTTGTGCAGCAAGCCCGTGGCTTGGTCGCCCGGATTCTTCACGTTCCACAAAGTAGCCCGCTTCAGGGTTTTGATCGTCGAGGCGTTCTCATAGGCGATCACGCTTTCAGCGTATTTGGCATACTCGGCCGGAGTGTCAAAGTCCAGCCGGCCCACGTTCCAGAAGCTGTCGATCGAGTATTGAAACTCGAACGGAATCTGCTCCGGCGAGCCCACCAGCAGCAGGTACAGCGGCACGCCATTCGACGGCTCCACTTCCATGAAGTCGACGCCATGCCGCGTCACCCAACCGCGCGCCGACTCACCGTTGCGCACCGCCCGCAGATCGACAAACTCCTGGAACAGCGCCGCGTTGTTCACCTGCTTCCGCCGATGCTCGACGAGCGGTTTCAGCGCCTCCCTCACCGCCGGATCGGCATCGCGCGCGAAGACAATGCCCCAGCCGGCGCTCGAAAGATCCATCGGGTCGACGCCCTCGGCGAAGGCCAGCACATTCTGCCGGCTACGCACGCCCGTCTGCGCCTCCGCAAGCTTCCAGGCATCCGGTGCCAGGTCGTTCAAAGGTTGTCCGGATGCTTTGATGCCAAACGGCAAAGGCATCGGTTCATTGGTGAATTCGGGCGCCAGGCCCACGGCTTCATCCGACATGAGTCGCCATCTCCTTATCTTCCGCGGCTAAAGCTGCCTGCCAAATCGCGTGCGCCACTTGCGGCCCGTCGATATCGCTATGGGCACCGGAGGCGCCATCCATCTTCTTGATGAAGTTGTCGCTCATCAGGTTATAGATCTTGCCGCCTTCAAAAGGATAGGTGGCATTCTCGTCGAGCATCTTCATCGCCACCGCCGCCGCGGTGCCCTGGATCCCGTAAGTCCCAATCGCCCCGGACTTGGGCAGCTTCACCGGATCGAACGAAACATCGCGGTCGAGAAACACGGCCGCCGGATAGAACGTGCCCACGGCAACATCGAATCTCGATTGCGTCGTCAGAAATGGCCCGCTCACCGTCTTCGAGGGGATGATGTTGTTGAAATAACCGGGCGTCGCCGCATCCGGCACCTTGCCCGCGTCCGCGTAGGACCATAACGAGAACGCCCCCTGCACCATCGCCACCGAATTCACCTTGCGCGGCAAAGGCGTCTTGCCGTTTTTGCCGCCCAGAATCGACGACGTCACAATGCAGCCGAAGCTATGCCCCATCAAGTGGATCTTGGCGTTGGTGGTCCGCATCAGCGTGGCGATAAAGTCGTGCATACCGCCTTCGCCCACCGTGCGCGCCCGCTTCTTCATCGTCCAGAACGAAAGCTGCCGCACGCCGCCCAGAATGCCGTTCATGATGCTGCTGCCCAGCCCGAACGCCGCGCCAGACATGTTCGCCGCCTCCAGCGCCCCTTGCGGATCGAGCGCCGCACCTTCCTCGTCGGGCGCCGCGCCCGCGCCACTGCCCGCCTTAAAGCCAATCGCCTGCGCCAATTCCTGATACGCGCGCGTAACTTCCATCGGCACTTCCGTCGTGCCCGCCTCCTCCACGCTGGCCCGGAAGATGACTTCCAGCGGCTTGCGCACCGCGTCACTGCCCCCGAAATGCGCCACGGCTTCTTCGAGCAACGCCGCTTGGCCATCGCCCGCCGTGTCGAAGCTGCTGCCGGCGATCTTCTCTTCGCCAAATGGCTGGCTGGGCCAATGCAGCCCAATCCACATCGGCTTAAACCCCGGGCCCATCCGCTCGCGGTCCGCCTTCAGCTTCCCCATCGCGCCGATCCAGCGGTTATATTGATCCACCGCCGCCGGCACGTCTCCCTTCCAGCCGTGGCTGAAGAAGAAGATGTTCGTCGGCTGCTCCGTGCGCGCCTTCTCGAGCAGAACCTGCGAGAATAGGCCGGGGCCATCGTCGGTCCGCTCCTGGCCGTTGCCGTCAAAGCTGAGCAACCCATACTGTTCGTCCGTTCCTGGAATCGTCTTAAATGGCATTTGGTCCTTCCTTACTCTGATTCTTAGCGAGCCGCCAATAAACGGTCTCGGCGACGTCATAACTTAGCTGACTCAAGGTCTTCGATAACTTCAGCCACGCCGTCTGCAACACGGCAATGGTCACCTCGTCCCCCACCGTGCGCAAGCCTTCGAGCGCCGCATGCTGCAAGGACTGTCGATCGTCTTCGCAAATCGGGTCCAGCAGTTTCATCACTTCCGAGGCCCGCAGAATAGCCCAATCCCCGCGCACAATCAATTCGCAAGGCTCTTTCATCTCCGTCTTGCCCAAATCGGCCAAGGTGCGGATGGCTCGCCCGATCACGCGCGGCATACCGCTTTGTAAAGCCCGCTCCAAATACTCCTTGGTTTCGGGCGTTTCGCGCCCCACCTTATTGATCATGTAGATGATGCGCGAATCGGGCGCTTTCTCGAGGAAGGGCTCCACCGCATTGGCCAAGGTCAACTCCGGATCGAGCCGCGGCAGCATCTCGGCGATCGCCCACAGCACCTCGCGATCCAGGTCTGGCCGTAAGTTCGCCTCCAGCAGTGTGTTCACCACATCGCGCTGGCCGGAGAGGCCCAAGGCAAACACCGCCAGCGGCGACTCATGGGCATTGCTCCGGTTCAACAGGTGCGCCATCGGCAGCGGATCGCCCGCGTCCATCAACTTGCCCGAAGCCTCCAGCAACTGCACCAGGTCCGGCCGCTTAGCCAGGATATACTCCGTCACCGCCTTGCGCCGCGCCAGCATCACATTTAGCGCCTCCAGGCGAATGCCCGAAAACTCGAAACGCGCCATGCCGTCCCAGCCCTTGCTGATCTTATCGCTGGCTAACGACACCAGATGCTCGATCGCCCGGTCCTCCGCCGGCGGCGCGCCGGTATCGATCTCCGTCAACCACCGAATTGCCCGCTTGCGGTCGACCACCGATCCGTCATTGTTGGGATGCGACCGCCAGATGAGCGTGTCCGTCAACAGCCCCGCCAATTGCTTCAATTGCGGCGTCCGCTGCTCCGCCGGAATCTCCAGGTAGCATTTCGCCGCCAAGTAAATCTGCTCGCCGCTTGCCGCCGAAGAACCGGCCAGAATGCGTTCGAGCACCGCGCCAAAGTCCATCAAGCCCGCCAGAATCACCAGCGGCTCTTCCCAGAGCCGCCGATGGCGCGTGCTGCCCAATGTAGCCACCACATCGTTTAACTTCCGCTCGCGGTCCGGCGCGTGCAGCAGATACATCGCCGTAAAATAGGCCTGAAAGCCCGCGTAGGAAAAGCGCACGCCGTCTTCGCCGCTGCGCCGCATCATCTCGCAATCGTCGATCAACGCCGACTTGATCTCGCCCAGCGGAAAGTCGCGCCCCCGCCGGGCATGGGCCAATAACTCATACAGCGGACCGCCCGCCAGCGACACTTCCTGCGTCTGCTGCAACTCCCAGGCGATCGCCGCTAAGGCCTGCCCCGCGCATGACGGCGTCACGTTCCCGATCTTTAACCGCCCCAGCTGCTCCGCCGCGATGCGCTCAAACAACTGCGCCCGGTTCTTGAGGCCGGCCTCCTCGTAGCGGATCATCCGGCGCAGCATCCACGCCAGGCTCGTCAGGTCCCACCAGCGATTGCGCTGAATCTTCTCCGCCAAGGTTTCGGCCTTCGGCGCCGGCTCGCTAGTTGCCGTCGCCGGCTTCTTCGCGGCCTTCAGTTTTTCGAGGTCGTTCAAGTAACACATCACCAGCGCGCGTTCCATCGGCTCCATGCGCAGGATGATCGGATCGTGCCTGGCCAAGCCGCCATGCACCGGATTCGAGAGCCAATCGTCCAGCGCCAACGCATCCACCGAAATCACCACGCGGACATTCTCGGGCAACCGCTGCAGGGCCCGGACAAAGTCCGCCCGCCGCGCCGGCACCACTTCTTCTTCGCCATCCACCATCAGCACGATGCGGCGCAGCTTCAGTTGCTCAGAAAAGTCGTCGCCGTAGCGGACCCCACCCTGTTCCCGCAAACTTTGCCCCAAGCTACCCAATAGATCGGCCTGCCCGGCGAGGTCTGCCAAGGCAAAGCGAATCGGCAACATCGCCTCGTCGTCGGCCTCCAGAAATTCCTTGCCCAGCACCCAGGCCACGCGGTCCAGCACCGCCGTCTTGCCCGTGCCTCGCCCTCCGGACAGCACCATCAACCGGGCGTTCGATTCCTTCAGTTCCTTCACCGCCAACACCGTCACGTCGTAGCTGGCCGCACGGCGGTCACGGCGATCATCACCCTCCGCGCAGCCTGCGGGATTGTCCTTCGTCGCCTGCAACGGCACCGGCGTCTTCATGTCGTGCTTCGCTTCCCAGCCGGCCACCGCGGAGCGCAACGCCTCCCGGAAAGGATCGGCGTGCCAGAGTCGCCCATCCGGCAAATTCATGTACAACGCCGGCACACTCCAACGGTCGCCCGCTGCACTCTGAACCGCTTGGCGGCCCGCGTTCACCGCCACATCCACCGCGCCATCCTTCACCAGCGATTGATAAAAGGCCCGCGACATCAGCCGCGCGTCGTTCATCTCCACCGGCTGCTGCATCGCCACCACGGCCGGAATCCCCGCCGCCACCAGATGCGCCGCCACGCCCACCATGCTGGCTTCTTTCACGTCCGCCCGGGCGCCGCTTTCGCACGCCTGCAGATACACCAGCTTCAGGTTGCCGTTGTTCCAGGTCTTCAGCCGCGCATCCTCGATGCGGTCCACCTGGCCGTCCGCGTTTTCGAGATAAAGCAGTCCCTGCTGTTTCACCCGGTCAAACTTACCGTGCGCGATCACATGCAACCCATCCGCCGACTGTGTCTCCAACTTCACTGACTCAAACGTCACGGGCCCCGGAACCACCCGCGCATTAATCTCCTTGAGCCATCCGGCCAACTCCGCATCGAGCTCCACCTGGCCGGCCATCACCACCAACTGAAACAAGCCGCCATTCGCCAGCCCGCGAAAGGCCAGTGCCAGCGCGCGTAACTCCGCCAATACATCCACCGGTGCCAAATTCACCGGTAAGTTACGCGGGTTCGCCAACGCCACCACTAAGTGGAAAACCCCATCGTCCGGAATTACCGGCGTCGTGCTTTCGGCGAGTAAGTAACGCGAAAACGGAGTCAGCGGCGAGGTCGATACCGGATCCTGCCCCACGAAGAGGCGCTCCCACCGGAACCAATGCCGCCGGTCCGGCGTCGCATCCAACAACAGCCGCACCCGCACCTTGTTGCCGCCTTGCGCGCCCAGCGCCCGGTTGAATGCGGCGTCAATCCGGCCCACGAACAACTGCTCCTTTAACCGCTTGCCGTACTCTTCCGGTCGATCTTCAAAAGGGCTCAACGCCCCTTCATTCAAAATGGCTTCGTCGCGCCACAAGCCGGCGCCATTGATTTTGGCTTCCACATCGTGGCGCGACGACTCCTCCGATACCGCCGACTTGGCGGGCCGAATGTAGATCTCGAGATCCGTAAATTCGCCGACGGTATTATTCATTTACTTCAAGTTGATCAGGCCGGCCGGCCGCAACATGATCGGGTCCCCCACTGGTTCCGCGCTGCCGCCCACCGTAGCCGCGAACGATAGCTCGTCGCTCTTGGTTCCCTGCAGTTGCCAGGCGCCTTGGTTGAACGAAATCTCGAACGCGCGGAACGCAAACGTCACCGGCACCGTACCCGTGTAAGTCAGCTTCGTAGTGCTGCTGCCCGCCGCTTTGACGCCCACCTTGGCGCCCACCATGCTCTGAATCACCCCGGCATCTACCGTCACTCCGACGCCGTGTTCATCCGTCGCCACCACCGAAATCTCGTTCGACTTCAGCACGTCGAAGATCAGAAACGCCTCGGCTTCGTCTTCCAGCATGTAGTGCCGCACCACCGGATTGGCCGTGTTCAACACCCCACCCGCCAGGTAGTTGCCCGCCTGCAGCGGCTGCACCGTGGTCGAGTTCACATTGCCAAACGTGAACTGCAGGGTCCGTGCTTTCTTATAGGCCAGATCGAGCGAAGGGGTCGACGCGCCAAACGCCGCCAGCACATTGCCCAGCATCTTGAGCCCCAGCGACAGATCGAGCGAATTCGACTCCTGCCCGGAGATATCGAGCGCCGGCGCCGTGCTGGCCGTCGGCAAAGCCACCGTCGTGTTCCACACCGAAGCCAAAGCGCCCAGCCACTCTGTGGCTTTGTCGTCTTTGCCCAGGATATCCATGGGCTCTATGCCGGCGCGCGGTAGTTTCACTACGTTGTAACCCTTACTGTTGAGCTTTCCGACGCTCTGATCGCCACACTTCGCCATTGGTAACCTCCTGGCACTCCATTTAACTGGCCTACGGAATACACTTGATAGCGGATTCCGAGAGCGGTGTCCATCCCCGCGTTTGCGGTGATGGAATTCACGGCTCTTCGCCTGACTCACTCTATTAAGCGTCATCCAGGCCCAAACTCGGCCATCCCCTCGCAAAAAGTAACATTCCATAGCAAAAGGCCAGGCAAACGCTTGCCCGTTGTTGATCGTCACTTACTCGACGTGACCAGGTAGTTCATGGCGCAAGCTCAGCCTGCGGCCGGGCCCGGTTTGCGCGTCTGCGATAACCCCACCAGAAACAGCGACACGGCCATCATCAAGCAACCCGTCCAATAGGGCGCGCTCGGCGCAAACGCATCGAACGTCAAGCCCGCCCACAGCGGACCCAGAATGCGCGACAAGCTCCCTAACGATTGCGTCACCCCCAGCACCACGCCTTGCTCACTCGCCCCGGCGCCCTGGCTCACCAGGCTCTGCAAAGCCGGCGCCGCCAAGCCACTGCCCATCGACAGCAGCGTCAACGCCCCATAAACAAAGCCCACACTCGGCGCGAAGATCAACGCCACAAAGCCCGTGCCCCCCAGCACCAAACCCACCCGAATCAGCTTCCCTTCGCCAAACACCGGCATCAACCGCCGGATCAACCCGCCCTGGATCACCGTGATCATCACGCCCAAATAAGTCAGCAGCCAGGCGTTCTGCCGCTCATTCGCCCCAAAGCGCGTCAGCGTATACAAGGCAAAATGGCTCTGCAAGCCGCTATAGGCGAAGTTGAGCGCAAACGTCGCCAGCAGCATAAACCGCAAGTTCACCCGCCCCAAGGCCGCCCCGATCGCCTGGAACGGATTCAGCAAACTCCACTGCAGCGGCGTCTTCGTTCGCTTTTCCAAGGGCAGTGATTCCGGGAGAAAGAAGAAGCTCAGCAGGGTCGTCACTAGCGCCAATCCGCCCGCCGCAAATGCCGGCGCCTGCAAGCTGATCGTCGACAGTAAACCGCCAATCGCCGGGCCCATCATGAAACCCAAGCCAAACGCCGCCCCAATTAACCCAAAGCTCTTCGCCCGGTCCTCCGGCGGCGTAATATCGGCAATATAGGCCTGTGCGGCAGAGATATTGCCGCCCGTAATCCCGTCCAAAATCCGCGCGGCGAACATGAATCCCAAGCTCGGCGCCAGGCCGAACATAAAGTGCCCGATCGCCGTCCCGAACAGGCTCACCAGCAGCACGGGCCGACGCCCATAACGATCCGAAAGCGCCCCCAACACCGGCGTCATCAAGAACTGCGCCACCGAAAACACCAGCACCAACAGCCCGATCGTCAGCGCATCGCTCCGGTACTGACGCACCAGGTACGGCGTAATCGGAATCAGGATGCCCACGCCTAGCAGGTCGAGGAACAAAGTCAGAAAGATGAGAGTAAGGGGGCGGCGGTTCGACAAAATGTAAACCCCTATTGTCGCAGCATTTCGGAATTGACGGCCAATCCGTTCAGACGTCTGCTCTGTCGATGACCACCGGCACATTCCAATCGAGAATTGAGCTTGAAGTCGACGTTAAATTCCAATACGGGGTAAGCCTAAAGGCAGGTAGTGATTCCAATGCAGGATGAGCCTGAAGGGTCAGTAAGACAGGCGGCGAGAATAAGCTCCTTCTAGACTCGGCCTCTGCCAGAATCAATTGATGGAAATCGGTTGGCCAGGGCAAGACCTCCAGTTCGCCATCGGACAACTCGATGAGGCAGCCGCGATCAGAGAGCGGGAAATAGTCAGCCTCGGTCCATTCGCCAGAGCGCGGAAACAATTCGAGAATAGGCGCGGAGGAGGTCATTTCTTTCTCTACGATAACTCTCCCCAGTGATAAAGTAAGGCCGTGAAGGACCGTCGCAAATTCCTGGCCCTCAGCGCTGGCCTCCTCGGGTCTACCGCGTGTAACACCAACAAGGCCAAGTCCGAATCGGGCGCCCACATGAGGCCCTACGGCCTCAGATCGCCGCATGAGAAGACGGCACGGGTTCTGCGGGAGCTTACGGCGAGCCCCGGCACCGGCTCCAGCCGCACCCCGCTGCAGGACCTGCTCGGCACCATCACGCCCTCCGAACTGCACTACGAACGCCACCACGCCGGCGTACCGGACATCGATCCGGCGCAGCATGAACTCCTGATTCACGGCTTGGTGGAACAGCCGCTCAGCTTCACCGTGGCTGTCCTGAGGCGGTTCCCTTCCACTTCCCGCACCTGCTTCCTTGAGTGCAGTGGCAACGTGATCGGCGACCTGCGGGGCAACCCACCGCCGACCGTGCAGGACAGCCACGGCTTGCTGAGCTGCACCGAGTGGACCGGCGTATTGCTCAAGCTGGTGCTCGCCGAAGCCCGCGTGAAGCCGGAAGCAAAATGGCTGATCGCGGAAGGCGCCGACGCTTGCCGGATGGCGCGCAGCATTCCGCTGGCCGAAGTGCTCGACGAAGCCTTGCTTGTCTACGGACAGAACGGCGAGGCGCTGCGACCGGAGCAAGGTTACCCACTGCGGCTGATTCTGCCGGGCTACGAGGGCAACATGAATGTGAAGTGGCTACATCGCCTGCAGGCCGCAGACGCGCCCGCCATGTCGGTGAAGGAGACGGCCAACTACACGGAGCTGCTACCCAGTGGCAAGGCCGAGATCTTCACGTTCCTCATCGAGGCGCGTTCCGTGATTACGTGGCCTTCGGGTGGCCAGCAGATTCCCGCAGGCTTTAACGAGATCACCGGCCTCGCCTGGACCGGCACCGGTAAGATCCGCCGCGTTGAGGTGTCGACGGACAATGGCCAGACCTGGGCCGACGCAACGTTGCAGGAGCCGATCCTCGATAAAGGCATCGTCCGCTTTCGCTTCCCTTGGCAATGGGACGGGAAAGAAACGGTGATCCAGTCGCGGTGTACCGATGAGACGGGTTTTGTGCAGCCGAGTCGGGATGAGTTTATCGCGCTACGCGGAGTGAACGCCGGCTACCACTACAACGGAATCAAGCCGTGGCTCGTGAAGGCGGATGGCCATGTGCTGGCGGTTTAGTTTTCTGTTTCTAATTACTTTATCCGGGCAAGACAAGCGCTTTGGTTTCGGCCAGCCGGTACCTGCCGAAGAGACTCGCAAACGCGACATTACCGTTTTCCCCAACGGCCGCGGACTCCCGCCCGGCAGAGGCACTGCCAAAGCCGGCGCCTCGATTTATGCGAGTAAGTGCGCCGAATGTCACAACGACCGTGGCGAAGGTCGCGAGAACCAATACCCAGCTCTTGTCGGCGGCATTGGCTCGCTGGCTTCGCCAAAACCCAAGAAGAGCGTCGGCAGTTACTGGCCCTACGCGACAACCCTCTGGGACCACATCCACCGCGCGATGCCCTTTGACCATCCGCGTTCACTCAATGCGGACGAGGTCTATGCCGTCACGGCCTTTGTGCTGCATCTGAACGGCATTGTGGGCGAGACGGAGGAGTTGAATGAGAAGAGCTTACCGCGGGTGAAGATGCCGAATCGGGATGGGTTTATTCCGGAGACGCGGCCATTTCAGAAGAAGCGCTTAGGCCGCTAGCGAGGGCGATCGCTTCGGCCAGTTGGCGAAAGTCCCGTTCGCAGACGCGGACTAACTGGGCATGGCTTCCAATTGCTCCGTCAGCGGGGGATAGGTCGAACATCGGCTTACGGGCTTCCTGGGCCATCGGCATCAGGCTGCCGTAGTTACGCAGGGTTCCGAGGCAATAGTTTTCAGTGGTGAGACTACCCTGGGCGCCCTCGCCGAGCACAAACTCGCGGTAGATGCCCGGCACTCGTTGCAGCCACCTGTCGTACCCTTTCGCGGGACGATCGGCACGGACGGCGTGCTGAAGCATGACATAGCCAAGGGGCTCCATGCGGCCCGCGGGCAGGGGAAAACTTACCTTAGCTTTCTCTAGCATCTCCGTCCAAAGACGGCGCCAATGCCGAACAGCCGGTCCGAGATTCTTTAGTCCTTGAAGAGAGAATAGATCAGCAGCCAGAGGGATGATAAGGAAGTCAGCAGCCAATAGCGCGGAACGGTTAATCGCGCCTAAGTTCGGGCCCACATCGAGAATTGCCACGTCGGCGCTCGCCGTTTTCCCCGCGTCCTGAATCATTCGATAAAAGGCGGACGTAGCCCTGAGGGCTGCCTGATCGTTCGCGAAACCTTTTGGCCAACTCTCGGAGAGTTTGTCCTCAAACTGGGAAAGGCCCAAGTCGCCGCAAAGCAAACAGATTCGCGGAGAAATTCGCAGCGGAGAAGCCGCAGCAATGTCGCCAGTGCCGTCGAGAATCGGTTGGACGCAGGTCAGAACCGTCTGGCCAAACACCTCTTCATCCCAGACTCGTTCGAGAGTGTCATCCTCAAAGAATGCCGACGTAAGGTTCGCTTGAGGGTCGAGATCCACGGCTAGGATAGAGTAACCCAAACGGGGAAACATATGGGCCAGATGATAGGCCAGCGTCGTCTTGCCCACGCCACCCAGGTTGTTAAACAAAGCAATCGTAATCATACGTGCGCTCGGATGGTCACCAGAACATAGGCGTTATCAAAAGAGAATTCTGGCAGCGGGTTCCCATTTCGCTCCAGGGCCGCGCGGGCTCGCAAGACTCCCGTGCCAAAACGCTCCGCGTAGCCCAAGCCTTTCATCGCCTCCGCGATTACGGGATTGCGATAGGCGCTGGCCGTGCCGAAATTTGCGGGGGTTACTGAATCGTAGAGCCCGCCGGGGCTTTGGATCTCGATGCGGTCGGTGAAGATCGTGATGCGCGTGGGAGCCGTGCTTTGATAGTCGCGATGTAACAATGCGTTCCATGTCAGTTCCCGCAATGCCAGGCGAGGATAGTTAGGGACCGCCTGCTGCCGGAAGGAGCTAGTTTGTTTTTGTGGCTCTTGAATGAGTAACGGAAGATACTCGTCCAGGATTCTCAACTGAGTGGCGAGATTGCCGGTAATTTGCTTCTGGTCTACCACGTCGTCACTCACGCTCGCGCCGCCGTAGCGGACGACCTGGACATACGCGCCAGGCAGGAAATTCAGAGGATCAAGTCCAAAAACGAGTAGGCCGGCGTAGGTGGGTACGCAACGGAGTAAATCAAAGAACCGCAACGAGGCCAATTGTTGCTGTACCGTCCGGTTATTTTCGATCAGGACTTCCGGGCTCACGACCCGTGCGAGATACTCCTCGCGAAACGGACTCAAATGTAAGTCGCCGATCGAGGACCGTAGACACGGCTGTTGGTCAAACGTCTGAGCGGCGGAAACCCGCTTCTCGGTGAGGCGGCGCTCCTGGTCGATGCTGGCCAAGGCGCGGGTGGGCCCTACGCGGATCCAGGTCTGCCCGCGGTAACGCGCTGGCGGGTGAGACACCGGGTGCACTTCCATGACCGCCACGCGGCAGCCTTGCAGCGTTCGCGGCTGCACCTCCAGGTCGGGTATGGGTTGCAGGCTGCCATCGCTCCGCATTTGCGCCATGGTGGTGAGCAGTTCGTCGGTGATCGGCAACTCGGTAGGCTCCCCTCGATTATCCACGCCAATAAAGAGGACTCCCGAATGACCGTGGGCCGGCATATCGTTCATAAACGCGCAGATGGCCTGGTAGATCTTATCTTTGTCTTTTGGCAACGATTCTTTGCGCTCCACCCAGTCCGACTCCAGGTCAAGCATGAGCTTTTCAAGTTCAGAATCCTCGCGCATCTTGAATCAGTATGAACTATGCGGCCCAACCAAAGGACCCGTTTCGCCATGTCCATAATAGAAAGAGTATGTACCGTCTTATCTTTCTCGCCGCGCTCATCCTGACGCCTGCCGCCTTTGCCTGGAATAGTGTCGGCCACAAAGCTGTCGCGGGCATGGGGTATGACAAGCTCAACTCGAGCACCCGTGCCAAGGTGGACGCTCTCATCCGGCAGCATCCGGATTATCAGAGCTGGCTGGCCAACGCGCCGACCGATGAGAAGGGCAAGGCGCGACACGCCTTCATCCAAGCCGCCTTCTGGCCCGACACCATTAAAGGCGATCCGCGCTTTTACGACGAGATGCGGCGCGACCCGGTACCCACGCCGGCCCAGAAAGGGTTCGCCGACATGAAGCGACGCACCAACTGGCACTACATCAACATCGCCTTCTCTACGGACAACACGCCCTTTCCGCCGCCACCCGCGGTGAATGCGCTTTCGCAGATTCAGATGATCCTGTCGGCGATCGGCAACGCGCCGCCAGCCCCCGGCAGCGTCCCCGTTGAGCAGGATCCCACTTATCTGCTCCCCTGGCTGCTGCACCTGGTGGGTGACGTGCACAATCCGATGCATTGCACCTCACGTTGGAAGCGCGACCAAGTGGACCCCAAGACTGGCCAGCCCTGGAGCGACCTCGGCGGCAACGGCGTGATGGTGGTGGGCTCCTACAATTTGCACGCCTTCTGGGACGATGCCCTCGGCATCACCGACACGCCCGTCTTTATCAACGGCTTGATCCAGTTTCTGAAGAAGAAAGGCAAGGCGGGCAAGAAGATCGTCGATCCGCAACTGTGGGTGAAAGAGGGCGCGCGGCTGGCGGAGACTGTGGCCTATAATTATGGCCCGGATGGCTTGGGGACCAAAGAGAGCCCGGTGAAGCTGCCCGAAACCTACATTGTGAATGCCCGCGCCCTGGCTAAGGAACGGGCCGCTTTGGCCGCGCGTCGGTTGGCGGCGGTGTTGAACGCGCGCTTGCCGTAAGTCAGCGCCGACGGCGGCGATGGCCGGGGCTCTTGGGGGCTACGGGAGGTGGAGGCGCCGGGGCCGCCACCAGACGTAAGCGGCTATCGGAAACTTGGGCGCCTTCGACGCGGAAGAGTAAGACCATGTCATCGCCCGGCGTCTCGGGCGGTAGGACGTAGGAGGCCAAAACAAACTCGCTGGCCAACAGAGGAATCGTTTCGGATTTCGTGCCTCGGCGAATGGTGAGGGAGGCCCGCTGCGCGTCCGAGTTCACCGTCCAATGAAGAGTTCGTTGGGTGCCGGCCGATTCCACCCAGAGCCTTGCCGGCGCCTGCTTGGCGGGAGGAGACCTGTACTGCACGATTAGCAACGCCACGATAGTCGTCAGCAGTATCGCGCCAAGAGCCCATAGTTGACGCACGGTCCGGCTGGGCAGTGTCTGGCGGGGTCTCGGGGCCGCGAATGGCGAGAGCGGTGCTGCAATCTCCGGCGACTCAACAAAATACTCTTGCAGCGGACGTTCGCCAGCCCAATGGCCATCGGCGTCCGTTAGATAGGCAGCGACCCGCAGGGGTCGCTGACCCGAAGGCCGGAAGACCAAAGCTAGCGGCGGAAGTTCACCAAAAACATGGTGCGCCGCTTCGAGCTCCGCCGTCGTGAGCCGTGCCTCGCCTTGGTGCTTCGTCCGGAACCAGCCGAGCACCTCGTCGGTGGTGTGCAGGTGTCGGGCGAATTCTATCGCCCGGGCTAGGTCGGAATCGACGGCCAGCATCCAACTGGTGACTGAGAGGCCGGTGGAGAGGCGGCGACCGACTAGTACACCCATGACGACTGGCAAGTCTAGATTGAACCCATTTTGCGCACTCCGTCGAATGGATTCCATTAGGCCGGGGTTGTAGGCGATCGCCAACTGGCGCGCCGTATGATTTAGCCGTGCCGTAGCAGGTGCAGCCAAGGCGTCGATCTCTCTTTCAGTGCCGGGCTCGGCCTATCCGCCCTTCCGTCCCCACCCTCTGTCTGGATGACAACGTGAGGGCGGAGAGACCGGCCGACTCTACTGGATATACGAGATCCGTCGGTGGTTAGCCGCATCTGGCTTACAAATAGTATGTCGTTTTCGAATATAGTTTACGAGAGTGACGTTGGCAATGGGGATTCCCCCATCGTAACCCCATCGTAACGCCATCGTAACGCCGGTCCACTGGGCGACTTAAGCGGCGCCGATTGTAATGTGGTCCTCCACCTTCGCGACGCCCGGGGCTGACCATGCCGCCTCCAGCGCGGCCTCGTGTTCAGCGCGGGTGCGGGCATGGCCGCGGAGGCTGATGCCATCGGGGAGGATCTGGACCTTGATGCGGGACGAGTCAATCAGGGCGCTGCGCTTGAAAGCCTCTTCCACGCGGGCGCGCACATCGCCGAAATGGGTGGAGGGCGCAATGGCAATTTCGTTGCGCAACTTGTGAAGGCCGCGCAAGGGACGTAAGGATTGTTCGGCCGCCTCTTTCTGATAATGAAACTCGACCTGGCCGGTGAGCGTCAGGCAACCGCCCGCGGCTTTCACTTCGATGGTGGCGGGCACCAGCGTGTTCGACTCCAGCACGCTCATCGCCGCCAATGCCAACTCATCATCGTCGCGCTGTTGGCTGAAGGGTAACTCCACGCGGATCTCATTCACAATGGCCTTGATGTGCGCCACGCGCCAAGCCGCGGTTTCGGCTTGGCACTTCTCCCAGTAACTATCGACGTGTCCGCTGAGATGCACCGCGCCGCCCTTCACCAGGACGCCGATCTGCCGCTTATGCACGCTGGGCTCCCATTCGAGCTCTTGCTCCACGTAATGCTGTAAGTCGGTGTCGGTCCACATGGCGAGTTACTCCCGGGTGGAGTTTATCAGGCTTTCGTTAGTCGCGCAGCCAAGCGGCGAGATTTTGGGGGTTGGCGGCTGGGTCAAGCTCCAACTGCCATACGCGGCGGGACTGCTGGCCGAGGGTGACCTGCAGTGTCCGCAGCTGCTCGCGGCGCGCCACCAGCAACTGAATCGGGTCGCCCGGGGTCAGGCGCTCCAGGTGCGCGTCGAACCCATCGGGCCGTACCCGGAAGCCGTTGATCGCGAGGATCTCATCGTCCACGTTGAGGCCGCTCTCGAAGGCCGGGGTGCCCCGGGGGACGGTCGTCACGAGTAATCGGCCGGAATCGTTTTTCGTGGCCGCACCCAACTCGGCTTTCCCGCTCGCAGGTGGGTCAGCGAAACGGAGGCCGAACCAGGCCAGGGCTTCGGTATAGTTAAGCTCATCGGTAGTTTCGAGAATCTGCTTGAACCAAGCCGAGAGGTTACTCCCCGCTACTTCGCTGACTGAGCGACGAAACTCGGCCGAGGTATAGCCGCGTTCGCCAGAGTACCGCTGGTAGGCCAGGCGCATCGCGTCGTCCAGCGACTTACCGCCGCCCGTCAGCCGGCGCACGCGGGCATCGATCAGCCAGGCGATCACAGCGCCCTTGGTGTAGTAACTAATCAGAGTATTGGTGGAGTTTTCATTCTGGCGATAGAGCTTGATCCACGCGTCATAAGACGAAGTCTCCACCGGCTTCACCAGACGGCCCGGCGTATTTTGTAACTGCGTAATCTCACGAGAAAGAAAGTGTAAGTAGGTCGCGCGGTCGATCAACCTCGCGCGCTTGACGGCTAGGGGACCATAGTAAGTGGTAATCCCTTCCGCCACCCACAGGGTGCGCGTGTAGTTTTCGTTCTCGTAGTCGAACGGCCCCAGTTCCTGGGGACGCAGCCGCTTCACGTTCCACAGGTGAAAGTACTCGTGGCTGACGAGATCGAGCCAGTTACTGCGATTGGGCTTGCGCGGTATTGGATTCAGCTTGGCCTCAAGCGGGGGCACCTCGGTGTTGTCCCACGCCCAGCGTGAGGTGATCAGCACGGTAGAGTTCAGGTGTTCCAGGCCCCCGCCGGCTTCGAGCAGTAAGTTGAAGAAGAGATACTGGTCGTAGGGAATCACCCCCATCATGCGGTGATACTCGCGGACAATCCGCTCCACCGCCTTAGCCGATTCCGGGCCATTCCAGATGCCGGCTTCGCCTTCGTTCACTAAGTAGTGCTTCCGGCCAGCAGCCTCAAAGGTGTGCACTTGGGGCGAGCCCGCGTAAATGGGCGAATCGACTAACTGATCGTAGTCACGAGCGCGAAAATGATTCGGCCCCAGGGATTCAAGGCCGCAATAACTCGCTGCCCAGCCCGCGGGAAGCTCCAGCTTCACCTCATAAGTGCGCGAGCTACCCACTAGGGCCAGAAACGTGGGCGCGCCATTGAGCAGGGCGAAGGTGTTTTCCACCCAATTGCTCTGCACGCCCATCGTGCGCGCATAGAGGCGGTAGCCGATGGCGATGCGTTCGGCATGAGCCTGCACCCGCCAGCGATTCTTGCGGGTCTTTTCCCACTGGAGTTCCTGGCCATTCTCGCCCCTGGCCCAGAAGCCTTCGAGGTGCTGCGAGTACTCGCGAATCAGGTAGCTGCCAGGCGTCCAGACGGCGAGGAAGAGTTCCGGATCGGGGCCTTCGAGCTCCGCCGTCACTTCGACATAATGGTTCTGGGCGTGGGGAAAACGAAGGGTGTAGTGCATGAGGGCCTAAACTATTAGTAGTTTGACACCACTGCACATCATTGGCGCCGGCCTGGCCGGCACGGAAGCGGCTTGGCAATTGGCGCGCCAGGGCCTGCGCTGCACGCTGTACGAAATGCGGCCGGTGCGCATGACGGACGCGCACCAGACCGACCGCCTGGCCGAACTGGTCTGCTCGAATTCGCTGAAGAGCGAGACCGAAAACACGGCGCCGTGGCTCTTAAAAGAAGAGTTGCGCCAATTGGGTTCCCTGCTGCTTGAATGCGCCCAAGTGGCCCGCGTTCCGGGCGGACAAGCCCTCACTGTCGACCGGGTGGGCTTCGCCGCCGAAGTGACGCGCCGCATCGAGAACGAACCGTTGATCACGCTGCGCCGCGAAGAGCTCACGCGGATTCCGGAGGACGGCATCACCATCGTCGCCAGCGGTCCGCTCACCTCCGGCGACTTGGCCGAGGAGATCGGCCGGCTCACCGGTTCTGACCGGCTCTACTTCTACGATTCCATCTCGCCCATCGTCGACGCCGACACCGTCGACCGCAACATCGCCTTCGCCGCCTCGCGCTACGGCAAATCGATCGACGGCACCGACGACTATTTGAATTGCCCCTTCAACAAAGAACAATACGAAGCCTTCCTCGATGCCCTGCTGGGTGGCGCCGCCGTGCCCGCGCACATCCCGGCCGATGCGCCCGGCACGCCGTTCTTTGAGGCTTGTTTACCGATCGAAGTACTGGCGCGGCGCGGCCGTGAGACGTTGCGCTTCGGCCCCATGAAGCCCATGGGACTGAGCGATCCGCGCACTGGCTATCGCCCCTATGCGGTGGTGCAACTTAGGCAGGAAAATGCTCGCGCCGATAGTTACAACTTAGTTGGCTTTCAAAATCACTTACGCTTCGGGGAACAAAAGCGCATTCTACGTATGATTCCCGGTCTTGAGAATGCTGAGTTTCTACGCTATGGCCAGATCCACCGCAACACTTACATCAATGGGCCCACTTTACTCAACCGGACTCTGCAATTGAAGGCCAATCCGCGGGTGCTATTTGCCGGGCAGATTTCGGGCGTGGAGGGCTATGTGGAGTCGATTGCCACGGGCTTCCTGGCCGGCCAATTTGCGGGCGCGGTGCAGCGGAACGAAACGCCAGTCGCGATGCCGCGTGAGACAGCTTTAGGGTCGTTGGCGCATTACATTGCGCACGCCGATCCGCGCAATTATCAGCCGGCGAATATTACTTTCGACCTTCTGCCGCAACTCGACGAACCCACGCGACACAAGCTGCGGCACGATAAGCCGGCGCGGCACGCCGAGGTCTGCCGGCGCGCCCTCACTTCCCTGCCGGTGGCGCAGTTGATAGACTAATCAGCACTATGATGTGGCAAGCCAAGAAACCTGAGACTCCGGCCAAAACGGCAGCGGCGAAAGCGACACCGGCCAAGCCCGCCGCTGCCGCCGCGAAAGCAACCGATGCGGCCAAGGCTGCCCCCGCGGGCGGTGCCGATGCGAAAGCGATTGCGGCCATCGAGAAAGCGGGCGGCAGCGTCCGGCCCGTCGCCCAGGAGGACCCGCGCGTCGACGTCAGCTTCTACCTGCAGGGCGCGGCCATTAAGGACGAACAGATTGCCCCGGTGGCGCAATTGAAGAATGTGCTCTCAGTCCACCTTGGCCGCACCTCGGTCACCGACGCCGGCCTGGTGTACCTGAAGGGCCTCACCGACCTCACCAGCCTGCACCTTGAGGGTACGAAGATCACCGACAAGGGTTTGGTGCACTTGAAAGACCTGAAGAAGCTCACCTACCTGAACATCTACAATACGGCCGTGACGGACGCGGGCCTGGAGCATCTGAAGGGTCTCACGGCGTTGAAGAGCCTCTATGTGTGGCAAACCAAGGTGACGGAGGAAGGGATCAAGAAGTTGAAGGCGGCCCTGCCACAAGTGGACATCGTCAAAGGCTGGTAAGCCCTTATCCGAAACCACGCTACAATGGTGGCGAACAATGGGCGAAACTTCGGCTATTCACACGTCTCAGCTCGCCATGCTGCGAAAGCGCATCGGCCCGCTGGAGCGTCGCCAACTCGCCCCCACCCTGAGCCGGCTGCCCGGCGAACTCAAAGCCTCATCGGCCGGCCAGCATTGGGAAATTGAGGAGCATTACACCCAACACGGCAACGTCGACACAACCGGACTGAACCGACTTCCGTCCCATCTGCTGAGCGCCATTTCCAGCGGCAAAATCGCCGACGTGCCGCCCAGCCGGTGGGCCTTCCTTGACACGGAAACCACGGGCTTGGCCGGAGGTACGGGCACGGTGGCTTTCCTCGTCGGCGTCGGCCGCATCACGCCGGCAGGCTTCGCCGTCCGCCAGTTCTTCATGCGCGATTTCGGTGAAGAGCCGAGCCAACTGGCCGCCCTGGCCGCGCACCTGAACGACTTCGACGTCCTCGTCACCTACAACGGCAAGAGCTTCGATGCCCCGCTGCTCGAAACGCGCTACCGCATGAACCGCGCCCAGCCGCCGCTTGAGCGCCTCCACCACGTCGACCTTCTGCATGGCTCTCGCCGCCTCTGGAAGCTCCGCTTCGAAAGCTGCAGGTTGGTTGAGCTTGAGCAACGCATCCTGGGCTACACCCGAATCGGCGACGTGCCTGGCGAGATGATCCCGCAGCTTTACTACGACTTCATCAAGCGCCCGCGCCCTGCGCTCCTGGAGCCCGTGTTCGAGCACAACCGCCTCGACATTGTGTCGTTAGCCTGCCTCACCGCGATCGTCCCGCGCGCCTTCGAGGAGCCGCACGAGATCGAATTCGCCTGCGGGCAGGAGATGATCGGCCTCGGCCGCTGGCTATTGGCGGCGGAGCGCTTCGATGAAGGCTTGTCGCTGCTCCGCCGCGGCATTGACCAGCGCATCCCGGACGACTTGATGTTCAAGACTCTCTGGGAAATCGCCGTTACCGAGAAGAAGCTCGGCCGCGGCCCCGGCGGTTTCGCCAACCTCGCTGCTTCACCCAACCCTTACCGCGCCCAGGCCCTGGAAGAGCTGGCGATCCACTACGAGCATCGCGAGAAGAACCTGGCCATGGCCCTTGAGTTTACGGAAGCCGCCCACCACGCCAAGTCGCCGTCCCTTACGCTTGCTCGCCGTCGCGAGCGCCTCACCGGCAAACTCGCGAAAGCCCAACGCCGATTGCTCTAACTATTTCAGGTTAGCAGACGAAAAAAAGCCCTCTATTGGATGTGGTTTATTCCCTTGGCGAAGTCGACGGTGATCGTTTGGCGGGGGGTGAAAAACTTTATGAGAACTTTCCCTGCGAAATCCCATTTATTAGTATCCTGAGTCCAAGCAGCAAGCGATGTTGCCTCCGACCTTTGCAAAAAGGATATGGCACCAGCAAGGACTCTTTCAGTGGCAGCCAGACCCCGCGAGTTACACTGCTATCAAGTCTCAAATAGGTGGACTCGGATCGATCGTTGTCGGTCGGCAAATGGCGTCGAGTTATCTCTACAAGAAACACCTCACCGCTGGCAAAAGGCCTTCGCCGAAAAAGATGAACCCATCAACTGGCCCGCCTGGCTCGACTCCAACCGCCAACCCACCCGCCACAAAGACTACGCCTACCTCCTAGGCAAACACATCCCCATCGCCACCAAAACGGCCCCCATTCACGCCACCGCCCAAACCGCCCGCGCCGGCTAACGAAACCGATACAAGTGCCGCGTACTCACCGGCACGCCCAGTAACTTCAAGTAAGTGAATAACTGATGCACGTGATGGTTCAGGTGCTTCCAATTCGTCAACAGAATCGCCACGAAAGGCTCGCCCGTCGGCACAAAGTAAGTCGGAATCACTTGTGCTAAGTCCGCATTGGAAACCAGCGCCGACGCGCGCAGAAACTGCTGCCGATAAGTCGAAAACACAGCCAAACTGTCGCCCTCCGACTTAGTCAACCCCAACTCCGGATGTAATTTAGCCAAACACGCCACCACCCCGCCGGCTGACTCTACTAAGTGCGCCGTTAACTCCGCCATCGAGAAGCCATCGTACGGCGGACGCCATTCCTCGGCCCCGGCCGGCACCATCGCTAGTAACTCTTCCGCCAATGCCAAGTCCTCATCCAAACGCGCGAACAATGGCCCAGTCATAAAGCCTCGCGAAACGCGGCGCACGCCAACACCGGCAACCGCGGGTACTTCGGATAACGCGGATCCTCCGCCGCATAACGGCACAAGAGAAATTCACTCTCCCGATCCGAGCGAATCACTCGCACCCATACGCACGCGGGACAAAGGCCAGTCTGATGAGGCACACTCATATCTTATGGGTAATGTGCCCGAATGTCTCCCTGCCAGCGACGCGTCGCTTCTGGCCCGATTCGGCCGTGAGCTTTCCGTTGCCGCCAACCGCCAAGTCATCTCGCTCTTCCGTTATCTGCACCATGCCAATCCCCCCTGGCTCGTCAACTTGCACCCCGCCTACTGCTCCCTGCTCATCGACTTTCACCCGTTGCTCACCACGCACGACGAAGTCGACGCCTTTGTCCGCCGCCAGCCCGACACCCATTTTGCCCCCATCGGCAAACGCATCGACATTCCCGTCCGCTACAACGGGCCCGATCTCCCCTTCGTCGCCGAAACCCATCGACTCACCGCCGCCCAAGTCATCGACCTCCACTCCAGCGCCGAATACCTCGTCGCCTTCCTTGGCTTCGCGCCCGGTTTCGCCTACCTCTTCGGCCTTCCCTCGCAACTCGCCACCCCCCGGCTCGATCGCCCGCGCCCCCAAGTGCCCGCCGGCAGCGTCGGCATCGCCGGGCAGCAAACCGGCATCTACCCCGCCGCCTCCCCCGGCGGTTGGCGCCTCATCGGCGAAACTGACTTCCCCCTCCACCCCGACTGGGCCATGCCCGGCGACCGTGTCCGGTTCGTGCCCCGATGATCCGCGTCATCAAAGCCGGCGCTAGCACCCGCCTGGTGGATATCATCGGCTCTCCACGCCGCGCCCACCTCGGCGTTTCCATTGGCGGCGCTGCCGATCGCGATTCGCTCGCCCATGCCAACTCCCTCGTCAAAAATCCGCTCACCGCCGCTGGTCTCGAAATGACCCTACTCGGCGCCTCCCTTGGCTTCCTCACCCCTGCCCGCTTCGCCCTCTCCGGCGCTCCCTTCGCGGCTACGCTCAACGAAATGCCTATCCCGCACCACCAAGCCATCGACGCCGAAGCTGGCGCCATCCTGCGTCTTCACTCCAGCCCCATCGGCATCCGCGCCTACTGCGCCATCCAAGGTGGACTTGCGCTCAACATCCAGCGCCCCCTCCGCGCCGGCGATACCCTCGAATCAGCCCAGCTAGCCGCGACGGATTCCAACGCCCGCCCCCCTGAAATCGGCGACGGCCGCCTCCGTGTTACCCCCGGCCATGGCTATCCGCAACACCTTTTGGAGGGCGAGTATCGCGTCGCCCCCTCCTCCAACCGTCAGGCGATTTTTCTCGAAGGCCCGCCCTTGCCTTCGCCCGCCGGCAACATGATCACCGAAGGCGTCCCCCTCGGCGCCATCCAACTTCCTCCCTCCGGCCTCCCCATGATTCTCTTCGTCGACCAACAAACCACCGGTGGCTACCCCGTCATCGCGACCGTCATCCACCGCGACCTCCCCAAGGTCGGCCAACTGCGCCCCCAACAGCCCATCATCTTCTCCTACGTCACTTTCGACGAAGCCCATAGGCTCAACCGCGCATGAAATTCATCGACCTCAACGCTGACGTCGGCGAAGCAACCGACTACGACCTCCAGGAGCAACTCCTCCAGCTCATCACCTCCGCCAACATCGCCTGTGGCGGCCACGCCGGCGACGCCGATAGCATCCGCCTCACCGTCGAGCAATGCCTCCGCCACCACGTCGCCATCGGCGCCCACCCCAGTTATCCCGACCGCGAAAACTTCGGCCGAGCTGCCCTCGCCATCTCGAAGGTCGAACTCACCGCCTCCATCGCCGTCCAACTCAACGCCCTCGGCCCCGTCACGCACGTCAAAGCCCACGGCGCGCTCTACAACGAAGCCGCCAAGAACCCCGAAATCGCCCAAGCCATCGCCGACGCCATCGCGCACCACCCCGTCTCAACCAGACCGGTCCTTTACGGCCTCAAAGGCTCCCTCATGCTCGATGTCTTCCAAAAAGCCGGCTTCCGCACCGCCCGCGAAGTCTTCGCCGACCGGGCTTATCAGCCCGATGGCAGCCTGCGCCCGCGCCACCTTCCCGGCGCCCTCATCACTGACCCTGACGAAGCCGCCGCCAATGCCGTCAAGCTTGCCGAAGACGCCGACACCATCTGCATCCACTCCGATACGCTGGGAGCCGTTCAGATCGCCCACGCCGTCCGCCGAGCCCTCGAGCACAACGGCTACCGCCTCCGGCCCGTATAATGATTCAGTGCTAAGGAGGGCCATCGTCATTGGCGGAGCAATCGCGGCCACCGCGGCCGGCGCCCTCGCCTACCTCACCCACCAGGTCCGCCTCGC
>Ga0163144_10005366_pt1 | contig 28424 bp, 24 predicted proteins | sample OliLak19BULKMAT1_FD_123175 | JGI IMG/M metagenome (GOLD analysis project Ga0163144, IMG submission 123175) | Freshwater microbial mat bacterial communities from Lake Vanda, McMurdo Dry Valleys, Antarctica - Oligotrophic Lake LV.19.BULKMAT1 | ecosystem: Environmental > Aquatic > Freshwater >... | reverse complement strand
TCTGTGCGCGACTGATTCAGCACGCGAATGTGACGACCCTGCCGGGCTCGTTTCTCGCGCGCGACGTCGGCCTCGGCAACCCGGGCGCGCACCGCCTGCGGATCGCACTGGTCGCCGAATTTGACGAATGCCTGACCGCGGCGCGGCGCATCGTCGACGTCATGAAATCAATCTGAACGACATACCCGAGGTGACCGATGCAGCAACTTGCCGACATCATTGACGAGGCATTCGAACAACGCGCGGAACTGAGTCCTGGCAACGCGCCCCCGCGCGTGCGTGACGCGGTCAACGAGTGCCTGGCCCTTCTCGACAGCGGCAAGCTGCGCGTCGCCGAAAAACGCGACGGCCACTGGCAGGTCAACGAGTGGGCCAAGAAGGCGGTGCTGTTGAGCTTCCGCCTCAACGACAACGTCGTGATGCCGGGCGGCAGCATGAGTTACTTCGACAAGGTCCCCACCAAGTTCAGCGACCTGACCGACGCTCAGTTTCGTGAAATTGGTGCGCGCGTGGTACCACCGGCCGTCGCCCGCCGCGGGTGCTACATCGCATCGGGCGTTGTGCTGATGCCGAGCTATGTGAACATCGGCGCCTACGTCGACAGCGGCACCATGGTCGACACCTGGGCGACGGTCGGCTCGTGTGCACAGATCGGCAAGAACGTGCACCTGTCAGGCGGCGTCGGCATCGGTGGTGTGCTCGAACCTCTGCAGGCCTCGCCGACGATCATTGAAGACAACTGCTTCATCGGCGCGCGTTCGGAGATCGTTGAAGGGGTGGTCGTTGGCGAAGGCTCGGTGATCTCGATGGGCGTGTTCATCGGCCAGAGCACCAAGATCTATGACCGTGCGACAAAGGAAATCTCGATGGGCTACGTGCCGCCCGGCTCGGTGGTGGTATCCGGCAACCTGCCCGCAGCCGACCACAGCCACAGCCTGTATTGTGCGGTGATCGTAAAGCGTGTGGATGCGAAGACCCGGGCCAAGGTCGGCATCAACGAGCTGCTGAGAGATATTTGAGGCTGGCGCTTTGCCGGGCCGGGCGCTGGTGAATTTAGCCACGGAGAACACAGAGAGTAAGGAGGGAGAGGTTCTTTTGAGCGGCTTTCAACTTCAGTGCCTGGCTGCAGATCGCTAGTGGCAGGAAAGTACTTTTGATCACTGCCCACGATGGCAATGAGAGCACTTTCTTTCCTCCGTGTTCTCCGGGGCAAAACAGCGCCTGACACGGCACTGACTCACGCCGCGCGGCCGGCGACGCCCCCTGGGGCGTCGAGCGCCTCGCGCACGGCGTTGGCGATGAAGTGGGCGAGTTCGTCGACCTGCCGCTCGTCCCGCCCTTCGACCATCACGCGGATCAGCGGCTCGGTGCCCGACGGGCGCAACAGGACGCGGCCTTCCGCGGCCAGGATGGCCTCGACTTCGGCCACCGCCTTCTGTACGGCCGGTGCGCGTGTCACGTCCGCGCGCTGCTGGAGACGCACATTGACCAGCCGCTGCGGAAACTTCGTCATCCCGACCGCAAGTTCGGCGAGCGGCAGCCCGGTCTGCACCATGGCCTCGAGTACCTGCAGTGACGAAATAATGCCGTCACCGGTGCTGGTGAGATCGAGACAGATGATATGCCCTGACGACTCACCGCCGACCGTCCAGCCGTTCGCGTTCAGCATTTCCATGATGTAACGATCGCCGACGGCGGCACGCTGAAATGAAAGCCCGAGTTCACGCAGCGCAATTTCGAGCCCGAGATTGCTCATCTGCGTGCCGACGACCGTGCCGCTCAGTCGGCCCAGGCGCTGACGATGCCCGGCGATGATGTACGTGAGTTCGTCGCCATCGAGCACCCGGCCGAGGTGATCGACCATGATCAGGCGATCGCCGTCACCGTCGAGCGCGATACCAACGTGTGCGCCGTGCTGGACAACCGCGCGCTGCAGGAGTTCGGGTGCCGTGGCGCCGACCTGTTCGTTGATGTTGAAGCCGTCGGGCTGATTGCCAATCGCTACAACGTCCGCGCCGAGTTCCTCGAAGACATCCGGTGCGATGTGGTAGGTCGCCCCATGAGCGCAGTCGACAACCACTTTCAGCCCGCTGAGATCGATGCCGGAGGCGACCGTGCTCTTGCAGAATTCGATGTAACGGCCCGCCGCATCGACCACGCGATGGGCCTTGCCGAGTTCGCGTGAGGTCGCACATGCAAAGGGTTTGGCGAGTTCACGCTCGATTTCGAGTTCAACCTGATCGAGCAACTTCGTGCCGCTGCCGGAGAAGAATTTGACGCCGTTGTCGTCGAACGGATTGTGCGAAGCGCTGATGACGATACCGGCCTGCGCGTGAAAAGTGCGCGTCAGGTAGGCGACGCCCGGTGTCGGCATCGGCCCGAGCAGATGGATGTCGACCCCGGCGGCCGACAGGCCCGCTTCCAGCGCCGCTTCGAACATGTAGCCGGAAACCCGCGTGTCCTTCCCGATCAGCACCTTCGGCTTGGCCTTGCCGCTGTCGCGCGCGAACACGCGGCCCGCAGCCCAGCCAAGTTTCATGACGAAGTCGGGCGTTATCGGCGGCGTGCCGACGCGGCCGCGGATGCCGTCTGTGCCAAAGAACTTTCGGGTCGGGGATTTGCTCATGGAATGCCTTCTACAGCGATACGCGCTCCCTCATATAGCGACAGAGTAGCAGCGCGTATTGAATTTAGCGTGTGAGGGATATCGCAAAGCCCACATGCCGGGAGCAATCCGGCAGGTGGGCAGGGCCGTCAGTGCGAGCTCGCGGGCCCGCCGATTGCCGAGTCGCTGGCACCAGGCACCACGCCTGGATTCTTGCTCGGGCTGCCGCGATCATCGTCATCCCAGTTCTGCGGCTCGCGGCACTCGCGGCCCATCATGATGTCGTCGATTTGATCGCCGTCGAGCGTTTCGTACTTGATCAGCGCGTTCGCCATCAGGTGCAGCTTCTCGAAGTTCTCCTGCAGGATCGTACGGGCCCGCTGGTAGTTGCGGTCGACGATGGTGCGAACTTCCTCGTCGATCAGCCGGGCCGTGTCGTCTGACACGGACTTGTGTTGCGTGACCGAGTGGCCCAGGAATACTTCGCCCTCGTCGTCGCTGTAGATCATCGGCCCGAGTTTCTCGGACAGGCCCCAGCGCGTGACCATCTTGCGCGCGATGTCCGTAACGCGCTCAATGTCATTTGACGCACCGGTCGTCACCGCTTCCTTGCCGAAAGTCAGTTCTTCGGCAAGACGGCCCCCGAACAGGCTTGAAATCTGGCTCTCGAGACGCTCCTTGCTGTAGCTCAGCCGGTCTTCCTCCGGCAGGAACATCGTGACACCGAGGGCCCGGCCGCGCGGGATGATCGAGACCTTGTAGACCGGATCGTGCGACGGCACGGAGCGCCCGACGATTGCATGCCCAGCCTCGTGGTAGGCAGTCAGCTTCTTCTCCTTCTCACCCATGACCATTGAGCGGCGCTCGGCGCCCATCATGATCTTGTCCTTGGCCTTCTCAAACTCGTCCATGTCGACGAGGCGCTTGTTGCCGCGGGCGGCGAACAGCGCTGCTTCGTTGACGAGGTTCGCCAGATCGGCACCTGAAAAGCCCGGTGTGCCGCGTGCCAGCAGCGCAGGCTTCACGTCTTCACCGAGCGGCACTTTGCGCATGTGGACCTTCAGAATCTGCTCGCGCCCCCGAATGTCCGGCAGCGGCACGACGACCTGGCGGTCAAAGCGGCCGGGGCGCAGCAGCGCCGGGTCGAGCACGTCCGGACGGTTGGTCGCGGCGATGACGATGGTGCCTTCGTTGCCCTCGAAGCCGTCCATTTCGACGAGCAACTGGTTCAGCGTCTGCTCGCGCTCATCATGGCCGCCGCCCAGACCGGCGCCGCGATGGCGACCTACGGCGTCGATTTCGTCGATGAAGATGATGCACGGGGCATGCTTCTTCGCCTGCTCGAACATGTCGCGCACGCGCGAGGCGCCGACGCCGACGAACATTTCGACGAAATCCGAGCCCGAAATAGTGAAGAACGGCACCTTTGCTTCGCCCGCAATGGCCTTGGCGAGCAGGGTCTTGCCGGTACCCGGCGGACCCACCATCAATACGCCACGCGGGATCTTGCCGCCGAGCTTCTGGTACTTGCCCGGGTCACGCAGGAAATCGACGAGTTCCTTGACCTCTTCCTTCGCTTCGTCGACACCGGCAACGTCGTTGAAGGTGATACGGACCTGATCCTCGCTAAGCATGCGCGCGCGGCTCTTGCCGAAGGACAATGCCCCGCGGCCGTTGGCGCCGCCCTGCATCTGCCGCATCAGGTAGATCCAGACGGCGATGAGCAGCAGGAACGGGAACCAGGAGATGAAGATCTGCATCAGGATGCCCTGCCGATTCGGGGGCTGGGCTTCGATACGGACCTGATTTTCAAGCAGCATACCAATCAGCGGCCCGTTACTGGTCTCCGGGCTGTAAGTGAACTGTTTGGAGCCGTCCTGCATCTCGAATTCGATCGTCGGTCCGTCAAGCACGGCCTTGGAGACCTGCCCGCCTTTCACCGAAGTGATGAAATCGGAGTAATCCACGCTCCGCGACACACCGTGCCGGGGAGTGAAATTCTGAAAGACCAACATTAACACCAGGGCGATAACCGCCCACAGCGCCAGGTTTCTTGCCATCGTTTTGCTACCCGTTCCTCGTCGTTCGCTGCGAAAACCGTGCGCGTCCGTGTGCCTGCAGTGTGGGCATCGGACCTAGTCTAGCCCTTGTAACCGCCCGCAACCACATGAGGTTCGGGCGTTCGGCGCCGCGTCACGGCCCGCCGGCAGCGACTCGGGTAGACATGCGATCAATACGCCTCCCGCGTCCGAAGCGCTCATCAGGCTCGCGCGGCGCCTTCTCCCATCTATGGCCAGTCTGCGGTGCGAAAAGTTCAGTGCTGCCTGCCGCTGGGGGCCGCACCTTGGACGAAGGCCAATGTCCCCATCCCGGCTCACTGTCACATTGGGGATGCACCGGCGCAAAACAAGGCCAGTCTTCCTGGTAGATGATCCGGCCATCTCCATCCCGGCCCCTTCGGCCCGAAAAGGCCCGCCCGGCGAACCGACGTATCGGGTATCGACCGTGACCGCGAATCTGTGAGATTTGGCGCCTGCTGCGCCCGCCGGTCAGCACGCCCGGGGCCACGCCTTCATGGTTGGTGCCGTGTGACATGACAGGGCAGCTCCGCGGAGTAACGGCGTCGGTCTGAGGGTGGCAGGGAACGCGGCGTCGCCGGATGGCCGGCCGCTGCGGTGCCTAGACGTAAGACACGGAGAGGATTTCGTACTTCACAGCGCCACTGGGGATTTGAACCGTCACCGAATCCCCTTCCCGTTTGCCAATCAGACCACGGGCAACCGGCGAGTTGATGGACACGAGACCGGCTTTGATGTCGGCTTCGTCCTGCCCGACGATCCGGTACTTCACTTCTTCTTCGGTGCTGAGGTTCATCAACTCGACCGTGGCGCCGAAAACCACCCGGCCCTGCGCATTGACCTTGGTGACATCAATAATTTCAGCCGTAGCAAGCTTCGTCTCAATGTCGGCAATCCGTCCTTCGGCGAAGCTCTGCTGCTCGCGCGCGGCGTGATATTCCGCATTTTCCTTGAGGTCGCCCAGCGCGCGCGCCTCGGCGATCGCTTGCGTGATGCGCGGGCGATCCATGAACTTCAGGCGCTGAAGTTCTTCGCGCAGCTTCTGGGCGCCTTCGCCTGTCATCGGAGATTTGATCATCGCACTTCACTCAGCCAAGCAGTTGCTGATGCAGAGTCTGCAGGCATCGGACCTGCTCCTCACCCTGCTCCGCCAACGCCATCACCGCAGCGGTCGCGCCGGCCATGGTCGTAGTGTAGGCAATTTTGTGTTGCAGGGCGCTGCGCCGGATGGTGAAGGAGTCGGCGATCGCCTGTTCCCCCTCAGTCGTGTTGACGATGAAGTCGATCGCGCCGTTCTTGATCATGTCGACGATGTGGGGCTGACCCTCGAGCACCTTGTTGACGGTCTGGCATCCGACACCGGCAGCCATCAGCACGCGCGCTGTGCCGCGGGTCGCAACGATGCGGAACCCGGCCGCCGTCAGGCACCGGGCAAGCTCCACCGCCGCGGCTTTATCCGTCTCGCGGACGCTGACGAAGGCCGTGCCGGTCGACGGCAGCGTCATGCCGGCCGCCTGCTGCGACTTCGCGAAGGCTTCGCCGAAAGTGACACCAACGCCCATCACTTCGCCGGTCGACTTCATTTCCGGGCCAAGCAGTGAATCGACGCCCTGGAATTTGACGAACGGGAATACCGCTTCCTTCACCGAGTAGTACGCGGGCACGCGTTCACGCGTGGCCTGCTGAGTCTCGAGCGAAATGCCGACCATACACTTCGCGGCCAGCTTGGCGAGCGATATGCCGATGGCCTTCGACACGAAGGGCACCGTGCGCGAGGCACGCGGGTTCACCTCGAGCACATAGATCTTGTCGTCCTGGATCGCGAACTGTGTGTTCATCAGGCCAACGACCCCGAGGCCGAGCGCCATCGTCACCATCTGCTCACGCAGCGCGTCCTGCGTCGCGGCTGACAACGTGTGCGGCGGCAGTGCGCAGGCGGAATCACCAGAGTGAATGCCGGCCTGCTCGATGTGCTCCATGATGCCGCCTATCAACACCTGCTGGCCGTCGCACAACGCGTCCACATCGACTTCGATCGCGTGATCGAGATAGCGGTCGAGCAGCACCGGCGAGTCGTTCGACACCTGCACGGCCTGCCGCATGTAGGTCGACAGCGCCTGCTCGTTGTACACGATTTCCATCGCCCGACCGCCGAGCACATAGGACGGGCGCACGACCAGCGGGTAGCCAATTTCGGCCGCCGCGGCGAGCGCGGCTTCCGGTGAACGCACGGTGCGGTTAGGCGGCTGCAGCAGACCGACCTTCGACAGGAACTGCTGGAAGCGTTCGCGGTCCTCGGCGAGGTCGATCGAGTCCGGGCTGGTGCCGATGATCGGCACGCCTGCCGCAGCGAGCGCGCGCGCGAGTTTCAGCGGGGTCTGCCCGCCAAACTGCACAATCACGCCTTTCGGCTTTTCGATTTCGACGATCTCGAGCACGTCTTCGAGCGTCAGCGGTTCGAAGTAGAGGCGATCCGCGGTGTCGTAGTCGGTCGACACGGTTTCCGGATTGCAGTTGATCATGATCGCCTCATAGCCGGCCTCCTGCATCGCATACGCAGCCTGCACGCAGCAGTAGTCGAACTCGATGCCCTGCCCGATGCGGTTTGGCCCGCCGCCGAGGATTACGATCTTCTCGCGGTCGCTTGGTCGCGATTCGCACTCGTCCTCATACGTCGAATACATATACGCCGTAGTCGCGTCGAACTCGGCGGCGCAGGAGTCCACGCGCTTGTACACCGGACGGATGCCGCGGCTGTGGCGCGCGCCACGCACCTCCGCTTCCTTGACGCCGGTCAGCGCGGCGAGCCGCGCATCGGAGAAACCCTTGCGCTTCAGGCGATACAGCACATCCCCGTCGAGTGCGGACAGGCCGCGCCCGATGAGGCGGGACTCTTCGCGGACTATGTCTTCAATCTGGGTCAGGAACCACGGGTCGATCTTCGTCAGCTCATGCACTTCCTCGAGTGTCATGCCATGACGGAAGGCATCGCCGACGAACCAGATGCGATCGGAACCGGCCATGCTCAGTTCGCGCACGAGCTTGGCCTGGTCGACCTTCTCGCCCGGGCGGAATTTTTCATCGAGCCCCATCGCACCGGTTTCGAGGCCGCGCAGGGCCTTCTGGAACGATTCCTGGAAGGTGCGGCCGATCGCCATCACTTCGCCGACGGACTTCATCTGCGTCGTCAGCCGATCCTGCGCCTGCGGGAACTTTTCGAAGGTGAAACGCGGAATCTTCGTCACCACGTAATCGAGCGTCGGTTCGAAGGACGCCGGCGTTACACCGCCGGTAATGTCGTTCGCGAGTTCATCGAGTGTGTAGCCGACAGCGAGCTTGGCCGCGACTTTCGCAATCGGGAAGCCGGTGGCTTTCGACGCCAGTGCCGAGGAGCGCGACACGCGCGGATTCATTTCGATCACGAGCATGCGGCCGTCGTCGGGGCTGATCGCGAACTGCACGTTCGAGCCGCCGGTTTCGACGCCAATTTCGCGCAGCACCGCGATCGAGGCGTTGCGCATGATCTGGTATTCCTTGTCCGTCAGCGTCTGCGCCGGCGCTACTGTGATTGAGTCGCCGGTATGGATGCCCATCGGATCGACGTTTTCGATGGAGCAGATGATGATGCAGTTGTCGTTGCGATCGCGCACGACCTCCATCTCATACTCTTTCCAGCCGAGCACCGATTCTTCGATCAGCACTTCGTGCGTCGGCGAGGCATCAAGGCCGCGGCTGCAGATTTCAGCGAACTCTTCGCGGTTGAACGCAATGCCGCCACCTGTGCCGCCCATGGTGAACGAAGGGCGGATCACCGTCGGGTAACCCAGCAGGGCCTGGAAGCGTTCGGCTTCCTCGAGCGTGTGCGCGGCGTAGGAACGCGGCGACGCCAGACCGATACGCGTCATCGCCTCGCGGAATTTTTCGCGGTTCTCCGCCATTTCGATCGCGCTTTCGGACGCGCCGATCAACTGCACGCCGTAGCGTTCGAGCACGCCCTCGCGGGCCAGGTCGAGCGCGCAATTCAGGGCGGTCTGGCCGCCCATCGTCGGCAGGAGCGCATCCGGACGTTCTTGCGCGATGATCTTCTCGACCGTCTGCCAGCGCACGGGTTCGATGTAGGTCGCGTCCGCGGTGTCCGGGTCGGTCATGATCGTCGCCGGATTCGAATTCACCAGCACGATGCGGTAGCCGTCCTTGCGCAGGGCTTTGCAGGCCTGCGTGCCGGAGTAGTCGAACTCGCAGGCCTGGCCGATGACGATCGGGCCTGCGCCGATGACGAGAATGGACTTGATGTCTGTACGCTTGGGCATCTGGGCTATCTGTAACCGTGACGGGGCTGCTGCGTCACGCGGGGCGGTGGCGACGCATCAGATCGATGAATTGATCGAACAGGTAACCGATATCGTGCGGGCCGGGGCTCGCTTCCGGGTGACCCTGGAAACTGAACGCAGGTACCCGCGTGTGGGCGAGCCCCTGCAGCGAAGCGTCGAACAGCGACCGGTGGGTTGCCACGAGGGCATCCGGCAGACTGGCTTCGTCCACCGCAAAACCGTGGTTCTGGCTTGTGATGTACACCTTGCCGCTGCGCAGGTCCTGCACCGGATGGTTCGCGCCATGATGGCCGAACTTCATCTTCACGGTGCGTGCGCCGCAGGCAAGGCCCAGCAACTGATGTCCGAGACAGATGCCGAAAATCGGCGTACCGGTCGTCAGTAGCTCTCGGATGGCATTGATGGCGTACTCGCAGGGGGCGGGATCGCCGGGACCGTTCGACAGGAAGATGCCGTCGGGCTTCAGCGCCAACGCCTCGGCGGCCGTGGCCTTGGCCGGTAGTACATGCACTTCACAACCGCGGTCGGCGAGCAGACGCAGGCTATTGCGCTTCACGCCGTAATCGTAGGCGACGACGCGCCACTGGGCCGTGCCGGTGTGCTGGCGATGTTGGTCGCCTTCGAGCATCCAGGAGCCTTCGCGCCAGACATAGGGTTGTCCGGTGGTGACCCGCTGGGCGAGGTCCATGCCGTTCAGCCCGGGAAACTCGCGGGCACGTGCGAGCGCATCTTCCGCGGTTACACCAGCACCGGCGGCAATACAGCCGGCCTGGGCGCCGCGGTCGCGGAGAATACGCGTCAGACGTCGGGTATCGACGTCGGCAATGGCCACCACGCTCTGGGCCCGGAGATAGCCCCCCAAATCGAGCTGCGACCGCCAGTTGCTGACGCAGGGCGATGCGTCGCGGATGATTAGACCCGCCGCGAACGCGCGAGTGGACTCGTTGTCGAGTTCGGTGGTGCCGACGTTCCCGATGTGCGGGCAGGTGAGCGTGACCAGTTGCCGGTCGTAGGACGGGTCGCTCAGGATTTCCTGATAGCCTGTCATGGCGGTGTTGAACACCACTTCGCCCACGGCATAGCCGCCCGCGCCGACCGCGGAGCCGCGCAGGATTGTGCCGTCTGCCAATGCGAGGAATGCAGGAATAGTCACGTTGCTTGTTTCTGACATAAAAAACGGGAACAACCGGTGGGCAGTTCCCGCGTGTGGAGAATGCCAAATCATACTCGACGGCGAGGGCCGAGGGAAAGCCGGCGACAGGCCATTTGGACTGCGAAAAGACGGATTAGCCGATGGACATCACCCTTAATCTCGAACTGCCGGACGGCGCTGCGGTCAGCCGCGCAATCAGTGATGGCACGCGAACCTTGCCGGTCATCCTCGTGCGCGAAGGGGGGCAGGTCCGCGCCTATCTCAATAGTTGCCCGCATGCCGGGGTACGCCTCGACTGGCGACCGGACGATTTCCGCGACTACACCGGCGCATTTCTACTGTGCGCGATGCACGGTGCCCTGTTCGAGCCCACCACCGGCCATTGTTTTGCCGGGCCCTGCCGCGGTTCAAGGCTGGTGCCGCTCGGGACCGCCGCCGACCGCGAGGCGGTGCTCGTCATCAGGGATGTGGAGAAGTTGCCCTCGAGCGCGATGTTTCGTCGCTGAGGCCCTGCGTCAGCCAAGTTCGGCGCGCGGCGGCGTCTGTTGGGCCAGTTTGTGGTGGATTGCCTGGCTCACGGCCACGGCAACCGCCAGCGCACGCTTGCCGTCCTCCCCGGAGACCGTCGGCGAGCGCCCTTCGCCGACGGCGCCGATGAACGAACAGATTTCGTCCATCAGGGCGTCGCTGCGCGTCAGCGCCAGCGTTTCGACGCTTGCGTCGCGCGGCGCACCGAGGCGCCCGCCGGGCTCGACACTACCGACCAACAGCGCATGGTTCGCGAAATCGACGGTGATGTAGGTGTCCGCCTGCTGGACGGTCATTGCACGCACCGGCTCCAGATTGACCCTGCTTGCCGAGATCTCGGCCACGCAGCCGTTGGCGAAAGTCAGCGTCGCCTGCGCGAGATCGATGTCGCCGCTGACGACGATCGACCCGCTCGCCTCGATACCCACCACTTCGCTGTCGACCAGGCTCAGCGCGATGTCGATGTCGTGGATCATCATGTCGAGCACGACGTCGACTTCGGTGCCACGCTGCTTGTAGACCGCCAGGCGCCGGGCTTCGATGCGGGTGGGCTGCGTCAGCAACGGACGCAGCGCCAGCACCGCCGGATTGAAGCGCTCGAGATGCCCGACCTGGAACACGAGCCCGCGCGCGTTCGCCAGTTCAATCAGGGCCTCGGCCTGTGCCACCGTCTCGGTGACCGGCTTTTCGACGAGCGTGTGAACCCCAGCGCCGAGGCAACGGCGGGCGATCTCGAAATGGGTGGCCGGTGGAGTGACGATGGAGACCACGTCGAGTGCGGCGAGCAGCGGGCCGTAGTCCGTGCCCGACGGTACGCCGCATTTACGGCCAACTTCGGCGGCGCGCGCCGCATCGGTATCGATGACGGCGACGAGTTCGACGTCCGGCAGTGCGAGGTATTTCTGGGCGTGAAAGTGACCGAGATAACCGACGCCGATCACCGCCGCCCTGAGCTTTGCCATGCCGCTCGTCGCCTGTCGCTGCGCCCGCGGACCGGGCGGGGGCACGATAGCAATCTGCCGATGGCTTGTATAGGAATCGGCGGTGCGAACCTACCAGTCGGCGACCGTGGTTGGCATCAGCGTCTCGGCGTAGACCACGCGGCGGGAATGGCGCAACTCGCTTAGCGCCGCCCACGCCGCCTGCTGGCTGCCGACGCGCGAGAACGCAATGGTATAGACGCCGTGTGCCGTCGGGCCTTCGATAAGCTCGGCACCCACCGACAGCAGCAGCGCGCGGAGCTGGCGCTCAGTGATGTTGTCGTAGAACACGAGATGCGCGCGAACAGCCTGCGATGAGCTGTCGGCGATGTGCGTCTGGCTCATCATGCTGAGCCCGGTGTTCTTGAGCCAGGCGACACTCGCCTCGGTGTTGCCCGACAGGGCCGACACCAGACCGACGACCAGCGCCAACACCGCCGCCGCCGCCCACGGCGAGCGTTCGCGCGCCTGCACGCGGGGCACCATCCTGACATGCAGACGCCGCAGCGCATCCTCGCAGCGTTGATCACCCACCGGCGCCTTCACGAACGCCGCCAGCACCCGCAGATTGTCAATTTCACGGCGGCAAATCAGGCAGCTGCCGACATGGGCGCGGGCCTTGGCCAGCTCGGCCCCGTGCAAGCTGCCATTCGCCAGCCACGGCAGCAGCTCGAATACCGCTTCGTGTCGGGCAGCGAAGTCCGGCAGGGCCGTCTGGAGGGGGGGCGAGTCGTCGATGTTCATGGGGCTATCTGTCCGGGCTTTCATCGAGCGCTTGCCACCACGGCGCTGAGCAGTTTCCGCAGGCGCGCGCGGGCGTGGAACATCCGGGTTTTGACAGTATTGACCGGGCAGCCAACGATGTCGGCGGCTTCTTCATAGGAGTACTCGAGCAGGAATGTCAGCTCGACGACACTGCGATGCGCCGGCGACAGTTTGGCCAGCGCCGCCCGCAAATTCTGCTGCAGTTCGGCGGCGTCGGCGTCGGCGCCCGGATCCGAATCCGACGCGAGGTCGAAATTGTCGTCGAAGGCATCGGCTGCGGTGCGGCGCTCGCGCTCCAGCCGCTTCAGGGCCTTGTTGTAGGCAATACCGAACATCCAGGTCGAAACCTTGGACCGCCCGCCGAATGAAGCGCTCCCGGTCCACACGGCGTACATGGTGTCATTGACGACCTCCTCGGCAAGCTCGCGCTGGTTGAGGATGCGCGTCAGGAAGTCCATCAGGCGGGTGTAGTAGTGGCGGTAAAGGGCATCAAAGGCGGCCCGGTTGCCGGCCACAATATCCGCCAGTAACGCGAGGTCACGCTGTTCGAGTGCTGCGGCGGCCGGGGGTTCAATGCCCGGGCCTGAGGGCCATTGCTTCATGCTGTCTTTCCAAGCGGCGCCTTTGCGCCGTGTCTGGAGCTTAGTCCCGCGGCACCGCTCCTGGGTTCAAGCGGCGTTGTACGCGCGGTGCCCTGGCAGGCCGGCGAAAAACGGCGACAACCACTGCCTGCGGCGTTGCGGGCCCGTCTGCCGTGCTCACTTGCCCACCTTAACGTCACTCGCCGACTCGCGCGCGACCCTAAAGCCTAGCGCAGGCCAAGCACATCCTGCATGTCATAACAGCCGGGGCCGCGGCCTGCCAGCCAGCGGGCGGCGCGCAGCGCGCCGCCGGCGAAGGTCGCCCGATTCGCGGCCCGATGGGTGATTTCAACGACCTCGCCGGCACCGGCAAACATCACCGTGTGATCGCCGACGATTTCACCGGCGCGAATGGTCTCGAAACCGATGGTCTTGCGGTCCCGCGGGCCTGTCTGGCCCTGACGACTGTAGACCGCGCAGGTCGCGAGATCGCGGCCGAGTTCGGCGGCGACGATCTCGCCCATGCGCACAGCTGTACCGGACGGCGCATCCACTTTGTGCCGGTGATGAGCTTCGACAATTTCGACGTCGAAGTCGTCGCCCAACACCTGCGCCGCCAGCTGCAGCAGTTTGAAGCACAGATTCACGCCCACGCTCATGTTCGGCGCGAACACGATCCCGATGTGGCTGGCCGCCGCGTCGATCGCCGCGCGCCGCGCGCCGAAGCCAGTCGTGCCGATGACCACTCGGCGGTCCAGCGCGACGCAGGCCTCGAGGTGAGACAGCGACGCGGCAGGTGTGGTGAAGTCGATGAGCACATCGAATTCGGCGGCCGCCAGATCCGCGTCGCTGCCGAGCGCGATGCCGAGCCTGCCGACGCCTGCGATCACGCCGATGTCCTGTCCAAGCAGGGTGCAGTCCGGTGCCTCGAACGCGGCGACCACCGCAAGGTCCTCCGCCACACGGCCGAGTTCGATCAGGGTGCGACCCATGCGGCCGGCGGCGCCAGCGATCGCGATGCGGGGATAGTGCAGGCTCATGCTCAACCGAACTTCATGTCTTCGAAGAATTTCTTGACGCCGTCCAGCCACGAACTGGCGCGCGGGCTGTGACGCTCCCCTTCGCCGGCCAGCGATTCGCCAAAGGCGCGCAGCAGGTCTTTCTGTTGCTTGGTAAGATTGACCGGCGTTTCGATCGTCACGCGGCAGATCAGGTCGCCCACCGCCCCGCCGCGCACCGACTTCACCCCTTTGCCACGCAGCCGGAACATCTTGCCGCTCTGGGATTCGGCGGGGATTTTCAGCACCACGCGGCCTTGGAGCGTCGGCACTTCGATTTCGCCGCCGAGCGTCGCTGTCACGTAATCGATCGGCACTTCGGAGTAGAGGTCGGTGCCTTCGCGCGTGAAAATTGAATGCTCGCGCACCAGCACGTTGACGTACAAATCGCCGGACGGACCGCCGTTTTGGCCCAGCTCGCCTTCGCCGCCGAGCCGGATGCGATCGCCGTTATCGACACCGGCCGGGACTTTTACCGCGATAGTCTTGTGGCCGCGCGCCTTGCCGCTGCCGCCGCAGCCGCCGCAGGGATCGCGCACCACGCGGCCGCGGCCGCGACAGGCCGGGCAGGTCTGTTGCACGGAAAAGAACCCCTGCTGCATCCGAACCTGGCCGACGCCGTTGCAGGTGGTGCAGGTCTCTGGCGCGGCTTTCGTGCGGCTGCCGTTGCCGTCGCAGGTTTCACAGTCGATGACAGTGGGGATGCGAATCTTGACTTCCGTGCCGCGCACAGCGTCCTCGAGCGACATCTCGAGGTCATAGCGCAAATCAGAACCGCGGTAGACACGCGAACCGCCGCGCGCGCCGCCACCGCCGAAGATGTCGCCGAACACGGAATCGAAGATATCGCTGAAGCCCCCGGCGGCGCCGAAGCCACCGCCGGCTGACTGATCGACCCCCGCGTGACCGAACTGATCGTAGGCCGCCCGCTTTTGCTGATCGCTCAGCACCTCGAAGGCTTCCTTAGTCTCCTTGAACAACTCCTCGGACTCGGCATCGCCATCGTTGCGGTCCGGATGATGCTTCATCGCGAGACGCCGATAGGCCTTTTTGATGTCGCCTTCGGACGCTGTGCGGGGCAGATCCAGCACGTCGTAAAAGTCCCGCTTTGCCATATCGAACACCGTACCCCTGCATGAACGGGCCCGGACGGGAACTTACCCCGCCCGGGCCACCGGAATGCCCGCTCGCGCAGACTTACTTCTTGTCTTTGACTTCCTCGAAGTCGGCGTCGACGACATTGTCATCGGCCGGACCAGCCCGCTGCTCTTCGCCGCCACCCGCACCAGGCTGTCCACCCCCATCGGCCTGGTGGGCCCGCTGTGCGACTTTACCGGAGAGTTCGGCGACTTTCTGCGCCCTGGCTTCGATGGCGTCCTTGTCGTCACCCGCCAGCGCCGTCTTTAGGTCTTCGAGTGCCGCGTCGATGTCCTTGCGCTCCTGCGCATCCACCTTGTCGCCCAGCTCCTCAAGCGATTTCTTCGTCGCATGGGCCAGCGCATCGGCCTGGTTGCGGGTATTCACGAGTTCGTGGAACTTCTTGTCTTCTTCAGCATGCGCTTCGGCGTCGCGCACCATGCGCTGGATTTCCTCATCGGACAGCCCGCTCGACGCCTTGATCACGATTGACTGCTGCTTGCTCGTCGCCTTGTCTTTCGCCGACACGTTCAGGATGCCGTTGGCATCGATGTCGAAGGTGACTTCGATCTGTGGCACACCGCGCGGCGACGGCGGGATGTCGGCGAGGTCGAAGCGGCCGAGCGATTTGTTCGCCGAGGCCTGATCGCGTTCACCCTGCAGCACATGCACCGTCACCGCGGTCTGACTGTCGTCGGCGGTCGAGAATACCTGATGGGCCTTGGTCGGGATCGTGGTGTTCTTCTCGATCAGCTTCGTCATCACGCCGCCGAGCGTCTCGATGCCGAGCGACAGCGGGGTCACGTCGAGCAGCAGCACGTCTTTGACGTCGCCGCCGAGCACACCGGCCTGGATCGCAGCGCCCACCGCCACCGCTTCATCCGGATTGACGTCCTTGCGCGGCTCCTTGCCGAAGAACTCCTTGACGACTTCCTGCACCTTCGGCATGCGCGTCTGGCCGCCGACGAGAATCACGTCGTTGATATCGCCCGGCTTCAGGCCGGCATCCTTCAGGGCAATCTTGCAGGGCTCGATCGTGCGCGAGATGAGTTCATCGACCAGCGACTCAAGCTTGGCGCGCGTGATCTTCATGTTGAGATGCTTCGGGCCTGCCGCGTCGGCCGTGATGTACGGCAGATTGACGTCCGTCTGCTGACTCGACGAAAGCTCGATCTTGGCTTTTTCCGCCGCTTCCTTCAGGCGCTGCAGGGCAAGCGGATCGTTGTGCAGGTCGATGCCCTGCTCTTTCTTGAATTCGGTGGCGAGGAATTCAATGAGACGCAGGTCGAAGTCTTCACCGCCGAGGAAGGTGTCGCCATTCGTCGACATCACTTCAAACTGGTGCTCGCCATCGACCACCGCGATCTCGATGATCGAGATGTCGAAAGTGCCGCCACCGAGGTCATAGACCGCGATCTTGGCGTCGCCTTCGCGCTTGTCCATGCCGAAGGCCAGCGCCGCGGCCGTCGGTTCGTTGATGATGCGCTTGACCTCGAGCCCGGCGATGCGGCCGGCGTCCTTGGTCGCCTGGCGCTGCGAGTCATTGAAGTAGGCCGGTACCGTGATGACCGCTTCCTTCACTTCCTCGCCAAGATAGTCCTCGGCCGTCTTCTTCATCTTCATCAGCACGCGCGCCGAGACTTCCGGCGGCGCCATGCGCTTGCCCCGGGCCTCGACCCAGGCGTCGCCGTTGTCGGCGGCAACGATCTTGTAGGGCACCATCTTGATGTCGCGCTGCACCACGTCGTCCTTGAACTTGCGACCGATCAGGCGCTTGACCGCAAACAGCGTGTTCTGCGGGTTGGTGACGGCCTGCCGCTTCGCCGACTGGCCGACCAAAACCTCGTCGTCATTGCTGAAGGCGACCACCGATGGCGTCGTGCGGGTGCCCTCGCTGTTCTCGATGACCTTGGGCTTGCCGCCCTCGAGCACGGCCACGCATGAATTGGTAGTGCCTAGATCGATGCCGATGATTTTCGCCATGAGGAGCCTCTCTGGAAAACGCTTTAATCTGTGTACCGGGCCGGCTTGAACTCACCGGCGATTGCCCCTGATATGGGGGCACCCGCCGTGGACTCAAGAGGGCGGCGCGAAATGTCTCAGTTGGCGGCCTTAGCCACCACGACCATCGCCGGGCGCACGAGCCGATCGTTGAGCACGTAGCCCTGCTGGAACACCCGCAGCACACTGCCCGGTTCGGCGGTGGTGCTCACTTCCATCGTAACGGCCTGATGCTGTTCGGGATTGAACCGGGCGCCGACCCCGTCCACCGTCGTCACGCCAATCTTGGTGAGCGCGGCGTCGAAGAGCTGCACAGTGAGTGCCATGCCGTCCTGCAAACTCTTGATATCGTTAGTATTACAGGCCGCGTCATAGCCCAGATCGAAACTGTCCTTGACCGGCAGCAGCGCCTCGACCAGTTTCTCGACGCCAAATTTGTGGGCCGCTTCAACGTCGCGCGCAGCGCGCTTGCGGATGTTGTCGACTTCCGCCCTTGCCCGCAGCATTTCGTCGCGGAAGCGGTCGGCCTCGGCGCGCAGGCGTTCTATTTCGTCCTGTAACTCGACCGGCGTCGGGGGGCTGCCCGGCTCGGTCGGCGGCGTGGCGTCGTCCGCTGCCTGGTCGCCCGCCGCTTGTTCGTGTTTGCTCACGCCCGTTCCTCCAGATTCATGGAATAAGTCCCGCCTGGCCCCGTTGTCCGGGGCCAACGCACGGCAGGTCACACGCAGATTGGGTCTACTGGAGAGAATTCAAGGCCGAGCTCAACACCTTGGCGGTGAGATCGACTATCGGAATGACTTTCTCGTAGGGCATCCGGGTCGGCCCGATCACGCCGAGCACGCCGAGCGACTCGCCCTCCGGCCCGTAGGTGGACGTGACGATACTGCAGTCGTCGAACGCGTGGTAGCCGGATTCCTCGCCGATGAAGATCTGCACGCCGTTGCCGCTCAGCGCCTGGTCGAGCAGGTGCAGGACATCGCGTTTGTGGTTGAAAGCCTCGAACAGCGCCCGCAGCTTGTCGATGTCGGACAGTTCGGTGAATTCCATCAGGTTCGTCTGGCCCGCCAGGACGTAGTCCTTGCCCTGGGCCTCATCCGTGAACACGTGCTGTGCCATTTCGATGGCGGTCTGCATCAGGCGGTTCATTTCGTCACGCGTAGCGCTCATTTCGGCCAGGATTTCGCGCTTCACTTGCCGGATATCCTTGCCAGCAAAGGCCGAATTCAGGTAGTTCGCGACTTCCGTAAGCTCGCTCGGGCTGTATGGCCGGGCGGTCTTGATGATCCGGTTCTGCACTTCCCGGTCATTGATGACGAGGATGGCGAGCACCCGGTTGTCATTCAACTGCAGGAACTCGACCTGCCGCAGCGCGCGCTGATCGGCGGCCGGAATCATCACCAGACCCGCGAACCGGGTGATATCGGACAGCAGCAGCGAGGTCTTCTCGAGCATGCGCCGGACATCGCCCTCGCCTTGCAGGTCGGTGGCGAGGCGGCGCAGGTCGATCGGCGCCGGATCGCGGTAGGTCAGGATGGAATCGACGAACAAACGGTAGCCGCGGGCGGTCGGCACCCGGCCGGCGGAGGTATGCGGCGACTTGATCAGGCCCAGATCCTCGAGATCCGCCATCACGTTACGGATCGTTGCCGGGCTCAGCTCGAGTTTGGTGTCGCGGGCGAGCGTTCGGGAGCCGACCGGCTGGCCGTCGGCGATGTAACGTTCAACCAGCATCTTGAAGAGATGCTGCGCGCGCTCGCTGAGTTCGATACCGTGAGAAGGACCGTTCATGTCGGGGCTTTCCGGATCCGTTCTGGGGAATATCAGGTCTTGCCGAAATCTAGCACCCGGCAGCACCGCATGCAAAAGCGCTGTTCCGGACCGCCGGCAGACTTGGCACAATCCGGGACGGTCCGTTCCCGGGCCACCATCCAAGCGCAGAGGAGCGCCAGTGTTCAAACGCATCGGTATAGTCGCCAAGCAGGACGATGCGGCCGTCCGCGGCGCCCTCGAGTCGGCGCTTGCGGTCCTCACCCGGTACCAAGTCGACGTCATCGTCGACGCCGGCGCGGCCTCGGCGCTCAACGGCAATTATCGGCACGGCACCGACAGCGAGCTGGTCGCCGATCGCGATCTCGTGATCACGGTCGGCGGTGACGGCACGCTGTTGCGGGCCGCCAAACTCGCGTTCCCGCGTGCGGTGCCGCTGCTCGGCATCAACCTCGGACGCCTGGGCTTTCTCGCCGACATCTCCCCGCAGCAGGTCAGCCAGGGGCTCGAAGCCATCCTCGGCGGTCGCTTCGTCGAGGAAGAGCGTGCGGTGCTGCTGTGCGAACTCGTGCGCGACGGGGTGGTCGTGGCGGCCCAGCCGGCGCTGAACGACGTGGTCATCCAGCGCTGGAATTCGCCGCGCCTGATCACGCTCAACACCTATGTCGACGGGCGCTTCGTGCACACCCAGCGTTCCGACGGCATGATCATCTCGACACCCACGGGCTCGACGGCCTACGCGCTGTCCGGGGGCGGGCCGATTCTCGAGCCCAGCGTGCCGGCGATGCTGCTCGTGCCGATCTGCCCGCACTCACTGACCAACCGGCCGCTCGTGATCCCGGATTCCTCGCGCGTTGAAATCGACGTCGCGGCGGAAGACGTCAGCGTCTCCAACGTGAACGCCGACGGCAACTCCCTGCCGGGCTGGTTACCCGGCGATCGCATCCGCATCACGCGCCATCCCGCATCCGTGCGCCTGCTGCATCCGGCGGGGCACGATCACTTCGCGACCCTGCGCGCGAAAATGCAGTGGGGCCGCCCGCCGTGCTGAAAGCCCTCAGCATCCGCGATCTCGCGATCGTGCGCGGCGTCGACATTGAGTTCGAACCGGGGCTGACCGTCATCACCGGCGAAACGGGGGCCGGCAAATCCATCCTCGTTGATGCAGTGGGCCTCACGCTCGGCGATCGCGCGGACTCCGGCAGCGTGCGCGCCGGTGCCGAGCGTGCCACGGTCTGTGCCGTGTTCGATCTTGCTGCGCGGCCGGACCTGATCGCTCTGCTCGATGCACAGGGCATCGATGCGCGCGATGAATGCGTGGTGCGTCGCGTAGTCGGCGCCGACGGGCGTTCGCGTGCTTTCTGCAATGATGCGCCGGTCTCGGTGCAGTTCCTGAAGGACCTCGGCGATCGGCTCGTCGACATCCACGGCCAACATGCGCATCACTCGCTGCTCGAGCGTCCGATCCAACGCGAACTGCTCGACGAGTTCGGCGGCCTGCCGGGGATCACCGCGAAAGTAGGCGCGCTATATCGCGACTGGCACGCCGCGCAGCGCCGGCTCGCGGATCTTCGGGGCGGACATCAGGACGCGGCGAGTCGCATCGAGTTCGTGCGCTTCCAGCTCGAGGAATTGAGTGCATTGCCGGTAGCGACCGTCGCGCTCGAGGAGCTCGAAGCCACGCATCGGCGGGCGGCGAACAGCGAGCGACTGCGCAACGGCGCCGCCGCCATTGCCCAGCGCGTGTTCGCCAACGAGCGCAGCGCGCGCGGCGCGGTCGCGCAGGCGGCGCATTCGGCGCGTGAACTCGCGGGTGTCGATGACGGCCTGAACGGGCTGGCCGAGTTGCTCGAACAGGCGTCGATCAATCTCGACGAGGCAGAACGTGAGCTCGATCACTACAGCTCGCAGATCGGCGCGGATTCCGCAGACCTCGCCCGTGTCGAGCGCCTGCTGGATGACATCCACGCCGTCGCGCGCAAGCATCGCTGCCTGCCGGCCGAACTCGATGCGGTGCGCCAGCGCCTCGATGCCGAACTCGCCTCCTTGCTGAATCACGAAGTGCTCGAACGCGAACTCGATGCGCAGTGCGCGGCGACCGAGCAGACCTATCGGCGCGAAGCGGACACCCTGCGCAAGAAACGGCTCAGCACGGCTGAGCGGCTTGCCAAGGCCGTGATGAAGCAGCTGCACGAGTTGTCACTGCCGAATGCGCAGTTCGGCGCGGAGCTGAGCCTCGCTGCGCAGCCGGGCGAGCATGGTCTGGATGAGGTCGAATTCGTCGTCTCCACCAATCCGGATCTGCCCCCGCGCCCGCTGCGCAAAGTGGCGTCCGGCGGCGAACTCTCGCGCATCAGCCTCGCGCTGCAGGTCGCGGCAGCGGGCGTGTCAGGGGTGCCGGTGGTCGTTTACGACGAAGTCGACACCGGTGTCGGTGGTCGTGTGGCGGCCGTGCTCGCGCGCCTGTTGAAGGAGATCGCTGCACATCGGCAGGTATTGTGCATCACCCATCTGCCGCAGGTCGCAGCTGCGGGCGCGCGCCATCTGCAGATTGGAAAATCGGTCACGGGAGGCATCACGGAAACTTCCGTGCGCTACCTCGATGCGGCAGCGAGAGTCGACGAGGTCGCGCGCATGCTGGGCGGTGAAGAAATCACCCGCAAGACGCTCGCGCATGCCAAGGAACTGCTGAACGCCTGAGCCGGCAGCTCAGCGCGCGCCGTCGACCGGGTTCTTCATACGCCGGACATACAACACGAGGCTGTGGTTCTGCAGTTCGAAGCCATGGGCGGCGACAATTTCACGCTGCCGCCGTTCGATTTCATCGTCGAAGAATTCCACGACGTCGCCGGTATCAAGGCACACCATGTGATCGTGGTGCGGGCCGCGTGCGATTTCGAATACCGCATGCGAGCCATCGAAGTTGTGTCGCTCGACGATGCCGGCGCCCTCGAACTGGGTCAGTACCCGGTAGATGGTGGCGAGGCCGACATCCTCGCCAGCATCGAGCAGCGCACGGTAGACGTCTTCAGCACTCATGTGCCGACCGCCCCCTTTTTCCAGGATTTCAAGAATACGCAGCCGCGGCAACGTGGCCTTGAGTCCCGCTCTCTTGAGTTCGAAGGTAGCGACCACCCGATCAATCTCCGTTTAAACCACCGGTGAGCCGCCAGGGGTGGCTGCGCTGGTGTCATGGGCTATACTGCTGCGCCGTGCGCGATAGCCCTGCGGCATCGCACCGGTCTTCAGTCGCAGCCTTGATGCGACACCATCTTAGCACCATCGTCAGCGCATTGGCCGCACCGGGAGCGGCTGAAGCAACGACTTTGAGGACGCAGATAACCCAATGATACGAAGGTATACCCCCCTGCTTTGCTGCCTGCTGCCGCTGTTCGCCGCCTGTGCGCGGCCGGCATTGCCCGATATCTCCCGGGTGCCGTTCGCGCACCGGATCGACGTCCAGCAGGGCAACGTCATCACGCAGGACATGATCGCCCAGCTCCGGCCCGGCATGGACAAGAAAAAGGTCAACTTCATCATGGGTTCGCCGGTGATCCAGGACACTTTTCACGCCGAGCGCTGGGATTATGTTTACACCTTCCAGGCCGGGCGCGAGAAGCAGGAGAAGCGCCTGATCACGCTGCACTTCGACGGCGACAAGCTGCAACGCGTCGCGGGCAATGTACACGCCGCCGAGGGCCCGATTGAAATCGACACCCGTCAGGACCAGTCGGTCGAGGTCCCCGGTCAAAGGACCGGCATGCTCGCCAAAATTGCCAAAACGCTGCCGTTCGTCGGGCAGGAGGGGACTTCCGACGCACCCGTCAGCGAGGACGAGCAAGCAGCCATCCCTGAGGTCGTGGTGCCGGACGACGCGCCGGTCAAGCAGAAGAAGGGTTTCTTCGCCCGCGTGTTCGGCCGTGATGAAGCTGACGAAGACAACGCCGGAGATGAAGACGCAACCGAGACCGACGAAGAATAATCTGCCCTGCGCCCTTACGGGGCGGCACGCTGCCGCCGCGATTCTTTTGGATCGCGCTGCAGCGGCCGGTAGATTTCAATCCGCGCCCCGTCGCTGACGAGATCGTCGAGGCGGCAGCGCATGCCAAAAATCCCCACTGCATCGCGCGAGAGATCAATTTCCGGGTGACGCGCCAATACCCGCGCCCGCTCGATGACGCCGCGCACCGTCGTGCCGGACGGGACTTGCAGCCCCACGCGACTCGACGTCCGTTCGCCGGCATAGGCCACCTCCACCTGCAACACTTCACCGCCGGCCATACACCACCACCGCACGCTCCCTGAAAGAACTGACCAGCGAATGGGTCATCAGCTTGAACAGCGGCGACAGCGCGGCACCGACCAGCCGGTTCTCGAACTCGAAGTCGAGGCTCAGCGTGGCCCGGCAACCGAGCGCATTTGGCGCAAAGGTCCAGCCGCCGGTCAGCTTTCTGAAGGGGCCCTCGGCGAGCCGCACGTCGAGTCGCTGTGGCGCCTTGGCGGTGTTATCGGTCAGAAAGCTGTAGTGGATCCTCCCTTTGCGCACGGCCATGCCGGCGCGGGTGACGTTGCCGTCCCGCGCCACGATCCACGAACGCTCACACCACGGCAGGAAAGCCGGGTAGTCCTCGAAGTTGGCGACCAGCGCGTACATCTCTTCGGCGGTGTAGGGCACGAGTTCAGATTGGTTGATGACCGGCATCGAGTCACTTCATGTCCGCATGGATGGGCAGGGCTGCGCAGCTCCGGCGGTCTCCCCGCTGCGTTGCCGCACACGGATCATAGCGGCGCGACGCGAGCTGCGGAACGCCTGTGATGCGGGTCTCAAGACCGTCGCCGCATCGCCGCTACCTCATTTCAACCACAACCCCGACAACCGATGGCCAGCGTTGCCCCCATTTCCCAGCCAAAGCCAACGCTGCCAAACCGCATAGGCCGGTTTGAGCCCCTGCGGGTGCTCGGGCGTGGCGGCCAGGGCGTCGTGTATCTCGCGCACGACCCGAAACTGGGCCGACAGGTGGCGCTGAAAACCCTGCTCAGGGGCAGCCCGAATGCCGAGCGCCTGATCACCGAGGCGCGCAACGTCGCGCAACTCGATCACCCAGGCATCGTCCCCCTGTACGAGATCGACGTTGCCGGCACGACACCCTATCTCGTCTACCAGTTCTCCGCGGGCCGGCCACTGAAGAACCACATCAGCGCCGGCGAGCGCTTGCCGGTGCATCGCACGCTGAAAGTCATCGCGCAGGTGCTCGATGCGATTGGCTATGCACACGCACAGGGTCTGCTCCACCGGGACCTCAGCCCGTCGAATATTCTTGTCGACGATCAGGACCATCCGCACATTCTCGACTTCGGCGTGTCGACGCTGATGGCGTCGGCCGCATCGACCGGGGAGATCGTCGGCACGGTGAACTATCTGCCGCCGGAAGTGATCGCCAACGGCAACGTCGGCCCGCATTCGGATCTGTTTTCGATCGGCGTGATCCTGCACGAGATGCTGACCGGCCAGGTGCTGTTCGCGGCCGGGAATCAGATGGCGGTGATGTTCAAGGTAATGCACGACACGATCGTGCCGCCATCGGCCATCGAGCGCAGTGTCGACGAAAAACTGGACACCATCGTCATGAAGGCGCTGGCGCGCGAGCCCGCGGCCCGCTATCGCTCGGCAGGTGAAATGCGGGCGGCGATCGACGCCTATCTCAATCCGGAAAACGACACCGCGGCAGCCACTGGCGGCGGCGCCGCGAAATCCGGTGCAATCGAATTCCTGTTGCGACGGATCTCGCGAAAACCGGATTTTCCGGCTGTTTCAAGGCTCATCGTCGAGCTGAACCAGAAGTGCGGCCGGCCGGAGTCGGACGACATCAACGAGTTGTCGAACATCATTCTGAAAGACTACGCGCTGACCTCTAAATTGCTGCGACTCGTGAACTCCGCTGTTTACGGACAGTACGGCGGGTCGATCAGCACGGTGAGCCGTGCGGTGCTGATCCTCGGCTTCGATGCGATCCGCGCCGCGGCGCTCAGCATCTCGATCTTCGAACACCTGAAGAATGGCCACCAGGCCGATGCGCTGAAAGACGCGGCCTGCGCTTCGTTCCTGAGTGGCGTGCTGGCGAAGGATCTGACGCGGGGCAAGCTCACCGTCGACACTGAGGAAGCCTTCATCGCCGGGATGTTGCACCGGCTGGGGCGACACCTGTCGATCTACTACTTCCCGGAGGAGTTCGACGAAATTACGCGCCTCGTCGCGAGCCGTGGCATCCTGGAAAATGCCGCCGCACGTGAAGTGCTCGGCGCCGACTACGCCGCCTTTGGGGTGGCGGTGGCGAGGCAGTGGAATTTTCCCGACAAGCTGCTGCTGGCGATGACAGCACCGCGCGAGGGCAAGGTGCTGGCGCCGAACTCGCCGGCGGCGGCAGTCGCGCATTGCGCCGCGTTCGCGAACGATGCGGCCGAGGCGGTTGGCAACGCGAACGGCGACGCCGATCTTGAACAGCGCCTGCTCAAGCTCGGCGAACGTTATCGCGCGAGCATCGACATCAATTCGAAAGACCTGCGCGAAGCGGTCAGCCGCGCGGTCGAGGCCACACGCACCTATGCGAGCGTGCTGTCGATCGACGTCGAATCGGCCTCGTTCTTCAAGCAGGTCGTCAAACGGCTGCAGCCACCGTCGGTGGCTAACGCGGCGGAGAGCAATGGCGGCGGCAGAGACTCAACCACAGGCGGCGGCGCGAAGGCAGCGCCCACGCTGCAGCCGGATGTTCCTTCCCCGTCTGACCGCAGGACCTTTCTGGTCAACGCCATCACCGATCTCACCAACGCACTGCTCGACAACACCTCGGTGAATCAGGTCTTCACGATGGTGCTCGAGGCTTTCTATCGCGGCATGGGCTTTTCGCACGTGATGTTGATGATTCGCGATCCGAAGCGCAACGCACTGCAGGCGCGGTTCGGCTTCGGCCCGAACATTGAGGAGCTGATGCCGAAGTTCGGCTTCAAGACCGGGCCCGAACCCGACGTCTTCAACGAGGCCGTCAGCAAGGGCAAGGATTTCGTGATTCTGAACGTCGACACCGAGCAGTACCGCAACAGGGTGCCGGTCTGGTGTCGCACGCTGACCAACCCGCATTCAGTGCTGTTGTTCAATCTGACCAGCAACCGGACCTGCATCGGCGTCATCTACGCCGACAAGGTCGGCGAACAGCTACTGTTCAGCGTGCAGGAAATCAAGCTGCTGAACACCCTGATCAAGCAGGCCCTGATCGCCTTCCAGCAACGGCGCTAGGCGCGCCACCGGCGGCGCGGCCGGCTGCTATACTCGCGGCCCGGACCTGACGCCCAGCCATGAGCAATTCGAAGAAATCCGCCACCCACACCGACAGCCAGATCACCGAGAACAAGAAGGCCTACCACGATTATTTCATCGAGGAACGACTGGAAGCGGGGCTCGCGCTGGAAGGGTGGGAAGTCAAAAGCCTGCGCGCCGGCAAAGTCCAGCTGCGCGACTGCTACGTGATGCTGAAAAACGGCGAAGCCTTCCTGTTCGGCTGTCTGATCAGCCCGCTGTCCTCGGCCTCGACGCATGTCGAGGCGGACCCTGAGCGCACGCGCAAGCTCTTGTTGCACAAGGAAGAGATTGCGCACCTCATCGGCGCAATCGAGCGCAAGGGCTATGCGGCCATCGCCCTCAAGCTCTATTGGAGCAAGGGCCGCGCAAAGTGTCAGCTGGGCCTTGCCAAGGGCAAGAAGCAGCACGACAAGCGCGACACTGAGAAAGACCGCGACTGGCAGCGCGACAAACAGCGGCTGCTGCGCAAGCGCTGAGGCTGGTGGCGGCGTTTCGGCGGCCGTACACGTCGACCGGACAACATGCGCCATCAGACACCGGGGATGACGAGAACCGGCGTGCGGGACGCGCGGACGAAAGCGCTGAGCCGACAGCACCACCATTCAGCGTCACGCCCCAACGCATCTCTGTTTGCACCCTGCACGACAGCCTCCGCAGAGCAGCATGACCATCACCAAACCCGCCGTCGGTCTCGTTGCCACACCCGGCCGTGTCCAGCACACGCTCGAGCTGGCGAAGGAGATCGAGGACCGCGATTTCGCCGGCCTCTATTGCCCGAGCCTCGGCGATGCGCTCGCCCTGTGCCAGTCGATCGCACATGTCACAACGCGGATCCCATTCGCGACCAGCGTGCAGCCGATCTACCACCGCCCGGTGGCGGACTTCGCGTCCACCACCGCTTACCTCCATGCACTCGCGCCGGGACGCTTACGCTTCGGCATCGGCGTCGCGCACGAACCGCTGCTGGCGGCGCGAGGGCTGCAAGCCGGCAAGCCGCTGGCCGACATCGCGCAGTTCGTGGCCCACTACCGGGCCACGCCGCGTGTCGGCGCGCTGCCTCCGGTGATCCTGGCGAGCTTACGGCCGCGCATGATCGCGCTGGCTGGCCGCATTGCCGACGGGCTCGTGTCCGCGAACGCCGCCCGCAGTCACCTGCAAGCCTCGCTCGCCCCCCCTGCGGGTGCGCGAGGAAGTGCCGCGCTGGGTCGAGGCCGGCCTCAAAACCCCAATGCTCATCCCCAGCGCCGTCGGCGGCGGCCGGCTTCAGGCTTTCCAGGCGCCGTTCGCGGTCTTCGAGTAGGCCGTTGGGCGCTTGTTCGGGGCTGCTGAACGTGGCTGGCACCCTGAACTTCAGCGGCGCGACCCCAGTTCAGGGTAGGCGCAGCGCACGCGGACGCGTATGCTGCAGGTTCTCTTGGGGGCGACCTGGTTTCGACGTGGGTCGCGAAACCGAAGGGGCATGTCGAGGGGCAGAGCACCTCGTAAATCCAACTGCAAACCACATAGTTGCCAACGACGACAACTACGCACTCGCTGCTTAAAACCCAGTAGGGTGCCGTCCGACTGAAGCCGTGCCGGTGCGTTCAGGTTTCGGGCGTCATATCTCATCGGATCGCGAGGCGGCCTGCCCGGGGCCAATCCGCTAAAACGCGCTAGGGATCGCTGGCCGTCTTCCCTGCCTGTCGGGTAGCGTCCGGTTAAAACAATAGACAGGATACGCATGTAGAACCGACGGCAGAGGGCTTGCGGACGCGGGTTCGATTCCCGCCGCCTCCACCAATACTGAAGCCCCAACTGTTATCAGTTGGGGCTTTTTCTTGTCTGTTTGCGCCAGTTCCCGCGTGTGGGTGGGGGTTCCTGCGGAAGCCTGCGGACTTCGCCAGCCGCCCGAATTGGCCGTTCCGGGCCACATTCCATTCTCTCCTGGCCATTCCTCGCTCCGGCTTCGCTCCCTGAAACTGGCCCGAAGTCCGCAAAGGCCACAAATCTGGCTCATACAGATCAAAGACTTACGCGCGGGCGAATCAAGCGGTTGGATTGCGGCATTGGCTACCAAAGGGAACACGAGCGTCTCCCTGCGAGTCGT
>Ga0163144_10005365_pt1 | contig 28427 bp, 22 predicted proteins | sample OliLak19BULKMAT1_FD_123175 | JGI IMG/M metagenome (GOLD analysis project Ga0163144, IMG submission 123175) | Freshwater microbial mat bacterial communities from Lake Vanda, McMurdo Dry Valleys, Antarctica - Oligotrophic Lake LV.19.BULKMAT1 | ecosystem: Environmental > Aquatic > Freshwater >... | reverse complement strand
TACTTAGTACCTTAGATTCAGTATCATCGACCGCGAGGATGGGCCCCCGGCCGAGTACTTGGTTGCCATAGTGCCGTATACAGAATCCGCAGTACATTCGTGTATGCAAAACAAACGAGGCACCAAACTATGGGCCATACTTTGGCTTTGATGTTCGAATCGCTGGCGCGCATTCTTTACCGGTCTATCGACCCGGTCCCCGAGCGGATGTTTCATTTAATGTCCGGCATGGTGCTTATCGCGGTGGCGTTGCGGCTCCGGCGGAGTTTTGAATAGCTGCCGCCATCGTCGGGCGCCGTGGAGGGTGACATTGACCGAAGGAGTCGAGCGGGCGCTACCAGCTCGGCGCGGCCTGTCGTGCCAATCCGCTAGTTTACTCTTGGCCGGGATGGGTAGGCCGATTCAAGTTCGGCGTAGAGCTGAAGGGCCGGATGCGCCGTGAGGTGAAGAGCCGTCAGGGTTTTCGCAAATTCATCGCCGTGCAGGGACCGCGTAACCTCGGCCATGAATTCGACCTGTGAAAACCAGATAAGAGGGTCGATGTGGGGAGCGTTAGCCAGGAGTAGGGAGATGTATTGGTTTAAGGCGCGGTCCCGGGTAGGGCCTGCTGGAGCGGCCATCAATACACCCGCCCATAGCTGGGACTGCCGGTAAAAGAACTCGATATCCGATTCCTCGGCGGAACGGGTTCGGCCTTCGATGGACTGCATGAATTTTTGCATGCTTTCTCGCCACTCCGGCGTGTCTTTTTCCGTCCTTGAAAGCCCCCGGCTGTTGTTACCGAACAGGAGGCGTTTAAAGAGCCGCTCCTGTTCTCGGGTCGATTCGGATGCGGCGAAGGGGTGGAGAATCGTAGGATCGGGAGCGCCGGATGGTTTAAGAAGCTCCAGGGCGAGCTTTGGCTCGAAGGATTCGTTGAAGAGGTTGAAAGCGTCGCGCCGGGCCTGTTCCTGTGGCCCGGGGACGCGAGACTCCTGACAGGCGGGCGCCTCGAGTCCAGCCTGCATCCAGCCGCGAAAAGCATCGCCAAGGGCGGCGGCTGGCCGATCTTGACTCGTGAGGATCATATAAAGATGGTGGAGCTTGCGGGGCGAATGGAAAAGGGCGGCGTTGAAGGGGCGATCGTTCGCGGGTAATTCGCGCAACTTCCGGGCGAGCGCTCCGGCGTGCAGATCAAGGACGCCAGCGGAGAAAATCAGGTCGATCGCCGGAGCGATTTCGCCGTGAGTAGTCATTGATTCGATCAGGGGGAGCGGATCCATCTGGAGCCGCGAGGCCATTTGAAACCAAGCCGAGACGTCGTCGAGGATTGCATCCTTGCAGGTATCCTGGCTGGCAACGGGGCGTGGCAGCCGGATGAACGCCTCTTTCGCCCCTTCCGGGCGCAACCGCCGGATATGTTCGATAGCGCGCAGCGAAAGGGAAAGCCGATCAAGACCCTGGCCGTAGGCGACGTGCCAGAGCATGGCGCGGTTGTCGGCTGCCGTGATTCCGGGGGCGAGGCGTTGCGCTACGGGGTGGCGAGCGGCAGCCGCGAGGATAAGTACCTCGTGTGCAATTTCCAATTGCCAGTCGTTATCGGGAAAGGCTTGCCCCTCAAGGAGTTGAAGAAGTCCGCGCGCGGCGAACTCGGGAGCGGCGGAACGGGCAAGTTCGGTGAGGGCGTAGAGTTGCGGATAGGCGGTCCGGCGTTGGACGTCGACCTCGGCCACAAGCGTGGCGGAGAGACTGAGCGCGAGACAGAGGAGACGCACAATCTTTAGATTAGCTCGCGACGGACACTACGGCGAAGGGTACGCCAATTTCGCTACAAGAGGAAAAAAGAAAGCAACTCAGGAATTTCTTTGTAACACCTCGACCAAATATAATGTCAGAAGACAAATGTCGTACCGAACTCTCTCTCTACTTTTACTTTCTACTTCGATCAGTCTACTGGCGGCTCCTGAACGGCAACGATTTGGGGTATATCTGGGCGGGTCTGGCGCTGATAACGGCAGGGCGGTGGCTCTTGACAGCAATGGAAACGCGTACATTGCCGGCCAGACGGCTCGCGGCGCGGGCCGAATGTCCGCATTCATCGCGAAGACAAATGCTTCCGGTTCAGAGATTCTTTGGACCAGCTATTTGGCGGGAGATTCGGCGGACGCCGTCGCAATTGACGGGAGCGGAAACGTTTGGGTGGCGGGAAACGGGTTCCTCGCAAAATTGAGCGCAGCGGATGGACGCGTGGAACGCACCCTGGAAACGGCGAGGATCGCCGGGCTCGCAGTGGACGGAGCCGGTGCGATTTACGCTGCCGGTGACGGATTTGTAGAAAAGTTTGAGGGATTCGAGAGAGTCTATTCGGCTAAGATCGCCGCGAACGTTCGTGGCGTAGCAGTGGATGGGAAGGGTGGCGCATATGTGGTCTATGCGAACTCGATCAGCCGTCTGGCGGCGGATGGAGCCGGATTCGACTATACATTTGACCTGGGCTGGCCGGCCGCCGCGGTGGCCGTTGACGGGTCGGGGGCCGCTTACGTGACTGGCGCAAATGCGCGAGTGGCAAAGGTCACGCCCGCGGGAGACGCGTACGCATTTCGCGTCGAACTTGGCGGCGTCTTGGAACAGGAAGGTAGTGGCATCGCACTCGACGCGGCCGGCAACATTTATGTGTCGGGATGGACGAACTCCTCCGACTTTGCGAAGTCGCGCGGCTGGAATGGAGAGCGGGACGGCTTTCTAGTCAGATTGAACGGAACGGGCGATATTCTGGAAGTGAACTTCGCAGGTACGGCGGCCCGCGACGCGCTGAATTCGGTTGCCGTTACCCCGGCGGGCGATGCCTATGTGGCCGGATGGACGGAAGGTTCCGGCCTGGGAAGCGGACCGCTCGCACAGTTGCAAGGCGCCACCGATGCGCTGTTGATCAAGTTCGGCGGCGAAGGCAACCGCGCCGCTACAGGAACCACGACTAGCTTGACCGTCTCACCCGCCGGCGCCGCGGCCTACGGGCAGTTGGTTGTATTGACTGCGACCGTGACCCCTGCCGGTGGAACCGGAAAGGTAACATTCTACGACGGCGCGGCGGTGGTGGGAATCGGAACGCTGAGCGGAACGACGGCGACGGCAACTACCATTTTGTTGCCGACGGGAACCCGGACGTTGCGCGCGTTTTATGCGGGTGACGTGAATTTTAGCGCGAGTACATCGGCAAACGTCGCCCTGACTGTGAATGTAACGCCCTCTCTGGCGCTGTCACAGGTTGGCGGAACGACGACGGCCGTCGGAGCGTCGCCGATTGCGACGGGTGTGGCCGATTTCAATGAGGATGGACGGGCAGATGTGGCGTTGGTAAGTACTGCGGGGAACACCCTTACAATTTTGTTGTCGAATGGGAGCGGTGGATTCACAAATGGTCCGGGGAGCCCGTATCCGACTGGGGCCGGCGCAGCTTCGCTCACGGTCAATGATTTCAATGGTGACGGTCGTGCCGATGTGGCCGTCGGGAATTTAAACACGAATAACGTAAGCGTCTTCCTCGGAACTGGAACCGGAGGTTTTACGGCGGCGGCCGGCAGTCCCGTCGGTCTTGGCGCCGGCCCGCTTTCGATTACCTCGGCTGACTTTAATGGAGATGGAAACGTGGACTTCGTGACTGCGAATTTCGTCACTGGAGGCGTAATCCTAATGCTTGGAAACGGCGCTGGCGGATTCACCGCCGCAAGCGGCAGTCCGTTCCCCACCGGTGGAGGCGCTGCGTCGGTGACCTCGGGCGATTTCAACAACGATGGAAAAGCAGATGTGGCTGTGGCCAATTTTACCGGCGGATCAGTGTCGATCCTCCTTGGGAACGGCGCTGGCGGCTTCACGAACGCCGCGGGCAGTCCAATCGCCGGCGGCGGTGGCGCTCCTTCGATGGTAATGTCGGCCGACTTCAACGCGGATGGCAGGGCGGATTTGGCCGTGGTGAATCTAAATGGCGCCTCGGTTGCCATCCTGTTGGGCAACGGAACCGGCGGATTCTCCGCGGCGGTGGGCAGTCCGGTCGCAGCAGGCGCATCGCCGCGCTCCGTCGACACACTGGATTACAATGGGGACGGCAAACTTGACCTTGCCGTTGTCAGCCCTAATGACGGCTTGGTTTCTATATTGCAAGGCAACGGCGTTGGCGGTTTCACTCCCGCACCGGGGAGTCCGTTCGGCGGCTACGGCGCGCCGGCGGCTTTGGCGGTGGGCGATTTTACAGGCGATGGCCGAGTGGACATTGCCGTCGCGAACAGCGGGACGAATAATGTCTCGACGATTCTCGGCGTCGGCGCGATACCACTCGTCGTGTCCGGGACGCCACCGAGCCCGACAAACACGCCCCAGACCATAACATTTCTCACCCGCGATACGGACGGCTTCGCGAATATATCGCGACTCTATTTCCTGGTGAACACCACCGATTCTATTCCCCAGAACTCCTGTCATGGGTTCTATGATCGGGCCGGGAATCTGTTTTATCTGTATAACGACGCGCTGACGGTTCTCCAAGGACCGCTCGCGGCCGGTTCGGGTGGAACTCTTCAGAACGGTCAATGCATACTCTATGGCGCCGGATCTGGCCTGGTCTCCGGCGCCGGCACTGACCTGACTGTTAACATCCGTATGGGCATGCTCGGGCTTTACGCCACAACAACAGAAAAGATCTACTTGTGGGCGGTGGACAATCAAAACCTGGGAACTGGCTGGGTTCAAACCGGTTCTTGGGTTCTGGGCGCACCGGTTGGCAATGTAGCGCCGACCGTCGTATCGGGGACGCCAACAACCTCGACAACAACCCCGCAGACTTTCACCTTCACCACTCGTGATGCAAATGGCTCCGCCAACATCGACCGCATCTACTTCCTGGTGAACACGACGCCCGATGTACCTGTCAATTCATGCCACGGCTTCTACCTCCGGGCAACCAACGGCATTTATCTCTACAACGACGCGCTGACAGTATTACTCGGGCCTCTCACTCCGGGTTCTGGAGGCATTCTTCAGAACAGCCAGTGCGCGATCAACGGAACAACCTCGGCCTTGGTTTCGGGCGCCGGAACGGACTTGACGATCAGCTTGGGCATGAGCCTGCTCGGTGGCTACGCCGCCGTATCGCAGAGTGTCTATATTTGGGTTATCGACAAGGAATCGAATGGTACGGGCTGGGTGAAGACCAGCACTTGGGGAGTGGGTACGGGTCCGGTTGCCCCGACCGTCGTTTCCGGCACGCCTACGAACCCGACAAGCTCACCCACCACGTTTACCTTTACGACCCGGGACGGAAATGGTGCGACCAACATGAATCGCGTCTATTTCCTTGTTAACAGCACCCCTTCAATTCCCGCAAATAGCTGCCACGGCTTCTATGACCGGCCGACGAACGGCATCTATCTCTATAACAATGCCTTAACCGTCCTGCAAGGACCGTTGACGCCTGGAACGGTTGGGACTCTCGCCAACACGCAGTGCAGCGTGAATGGCTCTACTTCGGCGCTGGTGTCAGCATCCGGCACCGATCTGGTTATCAATCTGGGACTGAGTTTGCTCGGCAGCTACGCCACTTCCACGCAGAATGTCTATATCTGGGTGACGGATGTCGAATCCAATGGCACCGGATGGGTTAAGACTAGCACGTGGGGCAATGCCGGTGCGCCGCAAGCCCCGGTGTTAGTCTCTGGCAATCCGCCCAATCCAACAGGTACACCGCAGACCTTCTCGTTTGTGGTTCGCGACGGGAACGGGTTCTCCGATCTCAACCGGGTGTACTTCCAGGTTCACACGAGTCCGACAGTTCCGGCCAACACCTGCCACGGTTTCTATGACCGCGCGGCGAATGCGTTCTTCCTGTATAGTGACAATTTATCGGTCCTGCAAGGTCCGCTGGCTCCCGGAAGCGCGGCAACGCTGGCGAACACAGCATGCAGCCTCAACGGGACGACCTCAACTCCGGTAACCGGCTCAGGCACGGACTTGACTATTACTATGGGATTGAATCTGCTTGGCACGTATGGCGCCGGGCAGCAGAAGGTTTACCTGTGGGTCACCGACAATGGCGGACTGGGCACCGGATGGGTGCAAGCCAGCATTTGGAACTCGACGACGGGCGCGCAGACGCCGGTGTTGGCCGCGGGCACTCCGGCGAACTCCAACTCGGCGACGCAGACGTTTACGCTGACAGCTCGCGACGCGAACGGCTTCTCCGATGTGAATCGGCTGTACTTCCTTGTGAATAGCGATACCAGTATCCCAGCCGGAAGCTGCCATGGCTTCTATGACCGGGCCAGCAATTCGATCTTTCTTTACAATGACGCTGTCACAACCCTGTCGGCGCCACTGATTCCAGGTGCGGCGGGATCCATTCAAAATAGCCAATGTGCAATTAACGGCGCCCTTTCTTCGGTCTCGGGATCGGGAACAGATGTGGTGTTGAATCTCAGCATCACCCGTCAAGGCGCCTACGCCACCGGGTTGCGGAATCTCTACATCTGGGTGACGGACAACGCCAGCGCCGGTACAGGCTGGATCCAGGCCAGCACCTGGACGCTTTAACCCTTACTGTTCCGTCGCAAACTGAATAGTTGAATCAGCAGCGGTTCGTTGAAAAGCCGCTGCTGGTCAACGCCATCGCGAAACCCGCTTGTATCCGAAGAGTACATCCAGCCGGAATTCGCTGCCGTAAGAAACCGGGAACCAGACGTTCTCTGCTACACGCTGATAAGAGACGGCGAAGCCGGTTTGACGTATATTGCCGCCGGGAACGCCGCGGACGAGTAATGGCGTTGGCGCCGTTCCGCGGTCGCTCGCTCCACATTGGCGGCGACTTTCTAGGAGGGCGAGGGTTCGCATGCTGACTCGGACGAGATAATCGGTGGAATCGTTCCGGCGGAGGCAAATTGAAGCTCGTAGAGGCGCCAATAGATCCCGCGTTGGGAGATCAGCTCGGCATGTGTCCCTGCCTCCTGAAGATGGCCCTTGTGGAATGCCATGATTCGCGTGGCGGACTGGATCGTGGAGAGCCGGTGCGCGATGACGATCGCCGTACGGCCAGTGAGAAGTTCGCGCTGGGCATCGCGAATGCGAAGTTCGGTCTCGGTATCGACGCTCGACGTCGCCTCGTCGAGTATCAGCACTCGCGGTTCATGGACGAGGGCGCGGGCGAAGCTGATGAGCTGTTTCTGGCCGGTGGAGAAGTTGCCGCCGCGTTCGGCGACCGTCTCGCCCAGCCCGCCGGGAAGGGAATCGATGAAATCGAGCAGATTGACCCGTCGGGCCGCGAGGCGGATCTGTTCCTCGGTCAAGCCGGGTGTTCCGAGCGTAATGTTGGAACGAATATCCCCCGTGAAAAGCCATGGATCTTGTAACACGATGCTGAAGAGGGCGCGAAGGTCTTCGGGGCGGAACTCCCGGATGTCGATCCCTCCCAATAGGATTCGTCCGCGCTGCACATCGTAAAAGCGAAGCAACAAATTGGTGAGCGTTGTTTTACCGGCCCCGGTATGGCCGACGATGGCGACATTTTCGCCGGGGCGAATCGTGAACGAGATGTCACGGAGGACCCAGTCCTCGTCGATGTAAGCGAACCAGACGTTTTCGAAGGTGATGGTGTGGTCGGCCGGGATTGCCTGGGGATTGGCGGGGGCCTGGATTGCCGGTTGCGTGTCGAGCAATTGAAAGATCCGTTCACCGGCTGCGGCCGCCGCCTGCAATACGTTGTACTTTTCGCTCAGATCCTGGATAGGGCGGAAGAAGCGGAGGGCGTATTGGAAGAAGGCGACGACGGTCCCGAGTGAAACATCGCCCGCGGGTACCGAAACGCCGCCATAGACGAGCAGCGCCGCCAGCGCCAGCATGCTGAAGAATTCGACTACAGGATAGAACCAGCCGTAAGCGTGAATGGAGTCTTTGTAGGCGTCCGTGTGATCCCGGTTGATGTCGGCGAAGTCGCGACGGCTGCGTTCCTCACGATTGAAAAGCTGGACAATGGCGATGCCGTTGAGGTGCTCCTGCAGGAACGCGTTGATGCGGGCGACGGCGGTGCGAATGCGGCGGTTGGAGGTGGCGGCTTCGGATCGGAATCGCATCGTGGCGGCATAGACGAGGGGCGCGGCGAGAAGCACGATCAGGGTCATGCCGGGGCTGAGGGAAAACAGGATGGCGAGCAGCCACAGCAGCATCAGCAGATCACCGAAAATGGCGACGAAACCCGACGAAAAGAGCTCATTGAGCATATCCACATCGCTGGTCACGCGGGTGACGATGCGGCCGATGGGATTGCGGTCAAAGTAGGCGATATCCAGCCGGTGGAGCTGGGCCATCAGGTCGCGCCGCAGATCGAACATCGCGCGCTGGCCGGTCCGGTTCATCAGGAGCGTCTGCCCGAACTCCGCGAGAAGTGTGAGGACGACCAACGTCAAATACACGATGGAGAGAATCATCAGGCCGCGATAGGGGTCGGCCGGCAGCGCGATTGGCAAAGCGGATACGGGGGAGTGTGTGAAGTAGCGATCGACGGCGTAACGGGTGAGGAGCGGTCCGAGTGAATCGAAAAGTCCGTGAAGCGCGACAAGGAATAGTGTGATCGCGACGCTGCCTTTGTAGGGCTTTAAATAGACCGAGAGCCGGCGCAACAAACGACCGTCGTAGAGTCTGCCTATAGGTTCGTCGGCTTGCACTTCCTTTAGTTTACGGGCTGGGACTGCTACGCTGAAAGGAGATGGACGGAGTCATTGTCGTTGACAAGCCCAGTTCGTGGACTTCTCACGACGTCGTGGGGAAAATGCGGCGTATCGCCGCCACCCGCAGGGTAGGCCATTTGGGCACGCTGGATCCCTTGGCGACGGGCGTACTGCCGCTAGTGCTGAACCGCGCGACGCGGCTCTCGCAATTCATGATGAAGGCCGACAAAGTCTATGACGCGGAACTCCACTTCGGCTTCGCTACAAATACGTACGACTCCGAAGGGTATGCAACCACCGATACCGTTCCTGTGACGTTGGACCCCGTAGCGTTGGAACGGGCGCTGGAATCATTTCGCGGCGATCTATTGCAGACGCCGCCGCCTGTCTCCGCCAAGAAAATCGGCGGCGTTCCGGCCTACAAACTCGAACGGAAGAACAAGCCGGTGGAATTGGCGCCGGTGCCTGTCACCGTCTTCTCGCTGGATCTTACCTATTGCGAAGGTCCCACGGCTCGCCTCCGTATACATTGTTCGTCGGGAACTTATGTGCGGGCGATCGCGAACGAAGTTGGGCGGACATTAGGTTGCGGGGCGCATCTTTCAGCGCTGCGGCGTACGCGAGCGGGATCTTTCAAGATCGACCAGGCACGGACGCTGGAGGAGTTGGCCGAGTTGGCGTCCGCCGGTCGCTTTGAGGAAGCCGTGGTGCCAGCCGTGGACCTGTTACCGGACTTCCCAGCGGAGCGAGTCGACTTGGCGACAGCGACGTTGATCCGTCAAGGTCGCGACTTCCATGTCTCGCCATTCCGGGTTCGCAACGGCGCTCCCTTCGTCAGGGCCGTAGGTGAAGATGGCGCGCTGGTGGCGATCGGTGAGATGCGGCTGCCGAATTTGTACCACCCGATGTTAGTTCTGTAAAGTTATGGAACTTTCGGAACTCTCCAATCGTAGGGATAGTGGAGCCGAAAAATGATCCGAATCTCCCTTGTCATCTTGCTGACTCTTTTTGGCACGGTCGCCTGTTCGCGTCACGAACGCCATCAAGTGCGTCACGACCTGCGCGAGGCGGGCCACGATGTTCGCAACGCTCTGCGCGAGGCGGCGCAGGACGTCAGGAGGGCGGCGCTGGAAGCCCGGGACGACGTGCGGCGAGCGAAGATCGAAGTGAAAGAGGATCTTCGTCGAGCCCATTCGGAATTGCGGGCTGATTTAGGCGATGCTGTCCGGGATGTGGATCGAGACACCGCGCATTGGACACGGGAAGCCCGCCGGGAAGCCGAACGTGTGCGCCGGGAAGCCGAGCAAATTCGGCGGGAAGTTGAACGAGCTCGCCGCGACGTCGAACACGAGCGGGAACACTAGCTCCCCTTTTTTCTGGCCACCCACCCCTCTTTGTTCGTCTGCCGGCCCCGGCCAATGGCCAACGCTCCGCTCGGAACTTGGTTTGTAATAACCGAACCCGCCGCAACGTAGCTTCCCGCTTCCAATGTGACAGGCGCCACAATAGTCGAGTTACTGCCGACAAACACGCCTTCGCCGATCGTTGTCGGATGTTTTTTTTCCCCGTCGTAATTGCAGGTGATCGTGCCGGCGCCGATATTCGTCTTCGCGCCGATGGTCGAATCGCCCAAGTACGTCAAATGGCTTGCCTTCGCGCCTTCGCCCATCGCCGTGTTTTTCAACTCCACGAAGTTGCCGATGTGCGCATACGCGCCGATACGGTTCTTAAGCCGAAGCCGGGCGAACGGGCCAATGTGCGCCGCTTCGCCAATCTTGGAGTCGTCAACTACACAGTAGGGCTCAAGGACCACGCTATCAGCGATCGCGCTATTGCTGATCACTGAACCGGCGCCGATACGGCAGTTCACGCCAATCGTCGTGATACCGAGGATCCGTGCGTTCGGTTCGATAATTGTGTCGGCGCCGACGGTCACATCGAGGTCGATTGATACCGTCTCCGGACGTTCGATCGTCACTCCCTCCAACATGAGTTGCGTTGCTTTGCGCGCTCGAAACAGGCGGTCAACCTCGGCCAGTTCCACCTTCGTGTTGATGCCCAATAACTCGCTCGAATCGGTCATGATCTGCCCGTCCACGCGGTGGCCGTTGGCGCGCAGGATCTCCACCATGTCGGTGAGATAAAATTCGCCGGCGGGATTGTTGGTGGTGATGCCATCGATGTGGCGCCATAGCAAGGCGGCATCGAAGCAATAGATGCCGGAATTGATCTCGCGGATGGAGCGTTGTGCTTCCGTGGCGGCTTTGTATTCCACAATCGCCTCCACGCCGCCATCGCCGCCGCGAATAACGCGCCCGTATGCGGCTGGATCGTCCAGTTCAGCGGTGAGTACAGTTGCGGCCGCCTTTCCGGATACATGCTGCATGATCAACCGCGCCAGCGTCGCCTCCGACAACAGCGGAACGTCGCCATAAAGCACCACCAGATGGCCATCGGAAGGGGCTGTCTCCCGCGCGCACCGGAGTGCGTGACCGGTGCCGCGAGGAACTTCCTGGAGTGCAGTGCGAATCCCATACGGCGCCAACGCGGCACCGACTCGTTCGGACTGATGCCCGACCACAGCCACTATCCGCTCGGCGGGAGCAATCGTCAAAGCCGTTCGGACAACATGTTCAACCAGCGAGAGGCCGCCGGCGCGATGCAGCACCTTGGTGGTCTGCGACTTCATACGGGTGCCGAAGCCGGCCGCAAGAATAACAACCGATAAAGGGGAAGGCATGGGAGTTCTTACCTATTCTCCCGCAACGGCGCGCAACGCAATTTGACGGCGCCGCCGCCCTAGCCGGGCCAGCTTCACCACGAGTTCAGCAGTGCGTTGCGGGCTGTGGCGGATTTGTGGGCCGCTCTCGGCCAAGCCGGACTGAAGCACCCGCAGACCCATGGATTGGAGACGATCCAGATCCACCTCCACCGGCAACGCATTGTCCGCGGCATATCTGCGGAGCGCGGCCAACGGCAACGGCGACTTATTCACGATGACGTAATCAAGCAACCTGCCGGCACTCTTCGCCGCCACGCCGCTATGCTTCAATATCGCTTCCACATGATCGGCCGCGGTGAAGTTGATTGTCTCTCCGGGTTGGCCCATCAGGTTGGCAATATACGCCCTTATCCCGGGCGCCTTCATGATCTCTCGGGGAATGCTCCGGACGAGCAAGTTAGGAATGACGCTGGTGAAAAGGGAACCGGGGCCTAGCGTAATCAGATCGGCTTGGCGGATCGCATCGATCGACTCCCGGAACGGCTGCGGCGATCGCGGCAAAATGTGAATCCATTCAATGGGCGCCCGGCTTTTGCCGATGTTGCTTTCTCCTTTGACAATCCTGCCATCGGTGAGCTGCGCTTCCAGCACTACGTTTTCCGCCGTCGACGGGATGATGTGCCCGCGTGATGCAAGAATCTCGGAAGCCAATCGAACGGCTTGTGCAAAATCGCCGGTCAAGTCCGTAAGCGCGGTCAGGAACAGATTGCCGAAACTATGGCCTTTCAATCCGCGGCCTTCTTTGAACCGGTACTCGAACATGCGGCTCAACAGCGCTTCATCCTCGGACAGGGCAACAATACAGGCGCGAATATCGCCAGGCGGGAGAACAAAAAAATCTCGCCGTAGGCGGCCGGAACTGCCGCCGTCATCGGTAACAGTGACGATAGCGGTGATCGAAACCGCCGGCCGATCAGGCCCCGCCCACGCTTTTAGGCCACTGAGCAGCGTCGACAAGCCGCTTCCGCCGCCAATAGATACAATCCGTAGCGGGCCGCGAAGCGATTCGGAAATAGGCTGCGAAAAATCGAGTTTAGAAGACAATTTCTCGAATGGGCTGATGGCGCAGCAGTTCGTGGAAGTCGGGGTCGGTCCTGGCGGTCGCGCGGTTCGACGGCTGTATTTCAATGGATTGCGACAAGTATCCGGCCGCCGCGTGCATATCGCCTTGCAGACCTTTAACGAGTGCTAGCGAATACAGCACATGATCGGCCCGCGGCGCCAATTGCAGCGCCCGCAGCAGATACCGTTCCGCGCCTGTCAACTCTCGGCGGTTGGCCAACGCCAGGCCAAAAGCGTAGTTGTCCTCGGATGTCTTCAGTTGCGGCGACTCCCGTTCCAACCGCTGCCGGCACATATTCGCATGCAACTGGGCCGCATGGGCAATCGACACATCGCTTCCTTTGGCGGCTTCGTCAAAGCCCGGCAAGGCCCCTTGAAAGTCTCGCTTGTGGAAGAGCTTCATGGCCCTGTCGAAGGCATTCAGTTGGTTATTGGCCGGGGCCGCTTTTGCTGGAGTAGGCTTTGAAATGGGGAACTCCTCATTACTCGTCGAGTTTTTGTTTTTCGACTTGGACATGGATCACCACTATAGATGATCTGAATGGACTTCTGTTGCATGCCAATTTATTATTATCAAACAAAACTTCTGCTAAAGCAGAAAGAAGAGACTCAACCTCCGCACGCCGATTCGTTCAAACAGGCGGCGGTCAAGAAAACTCTTCTCCAGCATTGCCAATTCCGCCGCTGATAATCGGCTCCGGTGCGGACGTAGTTCACCGTCTAAATCCTGCCTCGCCGCCAGCAAATCCGCTTCCGATTGCGCCGCCCGCGCCTGTGCCAGCACCCTCTCCTCAATCGCGCTCAAGTGCTGTTCCAGTTCTTCCAGGTTCTGATGGTGCGCTTCGAAGTTGCCGACAATGGCCCGTACCGCGTCGGCCTGCGTGTTGAACCCGCGTGCCTCCAGCTCCGGAATGCGGCCTTCCAACTCATTCCGCAGTTGGTCATTCGGCAACGACTCTTCCGCCGTCGGTCCGGCCTTTCGTTGTGGCCGATTGTTCAACAACTCCTCGGTCGCCTTCGTCACTGCCTGCGCGCAATAGGAAAGAGAATTGACCTGCTGTGCTGTCTTTTTCTTGCGCGTTCGGTACTTCTCGAACGAGTCGTCGATGCCGCGTAACACGGCCTCCAGCGGAACTCCGGAATTCTTCCAAGCTTCCACCAACGCCCAATCCAACGGTGACATCAGAAACAGGCTGGTCCCGCGCACCCGCTGAAAGTGTTCCTCGATTTCAGTGAAGTAATTGAAGTAATTGCCGGCCCAGGTGTCCTCGCTCATCCCTTGACACGCTCCCAAATCAGCCGTAAGCCTGTCAGCGTAAGGTCCTCATCCACATGTTGAATCAGGCGTGAACCTTCGCGAATGAGCCCCGCGTTTCCACCCGTTGCGATGAGTTTCGTGTCCGGGCCCAGCTCCGCCAGCAGCCGCTCCAAAATGCCGTCGATCATTCCCAGCGAGCCATAGTAGAGGCCGCTCTGAATACTTCCCATCGTGTTCGTTCCGATGAGCTTTTCCGGCGCCGCGAAGTTAACCATCGGCAGTAGCGCGGTCTTCGAGAAGAGACCGCTAATCGCCATCCCAATGCCAGCGCAAATGAGTCCGCCGCAATACTCGCCGTCCCGCGAGATCACATCGAAGGTGATTGCCGTTCCCAGATCCACCACCACCGCCGGTCCGCCATAAATCTGCCATGCCGCTACGCCATTCACTACTCGATCGGCGCCTACATCGCGCGGGTTGTCGTACAGCACGCGGATTCCCAGATCCGTCTCCGCCGTCACGAAAAACGCTTCCCGCTGAAAATACTTCCTCACCATCTCGGCCAGAATCGTATTGATCACCGGAACCACACTGGAGATGACGATCCCGTCCACCCGCTCCAACTCCAGCCCGCTCAACGAAAAGATGTTCCGCAGCAGAATGCCCCATTCGTCCACCGTCTGCTCGCGAATGGTTCGCAACCGCCAACGTCCTGTCAGTTGATCACCGCTGAAGGCGCCAATCGTTATATTCGTGTTTCCGACGTCGAGTGCGAGTAACATGTTCTAGTTCTCCGGCCGGACTCCGCCGGCCAAAACGGTATGCCGCCGGCCATCGTCACCGTCGAGCAGCAAGTATCCGTCGGTAGTCAGTCCCGCCGTTGTCCCGGTTAGTAAATTGCCCGGCAAGTCCACTTGTACACGCCGTCCGCGGGCATAGCTCGACTGAGCGGTGAACAACGCCAGCACCGGTCCGGCTCCTTCGGTTTCCAATAGATTTACCATTCGGTCCACGCCGCCCGCTACGGCGCACAACAGCTCTTCACGCGAATGAACTCGCCCTGTCGCCAGCCGCAGACTAGTCGCGATCGCCCCCAATTCCGGGGGCAGGGAACTGTGGTTCACATTGATCCCGATCCCCGCCAGCACCCGGTCGCCATCGAGTTGAGTGAGTATCCCCGCGCACTTCCGTGGACCGATAAGTAAGTCATTGGGCCAACGCAGGTCCGCCTGTGTGTTGCAAACCTGCGCGATTGCTTCCTGCACCGCCAAGCCCAGAGCCAACGTTACAACCGGCAGCAATTCGATTGCCAGCCTTGGCGCCAGGACAATCGTGAAGTACAGCCCGCTATCGGCCTCGGAATGCCACGTGTGCCCATGCCGCCCCTGCCCGGCTGTTTGCCGATTCGCGGCCACAATCGCGCCCGGCTCCCGGATCACCGCGGCCTCCGTCATCGTGGATCCCAGCGTCTCGTAGTAATCGACGCGCCGTCCGGGCAATGCGGCGCGGACGCCCGCAATATCGAAACTCATGCCGTCTCAAGAGAAACGCGGAAGTTGATATCCACTGAAATTGCCGAATGCGTCAGCGCGCCCACCGAGATGAAGTCCGCTCCAGTGGTCGCATACTCACGTAATTTTTCAAGCTTCATGCCGCCGCTCAGTTCCACCGTGGCCCGCCCGGCGATGAATCCGATCCACTCCGCTGCCTCGTCGGGCGTCAGGTTGTCGAGCAACAAATGATCGGCTCCAAACGTCAACGCATCCTCCAACTCCCCGCGCGTTCGAACCTCGATCTCAACATCGATGCCTTCCGGTACGCCGGCGGCCCGCACCCGTTCCAGTGCCTGCCGGACGCCTCCGGCGGCGGTAATGTGGTTGTTCTTGATTAGCACCGCATCAAAGAGGCCTAACCGGTGGTTAGTCGCCCCGCCGCAAGAGGTTGCCCACTTCTCCAGCCGCCGCAAGCCTGGCGTGGTCTTGCGCGTGTCCAGAATCTTACAACCTGTACCCGCCACCGCGTCGGCATGTTTCCGGGTATGCGTGGCAATTCCGCTCAGACGCTGTTGAAAATTCAGTGCCACCCGCTCGCCCGTCAGCAGCGTTCTCGCTCTCCCTCGGACCGTCGCCAATACATCACCCGCCGCCGCCCGTTCGCCGCTATGCAGATGAACTCCCAGAAAATCCACTCCACCCAGCTCCGCGAAAACGTGTTCAATCAGTTCCACGCCGCACACCGTCATAGGCTGCCGTGCGATGAACTTTCCGGTCGCCATGATACCGGCATCTACGGTGGCATTGGTCGTGATGTCTCCCGAACCAATGTCTTCGGCCAACGCCCGTTGCACTACATCTACAATCTCGGGATGGTGTAGGTCGACTTCCATAATTAAATCTCTTCCAATGCTTCTCTGCTCTTGTCCAACTGGGCCTTGTAGTCGGCCAGCTTCTCGCGCAGCGTGGCCAGCACCTTTTCCGGTGCCTTCTTCAAGAAATCCTCATTGGACAACTGCTTTTCTGAGTTCGCGATCACCTGCTGCAAATTGGCGATCTCTTTCACCAGACGGTCGCGCTGCTTTTCCATCTGCGCCACTGGTACAGCGAGGACCAGGTCAAACTCCGGTGTCGATCGCTTCGCGCCCCGCGCCCGCTCTTCCGCCGGTGACGCCAGTGTTAGCGTTACGTTGGCCAACCGTTCAATCGAATCCTTTTGTGATCCGGCCAAATCCGCCACCACGCCGTCGCAATAGATAAATGCATCCAATTGCTGCTTGGGATCGAGCTTCGCATCCGCGCGCAGGTTCCGCGCCGCTCCAATAATCTCCTGCAACATCGCGAACGATTTTTCAGCCGCCACGTCATGAACGGACTCATCGAATTGCGGGAACTGCGCCAAAGCAATCGACTCGGGCCGCCCCGGCCGTCCCTTGCAAAGCCGCTGCCACAACTCCTCGGTGATGAACGGCATCGCCGGATGCAAAAGCCGCAGCGAGGTTTCAAAGACAGTCAATATGTTCCGCCAGTTGGCGTCCAGGCCGGAACCTTCCCGGAACCGGAGTTTCTTGATTTCGATGTACCAATCGCAGAAATCGTCCCAGAAGAAATGCCACAGAATATTGGCCGCTTCGTGGAAGCGATAGGTGGCAATCGCCTTGTTCACCTCGCCCGCGCACGTGTTCAATGAGGAGAATATCCAGCGGTCCTCTAATGGCACAACGCCGTCAATCGCCTCTGGAAGATAAAACGTCTTCTCTTCCGGCGCCCAGGGCTCCGCGCCCGCGCGCTCCAGATTCAGAAATAGAAACCGCGCCGCGTTCCAGATCTTATTGGCGAAGGAACGCGCCGCCTGCATCCGGTCCTCGCTGGCAATAATATCGGTACCCGGAGGCGCTGCCAGGACCAGCGACATACGAACAGCGTCAGTTCCATATTTCTCCGTCACCGCGAGCGGATCAATTACATTCCCCTTCGTCTTTGACATCTTCTGGCGCTCGGCGTCGCGCACTAGCCCATGGATATACACTTGGTGGAAAGGCACTTCGCCGGTGCATTCCAGACCCATCACAATCATGCGCGCAACCCAAAAGAAGATGATGTCGAAACCCGTAATCAAGACAGAAGTCGGATAATACTTCTTCAGATCTTCCGTCTCGTCTGGCCAGCCAAGTGTCGAGAACGGCCACAACCCGGAACTGAACCATGTATCGAGCACGTCGGTGTCCTGGGCGATGTTGGCCGACTGGCACTGTTGACATGCGTCAGGCGTCTCGCGGCTCACGGTTATGGCGGTGCAATCGGAACAATGCCATGCAGGTATACGATGGCCCCACCACAATTGACGGGAAATGCACCAGTCCCGGATGTTTCGCATCCAGTGAAAGTACGTGTGTGCCCAGTTCTCGGGAATGAACTGGATACGCCCATCTTCCACTGCCTCAATGGCGGGCTTCGCCAGCGGTTCCATCTTCACAAACCACTGTTTCGAAACCAAGGGTTCTACGATCGTCCGGCACCTTTGGCACAGGCTCGCCGGTAAATTGTGCGCCTTCGTCCCGGCCAGCAGACCAGCCGCTTCCAGATCCTCGAGTACCTTCTTGCGCGCCACGAACCGGTCCATACCGGCATAGGCTGCGCCCGACTCGGCCGTCATTTTTGCGGTGTCGTCGATCACGCGCACGTGCGGCAGGTTGTGGCGCTTACCCGCTTCAAAGTCGTTTGGATCGTGCGCCGGCGTCACCTTCACGACGCCGGTACCGAATTCAGGATCGGCCATGTCGTCCAGAATGATCGGAATCTCACGGCCCACCAGCGGCAGGATGACCGTTTTGCCGTGCAGATCCAAATAGCGGTCATCGCGGGCGTTGATGGCGACGGCAGTGTCCCCGAGCAACGTTTCGGGACGAGTCGTGGCCACCGTCAGGAACCGGCCGGGCTCATTCTTCACCGGATACTTGATTTCCCACAGGCTGCCCGCCGTGTCTTCGTGGTTCACTTCCAGATCGGAGAGCGCGGTGCGGCAACGCGGACACCAGTTCACCATGTATTCGCCGCGGTAGATCAGGCCCTTTTCATACAGCCGGACGAAGATTTCCCGCACAGCGCGTGAAAGGCCCGGATCCAAAGTGAAGCGATTCCTGGTCCAATCGACCGAATCGCCGATCCGCCGCATCTGACGTTCAATGTTGCCGCCGTACTGCGCCTTCCACTCCCAAACCTTCTCCTCGAACTTTTCACGGCCCAGGTCGAACCGGGTGAGGCCCTCTTTGGCGAGTTCCCGTTCGACAACCATTTGAGTCGCGATTCCCGCATGGTCGGTTCCCGGGATCCACAGCGTGTTGTCTCCCAGCATTCGGCGATACCGGGTGATCATATCCATTTCGGTGTGGCCGATCATATGGCCGATATGGAGGGATCCGGTAACGTTCGGTGGCGGGATCGCCAATGAAAACGGGCGCCCGGGCTTGGCGGGATTCGCCTGGAAGATGCCGGAAGTCTCCCACCATTCGGCCCAGTGCGGTTCGAATCGCTGCGGCTCGTAGATTTTTTCGAGTTCCATGTGAGGAATCTTCCAGTTTAGCAACCGGAGCGGCGTGAAGGCCTTCCAAACAATTTCTCAGGTGAATGTTTCTGGCGAATGGCTGGCCGATGAATTCGGTGTTATTCGGAGATTTCGACCCGGAGTGCCCCTCCTGCCCACCGCTAAATCCTTCGCAATTTGCGAACTACCGCAAGCATTCTTCAACCGAAACAGCGGAGACAAAATTAACTGTCCATCGGTTGAGTGCTTCCGTGTCGGCTGCTTCGAGACGCATTTCCGCCCACTGCGGCAATTGGCCGAATCGCGTCGTAAGCTGAAGCGTGAGCATTTGCCTGATACCGATCTTCTCGCCCTTCTCAACTCCGATCTTCTCGCCCTTCTCAACTCCGATCTTCTCCCCTTTGGCAATCAGCCATTGGTAGACCGACGAATCTTGTAGGATTTCTTCCGTCGTCATTCTGGTCAGAACCTCCTCAGCCATTTCCTTTTTACCATAGCGGAGCCCGCCCAGCAGCGTCAGTTGCGCCGCCAAACTCCGATCGCCCGCGGCCAGCAGTCGTCGCCACGCTTCCATAAGCTCCGCCTGAGTACCGGACATCAGTATCGTCCAGGGCAGAAGCTTCAGCCGCCCCATCTTCAGTATCCGCGACGCCGGTATTTTCCACAGCCGTACTACCCGCAGCCGTATTCGCGAATGATAGTCTCCATACCGGCAATCGATGTAGCGCGGAAATCCATTCGGAACCCCGCCGGAAGTTAAAAGCAGTAGGTAGCTCCGGCATGGCAGCTTGTACTTGGCAATGATCGCCCGGACATAGTCCGCCTGCCGGTCCAGAACCTCCACCCGATACCTCGAAACCGCCTCGAAATGAATCAGGAACTCCTCATCGGCCTGCCTGCATCGGTACAGGTTGTCAACGCGCAGCGTCGATAGGTTGAGTTCCCGGTCTAGCGACTGCACTTCCATCTCGATGTCGAGAGGAATCCCCGCGAACGCCGCCATCGCTGCGCGAGGATCGTCATCGGCCAAAAGCTTAAAGGATTGATCGTAAGGGACCGGCACACTTAGTGAAAGAGTGGCCGCCCGGCGGCAAAACTCTCACTGAAAATCAGGGCCGGAGCGCATTCCACTTCTTGCCCAAGTCGAACCCCACCGCCCGCTCCCACGATCCATACGCCGGATTCGGCAGCACGAACCACTTTGTGCCCCACATCGGCTCGTAGAACTCTCGCAACTTCGCGCGCTCGTCGACTGTATCGGGGGCCGCCGTAAAATCGTTGAAGTCGTCGCCAATCAAGAGCAGGATGCGAAACCGCTCCGCCACCGCGCGTCGCCGGTCGGTCTTGTTGCTGCCAGCCGTTTTGCAAAGCAACCGGTCCGGTGCGTATGGAATTCGCAAGCGCTTCAGCACTTTGACCGTTGGGTCTTCGGCGTCCGCCGGATTGCAAACTCGATTCGTGATGTAGTGCGGCGCCACACCCTTTAGTTGCGCCGCGTGCAAAAAGGCAACGGCTCCAGGAATTGCGCCCGCCCGTGCTTCTTTTACCCATTCGGCCCAATTTTCCTCAGTGAAGCTTTGTCCCGAACGAATGAGTTGTACCTGTGACGATGAATTGTCGAGTACAGTCTCGTCCAAATCCAAAACCACCGCCGGCGGCAACATTCGAAAATCGTTGGTCTGTTCGTAGGCGGCAGTCCAATGGGGGTCCACCATAGCCGCCGTCATCGCCAGTCCCGCGGCACGGTAGATCTGGGTCGTAATAGCCCCAAACTCAGCCGAAGTCTGTACCCAAAGTGTGGCGTTGAGGTTCTGATCCTGTCGAGGCGCCGCCGGTTGAGACAACAGCGAGTACAAACTCATCAACAGCAAAAAAGCGAATCGAGGCATACGCGGAGGATACCAAAAGAAAAGCGGGGACCGATTGGCCCCCGCTGGAAATTACCGTGAATTTCCTGTTAGATTTTCTTCGGAGCTGCCGGCTTGATCTGCGACTTGAACATCTTTTCCATCTCCGCCATCGGAAGCGAAATGGTCAGTGTCGTCGTCTTGGCGTCGGTCGTCAATTTCATGGCATCCAGAGCGGTAGCAAATGCCTTGACCTCCGGCTTCTCGCGATTCATTTGAACCATCGTCGACAGGAACCGGACTACGTCGGCGATTCCTGTCGCGTCCTTCTCTGTCTTTGAAACCGTTTCCGCCGTCAGTTCCATCGCTTCGTTACCGAACTTGATCCCCATCGCCGCCTGCTCAATTCCCTTGAACGCATCGCCGCCCATCATCCCGCCAGTGCCCGCATTTCCCCCCGGCATGGCACTCGACAACTCCGCCACCGGAATCGATGTCACGGCCCAAATATCATTCCCCCGGCTCAGGCTCTGCACTTTTGAATAAGTGCTGGCGGTGAGCGCCGACCCAGTTCCTGTCCGCCGTCTCAACGCCGCACGGACTACTTCTTTCGGCCCGGCAATCGCCAGCGATCCGTCGATGAGCGCGAACCCCATATCTTCCTTGGAGTTGGCTTGTGTATAGAAATCCACGCCTCCCAGGTTCTCCGCCGCCGCCACGCCGGCAGTCTTCAGGAAACCGTTGATTCGCCCGGTGTCGAAGACGCCGCGAACAAGTATGAGCGCTGGCGGATTCTTCGTATTTACGTCCGGCGTTGCGACGATCACCTCCCGCAAATCGCGCCGCGGGTCAAACCCGGTCATCGCCACAAACTTGGCAAACTCGCCATTGTGAGAATCCATCTGCTCTAGAAGTTTGCGGCCGAGGAATGAGTCACGAGCGCGTTCAACGTCGATCCCCATTACCATCCGCGCCTCCGGCATCACCAAATTGAGTAGGGCCGAGTCGGCGGCAAAAATGGCCGAGGCGGAAAGTATGAGAGACAGCACTGTCGTTTGCAAGCGCATGATTTATTTGAACTCCTTCGCATCTAGGAACGCTCCAACTTGAGGAAGTGTTCCAAACATTTCGGCACAATTTTCAGTCGCGAGGAATCGGTACCTGTTCGGTAATCTCGATTCCGTAGCCTTCCAGCCCCAACACCTTGCGCGGATTGTTGGTCAAAAGTCGGATTCGATGAAGTCCGAGGTCGGCCAATATCTGCGAACCGATTCCAGCCTCATGCATAACTTGGGTGCCGTCGGCCGTCGCGATCACTTGCGGCCCTCGCGTTCGTGGTTCGATTACCGTAGATCCGTCCGCCTGTGAAACATATCGCATCCCATCGGAGTTCTGATGCAAATAGACGAGAACGCCAGCGCCCTCTTTGGCGATCGCCGCCATTGAGCGTTCCATTAAATCGGCGCCGTCGTGGTCAATCGAACCGAACAAGTTTCCATACGCACAGTGGGCGTGCATGCGCACCAGAACGTTCTCTGCTGCGGTGATGTCACCTAGAACCAGGGCCGAATGGATCAATGGTTGAATGGGCGAGTAATAGGTGATCAGTCGGAAGACCCCGTGCCGCGTCCGAACCGTCCCTTCGCCCTTGCGTGACAAAAACCGCTCATTACGGAGCCGATAGGCGATTAGTTGGGCGACCGAAATCATGCGGATACCGTGCCGTTTCGCAAACTCTCGCAACTCCGGAACCCGGGCCATTGTCCCGTCCTCGTTCATGATCTCGCAGATAACTCCGCCAGGACTTAGACCCGCCAACCGCGCCAGATCTACCGCCGCCTCCGTCTGGCCGGCGCGCACCAGAACTCCGCCTTCTTTCGCGCGGAGAGGGAACATATGTCCCGGTCTAGCCAGATCCGCCGGTTTTGCGTCCGGCCGCATTGCAACCTGAATTGTCAGTGCCCGGTCCGCGGCGGAGATTCCCGTCGAAACGCCGATTGCCGCATCTACAGACTCCGTAAATGCAGTCCCGAAACGCGAAGTGTTATTCGGTGACATCAGCGGGAGATTGAGTTCGTCGCATTTGTCCGAACTCATCGCCAGGCAAATCAATCCGCGACCGTGAACCGCCATGAAGTTGATAATCTCGGGCGTGATCTTATCCGCGGCGATCGTCAGGTCGCCTTCGTTCTCGCGATCTTCATCGTCCACAACAACGAGCATCTTGCCGCTGCGGAAGTCTCCAATGGCGTCTTCTATCGTAGAGAAGGGCGACGACGGGAATGGCATCGGGCTAATCCTTTTGCCCTGGTCGACTACAAGCCGGTATACCGTTCACACTCGCACGGGTCTCTTCGAAATGGGCTGCCAATTCCGTTGTTCCTCAACTTCAGGTTACCGCGAGCCGCTACTCGCTGGAGACTGAAGTCGGGAAGGTATGGGAAATGTGGTCCTGCCAAGTAAGGCTTTCTTCGTCAACCAACGCCCAGAGCAGCCCAAGGCCCGCTGGCAGGACGCTAAAAAATGCGCCCAGGATCCGCATTTGGAGTTGTTCTTCCGTGGTATGACGGCCATCGAAATCGACGAGTTGAAGTCCCGCGAACCGCATCCCCGGCGTTTCACCCCGTACGGCGAGGAACACTGTGTGGTAAAGCAACCCAATCAGAACCGCTCCCGCCGCCAACACTGCCGCGCTCATTGGATCCGCAATCGCCGTGCCCAGATCCTCGCAGCCCCAATACAGGATCCCGAGGAACGCCATCACCAAAACGCTGATGAATCCCATGTCATACAATCCAGCGAACATGCGGTGAGTCACCGACGCAACGGGGCGTTCGCAGAAGATCCGCGCGTCCACCGATGTCGCCAGCTTTCTCGCCTGCGGCGCCGCCACCGGAACAAATTCCAAGACCCCTTGCTGGGGCAGGTACGATGCCGTCACTGATCGGCGTTTTGCCGTCGTCGATGTTTTCCTTACCGGTCGCCGCACCGGTTCATTGCCATCAATCGAAATCACCTTACCGGCTTCCCGTAGTGCGAACAACGACTGTTGTAGCGAAGTCACGTATCTCGGAATCCGGCTTTGACCCGATTCCGAATCGTTACTGGATTCGATCCTAAATCCTTCCGGCGCGTCCATCACCGCCGTCGCGGACTCCCTCAACACTGGTTGGAGGGCGAGAGCCCCATGGCTATGAAATGCCGATTCGACCTGGCGGTCGTTTAATCGCGCCGCGCACTTCGTGCAGCGGTGTTCGTCTTCATTGTTCCAGTGAGCGCAGCGGGAGCAGATCATTTGGTTGCCTCAGTTTCGAAGTCCGTGCTAGCGTTGCAGGGTTGAGCCAAACATCCAATAGTTCCGGGGGGGAACCCTTGGTTCGTTTCCAGGTACAGGACCAATGGACTAGTCCGTACCCTTTCAGTTACTTTACCACTAGTCCTTTATTTTTCAAGGACTTTTGTCGTATTCCTGTAGAGTTGCTTCGTGCAACCCTCCCTCTTTTATCGGGGGGAACCCTAGTTTCCTTTATAGTACTTGCCAGTGTAGTTTCAGCCCAGATTGTCCCGGGGGCTAAGCCTGCAGTCGCTCCGCCGCCGGTTCCACAGGTAAAATCTGTACCCGGAACCCTCCGCCCTGGCGCGCCAGCCGCGGACGAAATCGTCACTTCGGCGGTCCTGCGACAGGAAATGGATGGCCCGGTTCGCAAACTTCGCGTCGCCGCCCGGTTGGAGACGATCGAAATGTTGCTGACCGCCGACGAGATCGATTACAACGAGCAGACCGGCGAGGCCGACGCCCGCGGCAGCGTGACCTTTGAGAACTTCCAGAACGGTGAAAAGCTGACGGCAATCCGTATGGAGTATAACTTGAAGGAAGAGTCCGGAAGATTCTATGATGTAAAGGGTTCGGCACCGGCCAAAGTAGAATATCGACCAGGCCTGCTGATGACGAATAACCCGTTCGTTTTCCAGGGCAGATGGGCGCAAAAAATCCGGAATCGCTATATCCTCTATGACGGCTTCGTCACGAACTGCAAGATTCCGAAACCCTGGTGGCGGCTCACGGGTCCGAAGTTCGATATCATCCCCGGGGATCGCGCGCTTGCCTACAAGTCTTACTTTAAGGTTCGACGCATACCTGTTCTATACACACCAGTTTTCTACAAGTCGTTGGAAGAAGAACCGCGCCGCAGCGGCTTCCTGACGCCGAACGCCGGGCACAGCACGCGGCTGGGATGGATCTACGGCGGCGGCTATTTTTGGGCCATCAATCGCAGCTATGACGCCATGTACCGGGCCAGGCTTTTCACCGCGCGCGGAACCTCCCATGAAGTAGATTTCCGGGGTAAGCCTCGTGCCGGAACTGAGTTTGGATTCACGCTTTACGGCGTAAAGGACCGTGGCCGCTTACTGGATGATGGCGTTAGTCGATTCAAGGAAGGCGGCTATCAATACAACATCTCAGCCAAGTCTGAGATCGGGCGTGGTTGGACTGGTTTCGCGAACATAAACTATTTGTCTTCATTCCTTTTCCGACAGGCCTTCACGCAAAGCTTTAACGAGGCGATCTTCTCCGAAGTGAACTCGATTGGTTACGTTTCAAAATCCTGGTCATCGTACTCCTTCCACGGGGTGATCTCCCGGCACCAGCTTTTCCAGGGCAGTCGGGAAGTCGATCAAATCGTTATTCGCAAGCTGCCGAGCTTTGAGTTTTACGCCCGCGACCGGCAAATCAGCAAAAAGCTGCTGCCGATTTGGTTTTCGATGGAATCGAGCGCCGGATTTTTCCGGCGCCGGCAGTTGCTGTTCGAGACACGCTCTTTTACGGAGCGTTTGGACGCCGCTCCTCGCCTGTCAACAGCTATTGGTTTCAAAGGTTTCCGGGTATTACCTTCGATAACACTTCATGGGACTGCCTATGGGTCACGCCGCAATGCAGAGACCTTTCAGGTTTCCGGCCAGAACTTGGCTCGGTTCGCGTCAGACATTCAGTTTGATATCATAACTCCAACATTAGAAAAGGTGTTCGACGCACCGAAGTGGATCGGTGGGAAGCTGAAGCATGTCATCGAACCGCGTTTGGCATTTCGGCGGGTTGATGGCGTCAATCGCTTTCGGGAGACGCTCAGATTGGATGAAATTGACGTCTTAAACAGCACTTCTGAGGGTGAAATCGCGCTAATTAACCGCATTTTTGTGAAGCGTGGGGACCAGATCGAGGAGATTTTGACCTGGCAAGTTTGGCAGCGCCGCTATTTTGACCCAACTTTCGGTGGAGCGGTGGTGGCGGGACAGCGCAACGTTTTCGCTTCGACAATCGGTCTGACCGGGTACGCATTCTTTAATGGACCGCGCAATTATTCGCCGATCGTTTCGGCGCTTCGGCTGAAACCTGTTCCGAATGCGGCGGTGGAGTGGCGGACCGATTATGATCCGCTTTTTCCACGAGTATCGAATTCCTCGGTCACTGCCGACTTCCGCTTAAAAGAAAAATACTCTGGCGCCATCGGGCACAATCAGGTTCGAGGCGCGCCCGGGCTGTCGCCGAACGCAAACCAATTGTTGGCGCGTGTCGGTTATGGCGTGGAAGGAAAACCGGGTTGGCGGGCCGGTTTCAACGCCGTTTATGACCACCGGATTCGGGTCTTGCAATACGCGACGACCGAAGTCAGCTACAACTCCGATTGCTGCGGGCTAAGTTTTCAACACCGGCGCTTCAGTTTCGGCACTCGCAACGAGAACCAGTATCTGGTATCGTTCTCGGTGGCGAACATCGGCAGTTTCGGAACGCTTCGAAAGCAGGAGCGGCTGTTCTAGTTCGAATTGAATATCAGGAGAAGCACATGCTATCGCGTAGAAAATTTGCCGGACTCTTGGGGGCGGGAACGCTGGCGGCGAAGGCCGGCGGAGGAAAATTCCGAGTCTATGTGGGGACCTATACCCGCGGGGATAGTAAGGGAATTTACAGTTTTGTGCTAGACACGGCGGCGGGAACGCTGACGCCTGAGGGGTTGGCCGCAGAAACGGAGAACCCGTCATTCCTCGCCATTCATCCTTCCGGTGATTACGTTTATGCCTGCAACGAACTGGACAAGTTCAAGGGACAGGACAGTGGTGGATTGTCGGCGTTTAAAGCGGATCCTGTGTCCGGGAAGCTCGAAAAACTGAACGATGTGGCTGCCGGCGGTACTTCGACGTGTCATGCGAATATCAGCCGGAACGGCCGTTATGTGGTTCTGGCAAATTACGGATCGGGAAGTTGCGCGGCATTCGCGATTGGCGCCGACGGAAAGCTCGGTGAGCGAACGGCGTTCCATCAGCATACGGGAACGAGTGTCGATCCGGGCCGTCAGCGCGGACCGCATGCTCATTCGGTCAACTTCGACAGGCAGAACAAGCATGTGATTGTCGCAGACCTCGGATTGGATCAGGTCAAGGTCTACAATTTCAATGCGGCCACTGGGACAATGACCGCGAACGAGCCGGCCTTTACCAAAGTGAAGCCGGGATCCGGCCCTCGACACTTTAGTTTTCACCCGTCGGGCAAGTACGCTTACGTCATCAACGAGATGCTTTGCTCGGTAACCGCATTCAACTGGAACGCTAAGAAGGGCACGCTAACCGAGATCGAGACCGTAACGACGCTACCGGAACCGGTGAAACGGGGATACTCAACCGCAGAGGTGGTGGCGCATCCGAATGGCCGTTTCTTGTACGGTTCTAATCGTGGGCACAACACGATAGCGGTGTTTCAAGTGAACGCGGCGACGGGGAAACTGACAACGGTCGAGCACAAGTCGACTCAAGGAGAGGTGCCGCGCAACTTTGCCATCGATCCGACCGGGGAATTCCTCATCGCGGCAAACCAGAACACTCACAGCATCGTGCTTTTCCGGATCAATCAGGCATCCGGTGCGCTGGAACAGGTTGGACAGCCCGTGATGGCGCCGTCGCCGGTGTGTGTACGGTACATTAAGCTGCGGCGGGGATAGCTCACAATTTAGCGGTAACCCGCTGCAGCTTGGCGGACCGGCAGTCCTTGGCAAAGTTTATCTACAAGGTGCACTGGCGGGCTTCGTATGTCCGCGCCGCTCGTGAGCCTTCGGCTTTTGCGCCATTGACGCGGGCTTCCAGGAATGCCGTGTCCGCCGCGCCTATCGGCGGGCCCCTGACTCCTCCGGGCCACTTTGGAGCTTCGGCTTAGACGGGGAAGCCAACGTGATTTGAACACCGCCGTCGACGTGATCTGGCGTTCTGGAATATCGTGATCGATTCCATTATTTGACGGCGCGCGGCGCTCGAAACAGCTCATTTGGGGAGATGGGGAGGGGAAGGAGGAAATCGACAAAACAGACGGCCATCTCTTCCCGGCTTTGTTCTCCCCAACGAACTTCCGCCCGAGGATCGGGGTTGCGGCGGTTAGCGGCTGAATTGTCAAATACGGCGTCGATCAGCAAGCGTGTTCCTCGAGGAATCGGTAGCGGCTTCGTTGGCCGGTACACAAGCTGCCAATTGAAGTCGTATCGAGGAACATCCAAAAGAATGCGTTCGGTGTCGTCGGGCTCGACGGCACGGACGCGCATAGACTTTCCACGCAGATGCATGTGCGGCGCGAGCGCGTAAATTTCGGTGTGCGTATTGACTAAGAACGCCGCTTGCACTTTGTGCGCGCCGTCGTAGGGCGGGATGACGAAGTCGCCTTGAGCGATAGAGAGCGAGTAGTGGCGAATGCGCGGCCGCACTTTGGAAAAGACCAT
>Ga0163144_10005364_pt1 | contig 28430 bp, 26 predicted proteins | sample OliLak19BULKMAT1_FD_123175 | JGI IMG/M metagenome (GOLD analysis project Ga0163144, IMG submission 123175) | Freshwater microbial mat bacterial communities from Lake Vanda, McMurdo Dry Valleys, Antarctica - Oligotrophic Lake LV.19.BULKMAT1 | ecosystem: Environmental > Aquatic > Freshwater >... | reverse complement strand
GTAGCCGGGGAATCCCTTCGCCTGCTCCTTGAGGCGCAGTGCCATGAGGCTGGCGAGCTGCCGCCACGGCTCCTCGGCCTGGCGGTCGAGGATTTCCTTCACCCGGCGCTCATTGCCGATGGTGAACGTCAGCTCGTCGATGCGCTCTTGGAGTTCCTCCGGCACCTCGCTGAGGTTGCGGGAAACGGTTAGCTGTGCGGCGAGGTTCAGCAGTTCCGTTTCAAGGAGGTGCAAGGCCGCCTTGCGCAGCTCGCCGAGGCTGTATTCCGTGACCTGAGGGGTGACGAGGGGGTGGCCGTCGCGGTCTCCGCCTATCCATGAGCCGAAGGAGAGGTGCGGGACGTTTCCGGCGGAGCGGAGCAAATCGAGCGGCAGCCCGGCATCGCGCCATGCCTCGGTGAAGTGGAGGTCGAGGCGGTTGATGGCGGTGGGGAAAAGATCGCGGAGGTAGTGGACGGCGTTGCGCAGCTCCGAGCTGATGTCCGGGCGGACGAGGTGGATCTCTGCGGTGAGCCAAAGGGTCTCCAAGGTGGAGACGACACGCTCGCGGATGCGGCGTTTTTCGCGCTCCGTGTATTTCGGGTATTCGTTGCGGACGAGTTCCTCGTAAAGGGCGCGTTGGCGGGCGCGGACGGATTCGCGTTTCGCCTCGGTCGGGTGGGCGGTGAGCACTGGCTCGACGTGGACCTCGTCGAGCACTTCGAGGATCTGCGCGGGCTTCAGGCCGATTGCCTGGAGATCCCGGAGCGCCTGGGGCCAGAGGCCGCGGATGGACTCCGCGCCGAGCGCCTTTTCCCGCTCGCGGCGGATCTCGGCGGCGACGCGCTCCTCGATCATGTTGAGGAGCTGGAAGCCGATGGAGTAGAGCTTTGGGAGGGAGTCCGGGGTTTTCGCGCCGGCTTTCGGCACTTTTCCCGACCACGGCATGTAGGGGAGGAGATCGGATTCGCCGGCGCTTGTCAGGGCATCCTGCAGGCAACCGAGGAGGTAGGTGAGGCGTTCGTCGATGAGGCCGAAGCCTTCGATGCGGAGCTGTTCGCGGGTGGATGTCATAAATTTCAACTTTCAAATCTCAACTTTCAAGGATGAGACCCGTATGCTGCGGGAAGCATGTTGCAGGCCGAGGCATCGGAAAACGAAAAAGCGCGGGAACCTGGGGAGGTTGCCGCGCCCGTAGCTGGCGAATCTTGCGCCAGGCCGTTTGGGAGGATTCCAGCCTCCTGTATGAGAGTGATGCAAGGAGGCAAGATGCCTCCTTGAACGGCCTGGGGCTGGAATCCCCAAACACTTTTTTCCTACACGGCGAAAAGGGAGGTGACGGACTGGCCGCCGTTGATGCGCCGGATCGCCTCTCCCATCAGGGGGGCAATGCTAACGGCCTGCACCTTCGGGCCGTGGGCCTGGGGCACGGAATCGGTGGTGATGACCTCCTCGATGGGCGAGTTGGCGAGGCGCTCATTGGCGAGATTGCTGATGATGGCATGGGAAACACCGGCAAAAATGCGCTTTGCACCGTGCTTGTGTAGGATTTCCGCTGCGGCGCAAAGGGTTCCGGCGGTTTCCGTCATGTCATCGACGAGCAGCACGTCGCGGCCTTCGACATCGCCGATCACGTTCATGGCCTCAACGCGTGTGGCGGAGATGCGGTGCTTGGCGACGATGGCGAGCTCCGCACCGAGGGCGTCCGCGTAGGCGCGGGCCATTTTTACGCCGCCAACATCCGGGGAGACGACTGTGAGGTTCGAAGTGTCCGGATGACGTTCGCGGAGGTAACCGATGAGCGCCGGTTTCGCATATAGGTGATCAACGGGGATATCGAAAAATCCCTGGATCTGCGGGGCGTGGAGATCCATGGTGAGCACCCTGTTGACGCCTGCCGATGTGAGTAAGTTTGCGACGAGCTTGGCAGTGATCGGGACACGCGGCTGGTCTTTCCTGTCCTGCCGGGCGTAGCCGAAAAACGGCATGACCGCCGTGATCCGCTCGGCGCTGGCGCGCCGTGCGGCGTCCACCAGGATCAGCAGCTCCATAATGTTGTGGTTCGTCGGCGGGCATGACGGCTGAATGATGAAGACATCCTCGCCCCTCACGTTCTCGTTGATCTGCACTGCCGTTTCCCCGTCAGGAAAGGCGTCAACCGTGACATCTGCCAATGGCTGTCCGAGGGTTTCGGCGATCTTTTCGGCGAGGGCGCGGTGGGCGGTTCCACTGATGATTTTCATGGGCGGGGGGATTGTTGACAGGCCGGGCGACCTCGGCAACACTTTGCGGACAATCTCCGAACTTTAGGGAAACCAAAAATTGAGCGACACAGCCTGCAATACGGAAACTCCGAGCGCGAAACCCGATGGTTTTTTGCGCGATCCGGTCACGCTCATCTCCGTGATCCTATCGCTGGCCGCGATTGTGTGGTTTTTCGGGTTTGAGCAACGCTTTGGTGGGAACCGCACACAGTCCGTCTTCACATGGCTCGAAAGCGCCTGGAACGACGAAAATGACTACGAGCACGGCATGCTTTTCCCATTCGTGATCCTTGGGCTCATTATCTACCAGTTCAAGGAATTGCGGGCGGTTGCCGGAAAGGGGAGCTATCTGGGTCTTGCTGCGGTTTTCATCGGAGCTGCCCTCTACGCGATTTCCTACAGGACATTCCAGCCTAGGATCGGGGCGGGCGCGCTGCCTTTCCTGCTGTGGGGCGGATGTTATTTCCTCTGGGGTTGGAGGGTCGCCAGGCTTCTGGCCTTTCCGTTTTTCTTTTTCTGGCTGGCGGTTCCGCTTCCGAGTTTTCAGCAAGCGACTACCCAACTGCAGCTACTGGCAACATCACTTGCCCATCACGGATCAAGCTTGTTCGGGGTTGATACGCGGGTTGTTGGAACCACGATTCTGCCGGTTTCAGGGGATTGGAAGCCGCTCGATATTGCCACCGGCTGCAGTGGGATCCGCTCCCTGATGGCCTTGCTAATGATCTCCTCTGCCTGGGCTTATGTCGCCAAGATCAGGATATGGCAGAAAGCCGTGCTTTTCATGATGGCCCTGCCGCTTGCGATCATCGGCAACGCCCTGCGTGTAACCTCGATTTTCGTGATCGCCGAATACGGGGACGAAAAATGGGCTGCCGGAACCTGGCATGACTGGTCAGGGTTGCTGCTTTTCTATCCGTTCTCGCTGTTCCTCCTGCTGGTTGTGCACTCCCTGTTCGAGGGCGGGCTTCCATGGAAAAAATCAGCAAAAAGAAAACTCAGCCGCCAGACAGTCCGGAAAGCCGGTGAGGAAAACGTATTTGCCGCAGGTTCATGAAAACGCGTTCCATCATGCTCCCCCTGTTCCTCGCCGGGACTTTGAGCACCGTCTATTTCCTGCCCAGTGCCGGTAAGACCGCCGAATCCGCAGTGCGGATGGAGCTTCCCGAGGGATTAGGCCAATGGCACTTCAGGTCGATTCCCCCGAGCGAGGCTGAGATCGGCACACTCGCAAAGGATACCGAATTTTCCAAGGCCATCTGCCTGAGCGCGAGACCCGGCCAATATGATGACGAGGGCCGGATCATACCGGACCGCATCGATCTATCGGTTGTCCTTTCCGGCGTAGATATCAACAGTTCGATCCACCGCCCGGAGCGCTGCATGCCCTCACAGGGACACCAGATACTGAGTTCCACAGATAAGGAAATCCATTTGGCGAATGGACAGGCCGTCACGGTCAAGCGCCTCCGCAGCATCCAGCGCATTCCGACCAACGAGGACGGAACCGAACATCTGGAGCTCAATAGCCTCACCTACTACTTCTTTATCGGCCATGATAGCGTCACGAACAACCACTTGCAGCGGACGCTGATCGACATGAAGGATCGCGTGGTCAAGGGGATGGACCAGAGGTGGGCTTATGTTTCCGCGTCGATGTGGTACGGACAGTTGCCTTGGATGGACGGCGCATCCGTGACTGAGGCTGAGGTGGACGGCAAGCTGACCGGGTTCGTCTCCACATTTGCGGAAAAGCAGATCGACTGGGATCAGATGCATCCCTGATCCCTTCGGCGGGGTTAGTAAACGACGCTTGCGGAAGGTTTTATTCCAGCTCCCTTCAGATAATTGATAGTGTTGAGGAGATACTTTGCATACTCGTCCCTCTTTTCCCCGGTGACATTGGCGGGGAGATCATTGCGGGCCGCATTGATGCGGTGGCTTGCCTGCATGAATAGCTGCATTGCATCCTCAGAATGACGCTCCGCCCATTTCATGACCGCCAATCTGCCGAGCAGTTGCCCGGCGTAGTAGTGTGAATTGCCACCGTAGGGTATCTTGGAGGCGAAATCATATTGCTCGATTGCTCCCTTGTAATCATGAGCCGATTCGAGGATCAGTCCGTAATCCTGATACATCTGCACCCTTAGTATCCGATCTTCCGTTTTCCCAATCCAGGAGGTTTTTACGGCTTCTTCCATGTGGAGAACTGCGATTTCCATATCGGCCAGCGAAGCGGCGGGGTTCGCCGGGTCATGTGAGATTACCGCCTTTCTGTGATAATGCTTCGCGGAATAATAGTGCGCCTTGAAAGCCGCCTCCATGCCTCCCTGAAGCTCGACGGCCTTGGAATAAGCGCTTTCCGCCTCAGCGTTGCGCCCCAAGGTGCTGAGGATGTTTGCCAAACCAATAGCCGCTTGCGGGTCAAAACGATGCAGGCTTGACGCCCGGCGGTAATCCGCAAGCGCAAGACCTAACAGTTCCTCTCCGCTGTTCCCGTCGCCTTCGGCCCCGGATGCTTCCTGATACATGATCCCGCGCCGCATGATGAGCGAGTGGAGGGGCCATATGTTGATCGCCCCGCTGAGCGCGTCTATCCTGGTTTCGTAACCGATCGTATCAGCCCCGAAAAAGCCCGGCCATAGCAGCAGCGAAACCCTGGTGCCCTTGATCCCAGCGAAAAGAAGTGGCAACGCCGATGCGGCGGCGAGGAGGGAAAACACGGATGAGCGGAACCACGGGTGTGCACCGGCCGGTTTTTTGTCATGCCAGCCACGGTAGCAGGCTGCCGAGATGCAGAGCGCGAGGAGGATCGCACCGGGAGCTATCCTGAGAATTCCTTCGAAATTCGATTGGGTGAACAGTCCCGCCAGGCCGGCGATGCCTCCGATTCGCCAGCCGTCTGCGTGAATTCCCCCCGCAGCCGTTTTCCCCGAAGCGCTTCTGAGTATCACGGAGATCAGCACAGCGGTTAGGAACACGAGAAGCAGCGCCGCACCCATGATCCCATAATCGCAAGCGGTCTGAAGCAACTCGTTATGGACGTGCTCCGGCTTGAAAAGCCCCTGCCCCATGGCATCGGTGTCCCAGAAACGGAAGCATTCCCAACTGAAGCTGCGGGCGCCTCCTCCGAACATGGGATGCAGCGTGATGCACGATATGGCGATGCCGGCGAGGTGCCATCGGATCCCGTTGTCGAGAATCGCGGTGATTTCGGTTGAGTCATTCCTTGCCTCTTGGGCACCGGACCATCCGGAAAGTAGGGCGAATATAATTCCTCCGGCGATCACCGGGATTGCGAGCAGGGCGGGAGCGAACCACTTTTTGTTATCCCGATTGCCGACTATGAGTGTGCAAAGCGCCAAAGCGCCGAATCCGCCTGCGGCACCCAAGATGGCACCGCGTGATCTGGTATAATAGATCGCGGCGATCCCGAGTATGGCGATCACGCCCAACGCCGCCCTGGCCATCCCGATGCTTTTGGAATGAAGGGCGAATCCGCCAAGAAGGAACGAAACCGCCACCAGGAAAGATCCGCCGTAGCTGTAATGGCCGTAGAAACCTTTGATCGCACGCGATTTGGTTTCAGGGAATATAGGGGAGAAACCCGGCTGCTGTATCTGTTTTGCGATCACCCACAGGCTGGCCACGGCCAGCAGGGCGATGCCCGCCACCAGGATTTTCTGTGCATTGGGGCTTCCACCAATCGCACGGAATGTGACGAAAGTCGAAACCGCCATCGACAAGAGAAGGAGATCGGATTGGGCGGCTTCCGGCACAGGCGATAGGCATGCCTTGGCCGCGAACCAGAATGTTAGAATGGTTCCACTGATCAGGATTACGAGATCCCCACGTTCATTCCTCCCATTCCAAATGGCCGGCAATGCGAAGAGGGCCGCCAAGCCAAGGCAGATCATCGCCGGCCCCCATGTCCATATCCGGAGCTGTGGCCCGAGCAATACCGATAGGGTGAGACCCAGGATCCAGAAAATTGATGATACCGCGGCCATGGGAAAAGTCCTTAAGCCTACCTCGCGCCTTTGGCGAAGAGGACGGCCGGGATTGTCCTGATGATGATCTGGCAATCAAGCCAGAGGGACCAATTGTCGATATAGCGCAGATCCATCGCAACCCAGTCATCGAAGCTGCTGATCCTGTTCCGCCCGCCGACCTGCCATTCACAGGTGATCCCCGGCTTCACGCTGAGCCTGCGCCTGTGGGAGATATCGCCGAACGCTTCCACCTCATAGAGCGGCAGCGGCCTTGGGCCGACAAGACTCATGTCCCCCATGAGCACGTTCAGAAGCTGTGGAAGCTCATCGATGCTCAGTTGCCTTAGCAGCGCACCGAAGGGAAAAATGCGCGGATCCCGGTCAAGCTTGAACACCGGCCCGTCCATCTCGTTGCCGTGCTCTTTCTTTATGCTATCCAGCAGTTCCTCCGCATCCGGAACCATCGTCCGGAACTTCCACATGCGGAAAGGCTTCCCGTAGCGCCCCGCCCGCATCTGCGAAAACATGATAGGGCCCCCGGGACTCGTGAGCCGGATGCCGATGGCCGCAAAAATCCATAGCGGAAAGCTAATGGCAATGATCAGGGACGAGCCGATCGTATCCATCAGTCCCTTTGCCATAAGCTCCCATGACAGCTCGGGGGTGGAACGGAGCACGAGCATCGGCTTGGATCCCACGCTGTCAAAGGCGGGACGCGCGATCTGGGTGCGGATGAACGACGCCGCGATCCACGCCTCCACCCCCTGAAGCTCACAGATCTCAACCGCCGCCGCCACCTTCTCGAACTCGCTTGTTTTCGCTGCGAACACCACGCGTCCTATCGATTCCAGCTTCAGCATTTCGTACAGTTCCTCATTCGTCCTCAGATCGAGGTCGAAACGGCTGACGATTTCCCAGTCGGAGATCGCTTCGGGATCCAGGTCATCCAGCAGTGCGTCGATTTCCGCTTCCGAGCCGACGATGACGATCCTTTCGCCGCCGCTACCTTGCTTGTGTTTCCTGGAAAGCCACGACGACATCGCACGATCGCGGAGGAAAAGTGTCACGAAGATGAGAACGGCGCCGACCACAAGGACAAACCTCCTGGTTCCCTCCGCTTTGGAGAAAAGCGAGAAAACGGCAATCACCACGCCGATCACGAAGATTCCGCGTATCAATTGCCAGACGGCGGTGCGTGCGCTCTTGCTGCGGATGCGCTCGTAGAATTCAAACCGCTCAAGCACGAGCGGGGTGAACGGAACCGCGATGTAGAGGATCCAGGCCATCGCGCTCAACGCGTCATCGCCGTCCCCCTCGTGCAGCATCCATTCGCGCAGCGGGCCGCGGAACAGGTTTGCGAGCCAAAAAGAGAGCCATACAAGGATGGCGTCCGTGATTTGGACGGCTTGGATCTGGAAGGATTCTTTGCGGCTGGATGCCATGATTCGGTGGGAACGGATTCGCGGCGAGACTGAGGCAGCGGGGTGGGGAATGGAAGTGGAATCGAATTCCCGTCAGTGCAGCTTGTCCGGCATGCGGCCGAGAAGTCCCTGCCAGCCGGCCCTCACCGCCTTCCATGCGAGCGGGAGGCGTGAAGGCCCCTCAGAAAGCAAGCCGGCCAGCGAATAGGCCATCGCGGTGAGAAGCGCTTTTGCCGCGCCGGATTGCCTGCGTTTCAGCCAGACCATGTTGCGGGTCTTGTAATAGAACTTGGAGTCCGTCAGCCCGCGCTCGTAGAAAAAGTTTTTCCCGAAAAGCGACAGGGTAACTATGGATTCGGGGCCGGGATGATCGAGCACCGCGTCCCGCACCGCAGCATGGGCGAAGCCGGCCATCGCGATCCGCCATGGGTATTCCTCGTCCTCCCCGCGGATGAAAAGCTCCCCCAGCACCGGGCCGATGGTTTCGCGAACATGCCGGGAGATGAGGGCACCGGTCCAGACCCCCCGGCTTTCCACTTTTTTTCCGGGCGGCAACTCTTCGATGGAGTTTGCCAATGTCCACTTCCCCTCCCTGAGGACTTGCAGGGGCCATGTGAATTTCCGGGTTGAGGGATCGATCTGGATGGGATGCGCCACAACGGCGGGATCGAACCCATCCGCAAGCATGGCCTCCAGCGCACCCGGCCTTGGCCATGAATCGTCGTCCAATATCCATACCGCATCCGCACCATCGGTGAAGGACAGCTCCATCGCCGCCATGACGCCGCCCGCGTTGCCTTCGTTCTCCGCCATGTCGATGACCGTGAGCGGGAAAGGCAGATCCGGCAGGGCTCTGAGGGCGGCTGCGGTGCCGTCTTCGGAAACGTTGTCTGCGATGACCACCCGGGCTGGCGGATGGGTTTGCCGCGCAAGGGCAAGGACGCAGGAAACGGCGGTTGCCGAGCGGTTCATCGTTGCGAAAACCGCGGAAATCGCCGGGCTGCGCGAAGCATCCGGTGTTGTCGGAGGGGGATTCATCCGGTTTTTCCGATGCCAAGCAGCGCCAGGGACTTTTCCATCACCCGCATGGCGGTGTGGTAGGCGATGGCCGGCATTCCGTACCTTTGCATGTCTTGCACGGCCTTGAACTGCCTGATCTTCTGGCCTACGCCGTCCGCGCCGAGGGTGTAGTTCGCATGGTAGATCGTCATTTCCCGGCGTGGAGGCCAGCCGTGTGTCCGCGCTACGAAGCCGAGCGGAAGATGACCCCACGGGATGTCGAAACCGCCGGCCAGCATCTCGTTTTCGATCGCCTGCTCGTTTTTTCCTTTCTCGCGCATCATCCGATCTCCGACTTCCGTGAAGAAGCGCTCTGCCTGTTCGCCGCAGCGGATCAATATGAAGCCCGCATTCACCTCACCCGTTTTTTTGATTCCCGCTGGAAAATAAGCACCTTGTCACCCGCGTCGCGGATCACATCGCGCACCGCGTTTCCGGCATACGGGAAGAACAGGATATCAATGTCCGTCCAGATGATCCACTCGCCGGGGTTCTCCTTGATTGATTTGACGATGAGCGAGATTTTCTCGCGGATGCAGCGGAGGAATTCCTCGCTGAGAAAATCGCCGGCTCCCTTGATTTCGAGGGGGATGGGGACTATCCCGAAATCCGCAGGCAAAGATGGCAGCAGCCAATCCCGAAGCAGGATTTCATGGGCCGGTGTGTAAACGCAAAAAATTTTCATGGCGATGCCTTTAGATGGAAAGGAGCCGTTTCACGACCTTCCAGCCCTTTGCCGCAATCCAGAGCAATCCGTCGGTGATGCCGTTCAAGTAAGGGTTGTGCGTCCAGGTGAAGCCATACATACGGCGTATCGCCCGGGACTCCGCGTGTTGCCGCTCTGCGGCGATGATCGTGCCCATGTCCCTGGTGATGCCGCTGTGTCGCAGTGAGGCGTTGGATCCGTGGAGGCGGAAATCCGCGGCGTTCACCGCAACGTGGAGGAAGCGTTTTCCAAGTGAATCCAGCCGCGCGTAGAACTCGCCGTCCATGACATAGTGGTAATCGGTGCGCAGTCTGTGTCCCTCCGCGATTACCGTTGCCCGGCGATACCACGCCGCTGTGGAAGCGATGTAGCAATGGTGGTTCACATGTACGAACCGAGACCATCCGGGTGGCCTCATGTGTTTCAGATGGGTTCCGTCTTCGGAAATGAAATTCCAGTCCGCATAGACGATGTCGGCCTCCGATTTTTTGAGGTGGGTGAGGATTTCCGCGAGCGCACCGGGTTTGAGCCTGTCATCGGCATTGAGCCACATCACCCATTCGCCCTTCGCAGCCTCGAAGCCCTTGTTGATGGCATCGGACATGCCCTTGTCCGGCTTTTGCCGGAACACGACCGTGGGGAACCCTTTGGCGATTTCGGCGCTATTATCCGAAGAGCCACCATCCATCACAAGGTGCTCCGCCGTCACCCCATCCTGGGAGCGGACGCTCTCCAGGCAATCCCGGAGAAAGCGCCCGTAGTTCAGGCTCGGGGTGATGATGGTGAAGTCAGGCTGCATCGATTTGAGAATTTCCACTACCATCCACCAGGTTCAGCTTCCAGCCAAGCCATGCGAAAGGGAGATACATCAGGCCGAACCTATCGACCATGAACCCGAAGTCCGGAAGGCCGCTGGAAATGCTCTGCAGGACCACCATGCCGAGCATCGGTGCGAGGATGACGAGCGCGCACTGCCTTGCGAAAGCGGTGGTGGGATTGTCGTTTTTCCGCAGGAGCAGGGCAAGCGATGATGCGATGGTGAGGATGGCGGTCATGGCGATCACGGCAACACTTGCCCAAGGCATTCCGGGGATCTCTATTTTCGCCCTCGCCACGAGCGGGGTGAACCCATCCGGATCGCTGAGATAAAAGGGTAGTGTGACCAAACAGAAAGCGAGAAGCGCCACAGATGATGCGGTGATCGCCTTTCCGAAGGTGGTCTCCCTCCAGAGCAGCGCGCCAAAAAGAGGGAGGATGAAAAGGAAATTCGGCCTGGATGCGAGAGCGAGCCCCATCAGCAGGAGGACGACCCAACGCCACCCGCGATGTTTGGGTTCCGACGTCCATGCCCGCAGCGCAAGGATGGAGAAAATGGCCACGAAGATGGCGTTCGTCATGAGATCCCCTCCGGAGATGAACTCATGCATCGCGGAGGGGGAGAGTGCCAGCGACATCGTGATCAAGATGAGCGCAATCATCCGGTCATTGAAAAGGAACGCGGTGAAAACCACGAAGGCGGTCAGCCAGAACAGGTTCTGGAAGGCGCTGTTGCCGGCGGCGACGAAAGGTGAGGCGATGATGATGGATCCAGGGAGAACCGACAGGGGGCCTGCGTCGGGTTGATCCCGATAGTAAGGGTTTTCCCCATGCATGAGCCTACCCGCCGCGATGTTCAGCCCCTGGTCCCGGTCGCTGCTCTTGCCCGGGCCTTTGAAATTTTCCATGGGATAAATGATGGCGAAACACGCCGCGAAGGCGATGAACGCGGCGATTGCCGTGAGTGCGGAATGCTTTCTCCACCATTTGGCAAACGGTAGGCCGAACCGCTGCAAGAGGACGATAATGGCGACAACTCCCAGAAGGTAGGCAAGCAGCCCTGCGGTGCCGGTGTATTTGTGAACGACACCGCTGGAGGGAAAGGCAATCAGCATACCTGGAACCCAAGGCTGGTTTGTGAACTTTCTGGTTTCCATGTGTCAGCGGATGTTCAGCGCCCCGAGATCGGAGATCCAGGCTTGCAGGATTTTTTCCTCGCCAGCACCTACCCAGCCCTTGCGGATCAGTTCCTGATAACAGAGTTCGAGCATTTCCGCAGAGGACATCCTATCGTTGAGGGAGAGGGAAACCAACGCTTCGCGCATCTCCGCATTGTGATTGTAGCCGGGGAGCTCATCCGTGAAATCCTTGTGGAAATCGTGGTCGTTCCGGTCCTGCCGGACGGTAGGGCCATGGAAAAGCACGCCCATGCCCCGTGCTTGGAGAATGCGCTGGGCGACGAAGCTTCGCCAGATATCCGTCATCCGTCTCCACGATGATGTCCGCACCGGAGCGCATCGCTTCGAGATAAGCCAGGTTCTTGCGGGTGTAGGAGCGCTCCGGGCAGATGTTTCCCAATGAGAATCCGCTGCTCCGCTGATCGGCCAGGGAGAGGAAACGGCAGCCATCGAGCGAAAAAGCCGCCGGGCTTTTGCTATCCCCCGCGAGAATGAAATCCCATCCGTGTGCGAGGCTCCCGGAAGCGAGTTCCCTTACCGCTGCGGTGGGAGGGTTGATCGAAGTGACGACGAGCGAGACGGCCATGGCTTGGAAAACAGTTTTTCAGATGGATGGCGATTTTCCGACCAGACGCAGAAGGAAGTAGTGGAGGAGAACGGAAATGGAATTCCGTATCGCGCCCTTGGAGACGCTGGGCGATGGGGCGCGGTAATGGATGGGCACTTCGATGAGCTTCTGGTTCCGGAGAAGGTGGCGCAGCTCGGTCTGATAGAAATGGGCTTTTGAGCGGAGCGGTACATCCACGATTTTCCGCAACATTTCTTTCCTGAAGCCCTGGTATCCGGATGTCATGTCGGCAAGGTGGGAGCCGAGCAGCACTTTCGCCAGCAGTGTCCCGCCTTTGCTGAGGAAGCGTCTGGAAAAGGGAGAATCCACCATTGACCCGCCGTTGATGTAGCGGCTGCCGAAAGCGCAATCGTTGCCTTCGTTCAGGGCGCGGAGAAAGGCGGGAATCGCACGGGGATCATGCGAAAGCCCGCCGTCCATCTCGATGATGATCTCGTGACCGCCTGCCAGCGCGGCTTTGAACCCGTTGATGTATGCATCCACGATGTTGCGGTTTTCCGGCAACCAATGGGTGACAACGCGTGGTTCGAGGGCGCTGACTTCCCGGCATTTTTCCAGTGTCCGGTCTTTGGAGACATTGTCCACGATCAGGTATGCCTTGCCGCCGCCGGTTTCGTCCATGGTTCTGAGCAAAACGGAGACAAATTCGTCAAGATCGTTCTCCTCGTTGGCAAGCGGAACAACCACAGCCCAGTTGTCGGGATATTTCGGCATTTCAGGCGGGTCGGGTAGGGACAACAGTCCAGTGCGGGAGTTTCTTTTCGGAGATGGGGACGATGGTTTCGCTGGCAATCCAGCGGTCGGGCATCATCACTTCCTGGGTTTGTGACTTTGCGATCCACGCAGCCCACCACGAATAGGTGCTGTTCGCAATGATATGATGCGGGGCGAGGCTCATCAGGTGCATGTCCTCAAGCGGGCTGCGGGAACCCGCCGCCTCGCTGACCACTTTCCGATCTGCGCCTGCGAACTCGCTCCGGCACCACTCCGGGTCGTCCGAGAAAATGAAGAAGCGCGCGCCGGGAATGCGCATACTCATTTCATCCATCGCGGCGCTGTAGTAATGGCTTCCGCAGACGGCGAAGGCGGGGATCTCCGTGTAATCGGTTCGCCTTACGTGGATGGCCACCGAGTTCGGCGCGGAAAGCTCGGCACGCAGATCCGGATTTGCGGTGTTTGCTCCCGCGAGCATGGCTTGGAATTCCTCCCGGATCTCGGCCTCGATGGATTCGAAATAAAGGGGGCTCTGGAAGTAGCCGAAGATCATGCAGTCCGCAGGGGCGTTCAGTATGGAGGGATCGAAGGTATGGTCGCTTTCGTTTTCCCGGATCACCGGAATGTCCGTGTATTCCCAGTAGTGCTTGCCCGTGAGTTTCAGCAGCACCCTGCTGGCAAAGGCAGGATGGCGCCTCACGTCCGCATGGATCGGTGTCCTGAGGAAATGGGAGACCTCGCCCCAGCCTTTTTTCCCGAACCAGCTCCCATCAAGGACAAGCGGGACGCCGTGCTTCGCCGCGAGAACCCTGCCGAGGGCGTATTGGAACATGTTGTTCCCGGTGCGCCCGAGGAGAACCATTCTGATCATATCGAGGTTTTTGGTTGGAATCGCACCTTGTGATCCTCATCATGCGCCCGCGCCCGCTGGGTGTGCCAGATGAGAATGAGAACGGAATTCCGAGCGAAGCCGGTGCCCGAGCATGTCCGGTTTATTCATGCCGGGATCGAGTCGGGTACGCTGCCTGCCGGTGAGGTTGCGGAAGAGTTCAGCGTGGCGGAAAATAATGTGGGCGGGAATGGCAAAGCCGGTCTGGTTAGGGCTGTCATTTGCACCCCGGCAGGAGGGCTGCGATATGAGTGATCGGATTTCTCCTCCGTCCATTGCGGCGATCAAACGAGTCGTCTCGGTCTGCGAAAAAAAGGATATTCGGGTTTGGAAGATCGCTTCGGGGCGCATCATCCGGAACATCGCTGCGGAATCCTACCAGCTGATCTGCCCGGATTCCCAGATCGGCGAGTTCATGGGGCAGACCCATCCCGGTTGGGAGATCGTGGGCGAATCGCAATACTCGGCGGACTGTGCTGCGGAAATGATACGCACAAAAGTTTCCGGTGAGAATGCGAGCCGTGTGAATTGGCTATTCCAGCAGTTTGTAAAGTTGAATGCGATCGCGCGCAGCGAGCTGGATGAATCGGATATCGTTCTGATTTGGGATGCTGACACAGTGCCGCTGAGGCGCTTGTCTTTCGTAAACCCAACTTCCGGAGCACTCATGTTTTACCACAGCAGGGAGCGCCACGAACCCTATTTCCGCACGATCTCCGCACTTCTCGGGTTTGGCCGGCAAACCGAAGTTTCGTTTATTGCCCAATGCTTCCCGGTACGCGCCGGATGGGTGCGTGAAATGCTCGGCGAGATAGAAGCCCGGTCAGGCAAGCCCTATGTGGAGGCTGTTCTCGGTTGCCTTCCTGGAGAAAGTGGAGCGGAATTTTCCGAGTATGAAACGATTGGTTCCTGGCTGATCCGCCATCACCCCGGCGAGATCGAGTTCAGGAATGGGAACCGCTGGTTGCGCGACGGATCGTCGGTGCTTCCGGCGGATCCCTCCGGCGCCACAGGGCGGATCATGCTGCATGCAATGGCCGCAATGTTTGATTTTGTGGCCATTGAAAACTGGAAGGGGCAGATAAACTGGAGGCGGCTTCCTCACCGCATCAGGAGGCTTCTGATACGGGGCGGATGACCGGCATTTCACCTACCCTATAGGAATCCTTCACCTCCCTGAAAACCTCCAGGATTCGGGAGGCCACTTTTTCGGAGGCGAAGGTATCCCTGAGGCTGAGTCCGCATGTCCGGACTTCCTCCGGCCCCATGGCCATCACCTCCTCAAGGGCCGCGAAAAATGAATCGCTGTCATCCAGCTCATACCCGCCCTTGGAGGTCGCCCCGGCAAGGATCTCCTCGACCGATGTCCCCTTCACAAAGCATACCGGCGTCCCAAGGTAATATGCCTCAAGCGCCGGCAGGCCGAACCCCTCGATTTCGGAAGGGAGCAGCAGCGCCCGTGATGTCCTGTAGGTTTCCTGAAGCAGCCCATCGTCAAGGAATGGGCGTGTTGTGATCGTCCGGGAAATGCTTATGGCGTCAAGCAAATCCCCGGGCACCGTGCCAATGAGTTGGAGATAGGGAAGCCGATGTCCCGAGGCTTCGGCATCGAGCCACCAGCGCACGAGCTGGGCGGTTCGCTTGTGCGGCTCCACCGACGCAAGGTGGATGACATGGCTCCCTTTTTCCCCTCCATCCGGCTGGGGCAGCGGCTCATAGGCGCAAGGCTCGTAAGTGACTATGACGTCCTTGGGAGGGATGCCATGGTGTGTCATGAAGTCCACGATATGCCGTTTTGAGAGTTCCGAAACTGTCAGTATCCTGTCCGCGTTCCGCAATGTGTGGCGGAGGATGCGCTGCCAGTAATCGTAGTCCCAGGAGGGGCGCCACTCCGGATAGCGGTCCCTGTCATATTGGATGATCGTGTCGTGGATCGTCACCACGGATGGGTGGCAAAACACATCAAGGAATGGCAGGTAGCCTTTCGGGAAATAGTAAATGTCGGGATCGCTCCGGCCTGCGGTGAAGAGCGGGTGGAGATGATCGCTGATGAGGCGTATCCATTTCCTCCTGGTTCCCCACGGCAGTGTGATCTCCTCACCGATGTAAGGGGGGATGCGCTGGGATGACGTGGAGACGATCGCCTCCACAACGTTGTCATCCGCCTTCCGCAGGGAATTTAGGATCATCTGCGACATGCGCGAGATCCCGAAACTGCGGTCATACCCGGGATTCTGGTCGGCCAGATAAAAGCGGATACGCATCGGCTCCGCGCTGCGCCCCGCAGTTTCGCCAAACTCCGCCGGTTTCGCCTCATCAATGATTCCTGTAACAAATTCATCGAATGCATCCAGCCATGACTTCGGATCGCGCAGGGAGACAAGCTGTTGCCCGTTCTCCCCCCTCCTACGGCATTCCCCGGGGTTGGCCGAGGCTTCGCGGAGATGCCCTGCGAGCTCCGCCGCATCACCCGGCTCATGGATCCATCCGGTCACCCCGTCGGTGACATGATCCACAATCCCGCCCGACCTTGCCGCCAGCACCGGCTTCGCATGGTCATAAGCCTCATACAGGACCAGCCCCAGCGGCTCCCACCAGACGGATGGTACGATGAGTGCCGTACATTCCGCCAGTAGCCTGTCCTTCGCATCACCCTCTGTGAAACCCAGGTAATCCGCCCTGTCTAACTGCGAGCAGCGTTTGCGCACCACGTCCGCCAGCGGGCCGTCGCCGGCGATCTTGAGCCGGCCCGGGTGGCCTTCCGCCTCATGCATCTCCCATGCATCGAGCAGCACCAGCAGGCCTTTCTCCTCTGATACCCTGCCCAGGAAAAGGAAGGTCGGATCGCTTCCATCGGAGGTCTGGCACTCGCGGGGCGGCTTGCATTCGGCGGACTGCCAGCTATGGGCGATCACGCGAATCTTTTCCTCCGGGATGCCCCCTTTTACGAAGGAGTCCTTCATGAATCGGGATATCGCGATCCATCCGGAGATCCTCCCGAAGACCCCGAGCCGGTGCAGGCACCAGATCAGCAATCCGTACCAGGCGGTCTTGATGCGGGAACCCTGCCACGCCCCTGCCGCAATCTCGGGCAGGAAATTCCCGTAAAGCCCGTCGGGGATGATCCCGCCGTTTCCCCAGCAATAGCCGTTCACCGAGAACGGCCGGAAGTTGTGTATGTAATGGACGGTAGGGATGCCGCAATGGCTGAGATAATAGTATAGGGCGGCGGAACCCATCGGCATGATGTTGTGCAGCAGGATCACATCCGGTGCGAAGCCGGCGATTTCCTTTTTCACCCTTTTGATCGAATCGGGGTTCCGCGCCATCGAAAGGAACTGCTCCGCCCGTGCCAGCGTGCCGGAATTTTTCGCCCAATCGTGGATGTCGAATATGACATTGCGGAGCTCATGCCCCTTTTCGAGTTCGCCGCTGATCTGCGCGACAGCGCTTTCCTCCCCGCCGTAGTTCAGGTAAGGGTTGAATATCTGGAGGATTTTCATTGGGTGACCCCGCTGAGCGGGGTGTTCTTGGTTCCTGGTCTCTGGTTCTTGGTCCAGGTTCGATGTTCGAAAAATCAGCGTATCCGGCCGTGGGTCAGCAACCTTTTCGCGACCCTGCGCACCTGGAAGATTTTTCTCATCGCCTTCAGCGTATTTCTGCCGCCCAGCCAAGTGGGCAAGCCTCTCGCCGCGATGTGTTCGCGCTGGGCGCGCAGACCCTCCTCGATCATGCGCTGCCAGTTTCTCGATGTTGTGCTCTCCTCATACCACCGGAAGGCGGCAAGCAGCTCCGGGATATAGCCGAACCTGCAGCCCTTCCGCACAAGCCGGAGATAGAACTCCCAGTCCATGCAGTTCCTGTAGGAGACATCCAGAAGCTCGCCGCCATCAATGATCGCCCTGCGGTAGAAGGCGGAGGTCGAGGGGATGATGCATCCCACGAAAAGCAGATCCCACTCGTCCACCGGCGTATCGTATTTCCTGCGGATCGGCGTCTTGTCCACCCGGATGTATTCGCAATCCCCGTGAACCACATCCGCCTCCGGATGCTTTGCGATGAAATCCGCCACCTTGGCAAGCGCCCCGGGCAGCAGGAAGTCATCGCAGTTCAGCCACATCACCCAGTCGCCGCTTGCTTTTTTGAAACCCTTGTTGATCCCGTCGCTCATGCCCTCGTCCTTCTCGCTTGTCCAGATCAGGTGGGGATGTCCCGAGAGGACTTCGATGGTCTCATCCGTCGAGCACGCGTCCACCACGATGTGCTCGAACGTGACCCCTGATTGCGAAAGGACGCTTCCGATGCAGTCCTGCAGGAAACGTCCTTGGTTGTAGCTGGGAGTGATGATGGAAAATTTCACAAAGGCAGGAGGCGGAAAATCATGGGGTTTTCCGGAGTCGGTGATCCAGGGCGTGCTCGAAGCTGATGAGTTCCCGGATCAGGGCATTGTAGCGGCTATGGGCTTGGTTTCCCTCATGGGACAGAAGGTGATAGAGGTCGAGTTCGGCTTCGATATCGTGTCCTGGGGAGGTTTCCATGAGCCCTGCACGTACGAGTCGGGGGCGCGCCATGCGAACGAGGCATGCGGACATGGTGTGGCGGTTTTCATGATAGTCTAGCAGGCCCTCCCGTACGAGTTCCGCACCAGGCAAACCGGCAATGAGATCCATGGGGGGCGGGTTCATGGTGCGTGATCGGATTCACCATCGCAGAAGCTCTCTACAATTTCACGGAAACTCAGGGGATCGAGCGAAGGGTAGCGGATGAGCATGGGCTCAATGTCTAGGAATAGCGCACGCAGGGGTTTTTTCCGGATCAGCCCATCGCGAAGCATTGCCTCCACATCAGCCAAATCCCGGGTGTGTCCTCTTTCCAACTTTGAGAGAGCCTGACTGTATGGGTCGTAGTGGTAAAAGTCGAGCAGGCGGTGGCGGGCGATGAACAGGCTTCTTTCGCGCCAGTTGGGAAGTTCCGGGATGAAATCCGGTAGGCTGGCCAGTTCGATGTTTATCGAGAGTTCATCCTTGATTGTGGCAATCGACTCAAAAAAGCCGGAGGGCTCCGGATCTGCCTTGATGTCCACATCGACAGTCATAGGCCTCCATCCGTGAAGCAGGGCGGTGCCACCGCCCGTGAGGTAGATATTCCCAGCACCCTTGGTTTCTCGCCCCATGGCAGCCATGAAGTCATTTAGGCGTGTGATGTCAATGGGAGGGCGCATGATGGGAACTAGAGCGTGTGGCGGGATGGATAAAAGGGAAATTAGTGGCTCTTGGCTCCCGACCTCTGACTGCAGACCTCCGACTTCCGACTTCCGACCTCCGACCTCCGACCTCCGACCTCCGACCTCCGACCTCTTACCGCGCCACGCACAGCGCATACGCCGCCGCTACTTCCCGATCATAGCGATCCGAGTGGAAATGTTCGCAGAGGATCTTGCAACTTCTGTCGGTCTTTTCCCGGAGTCCTGCGCGGTTTTCCTCACATTCCAGCAAAGACTCGGCGAGACCTCTGGCAAGGCCATCCATATCTGTGAGCGGAACGGCCTTTCCTCCGGCAAGGCGGACGATCTCCCCCTGTGCGCTGGTGTCGGCTACCACCGGGTAACAGCCCGCAAGGTAAGCTTCCAGTAGGGTCACAGGGGTGCTTTCCCTGAAGCTCGGCAGGAAATAGATGTGGTTGCTTTGCAGCGCGGCGATGTAATCCGCACCGCGGTAGCCATCGCGGAAATCGCATTTTTCGGCGATACCAAGCCCGTTCGCCAGCGCCTTGAGGGATTCGATTTCCGGCCCGCCGCCTGCGATGGTGTAGTGGAAATCCAGGCCGCGCCCGGCCGCATACGCAAGCGCCCGCAGTGCAACGCTAACCCCCTTGCGTCCTTCCATATTGCCGCCAGCGAAGAGCCTCAGCGGCCCGCCGCTCATGTCCATCTCATCCGGCCTTTTGAACGCCGCCGCCTTCTCTGCGGAAATCGATGCGATCGGAAGCCTCACCAGCGGCCTGTCTCCACGGAACGGCGTCAGGAAAATTTCCGTTTCCTCGTTCGCGGCGAACACGACATCCGTCTCCCGGATGCAATCGCGGAAGGCCTTGGATCTTGCCGCCCACCACGAGTTCAGGTCGCGGGCAAACTCGAACATCCGCGCGGCAGGGCTGAGCATTTTCCGGAACGCCGGCGGGATATAGCCCGCCCCGCCGATGGGTCCCCAGACAAATGGGATGGGTAGCTTCCACAATGGCGAAGGCATCCGCCAGCCCGCGATCGTCACCTGGTGGCACAGGTCGAAATTCTCTTTTCCATGCCATGCCAGCGCGGCGGCCAGCACCTGCCTGTTGAATGAGGCATAATTCAGCCAACTCTGAAGATGGGCCACCAGCCGGTTCTCGCTGCACGCGCTTTTGTCCCGCAGGAACCGCACCCGCACGTTGTCCGGAACCAACCCTTCCTCAAATCCGCGTTCCCAGCCTTTCTTGTTGTGGAAGTCCGTGATCACACAGACATCGTGAAGCTTCGCGATACGCGTCACCGCCGTCCACCCCACACCCGGCTCCGAGCCGCCGAATGGATCGCACGCATAACCGCAGACAAGGATTTTCATGGTTGTTTGGCGTTCAGATGATCGGCGAGCCGCAGCGCCAGGGCGATGATCATCAGGGTTGGGTTCGCGTGGCTGCTGGTCGGGAAAACGGAGGAACCCGCGATGTAGAGGTTATCCACGCCGAACACCCTGCAATCCGTGTCCACCACGCCATGTTCCGGATCAGGAGCCATCCGCGTGGTGCCGATGTTATGCGAGTTGCTGTTGAAAGCATGCTTCTCGGGGTGGTTGAGCAGATCCATCTCCCCTTCGGATAGATGGAACGTGCCGATGCCCGATTCCTCGATGCGCTTCTTGAACTGCTCCACGAAGGTTCTCACCGTCCGTTGGTCGATTTCGGAGAACCGGATCTTCACATCCAGCCTTGGCATCCCGAAGTCATCCTTTGACGTTTCGTCCAGCGTGACCCGGCTGTCATACAGCGGGCAGTGTTCCGTTTGGTAAAACAAGGGGAAACGGTTCGCCTTTTTCGGAGGCAAAACCATCGGCAGCCTGCGCTCCTGGAAAAACCGTGTATAAGCCACGGCAGCGAGCTGACCGAAAATCGAGGGGCCGTCCTTGATCACGATCCACGCATGGGAGGCCAGTTCGCGCCGCTGATCCCGGATGATCTGGAAAAGGCGTTTCGGCCCCTTCTTCGCACCGCCCAACAGGGTTTTGATCAGCATGATCATCGAGACCATGGCGTTGCGGTGCTCGGAGCTTCCGGAGACGTTCCTGAAGAAAAAGCCCACCACGTTGCCCGTCCGGTGCCGTTCCTGGGCTTTGTCCGTCAGCCAGAACCGCCGCCTGCAATACACGCCCTCCGCATCCTTTTCGAAGTCGTAGATGAAATCATGGGAAGCATCCTTCAAGATGGCGTGGCCGCAGACCCCGAAGCGGTGCGACTGGTAGTAGCGCCCTACAAGATCGTTGCCGTTGCCGATGCCTGCGGGTAGCACGTCCCTCGCTGCGAGGAGCAGTCGGGCATTTTCCAGCGCCCCGCAGGCGACCACGGTCTCACGCCCGTGGACGCTGAAGACGCGCTCCGGAGCACAGGCCGCATCCACGTGGCTGAGGGATTTCCCATCTGCATTGAGCCGGAGGTGGATGCCGTGGGCGTGCAACAGGACGCGCACATTCGGGGCATCCTCGATCTCCGCCCTGTATCGCCTGCTGTAGTCCGTCGGGATGCTCCAGCGTTCCATTTTCCAGCTCGCGATGTCATCGCAGTCGAAGCCCCGCAGGATCTCGGGCTGGGTTTTAGGAAACGCCGAACGCGCGTCGAAATCGGCCTCACCCGCTTCGGAGAGCGCGTTGGCCTCCGCGATGTAAGATTCAAGCTCCCCAAGCCCGATGGGCCAGCCGCTTCCTGGAACCCACTCCCTTTTTTTGAAATCGATGGGATCAAAGGGCACGCACCTGCCGCCCCATACGGTCGTAGTCCCTCCCCACATCCTGATCCTGTTTTCCTCCAGCGGTTCGTGGCTGGAATCGGGGGATACCTTGCCTCTGTAGAGATCGATGCAGGATGCGGTTTGCGACGGGCCGCCGCCGGGGATCAGGATGACGGAGCGCCCTGATTTCATGTATTCCAGGCATAGGGAAATGGCCGCCGCCCCTCCTCCGAGAATGCAGAGATCCGCTTCAAGGCGGGTGCCGGCTGCGATGTTGCGGGCGTCTTCGATCATGGTTCAGGCGGACGGAGCTTGGGAGAGCCGCAGGCAATCGGCGGCGAGGGCGCGGGCTTCCTCGTTGCCAAAGGGATAGGTCGCCCATTTGCAGGTTTCGGTGAAATGCGACGGGTTGCGGGTGCCGCAGAGAATCGTCGCGGAGGCGGGCAGCAGCGAGGCGCAGGCGCGCATCACGCGTTCGCGGCCCATTCCGGGCAAAGCTAGGGTGGCCGGGGAAAACACATGGTTTCCGATCAGGCGGATGCCGTGGGTTTCGCACTCGTCCCAGACAGTATGAAGCTCGGCGGCCGCGATCAGGTTCGCCGGGGTCTGGATCACATCGAACACCATCGAGGCGATGGCGGCTCGGATGATCTCAGGCTTGTCGGTAGAAAGCCCGGCCAGCGCTGTCTTGCCGGATCGCTTCAGCCGCAGCATTAGATCCCAGGTTTCCGGATCGGAGACGGTCTCCAACGGCGCATCGTGGAGGAGGAACGCGTCCACCCGATCCATTCGCAGCCGCGTCAGGCTGTCGTCGAGAGACTGCTCCAGATGCGTGGGGCTGTAATTCCTGCCATGACCCAAGCGATGGAGGCCTTTTTTCACGAACTGGTTGAGCGGACGCAGCGGCCCCTTGAGATTCGACAAACGGTAGCCCGCCTTCGTCACCAGATGAAAGGACTGCCTCCTGCCGCGCAGCGCCTTTCCCAGAAGAATCTCGCAATCCCCCGAGCCGTAGGAATCCGCCGTATCGATGAGGTTCGCCCCGCAACCCTCCATCGCATCCAGAAGCAGATTCACCGTTCCGAGGGTTGCAGCCCTGCCCAGAGATGCCAGCGTGCCGGTGCCTAGGCCGAGCTTTGACCATGCTTGTGGATCTGGGTCGCGCGGATCCGCGAACTCTAACTGTTCAATCATACTCTGCGGCGCTGGTTGGAAACCCTATGGTGCGAAAAATTTGTTGGCGGCGGTGACCGCATAACGGACAGATATCATATCGAAGTGCCTACGTACAGGCCCCATCAATGGACGAAAGATGGAAGATAACTTGATGGCGAACGCGAGCCGTCTTTTTAGAGCAAGACCGAGCTGCTCGCGCTTCTTCTCGTCCGTGTTGTGAAACTCCCCGGTGACCTGTGAGAGCCAGTCGCACTCCTTGGCAACCCCGTCCAAAATGGATCCGCTGTTTTCCCATTCCCCGCGATCCGGGACTTCGATGAAGTCGAGGAGCTGCGGCAGGATGCCGGGCAGGTCATCGTATCCGAGCTTGAATGTGCGATCGGTCGGGCAGCGGTTCAGGGCGTGCTCATAGCTCTGGGAGAAAAGGGCATAACGGAAAGGATTGCGGTTGTTGACACCGTGCACGAACCGCGACTGGGATTCGAAGACATTGTAGGTATTCCTGCGCAGCGCGACGAACTTTCCGCAGGTCGCAACAGGGCCATCGTGCAGGCCGATGGCGCGGGTGGTTTTCCAGACGACATTGCTCACCTCATTGGGATCACGACCGAGTTTCTGCGCAACCATTTTCCCCAGCGCAATGAGGATCTCGTCATCCGAGCCGTTCATGCAGGACTCCGCGTCCTTCATATCGAGGGGATCGGGAGCCATCCGTGAACCCAGGTACAGCGCCGCCAGCCATCGCTTGTCCGCTCGTTCGGATCCGCTGAGAGTTCCCAAGACCTGCGGGAAACACGACTCGGCCATGCACACAATCCCTTTGCGTTTGTCGAGGATCGCAGTGAGAACAGTGCTTCCGCTGCGGGGCTGGGAGAGGATGTAGGTGAGCATCGGGTGGGTGGAGGTCAGGGGCAGAGGGTAGAGGTCGGAGGTCTGTCCTGGAACTGGTTCAGCGACATGCCCCTAGGACAGATTCAGCCGATCGAGGAGCGATTGGAGGGTGCCTAAATCAACCATGATATCCGCGTTCACCTCGCTCCAATGCCCTTCATCGACCGTATCCTGGCCGAGCTTGTGGTAATCGAGGGATCGGAACGCGGAAAGGTTGCGGTAGTAGGGCGGCTGGTAGTTCTCGCCGAAGAGTTCGATCACCTGGGTTCCCTCCTCGCACCAAAGTAGATTTGTCAGCGCGGCTCCGTGGGGCGCAACAATCACCGTGGCGTTGCGAAAGATACCGATCTGATCGACCAGGCTGCGGGGCTTGTCCTCCACGAAGGTGAAACCCCTCGCTGCCAGCGATTCGAAAACCTCCGATTCGTTCAGGCACTTTCGCCGCCCCTTCCGGGAAACGTAGATTCTCTCTCCTGCGCCGCCTGCCGCTTGGTCGATAAGCCGGTTGCGGAGAAGTGCGGCCGCAGGCTGGATCTCATACCAACCCGGCAAGACTGAGATCGCGACCTTGCCCGCCCTGACCGCGCGCAAGCCGCGAGTGTCGATCACCGCCGAATCCGGCACTCCCAACATCTCAAGGGTTTCCTTTTCGTAATCCGTTTCCTGCCGCGGGTAGCAAAGTTTCCACCCTTCCAAATCCCGTCCGAATCTCTCCTGGAGCAAGGCGATCTTGGGAGCCACATCGATGATCCAGTGGTAGTAACCCATCCATGGGTGCGACCATATCGCGGCGGCGTTTCCCACCTCCTCAACCGCACCCAGCCAGCCCGCCATCGCGGCACGGGAGCCGTAATCCATATCCAGGCATTTTCTTCCGCCGACCCTCACGACACCCCATTTCAGGATTTCGCATGAGGCTTGATTGCCGAGAACGGAAATATTCCCCACCGCGAAATCAGGATTTGCGCGGCGGATCAGCGCAAGGGATTCATCGCGCCCAACGGCCTCCCTCCCGAAAACGCCAAGACAACGGCATGCCACGGATTGGATGGCTTTCCGCAGATCCGAGATGCCGTGGCGCAGGCTCCTTGCTAAATCACTCAAAACTCACGCTGTTGGTTGGCTGGGCTGCCTTCACCTCACGCTCGATGGCCGCGATCACAAAAGGCACATCAGCGTTGAAATCGATCGTGACCCCGCTTGTGGCCCTAGGCCCGTTGGCACACGCGATCTTCGTGTGGTGGTGGCCTAGGGATGCGGCGAGATGCTCGTGGTATTCGACATCGAAGGTGCTGGGGATCATTTCCACGATCCTCGCGCCAGGCACCGCCCAGACCATGTTCGTGAACGCGGAGCCGTGCGGCCCCACAAGAACCTTGGCATCGCGATAGAGTTCGATCTGCTCGACGATCGTCCGGGAGGACTCGTCCACGACGGTGAAACCCATCTCTAGGCAGCGCTCCACGATCGCAGCGTCGTTCAGACAGCGGCGTCTTCCCATACGCGCGAGATAGAGAAGCTCCGGACTTTGGCCAATGGCGGGTGGCATGAGCCGCTTGCGCAGCAGCTCTACGTTCGGGTTTCCTTGGAACCAGCCCGCCATGGGGACAATCGTCACTTTTTCGGCGATCACCCCGCCCACGGCCTTGGAATCGATCACCTGGTCTTCCCGGATGCCCAGCATGCCCAGCATGCCCAGCATGCCCAGCAGCTCCTTCTCATATCTGCGGTGGATCTTCGGGTAGCACAACTTGGCTCCGCCCAGATCCTTTCCGCGTTCCTCGATGATCCGGCAGATCTTCGGCGTCACTTCAGCAAGGAAGTGGTGGAAACCGAGCCATGGATGTGACCAGAGGGCGATCACATGCTTTTCCCGGCGCTTCGGGCGGGCGAAATCCACCGCAGCGGCTCGGCTTCCGAAGTCCACGTAGAGGCACTCGCGCCGGTTGATCCTCACAATACCCCGCCGCATGACCTCAAGGTGCTGGATGCTCCCGCCGAGCTCAAACGTAATTGGCACACCGGCGGAATATTCGTATCCCAAGCTGGAGCAAAATGAGATTGTCTCATCGCGATCCAGGCAATGGGTGCCGCGCAATTTTGAGAGCGCCCTGAACACGCTCAATGAACGGTCTTTCGCAGCCAGCCGTGCCGTTGAGACTAGGCTTTTTAGGAGCGTTGGAATTTGTTGGCTCATGGATTGGTGGTTTGTGATAGCGAAGTAGTGGTAGGTCCGCACCCACTTTCCCGCCGCATGGCTGTTCAGAACGGGGTAGGGCTCGGTGCCCTCGCCGCGCCGACTTATCCGCCCGCATGGGCGGTGCGGCAGTTTGGCGGATGAGAAGGGGAAGAATAGCCTCCGGCGGAAGAAAGTGAAGTGGGCGGATCGGGCCGAGTCCGCCCTACCGGTTATGCCTCAGCCTCTCGACTTCCGCGAGCGCCATGCCCACCACCTGATCCATGTTGTAGTATCGGTAGGTGGCGAGGCGGCCGATGAAGGATACCTTTTCCTCCCCGTCGGCGAGTTCCTTGTATTTTTTGTAAAGGGCTGCGGCATCCGGCGCCGGGATCGGATAGTAAGGTTCCTTGCCGGGGCCGAAATCGTCCGGATACTCGCGCACGATGGTGGTGTTTGTGCAAAGCTGCCCGGTCGCGTGCTTGACCTCCACGATGCGGGTGAAATCCTCCTCGTTCGGGTAATTCACCTGCATCGCCGGTTGCCAGTGGCCGGGTTTTCCCGATTCGGTTTCACGCTCCTTGAGTTGCTCCGGAGTGAAGGATTCGTTCTCAAATCTCAGCGAACGGTAGGGGAGCTGGCCGAAGCGGTTGTCAAAGAATTCATCGATGGGGCCGGTGTAGATCATGTGGCCGCATTCCACGGCATCCAAGATCTCGCGGTAGTCGGTGTTCAGCATGATACGGAGCTTGTCCCCGCAGGCGGCGACCATTTTCTCGAACATGCGGGTGTAACCGGCTTTCGGCAGGGCCTGGAACTCCTCGCGGAGATAGCGGTCGTCGCGGTTCGTGCGGACCGGGATGCGTCCGCAGACGCTCGCGTCGAGATCCTTGGGATGGCGTTTCCACTGCTTTAGCGTGTAGCCCTTGAAAAATTTCTCATAAAGATCCCAGCCGACCTGGGAGATGATCACTTCCTCGGAGTTCGCGGGATTCTCGATGGGCACCCGGTTTTCCTCCAGCCACGCCTCCATTTCCTCGCTCGTCGCCTCGTGGCCGACGAGCTGCTCGAAGGTGTTCAGGTTGATGGGGAAATTCCAGTAACGTCCTTCCGTCCTTGAAAGGATCTTGTAATCGACCGGATGCCACTCGGTGAATTGCGATAGGTAGTCCTTGATGCGATCCGAGTTTGTCCGGAAATAGTGGGGGCCGTAGTTGTGGATCAGCACCCCGCTGTCGTCGTAGCGGTCGTAGGCGTTGCCGCCGAGGTGGGTTCTTTTTTCCACGACAAGGCAGGTCTTTCCGTGCTGTGTGCAAAGGCGTTCGGCGGCGGTCAGGCCGGCGAACCCGGCTCCGACGATGAGGTAGTCGAATGTTAAGGACATGATTGATTGGTGGAATTATGAACAACGGTAGGGCGGACTCGGCTCGATCCGCCCTGATTCCCGCCGAATGGCGGCAAGGGCTTTTCGTGAAAAGGGGAGTCCTTGGAAAGAGGAAGATTTAGCCTCCGGCGGAAGAATGTGAAGTGGGCGGATCGGGCCGAGTCCGCCCTACCTGTTTTGAGGCAGGCCTTCATCCAGTGAAATCACCGTCCGCGCCGCACTGGGGGAGGCCATGTGGATGCCGTCGGTCAGGGTCACAAGGCTGGGGTCTGCTTCGTTGCCCAGATCCCACCAGAGCGAACCGCTTTCCGCGATGAGTTCATGCATCCAATCCGGAATATCCGCATCGTCCGGGCGTGCGGGAGGGAACCAGACGAAAACAATACGGCTGCCGCGCGCTGACAAGCGCCCGGTGATCTCAACCAGTTCATCCTTCAGCGCCGCTTCCCCTGCGGTCATTTGCGCGGCGGCATCCTCTTCCAGTGGCATCGGCAGGCTGGAAACCCTGAGATCCTCGCCGCTGCGCGGATCGCCGTAATCCCCTGTCCTGCGCGCCAGCAGCAAGCTGTAGAAAAACGCCGAAGGGCGGGCGTATGCGCTCAGCGCTGGCACATCCATCCCGGCCCGGAACCATTTGCCTTCCATCGCGCCGGCCACTTCCGAAGCCTGCCCGCTTAGCTCCCTGCCAAGGGTGTTCGCCTCGACCACCAGCACCGGGGCAAACGGTAGAATCCCGCGATCCATAGCCCGCAGCGCGTCCACCGCCGATCCGCCGTCGCAGCCCATGTTCGCGAACCCCTCGAAACCCTGCGCCCGATCCGGCAGCCTGCCGGTGATCGAGGAGCCGAGCAACATCACGCCCGGCTTGCCCACCGTCCCCGCCTGGATGCGACCCACCGAGGAGAAGAAATTCGACTCGCTCTTGGCGAACCGCCCGCCGCTCACGCGCAGAGCGACCGCCTGCATGACGAAACAGGCGCCAAAACCAAACAGCAGTGTAAGTGCGTAGCGCATAAAAGGTAGGGCGGACTCGGCCCGATCCGCCCAAGAATCCGCCGAATGGCGGCAAGGGCTGGCCGTGGAACGGGGTGCCCTTGGAAGAGGAAGATTTAGCGGTAGGGCGGACTCGGCTCGATCCGCCCAAGAATCCGCCGAATGGCGGCAAGGGCTGATCGTGAAACG
>Ga0163144_10005363_pt1 | contig 28448 bp, 21 predicted proteins | sample OliLak19BULKMAT1_FD_123175 | JGI IMG/M metagenome (GOLD analysis project Ga0163144, IMG submission 123175) | Freshwater microbial mat bacterial communities from Lake Vanda, McMurdo Dry Valleys, Antarctica - Oligotrophic Lake LV.19.BULKMAT1 | ecosystem: Environmental > Aquatic > Freshwater >... | reverse complement strand
GGGCGCGGTGGCTGGCGGCGGCTTGGCTCGGGCTGGCCTTGGCCTTTCCTTTGTTCCGACTGTTGGGGGCACCCCGAACCTGGGCGGAACTTCCCAGTGCGGTGGCTGCTGGATCCCATGCGCTGGTGAACACCATGGTGTCGGCAGTCGTGCCGGCGACCGCCACGGTGGGTTTGGGTCTTTTGTTGACGCTGACCCGGGCGCGCTCGCCGCGGTGGACTTGGCTGTGGTTTTTGCTCCCCGGTGTCTTTCTCGGCGTCGGGCTGATCTTCGCGTTCAATCGACCAGGTTTTTCGGCGCTGTATCAATCCTTTGGCATCGTCCTGCTCGCATTAGGTGTGCGGTTTCTGGCTCCCGCCTGGGCCTTGGTAAGCGCGACGGTGCGCGCAGCGGACTCCCAGTTGTTGGAAATGGCGAGTTCCTTGGGCGCCGGGCCCCTGCGGGTATTCGGTGATATTCTCTGGCCGCAGATTGCTCGGGGTCTCGCCGTGACCTGGTACGTCGTCTATCTGCTGTGTCTCTGGGACGTGGAAACAGTTGTGCTCATCCAGCCGCCGGGTGGCGAGACGCTTGCTTTGCGCATTTTTAATCTGCTGCATTACGGACACGCGGGGCAGGTCAATGCCTTATGTGTGGTGATGCTCAGTCTGGCGGTAGCTCCATTAAGTCTCTGGGTCGTAGGGCGATGGTGGGTCGATCGGAGAGCCCGGATCTTGCCCGGGCTGCTCGGGGCGGTGGGATTGTTGGCGGTCGGGTGCGGTGATTCGGCGGGTACCTCGCTGTCGGCACCGCTGAGTTCTCAATTGTTCTCTCGGGCCGAAGTCATTGGCTCTCGGGGGGTGGCTCCGGGCCAATTTAACAAACCGCGTTCGCTCATTTGTGATCGAGAGGACAACTTGTTTGTTGCCGACTTCACCGGGCGAATTCAGAAGTTTAGCCCGACCGGCCAGTATCTCTTGCAGTGGCAGATGCCGCAGACCGATTTGGGTAAACCGAAGGGTATGGCGCTCGATCGCGACGGGGATATTGTGGTAGTTGAGCCGCACTACATGCGGGTGAATCATTTCACCCCGAACGGTGCGTTGGTGGCGCGCTGGGGCACAAAGGGGACTGGGGCAGGCGAGTTCATCTTGCCGCGGGCGGTGGTTCAGAATTCGCAGGGAGAGTTTTATCTGAGTGAATACACCGTGGTGGATCGGGTGCAGCGCTTCTCCCCGGAGGTCAAGAATCTGGGGCGCCTCAATCCGCCGGTGCGAGCAAGTCTCCAGGAGGGATTAAGTCCGTCTGCCGTGGGGAAATTGGTGGGCGTCTGGGGGCGGCCCGGGGCGGGGCCCGGCGAGTTCAGCCGCGCGGAGGGTTTAGGTTTGGGTCCGGACGACACGCTTTTGGTGGCGGATTCCTGCAACCACCGGATTCAGGTGTTCGATCGCAACGGCAAGTTCTTGCGGACATACGGGCGGGCGGGGTCCAATCCGGGCGAGTTCAGCTACCCCTACGACGTGCGTGTGGATTCTGCCGGTCATCAGTTCGTTTGTGAGTTTGGCAATAGCCGGATCACCGTGCTCGATGCCCATGACCGCGTCCTCGAAACGATCGGCGAAAGCGGACCGGGGCCGGGTAAGTTCGCGAATCCCTGGGCTATCGCGCTCGACTCGCACGGTAACCTTTATGTGGCCGACTCCCAGAACCATCGGGTTCAGAAACTAGTCCGAAAATATTAAGCCATGTCCCGATTAAGTGAAAATACTAGTAGGATCCTAACTCGGTCGGCCGGCTGATTACTGACTCCAGTGTCCTTCCAATTCACCCATCCCCTCTGGTTCCTGCTCCTGCCACCCGCGGTGGCCTGGACTCTGTGGCTGGCTTGGAAGTCGGATGCCTCGCTGACCTCGTGGCGACGCTGGGCTTCCGCGGGAGTCCGATTGGTGGTCGTCGTGTTGCTAGGGTTGGCCCTGGCCGGCATTCAATGGAAACGGCCGGAGGACGGCATGAATATCTTTTTCGTGCTGGACCGTTCGGATTCCGTGCCATCGCCCCAGCAAGAACAGGCGCGGGACCTAGCCAACCGTTGGGCCAAGAACAAGCAGGTTCGCGACAAGGGAGGTTTCTTGATTTTTGGTACCGATGCCGCGCTAGAGACGACGGCGACATCGGTGGCGGAAGCGGAGAAAATCCAGGCGGTCGTGGGTACCGAACGGACGGATATTGCCGGTGCAATTCGACTGGGAACGGCGGCATTTCCGGAAAGTGGCCAGAAGCGACTGGTGCTGTTCTCCGACGGCAACGAGAACATAGGCGATTCAATCTCGGCCCTGATTGCGGCCAAACCCCTGGGGGTGACCCTGGACGTTGTCCCGATCGGATCGCGGCGGGGCGGGGATGTGTCGGTGCAAAAACTGGGATTACCGACCACACTCAAAAAGGGTCAGACCTTTGAGGCGAAGATCTTTGCGACCTCCGATAAGGAGCAGGGGGCGACGGTGCGGTTGTTTCGGAACGACCAATTGCTAGGCGAACAGCGGGTGCAACTCGAAGCCGGCAAGAACCTGTTCACCTTTCCGCAGACGTTGGATGACACCGGTTTTTTCGGTTACGACGTACAGGTGCAGGTTGATGGTGATGCCGTTGCGCAGAACAATCGCGCCAGCAGTTTTGTAAATGTCCGGGGTGATCCACGCGTGTTGCTGGTCAGCAGTGACCCGGAGGCGGACCGCACCCTGGTGGCAGCCCTGCGCAGGGGAAAGTTGGAGGTGAAAGTGGTGGGTGAACGAAGTCTGCCGCCGACTCTGGGGGAGTTGCAGAGCTATGATGAAATTATTCTGAGCAACGTGTCCGCCGGTGATTTGGGCTTTGCCGGAATGCGGTTGCTGGAGAGTGTGGTTCGGGATTTTGGTATCGGCTTGGTGTGCCTTGGCGGCGATCAGGCCTTTGCGGCGGGCGGATATCGCAATACTCCGCTCGAGGCGACTCTGCCGCTCGACATGGAATTGAGTTCCAAGAAAGTGCTGCCCAAAGGTGCCCTAGGACTGGTGATGCATGGAATGGAGTTCGCCAATGGCAATCAGGTCGCCCGAGAGATCGCTCTGGCCGCTTTGGATGCCCTGGGTCCGCAGGATGAAATGGGTGTGTGGCTCTGGGACGGTACGGAGCGTCCCTTGTTTTCCCTGCAGGCGGTCGGCCGTAAGACAGAATTGGCGCGGCAAATTGCCGGAATGAATCAGGGCGACCTGCCGAGTTTCGATGGCCTTATGAGCCTGGCCTATGAGGATCTCCGGAAATCCACGGCGAACCTGAAGCATTTGCTGATTTTCAGTGATGGCGACCCAAGCGCGCCGACGCCCGAGCTGATGAAGAATCTGGTTTCGGCCAAAGTAACGGTCACCACGGTGATGATTGGCGGCCATGTGCAACCGACCACCATGGAGAATATGGCGATGGAGGGCGGGGGGCGATTTTACGATGTGAAGTCTGCGGCGATGCTTCCTCAAATTTTCATCAAGGAAGCGGCTGTGATTTTGAAGTCGGCCATCTTCGAAGAGCCCTTTCGCCCGCAAGTGGCGGGAGGGAGTGAATTGATCCGGGGTATTGGCAGTGGGGAATTTCCGATATTGCGTGGTTATGTGGCATCTACCGGTAAACCTCGGGCCGAAGTACCGTTGGTAACCGACAAGGGCGATCCATTGCTGGCGCATTGGCAGTTTGGGTTGGGTCGGGTGGTGGCCTTCACCAGCGATGCGCGTCCCAAATGGGCTCAAGACTGGATGGGTTGGGCCAAGTACCAGCAGTTCTGGTCCCAGGTGGCCAACTGGGCACTGCGGCGGGTCGATACCACGGACTTCAATACCGAGGTTAGTGTGGAGAATGGACAGGGAGTTCTTTCGGTTGAAGCACTCGATGCCGAGGGTAATTACCGGAATTTCCTGACGCTCCAGGCCGCGGTGGTGGGGCCTAAGGGGCAGCGAACGACGGTGGCTCTGGAACAACTGGGACCGGGGCGGTACGAGGCCACGTTTCCAACGCGGGATGTCGGAGCGTATTTGCTAAACATTTTAGAACTCAGGGAGGGCCAGCCCGTGGGCTCTCAGGTTATTGGGGCCAGTGTCAATTACTCACCGGAGTTCGATGTCACCGAGCCGAACCTCAATCTATTGCGTCGCTTGGCTGAAGCCGGGGGCGGTAAGGTACTCGATCCGGTCGTGGATAATCCTTTTCGACTCAATCGACAGCGGACCTTTCAGCCGCGGGATCTTTGGGAAGATCTGCTGCGGCTGTTAGTCGTATTGTTCGTCGTGGATGTCGGTCTGCGTCGGGTGGATTTTGACCGCGAGGAATGGGGGAAATGGTGGCGAAAAGCGCTGGCCCCGCTTGGCCTGGGTAGGGCGGCCAATTCGACCGGTTCGCGGGAAGCTCTCGGTTCGTTGCTGGCGGCGCGTGAACGGACCCGCGGAACTCGAACGGGCGTTGGAACCACTCGCGTCGGATTAACCCGGCCGGCGGATCAACTCTTTCAGCCCAAGCAAACGCCGGGAGCGCCGGTGAGCGGGGTAGAGGATTCTTCGGTGGTTTCGCCAACCGAGGCTCCGGTAACCAAGCCCGCCGAGCCGGCCAGTGCGACCAGTCGACTGTTGGAGGCGAAAAAGCGTGCCCAGCGCAAGTAGGGCGCAGGGAAACGGGAGCGTGAAAGGGTTTGCCTGGACCCGCCGCTCGACTTCAGAGCCTTCCGCCGTAGGCTTTGCCCGCACATGGAGACAGTCACGCTTACGTTGGGGCATTCCCCAGATCCCGACGACGCATTCATGTTCTACGGCCTGGCCAAGGAACTAATCCCAACCCCGGGTTTGCGGTTCGAGCACATCCTTCAGGATATCCAGACGCTCAACGAACGGGCGACTCGTGGGGAACTCGACATCTCCGCCATCAGTATTCACGCCTATGCCTACGTCAGTGACACCTACGCTTTACTGCCGAGTGGCGCGAGTATGGGTGATGGCTATGGACCCATGCTCGTGGCGAAGGAAGTGTTCAGTCGGGACGAACTGGCGGGGAAACGAATTGCCATACCTGGAACGATGACGAGCGCGTTTTTGGCGCTGCAGCTCTGGTTAGGGAAACCGGCTACGGAACTAAACCTGGCCGTGGTTCCCTTTGATGAGATCTTCGCCGCGGTAAAGTCCGGACATGCTGATGTCGGCTTGATCATACACGAAGGGCAGTTGACCTATCGCAATGAAGGCCTCGCGCTCTGCGAGGATTTGGGAGTCTGGTGGGGGCGAGAGAATGACGGCCTGCCGTTACCGTTGGGCGGTAATGTCATTCATAAACGGCATTCCGCGGAACTGCGGAAGAGGGTGAGCGACATTCTCACGGGCAGTATCCGGTACAGTTTGGAACACCGCCCCGAGGCCGTGGTGCATTCGCTGCGATGGGCGCGGGACATGGGGAAGGACCTGGCCGATCAGTTCGTCGGCATGTATGTGAATCACTGGACGCTGGACTACGGCGAGCGGGGCCGAGAAAGCATCCGTAGATTCCTGGCGCGCGGTCAGGCCATGGGTGTGATTCCCTCGGCGCCCGCGTTGGAGTTTGTGATTTAACTTCTGTGACGACTCCGTCCGCGAGCGTCCTTTCAGTTGGCCAACACTTTGGCCAAATCGTTAGTTCGTTTGCGGGGGCTCACCAAGGCGAGGCTGAAGTGCTCGGGTCGGAAAAAGTCGCGGGCCGCGGCGCAGAGTTCGGCGGGCTTGACGGCGGCCAAGCTGGCTTTGACCTCGGCGGCATCCGGGAGACGTCCATAGCCCAACCAGTGTTCGCCCAGGAGCATCATGTGGTTTTCCGTGTTTTCCAACATGAGCTCCTGCTGTCCGAGTAGGTAATCGCGCGCCCGGTTGAACTCGGCGCGTTGGGGTGGAGACAGGGTTAGCATTTGCAGTTCCCGGCGGATCAGTTTCAGCGTCCGACTCACTTCATCGGTGTCGAGTCCTGCGGAAATGACCAAGTCGCCACAATCGTCCCAAAAGCTGGTGGAGCTGTTGATATTGTAGGTCAACCCATGCTGTTCGCGGACAACCTGGAACAGGCGGGAACTCATGTTCTCGCCCAACACGACGTTGAGCAAGCGGAGGGCGTATCGGCGGGCGTCATGGCGGGAACACGTCCGGATTCCGAGGCTCAGGTTGGTCTGTTCAGTGTCCTTATGGGTCAGTCGAATACTGGGGCCGTTGGTCCGGGTCGGTGCCGCTTCGTAGGGGGGACGTTCTCCGGGCCGAAACGCGCGGGCACGTCGGCGAACGAGTTTAACGAGGTCCTGATGGTTTACGTTTCCCGCTGCGGTGATCACGGTAGCGCCGGCCACGTATTTCGACTCTACGTACTGGAAGAAATCGCGTCGCTGCATGGTGTTGAGGGTGCGGGCGGTGCCGATGACCGGACGACCCAGCGGGTGTCGCGGAAATTGGAGTGCGTTCAACAGGTCATGCACATGCTCCGCCGGTTGGTCTAGGTACATGGCGATCTCGTCCTTAATGACCGCCCGTTCCTTGGAGATTTCGCCAGGGTCGAATTGGGATTCGAGGAACATGTCGAGGAGCACATCCAACAACTCCGGAACTCGCTCCCGCTGGGCTCGGGCGTAAAAGCAGGTGTGTTCCTCGTCCGTGAAGGCGTTCAAATAGCCGCCGATTCCCTCGACGGCCTGGGAAATCTGGGCGGCATTTCGGCGGCGAGTTCCCTTGAACAGCATGTGTTCAATAAAGTGGGAAATCCCGTTCCAACGCGCGGGCTCATGGCGACCGCCTACCCCTACCCAGATGCCGACGGCAACGCTGGCCATGTGGGGCATGGCGGCCGTTAGGACGGTGAGGCCATTTTCCAGGCGGGTGACATCGTACATGGGGGCAACTTAGGGGAAGAACGACAGTGTCGAAGGGGTTTTCTCAGCGGGAAGTCATTACAATTCAGAAGGCGGTAGGTTCACCCAATTAGATTCCAATTCCGTTATCGGAAGGCGACTGGAAATTGTTCCGGGATTCCGACACTCCGCCGATAATCGAGGATCCAGTTCACCGCTTGGGCAGGATCATCGGTCACTTGCATCAAATCGAGGTCGCCGGGTGAAATCATTCGACTCTCCTCCAACGTGGTCCTCATCCATTGCAGCAGACCGGTCCAATAGGCAGTGCCGAAGAGGATGATGGGGAAGGATGGGATCCGTTGAGTTTGCACCAGAGTTACCACCTCGAAGAGTTCATCCAACGTGCCAAAGCCGCCGGGCATATAGACGAAGCCCATGCTGTATTTGACCAGGGAAACCTTGCGGACGAAGAAGTAATGGAAGTTTACCGCCAGGTTGGCGTAGCGGTTTCCTTTCTGTTCAAAGGGCAGTTCGATGTTCAGGCCGACGCTGGCAACACCCTTAACGTGGGAAGCTCCACGGTTGGCGGCCTCCATAATGCCAGGACCGCCACCCGTAATGGTCGCAATTTGATACTTCGCCAAGCCTTCAGTAATCGCGACTGTGGCCTTGTAATTGGGATCGTCGGTCTTCGTTCGGGCACTACCGAATACCGTTACCGCCGGACCCAACCGGGACAACGTATCAAAGGAGTCTACAAACTCCGCCATGATCTTGAAGACTCGCCAGGGATCTTCAGCGCGCCGCGTTTCGTGGTTATCAGGCATCGGGCCAGAGCCTATGGAACTGAATTGGCGGTGGCGAGCGTGAGGCTAACCGGTTGATAGAAAAGTGAGATGGGGCACGGAACTTTGCCCATTGCGCCGCCGAGCCCGCTGGGAATTTCACACAGTATTTAATGGAATATGGCTCGGGCGGTGCGTCCAGTAGTTCGCCCAGGGGGTCGGGCTCCCAAAAGTTGCCGGGCGATCCGGCGATGGGCACTGGTGAGCGCCAGAGCGGCGAGTTCCTCGGGGGTAACCCATTGGGCGGCCACTTCCATAGGCCAATGTCGCAATTCCATAGTCGCTCTAAATACCTCCAAATGGAATCGATAACGGGTAATCGAATGGCGAACGGGTGCCATCTGGCACAGGTCGGTCGGCTCAAGCGAGAGCCATCGCGCCGTGGCGATCCGTCGATCGAGTGCCGAGTCGGCAACTTCCAGATTGGGAAACTCCCAGAAACCCGCGTTTACCCCGCCGGATGGCCGTTTTCGCACCAAGAACCGACCCGCACGTTCGAGTACGGCGACCACGAAGTACCGGGAGGTAACGACCGGGCGGGGGGCGGTTTCAGGGAAGTCTTCTTGCCGTCCTAACTGCTGGGCTCGGCACAGCGATCGGACCGGACAGGTGAGGCAAGTCGGTGCGCGGGGCGTGCAGACCGTTGCGCCAAGGTCCATCAAGGCCTGGTTGAGGGCGGAAGAGGCCCCCGCGGATTTGCCATAGAGCGGACTAAAGGCTTGGTTGGCATGCGCTTCTCGGACTAATTGTCCGGCCAGTTCCCAGAGCATTTCGTTCAATCTCTTCTCCCGGGGATCTCCGGTGAGTGCCTGAATCCGGGTGAGGACGCGGATGACATTGCCGTCAAGGATCGGGGCAGGCTGATTGAACGCGATACTGGCGACGGCGCCAGCCGTGTAGCGGCCGATTCCGGGCAGGTCGAGCAGGGTGGGAAGATTTGTGGGGAACCGACCGTCGTGGTGGTTCATAATCAATTGTGCGGCCGCCCGCAGATTCCGAGCCCGCGAATAATACCCCAGTCCTTCCCACAATTTGAGAACGCGATCCTCGGGCGCTTCGGCCAGCGCTTTCACCGTGGGAAGTTCCTGCAACCAACCTTCCCAGTAGGGGATCACCGTCTTAACCTGGGTTTGCTGCAACATGATTTCCGAGATCCAGATGGCGTAGGGATCCGTGGTATGACGCCAAGGCAAGTCACGGGCCTGGGTCGCAAACCAGGACAGCAGCAAGGGAACCAGTCGAGCTGGATCGGGGGACTTCCGGGACGGCACGCCGGAGATTCGAGCGGTTTGACGAGGGAGTTCAATGGGCGAGTTGAGCGGCACCGGGAAACGCCGCACTCGTTTTAACGGCTTTTTCGGTGCGCCGGTGAAGCCTATTTCCGAATTGGAGCGGGCCGTCAAATGGTCGCAGGGTCCGGTGTCGCCGCTGATTTATCCGCGCGCCGCCCCAATAAGATACGCAATGCGGCCTGGGTGCAGGCGTTGTCCCGGTGGCTTGCAAGCACCGCGGTGACGCCCAACCAGGTTTCCGTCATTGGTTTGACCATGGCGCTGATGGCCGGCGCGGTGTTTGCCGCCCCGGGGCGAATGGGTGGGTGGCCGAATTGGTTGCTCTTCCGATTGGTTGAGGTGCTCATTCAAGGCCGGCTGCTGGGTAATTTGTTCGATGGGTTGGTGGCTGTGGAAGGGGGGCGTGACCGCCCTGCGTTTTGCCGGAGGATTGGTGATATCGGCGATCAGACGGGACCACGGGATGAAGGATTTTGGCACGTTGATCGAAGGCCATGGTGGACTGTTGAATCGGTTTGATTCGCTCGCGTTTACGGCGCCGGGCTTTGTTCATCTCACCCGGTTCTATTTAACCGAGTGATTCGAGTTTGAGCTTTGCGCGGCGAACTTCGACTCTCCGTTCCTTGACCAGTTACACCGTCAAATTGAACCCGGAACAAGCGAAGCGTCTGGAAGCCATCGTCCGTGACGGGTCCTTCGATTTGCGGGATGTGCCGTACGCGCGATTCAGTGGGGTGAAAAAGGATTTTAACGTCACCTTTTATGAATCCGGAAAATTGGTCGTCCAGGGGAAGGGGACGCAGGATTTTGTGGAATTTGTGGTCGAGCCGGAAGTGCTTCAGGAGGCCCGCCTCGGTTACGAAGAGGAGTTAAATCCCGAGCTACTGCTGCCGCGCTTGGGCGTGGATGAATCGGGTAAGGGCGATTTCTTCGGACCTTTGTGCATTGCTGGCGTCTATGTGAATGCCGAGGTTATCCACTCCTGGAAAAGTTCCGGCATCCGGGACTCCAAGAACATTGGGAGTGACGCCCAGATTGCCAAGTTGGCGACCGTGATTCGCGAGACGCCCCAGTGCGTGACCGCGGTGGTGGCCATTGGGAACGGGGCCTACAACCGGATGCACAAGGCCAACGGTTCAGTCAACCGGGTGTTGGCTTGGGGCCACGCCCGGGTGATTGAAAATCTCATGCTGCAGCAGCACCGGATGATTCCGCCACCCGTGCGGGCGATCAGCGATCAGTTCGCTCAGGACAAGGAAACCGTGGGCAAGGCGTTGATGACTCTCGGTCGCAGTATTGAGTTGGTGCAGCGTCATCGGGCCGAAGAAGACGTGGCCGTGGCGGCGGCCTCGATTCTGGCACGGGATGAGTTCGTGCAACGACTCAAGCGGTTGGAGACGGAGTTCGGGGTAAAGCTGCCGAAGGGCGCTTCGAGCGCGGTGGAGGCGGCGGCCAAGGCCTTTGTCGAGAAACAGGGTCCAGCACTGTTGCCTAAGGTGGCCAAGATGCATTTCCGAACGTCGTTTCGCGTTTTGGGCTTGCCGGAGCCGCCGAAGGTGGAATGGAAACGACGGGGATAAAAATCCCGACGAATGCGGAATGGAGACGGGCGGCTCAAGGTTTTCGAAGCGCGGCGTGGACCGCGGTCGCGGTCGGATCCTTTGGAACGTGGTAAAGAAACGGTTAAAGCGACTCCTGGGGTCCAGAGAATCGGGTGCTTCCCACCCCTGAATCCTCCGTGCTTTTCTGCTTTTCGCCGATCAGTTCGTCGCGATCAGCTTCTTGACAGAAATGCCGCCCCCGGAAGTGCGCAGAACCAGTTTAGGTCCGCCTTGGCCAACTGGACCCCGTAGCTTGAAGCGGGAGGGCTTCCCACTGGTCGCCACCTTCACCTCGGAATTGATCCGGCCGCCGGAACATTCGGCATCCAGCTCAAAACTGGCATCCTCGGCCACGGAAACCGATATGCTCCCACCGGAGGTTTCCAGTGAGACGTCGCCACTGAGACTTTTTGGGAAGCGAGCACTGATGGAGCCTCCCGAGGTATCGGCTTGGACGGGGCCTTGCATGTCCCCGAGTTCGATGCTGCCACCCGAGGTCTCCACCTGAACGGGGCCAGCCGCGGACTTGACGTGGATCGATCCGCCGGCGGTGTCGGCATAAACCGAGCCGCCCATTTCGCCCAGATGGATGCTGCCGCCGGCAGTGTTGACATCCGTCGCGCCCGTTGCCCCGGCCACCTTGATACTTCCGCCGGCGGTGTCGGCTTTGACGGCGCCGTCCACTCGCCCAATGGTGATCGAACCGCCCGCGGTTTCGACGTCGATTTTTCCGGTCAAGTCCGGAATTCGGACGGATCCTCCCGCGGTATCGAGATTGAGATCGAATTGCTTCGGGACGGTGACTTGGTAGCGAACGGACAGGGAGGGGCCCCACCAGCTTTGGAGTGGGTTCTTGGCCATTTTGGCCTTTACCAGCACGGTGCTACCGTCTTGGGAGAACGTAAGTTGGTGGTTGTCGATAATCTCCTGAGCGGTGCGGTCGCTTCCTCGTTTGACCTCCCGTACCACAGTAATCGCCACGGTGGGATGGTCGCTGGTGGTCACTTCGATACTGCCTCGGTCCAGGTCCATCACCAGACGGCCGCCAGAACTGACCTGAAAGACCTGATTGGTGGTGAATTCGAGGGCGCACAGTCGGGCCGTGGTGAGCATTACGGCCAACAGGGTGGTCCTTGGGCGAGTGATTCGGACGGGAAACAATGGGCGTGTGTGCATCTTGGAGGCAGTACTCCGTGACGGTTGAAAAAGTTTCGAAATCTTCCGGAAAGCAAACGGCACTTGCACCGCTCTGGTCGGACCGTAACGTGCCGCGTCTTTTCCGGTGTCATCCCGGTACCTGCAATGAGCCACGAATCCGCCTCCCGTTTTTCCTCCACTGATATCTTTGCGCGCCGACATATCGGGCCTGAAGCCGCCGAACAGGCGGAAATGTTGAAGTTGTTGGGGTTTGAGAGCCTCTCGGAGTTAAGCCGGCGAGCCGTCCCGGCTTCGATCCGCCTGCCCCAAGCCCTGAACCTGCCGCCGGCTTTGAGCGAAGTGGAAGCATTGAACCGTTTGCAAGGTATCGCGGCGCGCAATCAGGTATTCCGCTCCTTCATTGGAATGGGCTATTACGATTCCGTCACGCCGCCCGTGATTCAGCGGAGCATTCTCGAGAACCCGGGTTGGTACACGCCGTACACACCGTATCAGGCCGAGATATCGCAGGGCCGACTGGAAGGGTTGCTGAACTTTCAGACGCTGGTGTGCGATCTGACCGGCCTGCAGATGGCCAATGCTTCGATGCTCGACGAGGCGACAGCGTGCGCCGAGGCGATGATGCTCTGCCACCGGGTCAAAGAGGGCGAAGCGACCCATGGAACCGTCGGTCATCGCTTCTTTGTCGCCGAAAATTGCCACCCGCAAAACGTGGACCTCGTCCGCACCCGGGCGAAGGCTCTGGGAATTGAAGTAGTGGTGGGCGATTGGAAGTCCTTTGCGTTCACACCAGAATTCTTTGGAGTTCTGGTGCAGTATCCAGCCACCGATGGCACGGTCGAGGACTATACCACCTTTGCCGCGGCTGCGAAGGCCGCAGGATCCTTGATGGTAGTTGCGACCGATCTGCTGGCCCTAACGCTTCTGGAACCTCCCGGCGAGTTTGGGGCGGACGTGGCGGTGGGCAGTGCGCAACGATTTGGAGTGCCGCTTGGTTATGGTGGACCGCACGCCGCCTTTTTCGCGACACGGGACGCCTTCAAGCGACAGATGCCGGGTCGATTGGTCGGTGTTTCCAAGGATTCCAGGGGGCGGCCGGCCCTCCGGCTTTCTTTGGGAACCCGCGAGCAACACATCCGCCGCGACAAGGCCACTTCGAACATCTGCACCGCGCAGGCACTGTTGGCGAATATGGCGATGGCGTATGCCTGCTATCACGGCCCGAATGGGTTGAAGGCGATTGCCGGGCGCGTGCATGCCCTTACGGGTTTGCTGGCCGCCGGGTTGGAGCAGTTGGGGTTGAAGGCGGTTAATTCGGCATTTTTCGATACCCTCTGCGTGCCAGTTTCGAATGCCGCCGCGGTGCTGAAAGCCGCCGAGGCTCAGCAGATCAATCTACGGAAGGTGGATGCGACCCACGTTGGCGTATCCCTCGATGAACCAACAACTCTGGTCGAGGTCGAACGGGTGCTGCGGATTTTTCACGGAGGTCAGGCGCTTCCCTTCGCCCTGGCCGAACTGGCGCCGAACACACCGTTGATTCCGAGCCGCACGACTGCCTTCCTCCAGCATGCCGTCTTTAACCGGTATCATAGTGAGACCGAGATGCTCCGTTACCTGCGGCAGCTCGAGTCCAAGGACCTTTCGCTGTGTCACAGCATGATGCCGCTCGGCTCCTGCACTATGAAACTCAACGCCACGGCCGAGATGCTGCCGGTGAGTTGGCCGGAGTTCTCGAAAATTCATCCCTTCGTGCCGGTGGGGCAGACCCGTGGGTACCAACAGATGTTTGAAGAACTCGAGCTATGGCTTTGTGAAATCACCGGATTTGCGGGGATATCGCTTCAGCCGAATGCGGGTTCCCAAGGTGAATACGCGGGATTGCTGGCGATTCACGCGTGGCACACCTCGAGGGGTGAGGGGCATCGGACTATTTGTCTCATTCCGAGTAGCGCCCATGGTACCAATCCGGCCAGTGCAGTCATGGCGGGCATGACGGTGGTGGCGGTGGCGTGTGACCAAGAAGGGAACATCGATCTCGCCGACCTACAGGGGAAGATCGACCAGCACCGCGCGGAGTTGTCGTGCTTGATGGTCACCTACCCTAGCACGCACGGCGTCTTCGAGACGGCCATACGCGACATCTGTGCACTGGTTCATGAGGCGGGCGGTCAGGTGTATCTGGATGGTGCTAATCTCAATGCCCAAGTGGGTCTGACTTCGCCCGCCGTCATCGGTGCGGATGTGTGTCATTTGAATCTTCATAAGACGTTTTGCATCCCGCATGGCGGCGGCGGTCCCGGCGTAGGACCCATTGGGGTGGCGGAGCATCTAGTTCCGTTTTTACCCAGTCATTCGGTAGTTAATTTGGGTGGCGAAGACCCGATTGGAGCAGTCAGCGCAGCCCCCTGGGGGAGTGCTAGCATTGCTACCATTTCCTGGATGTACATCGCCATGATGGGGGCTTCCGGTCTGACCACAGCGACCGAGGTGGCAATTCTCAATGCCAACTACATTGCCCAGCGGTTGGAACAGCATTTTCCCACGCTGTACCGTGCCAACGGACTCGTGGCCCATGAATGCATTCTGGATCTGCGCCCGTTCAAGACCGTTACGGCCGAAGATGTGGCGAAACGACTCATGGATTTCAGTTTTCACGCGCCGACGCTGAGTTGGCCCGTGGCGGGAACGCTGATGGTCGAACCGACAGAATCGGAATCGAAGGCAGAATTGGACCGCTTCTGCGAAGCCATGATTGCCATTCATGCCGAGATTATGACGATTGAGTCGGGACACGCTGATCCGAAAAATAACCCGCTGAAAAATGCCCCCCATCCGGCGGATGTCGTGACGGCGGATGCGTGGGATCGCCCGTATAGCCGGGAGCAAGCTGCCTATCCGGTGTCGGGTTTACGCCACTTCAAGTTCTGGCCCGCGGTCGGCCGAGTCGACAATGTGTTCGGAGACCGAAACCTGGTTTGTTCCTGCGTCGGAATGGAAGCCTACCAGGCATAGATTTAGGAGCTGGTCCAGGCCCGCAACGGCGGGGAGAATTCAGGCTGCCCCGCCAGTTATCCGGAGTTGCGAGGCGGATTAGACTGGGGGGTCGGAGGTCGACTCAATTGCTCAACTCGCAGTTCCAGTTCGCGCAAGCGGCGCTTCATTTCAGGGAGTTGCTGCAAGGCAATCCACTGGCGCTTCGTCTGTTTATCTGGTTGCGCTGGGATTCCCAGCACGGTGCCGCCATCGGGTATGTCCCGCATGACTCCCGATTTCGCGCCGACTCTGGCCTGTTTTCCCAGTTTCAAATGGCCAGCGATGCCCGATTGAGAAGCAATCACGACGTAATCACTCAGGTGGGTGCTGCCGGCAAATCCCACCTGGCCCATGACTAGGCAATGGCGCCCCATCACCACGTTGTGAGCTACGTGAACCAAATTGTCGATCTTAGTGCCGGCACCAATCACCGTGGATCCGAGCGCGGCGCGATCAATAGCGGCGTTGGCCCCGATCTCCACGTCGTCATGAATCACCACATTACCCACCTGCAATACCTTGCGATGGCGACCTTCGTCGAAGACGTAACCGTACCCATCGGAGCCAATGACGGTTCCGGCGTGGATCGCCACGCGCGAGCCAACTACCGTTTGTGAGTAAAGCACCACATGGGGATAGAGGCGGACATCGGCGCCGATTCGAGTATCCCGACCGATCTGGTTGCCGCCCATCAGTGCCGTGCTGGGACCGATTTGCACACGGTCTCCGATCACGCAGTTCGGACCGATATGGGCGGTGGGGTCAATCTGGGCCGATGAGCTGATCGTTGCGCTGGGGTCGATTCCCGGTGGGAATTGGTCGGGCGGAAAGAAGAGGGGCAACAGTCGGGCCATCGCTACCCGCGAATTGGCCACTCGGATCAAAACTTTGGTCGCCGAGCTGAAGTTACGAGGGACCAGGATCGCGGTTGCCTCGCTCTGTTCGGCTGCCGTGAAGTATTCCTCCATGTCCGCAAAGGTTAGATCACCCGGAACCGCCTTCTCGGCGGAGGAAAACCCAGTCAGGAGAGTGGAGCCGTCGCCGACCACTTCTCCCCGGACGTGTTCGGCAATTTGGGTGGCACTGAAAGTCATATGTTCGTGCAAATCCGAGCAGGCCCTCAAGTGGGCTGGCCACGCCACGGATTTTAAACTGTTGAAGCTGGGAGCGGAACGGAGAATTTTGGGAGGCCTACCATGCGCTGCGTTTCCGTGTCCCACACCTTCAAGCGAAGGCAGCGCTGGATGTCCCGAGGATGCAGGGAGGTGACTCCGGGGGTCTGCAGTTCGGGCATAGCCGCCACGACCTCGGGGAGTCGGTAGAATGGAATTCGTGAGTTAAGATGGTGAACATGGTGGTATCCAATGTTGGCGGTGAACCAGGCCATCACGGGATTCATTTTCATGTAGCTCGACGATTCCAAGGCGGCTTTTTCGTAGGTCCACCCGGCCTTTTCCTTTAAGCGGACATCGGGGAAATTGTGTTGAGCGTAGAATAAATAGGATCCCAAAGCGTAGGCGATAAAGTGGGGAATCGTTTGGGTTAACAAGAGTCCCTGCCAGCCGGTAAAAACTAACAGTAGCACTCCGATAGCGATGTGGACCAACAGGGCGATCAGGCAGTCCCAATGGCGTTTGGGATCGTTCCAGAAAGGGTTAACGCACATGCCTAAAACGAACACGAAGACGTAACCGAAGAGTATGGTCAGAGGATGGCGGGCGAACAGATACTGCAGACGGGTAGAAGCCGGCGCCCCCATAAACTGGCTCTTGGTCATGATCGGGAACGAGCCAATGTGCGAGCCGCGGAGTTTGGAATTGTGGTTGTGGTGGTGGTTATGGGAACTCCGCCAAACGCTGCTCGCACTTAATGCAAAGATTCCAAAACCGCGCATCAGTAATTCGGCGGCCCGGGAGCGCGACAGGATCGAATGATGCTGCTGGTCGTGGTAGATGACGAAGAATCGCAGGATCAGGAGTCCACTTAGAATACTGCACACCACTTGGGCAATCGGATGGAAATTCCAGAGTGTGCCAGCCAACGCGGCGATCAGAAGGAATCCAGTGGAAAGAACGCACCACCAGCTGCGGGAAGTTGAATCGGAGGCGTAAGGCCGGGTGGCTAAAGTAAGTTCTGGTCCTGTTCGCATGAGCTTCGCTTGCTTGAGCACCCTTGCCCCGAAGTGACCATTTGTCGATGACTCCGTGAATCTCTTATCGGGCTAGGTGCGGCCGCGAACCAGCGCCACCACGGCCCGATCCGCTTGCAGGTAGGTCCCCGCCGCCGCCAGGATGTCCGCCAGGGTCACGGCTTCGTAGAGCGCATCTTCCTGCGCGCTTTGGTCATAGCCCAGCCCATAAAGCTCATCCAGCGCCATGGTCAGAGCCAAATGACCGAGGTCCTGACGGGCGATTTTCTTCTGGCCGATGACTTTTGCTTTGGCGCGAGCCAATTCCTCGGCACTTAGTCCGTCGCGGCGGAGTGTTTCTGCTTGAGCCCGAAGTTCCGCCTCCACGAGCTCACATTTTTCCGGGGCGGTGCCGCAATAGAAAGCAAAGAATCCCGGGGTTCGGCCGATAAAATGGGTAGCGCCAACATAATAAGCGAGACCGAGTTCGTCCCGGATTCTTAGGAATAACCGGCTGCCCATGTCGGAACAGGCCTCCTGAATTAACTCAAGCGCGTATCGGTCCCGATTGGCCAACGTTGTCCCGGGAAAGCCTAGAGCGAGCACGGCTTGTTCTTTGTCGCGGGTTTCCTGGAAGCGCCCCTCGAACTGTCCGGCTGAGGTCTTTAAATCCAACTCCCGTCGGGCTCCAGTCCAGGATTTCAGGGATGCTTCGACTGCTTCGACCACAGCTTCGGCCTTCACATCGCCGAAAATCGAGAGCACTGCTCCCGTCGGAACTACCCAATCCTGATGAAACCTTCGCAAATCTCCCACGGACAGCCGGGAAACCGAGGCCTCTGTACCGGAAAGGTCGAGTCCGTAACCGGTCGCTCCGAACAGACCGTGACGCATAGCTTTGAACGCGCACTGCAAAAGCTGATCCCGCTGTCCACGAATGCTCGCCAGTTGCGCGGCCCGCTCACGTTCGAGGGCTTCCGTCGGGAAGGCCGGGTTCAGCAATACGTCGGTGAACAGATCTAAGCCCGTGGCGAAATCTTCGCTCAAAACTTCGGCCGTTAAACCAAAACTGTGATTGCCCGCGTAGGGTTCTAGACTTCCACCCAGACTCTCAATCGCCACGGCCAGTTGTTCTGCCGTCCGGTGACTGGTTCCTTTCACAAGCATTCGACTCAGCAACGAGGTGATGCCCGAGGACTCAACGCTTTCCGCCAGAATTCCGCCGTTAAGAGCCAGTCGGAACTCCACGAACGGCAACCGATGGTCTTCTTTCACCAGGAGTCGCAGCCCGTTGGGTAAGGTGAACGGTTGGACCGCATGGTCGGTGGTCAGTTCGGCTTCGTATTCTTGTTTTTGGGAAGTGCCATTTGGAACCAGCGCAAAAATGGTTCGATTGGCCTCCGTCAGATACTTTACCGCCACGCGTTGCAGGTCGGACGGATTGAGCCGTTTGACGGCGGCCAGGTACCGTTCGCTGAATCCGAGATCATTCGCCAACACCCAATTCGCACCGAGATCCTGAGCCTGACCTTCCATCGTCTTGCGCGAGGCCAGGGTAGCCGCGGTGTATTGTTTGACGGCCTTGGAGAGCTCCTCTGGGGTGACGAGGTCTTTTTTCATCCGATCCACCTCTCCAAGAATTGACTCGCGCGCCTCCAGAAATTTGGGCCCGTCACAAACTCCGCTAATCCCGAAGAGTCCCGCTTGTCCGGGCGTGTAAATCCAGGCATTCACGGAATGAACCAGGGCGGCGCGATCGCGAACCGACTGATAGAGCCGGGAACTTCGACCACTGCCCAAGAGAGTCGATAGGACATCCAGCGCCGGGGTGTCCTCGTGCCGGACCTCGGGCGTGTGCCAGGCAAAATGGAAATGCCCCAGTTCAATCGATGCTTCCTCAACGACTTCACGAGTCGCGGTTTGCGACGGTTCCGAAGCAATTTGCGAATGGGGAACGGCGCGCGCTCCATTGCCCGCAAAGGCGGCCGTAACCTGGGCCAGCAGTTCAGTCGCTTGGAAATCTCCTACCACCACCAGAAAACAATTATTGGGAGCGTATTTCTCCGCGTAGTAAGTGGTCAGGTCGTCCCGAGTCACGCGGTTGAAAATGTCCGTTAAACCAATTACCGGATAACGGTAGGGACTGCGAACATAGGCTGTTTCGAATAGCCGTCGCCCACTCTGGCGGCCGGGGTCGTCCTGGCACATCGCCATCTCACGCCGGATTACCTCGAGTTCCTTAATCAGTTCGTCCTCCGGGAGGGTCGCGTGCTGGACGATATCGCAGAGGATGTCGACCGCCACTTTGGCCCCATTATTCGGGACATTGATCCAGTACACGGTGCGATCGAACGAAGTATACGCATTCATATACCCCCCCGCGCTTTGCACTTCCTGATCGATCCGTGAACCCGGGCGGGTGGAGGTTCCCTTGAACAGCATATGTTCCAACACATGAGACAAACCGGCCCCGAGCCAGCGTCCTTCATCCACGCTTCCCGCCCGGCACCAAATCTGGGCGCTGACCACTGGGGCACTGTGGTCCTCGCGCAGAATTAACTGCAGTCCATTGGGGAGAGTCGTCAGGCGGACCCCAGGAGGGAACGCGGGAATCGGCGGGGCGGACGAGGAACTGGAATGAAAAGCAGGCGTCATCGATGGCCGCGACCATAGCCGGGGTGGACCGTCCGGCCAAAGCCCTTTGCGAGGTTCTCGGAGTACTTAGGCACCGCGAGGCCAGTTTGAGAGGTTCGTAGTCGCCCTCGCCGAGCAGATGCGCTCTTTGGGGGTAAGCCGGTGGCGACGTTGTCGGAGTTTGCCAAACTAGCCCGAATCAAGGAGTTCCCGGGAATAGCCGTCTTAATGGCTTAGATCTTGTTGGTTATAACCGTCGGTCCGGGCGTGAATGGGCGACGGAAGGCTTCCACAAAATCAAACCCTTCTCGGAAGTCTTCGCGGGTATCTGTTTCGGTCTTCGATAGGATCTGGTGCTCGATCATGTTGAAGACGATTTCGCCGAAATCACCGCAGGTCCGGATGCCCCATTCGTCGAACACCAGGCAGGTCATCGGGCCGAATTGCTGCAAGGCGTACTGGCGAATCCCATCTAACAATTCCTGCCCGGAAATGTGGCGTTTCTTCGCGCACGACGCTGGCCGGACGGCTTGCGTGTGGTCGAGGGCCTCGCACACGAAATGGTAGGCGGCACGCGCATAGCGCGGATCACGTTCCAGGATCGGAACCAGCAGCGTGTCGAGTTCAACCTGAGCCATGTCAGCGCGGCGCGATGTCTCCGGGGATGGGTAGGGGTGTCAGGAGTTGTGGCGGGCGCGTCCGAAGCCAGACCTTCCCGATCAATCCCGACACGACGAGCAGCAGCAGAACCAGCAGGACCTTGCTTTCACTTTTCGTCAGCACGGACATCACGGGGAAGTATAAGCGAATCCGGTCCGAAACGAAACAGCGGAGTTTCGTGGACGAGTTACGGGGCTTCGAGCGCTGAATTTCGAGGTGTCCTGTTCTTGGCCTCCGGTTCGCCCCGATCAACGCTCCCGCTATGCGCCTGCTCTGGCTCTTTCTGGGATTGGCCCTGGTATTCCTGATGCCATTTTTCCTCTGGGGCGGCCGGCTTGAAATCTCTCCACAAGTGGCCGCCGAATGGCTGCAGAACTATGGTGGCTGGGCCTGGGCGGTCGGGCTTCTCTTACTAGCGGGCGACCTTTTCCTGCCAATTCCAGCCACGGCAGTGCTCGCTGCTTTGGGGTTTCTTTACGGGCCGGTGGTGGGGGGGCTTCTGGGCGCCGTGGGTTCGGTGACCTCGGGTTTGCTGGGTTATGGACTGTGCCGTGCTTTGGGTCCCACCACGGCCGTTCGCTTGATTGGAGAGCGCGACTTGGAACGGGGGACACGTTTGTTTGCGCGTTTTGGTGCCTGGCTCATCGTCTTGTCACGCTGGTTGCCCTTGTTTCCCGAGGTCGTTTCCTGCGCGGCGGGACTTATCCGGATGCGGTGGTCCGTGTTTGTCTTTGCCCTCATTTGCGGATCCCTACCGATGAGTTTCACCTACGCCTATGTGGGCCACGCCGGCAACCGACACCCGGGTTGGGCCGCAGTACTGAGTCTTTTGGGGCCGCCTCTACTCTGGCTGCTGATTGGGCGTTTCCTGAAGGTGTCTCACCCACGGGAATGAGCCGCCAGGATATGCCGAAAGCCCTAACCCACCAGAAGCACTCTCTGAACTATTCCCGAGGGACCGCTTCACCGGTTCAAGCGGAGGAAACGCCCGGCATCGGTGGCCGGAAGCAACACGGAAAAGCGGTCGCCATGGGTGACCGTGGGGACATCCACCGGTTCCCAATCGACGTCCGAACCCAGACTGAGCCTGGTTTGGAGCGAGTAGCCGGTGAAGACCGCCGGCCAACTTATGCGGACGCCTTCTTCTGTCACTTCGCTTAGGAGCGCCGGATAGAGACCGACTCCAGAAGCCGGGGCGAGCAGGGCGTCCAGGCGCAGGTTGAAACTGACATCTGAACTGTTGGCCGCTGCTTGGTGAACTTCCACCCCGAGCACGTTGCGCCCTTCCAGGAAGTCGGCGCCGCTTAGCTCTGTTTCAAAAAAGGTCGATTCATCGCTGCTTCCCACTGCCCCTGAGGCCAGCGTCCGGTAGGTGATGGTTCCCGACGGCAAGTTGCTGCGGAAGATTTCGCGTCCATTCAGGTATACCACTGCGCCGTCATCGCGGATCACTCCCAGCGTCGCGGACAGGATCCGGCCCGGCTCGGACACCAGGAACTCGTGGCGAAAATGACTGGTGATGAATTTTGCGTCGGAATCCGGACCAAAGCCGATCACCGTGACCACATCATCGTCACCGTAGCCCAGTTGGGCCGGACCGCGTTTCCAGGTTCGGTCGTCATACGCTGCGGCCCGCCAGACCGTGCCGAGATCGCGACCTTCGTCCTGGTACCGCCATTCCGCTCCGGCGGGAATGAGGGTCGAGAATTCCAGGTCGCCTGGTAGCGATCCCACGAAATTCACGCCCGTGCGACTGGCGGAAAGGTCAAGTGGGTTGGTGAAACCGTCGCGGGTGAACAGAAGCCCTTCGGCCAACGCTTTGACCGTGTATTGTCCGCGCGCCAAACCCGGCAGCACATAGGTGCCATCGCTGCCCGTGTAAGTAAGCCGCGTGTTCGAAACAAAGACCCGCACCCCTTCCAGGGGCACGCCGTCGCGTTTGACCTGGCCCGCCAGACGAACTGTGGTCGGGCTGCCGACCCGAACCACGACGTAGTCGCTGGATTGCCCCCCCTTCATATCGGAGACGACGCAACGAACGACATACTCACCGGAGGTGCTCCACCGATTGGTAACGGTCGGGGTGTTGAGACCGAAATTGCTGTCCCCAAATTCCCAGCCGAACGCCAAAGGATCCCCGTCGGCATCGATGGCCGAAGCGGTGAAGACGATGGAAGAGTTTAAGGCAGCGGAGGTGGTACTGGTCGTTAACGTGACTGTGGGCGCGTGATTGTCAGGGAACTTACCTCGATGGACCACTACGTCTACCGAGGGAGGTGTCGTGTCGAAGCGTTGAATCGGGGTGACATGAATGCCGGCGGTCAAATCGGAGAAGGTCCGACCAATCACAAGCGCCGAGTCGGTTTTGCCGTCGGGGGAGCCGGCCGTCGTGTCCATCAATTGACTCTGGCGAGAATTGTCCGAACGAGCTCGACGAACGCCAATGCCATTGGACATCCACCGATTGTCGGCAAAACGAGCCCGAAATTCGAACCAGTAATTGGTCTTGAGGTCACGGGCGACCTTGAGCGCCCGCAACCCGGTCGCATTGGTGGTGTCATGCGCAAAGAGTCGGTACGTGCCGCTGACCGTGAGGGTCTGTATCTCCGTGCTGCCGCGGAGCCAGTTTAGATACGCCTTGTTGCGAACGTTGAAATGCCGGCGTCCCGCGGAGGCGTTCCCCATCGTATCGAACGAGTCTCCGTATTCGACGTCGTTTCCTTTCGTGCCGATAACGCTTTCGCCCGCGGTATCCCAGTAATTGGCGTGGTTAAGTCCAAAGTTATGACCGAGCTCGTGACAGAATACCCCCGCCGTTTCATCGAACGAATCTTGCACCCAGGATCCCGGAGCGCCGACGTAGCCCAGTCCAGCCCATCCATAGCCCGGTACGGATCGGAAGCAGATGACGTCGAAGTCGTAGGCGGAGAGAATGTAGCCAGCGGCGCGGGCGGCGGTTCGCGCTTCTTCTCGAAGCTTGGAAGCGTCCAATCCGCCATACGCAGTAGTGGTTCGGGGCAGTCGCAGGGTCGGCGTGATCGCTGAGCCTTCTCCTAACGCTTTGAACCAGGCCCTTCCAAAGGAGTTGTCTCGGTAGAACTGATCCATGGCGCGGACCAAGTTGGTTCCCCGGGAGCCGGTGAAGGGATCGCCCGTTTTATCCGAGAAATCCACGCGAATAAGAATCAGTCGCTTGCTTCCCTCAGTGAACGCCGAAGCCGGCCGGACTGAACCATCAGCGGCAATCTCGGTGGAGCCCGAGTTAGACTCGAAGTCGATTAGCTTGCGATTGGTTTGCTCGGCGTGGGCGGAGGAGCACAAGACCAGACCGTGATCGTCACCTTCATCGACGGCGACGGCTGTACCATAGGTAGCCGCCGACCAACCGGCGACTCCACACACGGGATCGCCGTCCAGAGCTTCCTCGGCCTCGGCGACTTCGAGGACCCGAACCGGATTTTCGTCCAGGGCCAACTGAGCGTCGACTGCGAGACCATGAAGTGGGACGTCCCGCCGGGTGGGTTCATCCAGGCGGCGTCCGTAAACGTGAGCCTGGAACGTACGATCACCCAGAGTGGCGGTTCGCCAGGACGCCGGCATTCGGCCTTCTTGACCGGGCCGGGGCAGGGCCGCGAAAACGGCTAATTCCCCGCGGCCATCGAGGCGCTCCTCCAGCAATTCAAGCACAGTTTCCGGGAGTTGTCGCCGGATGGCAACAGGTACCGCCAAATCCAGCGCTCGCTCAGGATTGGACCGGATGATGTCCTTCAATTCGTCCCGACGCTTTTGCGCGAGGATCACGCCCTCCGCTTCTAATTCCGACCGTTCGGCGGGTGTGGCCGCCATATAGCGGTCGGTCCAGGTGCGGAAGCGGGCGAATTTGGGTTCTGGGACATCGCCCTTCCAAAAGAGATCAGCGGTGGGGCGAAGCCGAATCGGGACATCGGGGGCAAAGCTTGGTCGAAGGGGAGGCGGCAGGTTGTAAAGAATTGTCGGGGAAGGGGCTCTCAGCGACTGCTCCGGAGAGAAGCTTGAGGTTGCTGCGGGATCCGTCGACACGACCTCCCGCGGGGTCCGCGGCCGAAGCACAATCAGGGCCACCGCGACCAGGGTTGCGGCGGGCAAAAGCAGACGGAGAGGCACTCTCATACAAGAACTGGCAGGCGAATCGACAAGCCGAAATCTTTGCAAGGATCGGGCCAATGGCAACTCCCTCGACCCGGAGCTTTTGGAGTAGCCCCTCGGCGCGTTTGCGGAGTTGGAAGGCGACTGATACTTGGGCCTAGGGATGGGGGGCAGGCTCTAGCCAAAGGTTTGGGGTTCTCCGGGTCGGGCCAAAGTTGTCAGAACTGGGCTTTGAATTTATTGGGCAAATCCCAAGACTCTGCGGGTGCCCGGCCAACTTGCGGCAATATTTTGGGAGTTAGTGAGGGTTCCGTTTCAGCAGGCAGATCTGGTGTGGGGCATTGTGCCGTTGTATTTTGGTTGGATAGTAAATGAGTTAACCGCCTCCAAGGCCACGTTTAGTACCTCCATTCAGACTGGATTTGCCCTGCTTTGGGCCGGCACGCAGTGGGTGTGGCAGGCTGTACATTCGGGTACTCATCGACCCGAACAGACCTCGTTCTTGCCCGTCAACTTGGGGGTAACGGCGGTGGTGCTAATCCTGGGCGCTCTGGCGCTGGGGAGTGGCCTCCGCCGGAGGTATCCGCGAGGGATGAGGTTCCTCGGGCACAGTCGTTTCGCGGGTTATTTCATGATTGCCCTATTTCCCGTACAATCCGGGTACCTGACCTGGACCTGGCAGCGATTGGCGGCGATCGCCGTTTTTGCAATTCCGGTTTGGTTGCTGTTGCATTTCTCAGTGATGCCCTTGCGGAAGAAGTAAGCCGTCAAATGTCGGAATTGGTCTCCCTTCTGGGACTGCTCAGGGGCTTTTTACGCATTTTACCAAGATTTAGAATTCACATGGCGGAAAGATTTGGTTTTATCCACAGCTTTTCGCCGAACGGTCCGATGAAACATTTGTTGAGTCTTGAAGCGCTGTCGGTCGCGGAGTTTGACGCCATTCTAAGTCGCGTGCCCGCGTTCAAACAACAGCGCCGTCACCACGCCCGCCCGCTGACGGGGCAGACTTGGGCTCTCATCTTCAGCAAATCCTCGACGCGGACCCGCGTGAGTTTCGAAGTGGGCCTGCGTGAACTCGGGGCCGAGGTATTATTTCTTAACGCCCAGGACATCCAGTTGGGACGCGGAGAACCGATCAAGGACACGGCGCGGGTCCTGGGCCGGATGTTGCATGGCGTGATTATCCGCACCTTTGCTCAGTCGGACGTGGAACAATTCGCCCGGTTTAGTGGCATTCCGACCATTAATGCGCTGACCGATGACGAGCATCCGTGTCAGATCCTTACGGACATCTACACCTTTCAGGAACGCCGTCGGGAATCGATTGGTGGAAAGATTGTGACTTACGTCGGTGATGCGGCCTGCAATGTGCCAGCGAGTTGGATCTTCGCGGCGTCCCGATTAGGGTTTGAGTTGCGGTTGGCGGCGCCCAAGGACTACCAGCCAGCCGAGGGCCTGTTGCGCCGGGCCGGGGGGACTTTGGGGCCAGCGTTGCCAGGAACGCCCTCGGGAACCACCTGCTGGTACTTTCCGAGTGGAGCAAAGGCCATCCTGACTACTGACCTGAACTGGGCTGCCACCGGTTCCGACCTTTTGTACACCGACGTCTGGGTATCGATGGGTAAGGAAACAGAGTCGGCCGAACGTATTCGTCAGCTCAGCGGCTATCAGATCAACGGTGATTTGGTAAAACGCGCCAAATCGGACGCCTTGGTGATGCATTGTCTGCCGGCATATCGAGGCAAGGAAATCGATGAGGCTACCTTGGAAGCCCATGCCGATACGATTTTTGCCGAAGCCGAAAACCGACTGCATGTGCAGAAGGCGATCGTCGATTGGATGGTTGATTAGAGTAAGGGGGTAGCCCTAAACCTGACTCTCGCCTCGACGCTCCCGTTTTGTTCCCTAGACTCAATTCCGCCATGTCATCCACTGCTCCCAGTGCGCCTGTTGCCCCGCCAAAGAAGGTAAATCTCCGTCGACCCGATGTGATGGAGGCGGTTTCGGCGCAGGTGGTGGCGCATTATCGAAGTGAACTGGTAGAGCGGATTCGCGCCAATGGCGGCGTGATCTCCCACAGTGGGCTAACCATCAAACTCGCAAAGGAGTTCGGCTTTTGTTACGGGGTGGAACGAGCCATTGACCTCGCCTATGCCGCTCGGAACGTGTTTCCCGATCCCACCCGTATCTTCCTGCTGGGCGAGATCATTCACAATCCTGAGGTCAACGATCAGATCCGAAATCTGGGTATCGTTTCCGTTCCGCCGAAACCGACCGATGAAGAGTTGTCGGCGCTGAACCTGACCTCCTCCGACGTCGTCATCATTCCTGCTTTCGGTACGGAAGTTGCCACCCGGCGACGGCTCGAAGCGATCGGATGCCAGACCGTCGACACCACCTGCGGCGACGTCATGAGCGTCTGGAAGCGGGTCCGGCAGTACAGCATGGATGGCGTCACCAGCATCATTCACGGCAAGGCGAAACACGAAGAGACGAAGGCGACGACGTCTCAAGCGGGAGCTTATGGCACGGGCCACTACGTGGTGGTGTTTGATTTGGCGGAGACGGATTACGTCTGCAATTACATCATGGACGGCGGCAATAAGGAGGAGTTCCTGGCCAAATTTCGTGGTGCGTATTCGCCGGGTTTCGATCCGGATCAGCATCTGACGGCCGTGGGTGTGGCTAATCAGACCACGATGTTGCGTGGCGAGACCGAAGAGGTTCAACGGCGCATTCGGGCGGCGATGGAGAAGCGGCGGGGTGTTGAACGTTGGGGCGCGCATTTTCGCGTTTTCGATACAATTTGTGGGGCGCCGCAAGACCGGCAGGATGCCCTGCAGAAGATGCTGAAAGAGCCGATGGATCTGTTGATTGTGGTCGGGGGCTATAACTCCTCCAATACCTCACACTTGGCGGAAATGGGTGAGAAGGTCTTGCCTACCTATTTCATTAAGAATGCCGCCAAAATGGAGTCCATGTATCGAATTCAGCATTGGAACCAGCACATCGCTGAGGAAGTGGAGACTCCGGATTGGTACCCGATTAATCGTCCGGTCACGGTTGGGATTACGGCCGGCGCGAGTTGTCCGAATAACCTGATCGAAGACACCATCCGCCGCTTGTTTGAACTGCGAGGAGTGTCGGTCGGTGCCGTGCTCGAAAAAACACCGGTGAATAACTAGAAGAACTTGGCCGGATTGGGCTTGATTTTCCGGAAGCGCGCGGGCTTTCCGCTCACCCTAATTCCTGTCCCAGCTCTACGTTCCAGTAGGCCAAGTCCAGGAAGTGCTTCCACGAATCATGCACGAGGGAGCCGAAGTTGACCTGAACGAACGGTCGCCATTTTGGACGCTTCGGTTTGCGGATCAGGCGCATGCTGGCCTCCGCTGGGGTCCGGTTCGCTTTTCGGGTGTTACAGGGGATGCAGGAGCAGACAATATTCTCCCAAGTCGTCGGTCCGCCCCGGTCGCGGGGGATCACGTGATCAAGATTTAAATCCCGTCGGTCCAGGGTTGCTGCGCAGAACTGGCAGGTGTTCTTATCTCGTTCGAAGATGTTGTGCCGAGTGAACTTAACCTCTTTCTTGGGCAGTCGGTCAAAGACCATGAGCAAGATCACCTGAGGTACCCGGATGCGAAAGGAAATGGTGCCGATGGACTCTTCCTCGTGGGTCTGCGACTGCGACAGATCGCGCCACTGGCTGAAGCTGTAGGTCTTGAAATCGCCGTCATTGTCCCCAAAGACGACCTGAGCGTTACCTTCAAACAGCAACGAAAGGGCGCGACGCACTGAGCAGACATTTACAGCCTGCCACAGGCGATTCAACACGAGGACCTGCTGGTTAAGTGCGAGGCTCATGCAACATGCGCTCCAATTGCGGCGGGGAATTAACCGACCGAGGTCGGGAAGTCAACGTTGTCCCTGTGAATAACCTGTGAAGAACCCCCTTTCCGACCTGGCGGCGTACCGGGTCATTCAAGTGTTCCTATGCAGCAGTTCTCATTTTGAGAGAGGGGCCTGAGTGCGCGGCTGGACGTGGGAGTGGGAACGAGTTCTAGGGAGCGCGCTGCCCAAAGATTTTTACACTTTTGGCGGGACTCACTCCCCTCCTTC
>Ga0163144_10005362_pt1 | contig 28450 bp, 27 predicted proteins | sample OliLak19BULKMAT1_FD_123175 | JGI IMG/M metagenome (GOLD analysis project Ga0163144, IMG submission 123175) | Freshwater microbial mat bacterial communities from Lake Vanda, McMurdo Dry Valleys, Antarctica - Oligotrophic Lake LV.19.BULKMAT1 | ecosystem: Environmental > Aquatic > Freshwater >... | reverse complement strand
TGGTGGCCGGGGGAGCGTGGGTGGGGCGGGCTTGACCGGGATGACGGGGATGGCCTCGTCGTTGGGCGGGATGAACGGCCTCGTGGACAAGGCCGTGCTAGGGCTGTTGGCGGTCGCGGCGATGACGATGATGATCGCCATGGTGCGGAAGGCTTCGCGGCGGGGCGAGGTGCCGAGCGCCGAGGAGTTGGTGGGGCTGCCGCCGACCTTGGACACACAGAACGACGTGATCGGCGAGGCGGAATCGGCGGACGCAGCGCTGGCGGGGATTGAGATGGGCGACGAAGCGTTGCAGGGCCGGCAGGTGTTGGGTCAGGTGGGCGACATGATCGAGAGCGACCCGGCGGCGGCGGCCCGGCTCTTGGCGCGGTGGATCGACGTTGAGGAGTGAGTGAATTATGCCGAGGAAGCCCCACGACAAACTACCGACGACGGTCGCGGAAATGGACGGCCTGACAAAGGCGGCGATTATTTTGTTGGCGGTGGGGCCCGAGAAGGCGTCGAGCGTTCTCAAGAACCTGCCGGCCCGTGGCGTGGAAGAGGTGACGCGGGAATTGGCGAGCCTGGGTCGGATTCCGCAGGAGTTGCAGGCCCAAGTGGTGCAGGAGTTTTATGACGTCACGCTGGCGAGCCAATATGCGAGCGAGGGGAACCTGGATTACGCCAAGGCGATCCTGACGAACTCGCTGGACGCCAAGAGCGCGGAGAGGATGCTGGGGCAGATTCAGACGCAGGTGCAGAAGACGCCGTTCTCGTTTTTGCAGCGTGCGGAATCGGAGAACCTGCTGACGTTTATCCAGGACGAGCACCCGCAGACCATCGCGTTGATCATCTGCCATTTGGCGCACCACAAGGCCGCGGAGATTCTGGTGGGACTGCCCATGCAGAAGCAGGTGGAGGTAATCCGGCGGATCGCGAACATGGAGCAGACGAACCCGGAGGTGATCCGGGAGGTGGAGCGCGGGCTTGAGAGCCGGCTGTCGAGCATGCTGGTGCAGAGCATGGAAAAAGCGGGGGGCGTGCCGACGGTGTCCGAGATCTTGAATCTGGCGGATCGCGCGACGGAGAAGGCAATCCTGGAGGGGCTGGAGGCGGAGGATCCGGACTTGGTGGAGCAGATCCGACGATTGATGTTCGTCTTCGAGGACATTCGGCTGGTGAATGACAAGGGGATTCAGGCGGTGCTCAAGGAAGTGGACAACGGCGAACTGGCGCTCGCGCTCAAAACGGCGTCGGACGAACTCAAGACGAAAATCTTCGCGAATATGTCCGAGCGAGCGGCGGCGCTGATCGGTGAGGACATGCAGTACATGGGTCCGGTGAAGGTGAGCGACGTGGAGGCCGCGCAGCAGCGGGTAGTGGACACTGTGAGGAGGTTGGAAGAGGCGGGCGAGGTGGTGATTCAGGGGCGGGGTGGGGACAGCGAAGTGTTGGTGTGACAGCGAGACGGCGAGAGGGAGCGACGGGGCATGGCGGTGATACGGAACATGCAGGCGGTCGGCTTATCGCGGGAGGCGGTCGCGCTCGACTTTGGGGACTTGGCACGAGAGGGCGTTGCAGTGCGTCGGGCCGCGGAAGCGGCGGCCGCGACGATCGTCGAGGATGCCCGCGCAGAGCGTCGGCGGTTGCTGGAGGGAGCGCGTCAGGAAGGGTTGGAGGCGGGGAAAATCGAGGGGTTCAAGGCGGGTCTTGCAGCGGGCACGGCTCAGGGCGTTGCCGCCGCAATGACGGAGCGGGCGGGGGCCTTGCGCGAACTCGAAGCCGCATGGAGCAAGGCTCTTGGAAACGTCGAACGCGAGCGGGTGTCGGGAATGGAATCGTTGAGGACCGATGGGATTCGACTGGCGATTGGTATCGCGGAACGGATCGTCCGGGGCACGCTTGCGATTGAGCCGGCCCGGGTGCTGGCGATTGCGGAGGGTGCGATCGCCGAGGCGGCCCGGGCGAGCGATCTGGTGGTTGTGCACCATCCTGAGGACGCCCGACTTCTGGGGGACGCGCTGCCGGCGTTGCTCGCTACGTTGGGCGGCAGTCGCGGCATTCGATTGGCCGCTGATCCGGCCACGGCCCGGGGGGCCGTTCGCGTGACGTCGGCGGGGGGCGGCTCAGTCGATGCATCGGTCGAAACGCAGTTGGCACGCCTCTCGGAGTGCCTCCTCCCCGAGACGGCGGGCGCTGCGAGGGTCGGGCCGTGACATTGCTCGCGACCGCCTTCGAGAATCTGAGGAACGCAGCCCCGCTCGCGGTTCGGGGCCGGGTCGCGGCGGTGCGAGGGCTGGTGGTTCTGGTCGATGAACTTCCCCTCCCCGTGGGTTCGACGGTCGAGATGGAAGCGGATTCCGGCGAATCCGGCCTCGCAGCCGCGGCGGGGGAGGTTATTGGTTTTTCGCGAGAGCAGACAATCGTGATGATGCTCGGCGGACTGGAGGGCGTGCGGCCCGGCCAGACCGTTCTGAGCGTTCGCACTGCGCCAACGGCGTCAGTGGGTTGGGGGATGATCGGCCGCGTTGTGAACGGCTTGGGACACCCGATTGATGGCAAGGGGCCTTTGGGCGAATGCGTGCCACGACGGTTGTCGCCGCCGCCCTTGACGGCGATGCGCCGCACGCCGATCCGCGAGCCGCTGCGGACGGGGGTGCGGGTCTTGGACTTAATGACACCGGTGGGCGCGGGGCAGCGTTTGGGGATTTTCGCCGGGCCCGGAGTTGGCAAGTCGACGCTTTTGTCGAGCATTGCGAAGCGGTGCGAGGCCGACGTGACGGTGGTGGCGTTGATCGGCGAGCGGGGTCGCGAGGTTCGCGAGTTCATCGAGCACGGCCTGGGCGCGGACGGGTTGGCGAAGAGCGTGGTCGTGGCGGCGACGGGCGATGAGTCGCCGCTGATGCGGACGCGGGCGGCCAAACACGCGTGCTGCGCGGCGGAGTTCTTCCGGGGGCTGGGCCTGCGTGTCGTGCTCATCATGGACTCCATCACGCGATTTGCGCATGCACAGCGGCAGATCGGGCTGGCTGCGGGAGAGCCGCCAACGGCGCGGGGGTATACGCCCAGTGTCTTTGCGCGGCTGGCGGAACTGCTTGAACGGGCGGGGGCGGTGGATGGGGAGCGGGGGCCGGGCGCGGGTGCGGGCTCGATCACCGGGCTGTACACGGTGCTGGTCGAAGGGGACGACATGACCGAGCCGGTGGCGGATGCGGCCCGCGGCATTCTCGACGGGCACGTCGTGCTGTCGCGAAAACTGGCTCAGCGAGGGCATTTTCCGGCGGTGGATGTGCTGGACTCGGTAAGCCGGGTCGCCCGAGAGGTGTGCGACAAAGAGCATCTCGAAGCCCAGCGATCACTGATCCGGTTGATCGCGCTGCACCGCGAGGTGGAAGACCTGGTGCAGATCGGAGCGTACGCGCGGGGAGTGAATCCGCTCACCGATGCGGCGATTGATCTTGCGCCCAAGGTCGCGGCGTTGTTGACCCAGGATTCCCAGGAGGCGACGGCCTTTCCAGTCTCCCGGGGGCGGCTGTTGGCGCTGGTGAAAGAAGCGACGGAGCTCGGTTCGCGTGCAGCGCCCAAGAAAACCAAGTAGGGATGGCAACGGGCGCGACGACGGGGCGACGGGAGTAATGCATGGGCCGTTTTCGGTTTCATCTCGAAGCGGTGTTGACGCAGCGGCGAGCAGCGGAGCGTGCCCACCAGGTCACGGTGTCACATATCGAGCGCGAAAAGATCGATCTGGAACGCACCATGCTGCAATGGAATGAGCAGTTGGTGATGGAGCGAACCGACCTACGGGAGCGACTCGACGGGGGCGGGACGGGCGGGCTGCGGCTCGCCCGCTTTCAGGCCAATGCCGCGCTGACGCTGGTCGCTCGGTTGCGTCAGGCATCGGTCCGCCTTGCCGGGGTCTACTCACGGTTAGAAACCGAGAGGAAGACACTCGCGGCGATGGCGGGCGGGCGTCAGGCGGTGGAAAAACTCCGAGCGTTGCATTTCGAGGAGTGGAAATCTCAACGCGAGCGGCGCGAGTGGTCCGATCAGGATGATCTGGCGTCGTGCGGATTCTCGCCCGAAGGCCCCCCGCAATCGGAGCCCGCATGAAAGCCATTTGGAACGCCCTCTCCATTCTCGCGGTTGCCAACATGATCGGGCTCGGGCTTATCGTGGGGTGGCTGTACACCTCGGATCGGTTGGATGCGACGCGCGCGAAAGAAATCCGGGAGACGTTCGCGATCACCCTCAGCGACTTCCGGTCGGGCCAACAAGCCGCAATCGAGGAGACGGAGGCCACGGAGGCCGCGCGGGTTGAGGCCGAGAAGGCGGCCAAGCCGCCCGTGACCGCCGCGGAACGCCTCGCGGCGCGGCTTGAAGCCACCGAACTTGACCGCGAGCGGGCGGAACGGCTCAAACGCGAAATTGCGGATCTCCAGCGGGGTCTGGCGGGGGAGCGCACCCGGCTTGATTCGGAATGGGTCGAACTCCGAGCGGCCCAGCAAGGGCACGCTGAGGAAGTCCGGTTGAACGAAGAGACCGTCGGTGGTTCCCAGTTTCAGAAGACGCTGGGGGTGTTGGGCAAACTGGAGGCCAAAGACGCTACGACGATCCTCACGGAGGTGTTGAACGGCACCGGATCCATCCCATCGGACGTTCCCCGATCAGCGGGTCCAAGCGGTGACCCAGTGGTGATGCCGTTGCCGGGGCGTGCACAGGTGCTTTCATATCTCGATGCGATGTCCGATAAGACGCGGACAGCGGTGATTGCCGAGTTCGTCAAGGACAATCCGCGATTGGCAGCGGAGTTGCTTGAAGGGCTGCGGGTCCGCGGCACATTCGCCGCGGTCTCCGCGGCCCGATGAAAACAGAACACTCCCTCCCCCATCTCGTTCGACTTTCCGAACCCCCTGCACCCGGGGCTGCCGTGATTGATCGCCAAGCGTCTGGAGCGGCGGCCTTTATGGACGTTCTGACCGCGGAACTTGCGCGCGTGAGGGTGGACCCACGGACAACGAGCGTCGATCGTGCTGACCCGCCCGCATCCGAGCATCAGCGATTGGAGCGACCGCGGGAATCAGGAAAGCCCAAAGCGGAAGTTGCGCCCACTGGCGCGGCTTTGGCCGGAGGACGCACGGTTGAGGGGCTTGACGACGCGGTCCGGGCCGAGTTGTGTCGCGACGAAACCTTGGCGCAGCGGGCCGCCGCAGAATTGTGCTTGGCGACCGATGCGAGCGTCCTGCCGGCCGATACTGGTGTCAGCGAGCGCGCAGGGCGGAGCGGCGAGCGGGCGTCCCACGCGGGACTAGCCGCGGGCGGGCCAACTGGGGATTCGCACTCGGCGCCGAGCCAGCGGACAACGTCTGATCACGTTGGCGGCGGATCGGCGGGTGCGACCGGCGCGATATCGGTTGCGGAACGCTCAACCGGCCACGCTGCGGCAACGTCTCGGCCCGAAAGCGCGGGCGGCGAAGCGCAGGCGATCAGTGGTGCGCGCGATACCCGCGGGGCGAACGCCTCTGCGGCGCGTCAGGGAAATGCAACCGCCACGGCGAACCCAAGCGGCCCTTCCTCACGCGTAACCGTTCGATCCGCTGTCGCGGAAGCAGCGGGTACCGGGAGCAACCAACCGGCGGGTGGATTCACGGGGGCGGCGGCGGGCCCGACGGTGCGGGCTCAGGGCGATTCGGCCCGATTGCTTGACCGGCTCTCCGGATCGGGAGCACGACCGGTGCTTTCGGCCGAGCCAATGCCCGCAGCGATGCAGGCGGGGCGTGCGATGGCGCAGGCAGTTCGCGACGGCGAAGGAGCGGTGACGCTGCGGCTGACGCCCGAAGCGCTCGGTCAGGTCACGATCCGGATGACAATTGAAAGCGGCGTTGTATCGGCGGTTATCGAGTGCGCCACCTCAGAAGGCCACGACGCATTGCAGGGCGGCACGGAGGCGTTGCGGGCGTCCATGGAATCGCGCGGGCTGAATGTCGGGACAATTGAATTGGTGCCGCTGCCACCAGCGGAAACAGCCGAAGATCCTTGGAATTCGGGCGCGTCCGGCGACGATGCGCGACGGCATGAGGGGGGCCGCGGACAGCCGGATCGCGAGCCTTCGGCAGAGCGTGATGACGAGCGGGGGGGTGGGAGTGAAACGCCGACCGGGGACAACGACCTCTGGGCGAGCGGCGAAGGCGTTGCCGCTTCCGGGATGAACATTGATCCGATCTCGCTTCGATTGGAAGCGTGGGCCTAGGGGCCTCGAAAGGACTCGCAGTATGGATGCGATCAGTCAGTTAGCGGGCGGGACGCGCACGAGCACGACGGGTTCGGGGGGGCTAGGGTCGCTGTCGAGCGCGGATTTCACCAAGATTATCTTGGAAGAACTCAGCGCACAGGACCCGCTGCAACCCAACGACACCTCGGCGCTCCTCGAACAGATCGGGACGATCCGCCGGATCGAATCAGACACAAGTATTACCGACAAACTTTCGGCGCTGGTGAACCAGAACGAGTTCGCCTCGGCGGCGGGGTTGATCGGCACCCGCGTGAGCGGGTTGACGGACACCTTTGAGCGGGTCGAAGACGTTGTCGTCAGCGTGACGAAATCGAGCGATGGACCTGTTCTGACGCTGGCGGATGGGACGCGGATGGCGTTTGCGGACTTGGATGAAGTGTCGGTGGCCTTGCCGGCGGACGGCACGGACGCGGACCAGGAGGGTGAGGAATGACCATCGCCGCAGCGGATTTTTTACGGAGATTGGCGGGAGGTGGCGGGTCGGTCGGCGGCACCGCCAGCCCGGGTCATGCGGGGTTTGCGGGCGTGCTCTCCAAGGCCTCGGGCCGAGCGGCGGGGAGCGGGATCGGCGTGACGGTGGAACCGTTCGCGGGCGTTGAGTTGAGTGCCGAGCAATTGGAGCGGGTTTCGCGGGCGGGCGATGCGGCGGAACGAGCGGGTGCCATGCGGGCGCTGGTGTTGGTGGATGATCAGATGCTGCTGATGGACGTGACAACGCGCCGGATCACGGGCAAGGCGGACCCGGAAGCCGAGGTGCTGACGGGACTTGACGCGGTAGTCCGCGTGCCCTCCGCGGGCTCGGCGGGCGCGGCCGCGAGCGTCGGGGTGGTGGGCTTGCCCGGTAAGGGCGCGTTCGGGGTTTCGCCGGCGTTGCTGCGGGCGCTCTCGCAGCAATCGGCGGGCGACCAGGGTTTGATCAACGAAGAGGAATAAGACATGCCTTCCACAACCGCGCTCCTGACCGCGCTGACGGGGCTCAACGCCAACGCCCGCAGCATCGACGTGATCGGCAATAACATTGCCAACATCAACACGACGTCGTTCAAGTCGAACCGGATGATGTTCTCGAATATGTTCTCGCGGACGCTTTCGAGCGGCACCCCGCCGGGCGACACCACCGGGGGTACCAACCCGCACCAGGTTGGGTACGGGGTAGAGATATCGGGGACACAGAGGAATTTTGGGAACGGCGCGATCACCACGACCGGAGACGCCCGCGACCTCGCGGTCGAGGGAGACGGCTTTTTCGTGGTGAATCGCGGGGACGAAACGATGTACACCCGCGACGGATCATTCCGCCAGAACAGCGCGAACGATCTTGTCACCATCAACGGCGACCGGGTGCAGGGATACGGCGTCGATTCCGACTTCAATGTCGTTTCGGGCGCGCTGACCAATATCAACGTGCCGCTGGGGGGGACGTATCTCGCGGAGGCTACGGAGAACGTCACACTCTCGGGGCTCATCAACTCGGGCGGCGATTTGCCGACCTCCGGGAGCGTGATCGGATTGGGCTCCGCGGCCACGGCGGGCTTTACGGCGGTGTCCGGGGCGAATCCTCCTCCCGCGGGCGGGAACGCCCTCGAACTCACCACCCGGCTGGTCGATATCGCCGATCCGACCGCGGGGGCGGGGAGCGCAGCCCGCTTCGCGGCCGGGCAATCGCTCGAGCTCCGGAACGCCGAGAAGGGCAACAAGCGAATCCCTGCCTCAACCCTTGATATCACCGCGACAACGACGGTCCAGGATCTTGCCACCTTTCTCGAAGACGCCCTGGGCATCGAGCGGACGGTGACGAATCCCGGCGGCGGTTCGCCCGGCGTCACGCTCGACACCGTGACGGGCCGCCTCACGATCGTCGGCAACACCGGCAGGGCGAACGACATCGATATCGACCAATCCGACCTGCGGCTGATCGACGCGGCCGGGGTGGCGGCGGGCTCGCCTTTCGTCAGCACCAAGGCGGCTTCCGCGAACGGCGAGAGCGTGAGAACAAACTTCGTCGTGTACGATTCCTTGGGCGGAGAGACGAGCATCGACGCGACGCTCGTGCTGGACTCGAAGACCTCGAGCGAGACAACCTGGCGATATTACATCGAGAGCGCTGCGGACAGCGATCTGAATCCTCAGGCCGCGACGGGAACGCTGGTCTTCGATACCAACGGTGACCTTGAAAACCGCACGCCGATCGCGATCTCGGTCGATCGGGTTGATAACGGGATCCTGACACCTATCTCGTTTCAATTGTCGTTCGCGGACGGCCAATCGCAACTCAAGAGCGCTGTGACCAGCGTCTCGAGTCTGGAGAATCCGTCCCGCGATGGGTCCCCGGTCGGGACGCTCGCCGACTTTTCCGTGGGTCAGGACGGGACCATCTCCGGAAACTACACGAACGGAAGGTCGCGGACGCTCGGGCGGGTGGTGCTCGCCACCTTCTCGAACAACGAGGGGCTGAACGATGTCGGCGGCAACCTCTACCGCCCGGGACCAAACAGCGGGCCGCCCTCCCTGGTCACACCGGGAGCGCTGGGTTCGGGTCAGATCGTGGGTGGCGCACTGGAAGCATCCAACGTGGACATGGGTGAGGAATTTATAAAACTGATCCAGGCGTCCACGGGCTATTCCGCAAATTCGCGCATTATCCGTACCACGGACGAGCTGATGCAGCAGTTGCTGGTGATCGGACGGTAATCACTCCATTCGTCGCTGAAAGGGCGGTTGAAGTCGTGGCCGGCACCGTTCGATAACAACTCCGGCGGCCCGCCCGACCTTGGGCCGCGGAAGGATGATCTCATGCAATCACTTGGCGCTTCTTCCGCCTCTGAGTTTGGACCACTAGGGATCGCCCTGGCGGTAGGGATGGTTTGTGCATTCGGCGGCTTGTTCGCTGCTCGGCGATGGGGCAGTGTTCACCTCTGCGACCATGTGACGCGCTTCGGGATGCGGAGCATCGCGATTCTGGGGCTCGCGTTCGGCTTGTGTTCGATGTTGGGCGTGTTCGCGTTCACGGTGCCACCCTTGGCGATGGTGGGCGCGTTCTTCGCCGGATTTCTCACCTTGGCCGCGGCGGACCTGCGCGGCGGGTTGCGATCGACGGGCGGTCGCTCCGGTGAAACCGGGGTCGCGGGAACCATTGCTGTGAGCAACATCCATAGGCGAGCGGCGTAGGCGAGGCCGAGGACGGTGATCGGGCTCAACCCGAGGGCGAGTTCAGCCGATTTACGGCACAACCGGTGCGCTGCGCCGTTGCCAACGAACGCCCGTCCTGGAGCCACGGTTGATGTCGAAAGAATCTGAAAAGCCCGCCGCGCCGGCCGAGGGAGCGGCGCCGCCCCCGAAGTCCGGGAAAAAGACCATACTGGTGGTGGCGGTCCTGATGGCGGTCGAGGCCGGAGCGGTCATCGGGGTGATGTCGTTGACTGGCCCGAAGAGCGCGGAGGCCGAGGCCCACACGATCGAGGGCGAATCGAAGGACGACGGCGAGACGGCGGTGGAGATTCCGCTGATTGGGGAGCGGTTCCAGAATCTGCAGACCGGGCGTGTATGGATCTGGGATTGTGAGATCGTGCTGAAGGTTAAGAACAAGAACCGGCCGTTCGTCGAGCGCGTCCTTGAACAGCAGGCCGCCGAGATTCAGGAAGGCCTGTCCACCATTTTTCGCAAGGCGCAGCACGTGCACCTCAAGGAAGCCGGGTTGGAGACAATCAACCGGCAGGTCGCCGCGTTCATGTCTCACACGCTTGAAAAGGATGCGGACGGCAAGGAGCGGGTGGAGAGGGTGATGATCCCTAAGTGCAAGGGGTTTCCGGCAGACTGATCAACATTGCGCCCACCAAGCCTGACCCGCGCAGGAACCGGACCGCAAAATTCTTGCGGGCGGGCAAAAATGGCCGATTCACCCGCTTGACGGCTGATCCAGGATGGAACGGCCCGGTAGATCACTCATCGCTGCATACCAAAGGGGCCAGGATGGCCGACGACTCGAAAAACCCTCAAGCGTCCATCGACAAGAACTCCGGATTCGGTCCGGACGTTCATGGCCCGAACGTTGATGGCCCGGCGCAAGACCCTGGTTCGGCCGATGCGATCGCGGATGAAGCCCTGCGGGCCGCCGAAGATGCGCTGCGCGACCTTGACAGTTTGCAGTCCGAGGTGGCCTCGGTTCCGGTATCCGGTTCCGCTCGGCAGAGCGGCTCGCAGGGGTCACACGGCGCTTCTGCGTTCGCCTTCCCCTCGTTCGATTCCCCTCGCGAGAGCACGGCCCCGACCGCGATTGACATGCTTTCTGACGTCAATCTGAACGTGAAGATCGAACTCGGTCGCACACGGATGTTGGTCGAGGACGTGCTGAAACTTTCCGAAGGGGCCGTTGTGGAGCTCGACAAGTTGGCGGGCGACCCGGTCGACGTCTACGTCAACGATCGTCATGTGGCGCGGGGCGAGGTTCTGGTCTTGAACGACAATTTCTGCGTGCGGATCAACGAGATCATCGTCCCGGTCGTCCGGGCGGCCTCGGCGTAGCGGCTTCGAAGGCTGAACGGTTCGGGGGGTGTGGGTGATGGAGTGGAAATGGCCATGGAGGGCCGTTCCGTGGTATTGAAGCCAGGAAGGCAAGCGATTGAACGTGAGAAGTCGGATCATCGTGGCGGCGTTTTCGGTCGCCCTGGCGGTCGGTACCACAAGCGCACAACAGGTGGGTCCGGATCCGTCACCCGGCAACGCCCCGGCTTGGGCGTCCGGGGCTCCCTCGATCGAGCGGCAGTCGCTGGGTACCTCGTCCGTTGAACTCAAGGCGGGTTCGAACGAGGGCCGCATCGAGAGCTCCCTCGACAGGCCGTCTCGCGAGCCGAACGACGCGGGGAAGTCGTCCTCGCTCTCGGGCTACGGCCAGCCCGCGGTCGCCGTCGCCGCAGTCTCAGGGTTGATCGTCGCCTTGGGGTTCGCCGTCCGGCTGGTAATGAGGAATAAGGGTGGGTTGCTGGCCTCGTTGGGCGCGGGGGGTCGCGCCCCCTCGGGCCTTATCGAGATTTTGGCCCGATACCCGGTCGGGCGGCAGTCAACGTTGATTGTTCTGAAGATCGACCGGCGAGTTCTGCTCATCAATCAGTCCGGAGCCCAGAGAAGCGCCATGACCGTGCTCACCGAGTTTACGGACCCTGCGGAAGTCGCTTCTATCCTGCTGCGAACCCGCGACGAAGCCGAAACCCGTTCGGCGGCCCGCTTTCAGAGCGTGCTCTCGGGTGCGGGCGAAGCCTACGAAGAGCCGCCGCCCAAGAGCTTCGCCCCCAGCACGTTTGGCTCGCTGAGAAAACATCTGAAGGGCTTGCTGCAACCGGAAGTCATGGGGAAGGCGTCGTGATGGGCCTGATTCGATATTTCGCGTCGGGCGCCCGGGCCGTGATCGTCATCGCGTTGCTTATCGCGCTGGGGGCTGGCGAGCAGAACGCGGACGCACAGCCAGCCTTCGGGCCCCCGGCACCCGGGCAGAGCGAGCCCGACGGCTCTAGTGCGCAGGGCGACGCGGCGACAACAACGCCCATCGTTCTCTCGAACGGGGCCGCAGCGACCGGCATCAATCCGCTGGAGATGCTGGCGGGCGCTGGCGACGGGTTGGCAGGCCGTTCCGGGCGGACGGCCGAGGGCGGCCAGCGGGGCGGGCTTTCTGTTGCGCTGAACATCCTGGTGGTGCTCACGGTCATCGCGCTGGTGCCGAGCATCATGCTGATGTGCACCTGCTTCGTGCGGATATTGGTGGTGATGGGACTGCTCAAGCAGGCGATCGGGGCCCAATCGGTGCCGCCGCCACAGGTTATCACCGCGCTCGCGCTCTTCATGACTCTGGTGGTGATGTCGCCGACACTGGCCCGAATCAACGACGAAGCGGTCGTTCCCTATCGGGCGGGCACGATCACCGACTATGACGTGCTCTGGGCCAAGGCCCGGCAGCCCGCCCGCGACTTCATGTTCGCCCAGATCGAGGCCACCGGGAATTGGTCGAGCGTGTACATGATGCTGGAGCGGAGGGGGATCGATACGAGCGATCCGTCCCAACTGACGCGGGCCGACGTGGACATGATCTCGCTGGTCCCCGCGTACATGCTGAGCGAACTTAAGACCGCGTTCCTGATGGGGTTCCGCATCTACCTGCCGTTCCTGGTCATCGACCTCGTGATCAGCACGATGCTCATCTCGATGAGCATGATGATGCTGCCGCCGGTGCTCATCAGCCTCCCCTTCAAGTTGCTGCTCTTTGTGCTGGTGGATGGATGGGCCCTTTTGGTGGGGAGCCTGATGGGGAGTTTCGTGCCGCCCGAGGCGGTCGCGCTGGCGCCCGTGCTGGGAGACTGTCTGCAGACCGCAACGGCGTGCCTCTGGAGCCCCGCATGACGTATGACGATTCATCCGTCGAACTGGTGCGGACGGCTCTCATCATCACGCTCAAGATCGCCGCGCCGATGGTTGCGGTCGGGCTGGTGGTCGGGCTGGTGATCAGCCTCGTCCAGAGCATCACATCGATTCAGGATCAGACGATCTCGCTCATCCCCAAGATCGTGGCGATGGTGCTGGTGGCGATCCTCATCATCCCGTGGGTCGTGCAGCGGCTCGTTGAATATGCGGCGGAGATGCTCACACTCAGTTGATGGTTGTGCATCACCGCCTCCCTTTGAAGGACCGTTCATCGTTGACCGTGCCGCTGGACATCCACTCGCTCGCCTCGCACGCGGGGATGTTCTCGCTCGCGACGGCCCGCGTGGCGGGGCTCGCGCTCTCGACACCCGTTCTCATGGCGGCCGGCATCCCGATGCGGGCGAAGGTTCTGTTGATCGTGCTGATCGCCGCGGCGTCGTACCCGTTCGTGTGTTCGGTGTGTCCGATGGCGGCTCCGGTGACCGACGTCGTGGGGTTGGTGCCGATGATCGTGGGGGAAGCCGCTGTCGGCTTCTGCCTGGGGCTGATCGCCTCGATGCCGCTGCTTTTTCTGGAGGCCGCGGGGGGCATCTGCGGTCACCAGATGGGCTTTGGCTTGGCCCGCGTCTACAACCCGGCCGCCGATGAGGACGCCGACGTGCTGGGCCAGCTGCTCTACTTCATCGGGTTCGGCACCTTCCTGGCGGTGGGGGGGTTGGAGCGAATTTTTTCGATGTTGATCGGCACGTTCGAGGTGCTGCCGCCCGGCGCGGCGACGGTCGGGTTGATCGCGACGGTCGATTGGACACGAGCGGTCGGCGATGGCGTGGAACTCGCGCTGCGCGTCTCGGCACCGGTGACGGGGATCGTGATCATTTCATCGGCGGTGCTGGGGCTGATCGGGAAGACGATGCCGCAGATCAGCATCATGTCCGTGGGCTTCACGGTCAAGGCGGTCGCCGGCATTCTGGTTCTCGCGCTGTCGGTTCTGGCGATCGGTGAGGTATCCGCCGATGACATCGACGCGGCCCTCCGGCGGGCGGGAGGTTGGGCGGGGTTGCTCGGCGAGGTGCAGGCGGAGCGAGCGTTGGAGGAGGCGGATCATGGCCGATGATCTGGGCGACAAGACGGAGATGCCCACCGATCGCAAGCGTTCGGACGCCCGCGAGCGGGGTCAGGTGGCGAAGAGTCAGGATCTCTCGGGGATCGTGGAACTGATCGCGGCCGTGATCGCGATCATCACATTGGGCGGGGGGCTGGTGCGGGCGTTGGCGGCGGTCTTGATGCGCTCGCTGGAACACTCGGGTGACGCCGTCCTGATCGACTCCCTGGTGCCGCTGTTGGCCGGGACGGTGCTCGAAACATTCTTCGCGATCGGGCCGATCCTCCTGGTGTTGGTCGCAGTCGGTGTGATCGCCAACATGGCCCAGACCGGCCCCCTCTTGACGCCCTCCGCCATCAGCTTTAAGCCGGAGCGGCTGGACCCCATCAAGGGCTTTGCGCGGCTCTTTGACCGCAAGAGCCTGGCCCGAACGATCGTCAACTCCGGCAAACTGGTGCTGGTGATCTTGGTCACGTTCCCCGTGCTCAGGGGCGTCATGCATCGGGTCATCTCCTTGGGCCGCTTGGAAGCCTTTGCGGGAGTGGTGGAATTGGGCCGGATCGTGCTGGAACTGCTGGCAACCCTGCTCGCGTGCCTGCTGGTGCTCGCCGTGATCGACTTTGTCGTGCAGCGGTGGCAGCACACGAAGGATCTGCGGATGACGAAGGAAGAGGTGCGCGATGAACGCCGCAGCATGGACGGCGACCCCACCATGCGCGGCCGCCGCCTCCGGATGATGCGTGAACTCGCGCTCCACCGCATCAACTCGGCCGTGCCCAAGGCCGACGTGATTGTGACCAACCCGACGCACTATTCGGTCGCGATCGCCTACGACCGGACCACGATGCGGGCCCCGCGCGTGGTCGCCAAGGGCGTCGATCTGCTCGCCCACCGCATCCGCCAGGTCGGCATGATCAACCGCGTACCCATCATCGAACGCCCACCGCTCGCCCGCGCGCTTTACGCCTCGGTCGAGGTGGGCGAAGAAGTCTCCCCGGAGTTCTACGAAGCCGTCGCCGAACTCCTCGCGTATGTCTACCGCCTCGAAGCAGCCGCCTGATCTTTCGTGAAAGAAGCCCGCCCCCTTGGCCGTTCGCCCCGCCCCATCGACGACGTTCCTCCCGCCCTGGCTGCACAACCTGCGGCGGTTCCGCGGCTACATCGTCCCCATCGGCTTCGTCACGCTCATGACGGTCCTTCTGGTGCCGCTGCCGCCTTTCTTCATGGACGTCCTGATCGCGTTCAACATCGCGCTGTCGATCATCATCCTGATGACGACGATCTACATGACCCACCCGCTTGATTTCAGCGTCTTTCCCTCGCTTCTGCTCGCGACGACGCTCTTCCGGCTCGTGCTCAACATCGCCTCGACGCGGCTGATCCTCACGGCGGATGCCTCGACGCCCGAAGAGGCCATGGCCGTCGCCGGGCATGTCGTCATGGCCTTCGGCAACTTTGTGGCGGGGAGCAGCCTGTTCGTCGGGATCGTGATCTTCCTGATCCTCGTCCTCGTGCAATTTATCGTGATCACGAAGGGCGCCACCCGCATCAGCGAGGTCGCCGCGCGGTTCACGTTGGACGCCATGCCCGGCAAGCAGATGGCGATTGATTCCGATCTCAACGCGGGCGTCATCGACGAGAACGAGGCCCGTCGCCGGCGCGAGCGCGTCGGTCAGGAGGCCGATTTCTTCGGCGCCATGGACGGAGCCAGCAAGTTCGTCCGCGGCGACTCCATCGCGGGCATCATCATCATTGTGATCAACGTCGCGGGCGGGTTCGCCGTCGGCATGATCGACCGTGGGTGGGACGCCAGCGCAACCGCCGAGGTGTTCACGAAACTCACGATCGGGGACGGGCTGACGTCGCAGATCCCGTCGTTCATCATCGCCATCGCCTCGGCCCTCATCGTCACCCGGTCCGGCAGCAAAGAGCAGTTGGGAACCGAACTGACCGACCAGGTAGCGAGCCAACCCAAGGGGCTCTTTGTCACCGCCGCGTTTCTCGCGCTCCTGTGCCTCACCCCGCTGCCGACGTTCCCGTTGCTCGTGTGTTCCGGCGGGCTTGCGCTCCTCGCGTTTGCGATGCAGCGAGCGCAATCCTCCGCGGTTGCGGCCGCCGCTCCGCCGATCGCGGCCCCCAAGGCCGCCGAGCCGCCCGCCATCGACGCCCTCCTCAAAGTTGACACCCTCGAACTCGAAGTCGGCTTCGGGCTGGTGCAGCTCGTCGATACGGCCCAGGGCGGCGACCTGCTCGAGCGCATCAACGCCGTGCGGCGTCAACTGGCCGCCGAGATCGGCCTGGTCATGCCGCCGGTTCGCATCCGTGACAACCTGCAACTCGCCTCCGACGAATACCGCCTCAAGATCCGCGGCAACGCGGTCTCGAGCGGCTCCGTCCGGCCTGGGCGGTTGCTCGCGATGGATTCCGGGTTGGCGTCGGGACCGATCGACGGCGAACCCACCCGCGAGCCAGCGTTCGGCCTCAACGCCTGGTGGATCGAGGATGCCCTCCGCGCCCGTGCCGAGGCCATGAACTACACCGTCGTCGAACCCTCCAGCGTGATCGCGACCCACCTCACGGAAACCGTCCGGAAGCACGCCGACGAGTTGCTGACGCGCGATGAAGTGGGCAACCTGCTGGAACAGTTGAAGCAGAAGGCTCCGAAGCTCGTGGAAGAAACCGTTCCCGCGATCATCAAGCCAGCGGAACTTCAGAAACTTCTGCAGAACCTGCTGCGCGAGCGCGTGCCGGTGCGGGATATCGAAACCGTGCTCGAAACCCTCTCGGAGTGGGCACCCCGCACCAAGGACCTTGAGGTACTGACGGAGTATGTCAGGAACGCCCTCCGCCGTTCCATCTGCGGGCAATACACATCGCCAGCCGAATCGGGCGAGCCCCGGCTGGTGTGCGTGACGCTCGACCCCGCCATGGAGGACTTTATCTCCGGATTCGTGGATCGCGGCCCCGCCGGCACCAGCATCACCATGCCCGCCCGAACGGTGAGCCGCGTCACCGAGCAGATTCTCTCCGGGCTCAAGCGCGTCACCGACGCCGGGCACGCGCCGGTCGTCATCACTTCGCCGCAGGTCCGGGCCGTGGTGCGTCAACTGCTCGAACCGCACTCGCCCTCGGTGGCCGTGCTCGCCTACAACGAGGTCGTCAACGGAGTCGCCGTCGAGAGTCAGGCACTCATCATGCCCCCCAGCGCCGAGTCTTCACGCTCCCCTTCTCTCGCCGCAGCCTGATCACTCGGGCCGCTTGCGTTCCTCTCGCCGATCCGGTATCCTCCCACACCCGATCAGTTCTCAAGCCCGGCCGGAGGCCGGACCACGCTCGCCAAGGACGGCATGACCCTCAAGACCTTTCGCGGATCGACCATGGCCGAAGCCCTGACCGAGGTCAAGAAGACCATCGGCAGGGACGCTGTGATCCTGCACACACGGACCTACAAAGTGGGCGGCGTCTTCGGCGTGGGCGGCCGTCAGGTCGTCGAGATCACCGCGTCCGACACGATGAACAGCAGCACGGCCGTTCCTCCACGCAGCGATCGGATCCCGGCCCGTCGCGCAGCCGGCCTGCACGAAACCGTCGTCGGCTCCCCCACACCGACGTCGTTGACGCCCGCTCGAATGAAACCAGCCGACGGAGCCCCGCTCATCGAGATTGCTCGTCGGGTTGACGGCGACCGCGTGGCGACGGTTCCGCACGTTTCCGGCGCCCGCTCCAGCGGCCGCCTCGCAACACCCGCCCACTTTTCGCCCGATTCCGCGAAAGCCACCGAGGCGTTACGTTCGGAACTCTCGGCGATCCGTTCACTCGTGACTCATCTTGTCCGAGCGTCACCCGCGCGGAATGAGTCGGCATCGTTGGGCGTCCTCCCCGATGCCCTTTTCGACGCCCACGCCCGGCTCACCGCTGCCGGAGTGAGCGCCGAAGTCGCCGCGGCGATCATCTCACCATTGCGGAACGCCCACACGCCCGCCGCGCTTTCGGACCCTGCCAACGTAAAGACCCTCGTGCTCGCCCGCCTCACCTCGATGCTGCGGGTAAGCGGCGGTCTGAACGCAGACGTGAAGCGAGACGGGGCCGGATCATCACGTTCCGCATCGCGGGCCACGTCACGCCCGACTGCACCGTACACGATCGCGCTCATCGGCCCGACCGGAGTCGGAAAGACAACAACCATCGCGAAGGTCGCCGCGCTCCAGCGTCTTCGGCATAACAAGCGGGTCGGACTCGTCACCACCGACACCTACCGCATCGCGGCGGTCGATCAACTCCGAACGTACGCCAACATCATCGGCCTGCCGGTGCGGGTGGCCGCGTCGCCCGCCGAGATGGAGCGGGCGTGCGCCTCGCTCGACGACTGCGACTTGATCTTTGTTGATACCGCCGGTCGCTCGCCGCACGATGCCGCCCGCCTTGACGAACTGCGCTTGATGCTGGCCGCGTGCCGGCCCGACGAAGAACACCTTGTGCTCTCGATGGCCGCCGCTGAGAGCGTTCTGAACCGCACGGTCGAGCGGTTCCAGGGCCTCGCGCCGGACCGACTCATCCTCACGAAACTCGATGAAGCCGTTACCTTCGGCTCGATCCTCAACCTCGCGGCGTCCACCGGGCTGCCCATCAGTTTCGTGACCGACGGGCAGGAAGTCCCCGATCAGATCGAGGTGGCCGATTCCTCCAAGTTGGCCGCCCTTGTCTGGGGCGAGGCCGAGGGATCGTGACCACTCTTCCCGCCGAACCGCCGCACGATCAGGCCGCCCGTCTCCGCGCCATGGTGGAACTGTGGAGTGCGGCCAGCCCGACGACTACCGCCGAGACGCAGGGCCACAACCCCGACGTTCTCGGCGTACCCGCCAGACCGCGCTCCACCGTGCAAGCCTGTCCGACCATCTCGATCGCGTCGGGCAAGGGCGGGGTCGGAAAGACCACGCTCGCGGTCAACCTGGGGATTGCGCTTGCCCAAGAGGGTGCCCGCGTCACTCTTGTCGACGCCGATCCCGGCCTCGCCAACGCCGACGTGATGTGCGGCGTCACCCCGATGTCACGCCTCGACGCATCCATCGGTGGGCCGCAGCGATCACTCGCAAGCCTTGCGATCGACGTCATCCCGAACTTCCGCCTCATCCCCGGCTCCGCGGGCACACCCCGAATGGCCGACCTCCCGCTCGCCGAACGTGCCCACCTCATCCGCTCAATACGGGAGCTGGAACGCGATTCCGATGCGGTCATCATCGACACCGGTGCCGGGCTCGGGCTTTCTTCCCTCGCGTTCGCGGCAGCCGCCGATCGCTGTCTTGTCGTGGTGACGCCCGAGCCAACGTCCATCGCCGACGCCTACGCGGTGATCAAGTGTCTGGCGTCGATGCCGCCGGGCACGACGTCTCCGACCATCGCCCTCGTGGTCATCGGCGCGGAAACCGAAAAGCTCGCGAACGCCGTCCACGCGCGAATCGCCGGTGTCTCCGAGCGGTTTTTGAAGTTCCGCCCCGCGCTCTTGGGATGGATCCGGCGAGATGACGCGGTCACGCGGTCTATCCGCCTGCGGACTCCGCTCATGCTGTCTGAGCCGCATAGCGGAGCGGCACGAGATGTGCGGAGAGTTGCGGCATCCCTTCGACTCACCGCCGAAGTTACAACTCCTAACAAAATCCGCGCAAAGCGTCGGTTGTTTGGAATCTGGTCAGACCGATAATCGAAATTGCGGTGTAACCCCACATCGAGCGCGAGAAACTTCGTAGTTTTTCTTGATCGGGCACGATCGGCGGTCGATGACGCCGTTGTGGACGTGAAATTCGCCTGATAACAGCGAGTTTCTGGGAGATTCTGAGAGTGAAAGTTCAAACCGACGTGAGAGGCAGGGATTCCGGCGGGACGGGCGACGCCGTCGCGTCCGGCAATGCTTCGACTTTTCCCGTCGGCGTGGTGGCGTCCTGCTTGGGGATATCTGGTTTCACAACCGCGATCGTTGTCGGCGTCGGTGCGGGTAACGACGCTTCCGACGTGCTTATTCGGGCTATGTTCGCTTCCGCTGGTTGTTATCTGGCAGGTGTGCTCCTAAGCGCGGCGGCCGCGCACGCAGTGCACGAACATCTCAACGGCTTTCGCGCGGCCCACCCGATTTCGGATGGTAACCATACATCACCCAAACAATCTGAATTGGTGAATGAAGGTGGACGGAGTGTGGAGAAGACAGCGGTTTGACAAATGGGCTTGCAGTGGAGCATTATTTTCACTATACTCCCCACTCCCCAGGGTCACGGATGATTCAACGGGCTTGTTCGAGAACGTTTCGAGCAGAAATCGGGTGCGTCGGTCAAAAGCCGCCAGCACCAAAATGGTCAAGGAGTCGACCGTGGCGACGATGAAAATTATGCGTGGGAGCGTCCGTGCCAATGCCCGCTTTGGGGCCCGGCATGCCGAGCGGCCCAAAGTGCTGTCACCCCACGACTCGCGCCCGTTGAACGACATCTGGGAAGAGTTCGCGAAGACGCCGACGGAAGGCCTCCGCAACTATCTGATGGAACGCTTCCTCCACCTTGTGCGGTACAACGCCGAGCGTGTGTATACCCGTCTGCCCGACGAGGTGGATCTCGAAGATCTCATGTCCGCCGGCATCTTCGGCCTCATGGATGCGATCGACTCCTTCGATCTTGAGCGCAAGGTCAAGTTCGAGACCTTCAGCGCCCCCCGCATCCGCGGGGCGATTCTCGATGAACTCCGCTCCATGGATTGGGTGCCCCGCCTGGTCCGTCACCGCAGCGGAAAGATCGAGCAGGCCCGCCAGCACATCGAAAAAGCCACCGGCCAGCCCGCCACCGACGATGAAGTCTCGGACCTCCTCAACGTCAAGGGCGAGGAGTTCGACAAACTGAAGAAGGACGGCGAGGCGGTCGGCACCCGCAGCCTTACCCAGCGTTGCTTCCCCACCGACGGCGGTCGCGACGTCCGCGAGATCGATGTGATCCGTGATGAAACCCAGAGCAACCCGGTCTCTGAACTGCAACGCCGCGATATCCGCGACCTCATCACCAAAGGCCTTTCGCGGGCCGAACGGCTGATCGTCGTCCTTTACTACTACGAGGGCATGACGATGAAAGAGATCGGCGCCACCCTCGACCTTTCCGAAAGCCGCGTCAGCCAGATGCACAGTTCCATCCTGCTCCGCCTCAAGGCCCAGATGCAGCACCGCGAAAAGGAACTCGAACCCGTTGGCTGAACGTGTCGTGGGCGGCACCGCGCCGGGCCGGGATCGCGCCCGTGTGACAGCGCGACGGGCCGAGGCCCCGTCCATGTGCTACTCAAACCGCGGCCGGCGTCATCCCTAACGACCGTCGGATCACCCGGTGTCCCACGTAAATCAGCGGCGTCATCGCAACCGCGATGACGAACTTCAGCATGTAGCCGGTGGCCGCGGTGCGTAGCACTTCGCTGCCCGACATCGCCATGGCACCGTCTTCGAAGAGCCGCCGCCCAAGGCTGAAGGCGAGGTAGGTCACGACCAGGCTGTCGAGCATCTGCGAGACCACGGTGCTGCCCGTGGCGCGGAGCCAGATGAACCGGTCGCCCGTCAGCCGCTTGAGCCCCGAGAAGATCGCTATATCGCAGAACTGCCCGACCAGATACGCGGTCAGGGAAGCGACGTACATCACCCGTGCCGAACCAAAGACCGCGTTGAAGGCCGCGGGATCGACGTTGTACGGGGCATCGAGGAACGGCATCGCCAGACCGATGTTGATGAACGCAAAGGCGAAAAGGGCCATCGAGAAACTGAGGACCGCGATCCGGCGAGCGGCCCTTTTTCCGTAGAACTCGTTGACGAGGTCGGTGACGAGGAATGTGATGGGGAACGTGAGCATCCCGCAGGTGTGGACGATGGTGTCGGTGGATCCGCCCGGCACCGGCAGCGAAAAACCGAGCGGGATGCGGAACAATTTGATCCCGATGACGTCGCCGATAAGCAGGCTCGCGATCGAGATGCCCGAAAGCCACATGAACAGTCTCTGAGCGTTCGAAAGGGCGTGGGGATCAGCGGGTCCGATGTCGGGCATGGTGCTTGAGTTTACTCGATTGGGCGGACCCGCTCCCCCCAGAGTTCGGAAGCCGTACGCAAACGGATTCTGCGGGCAGCACAGTCGTTGGATGCCGAACTGGTGCGAGCGGTTTCGGTCGGGCGTCGTGTTCATCGGGCGACCGCTCGACGCTGCTCGCACGGCGAGCGATCTCTCTTTGCTTGCAGGTGGTGGTGTCTCGTGGCATACTGATCGGGGTGGAACGGTCATATCCACCATCCATACCGGAGGGATTCAGAATGAAGGTTGTTCCGGAGGTGTTCATCGCCGCGGCATCCGGTGTGCTTTAAACCACGGCCCTGGCCCAGGTTCCGGGGTATCGCGAGATTCCGGCTCCGTTGGGGCAGTTTGCCCAGGTGCGCGCGGTGGCGAATCAAGGGAGGGCGGCGGGAGGGGTGTTTTTCGGAAACTCCGGACCCCGAACGGGTCACCGCGGGTCGGAAAGCGGCGCTGTCGAGATTCTCAATCCGTTGGCGGGATATTCAGAGGCGGAGGTGGTGGGCATTTCCGCAGACGGTGCGTTCGTTGCCGTGAATCAGCGACCCCCGGCCACCTTTGGCCGTGCCAGCCGGATATCCGCAGATGGAACGATCGACCTGGTCCCGCGGATACCGGGCGAAGACGACGAAGTGGTGACCGCTATCTCACCCGACGGCGGAACGCTGGTTGGATTTGGCAGGCATGGGAACTTTCTGGGCGAACGCCACCAACTCCCGATTGCGCGAAGTGCTGATCGGCCGTGGAGACTTTAAGTGATCCGGTGTGATTCGCGGGTTATCGACGAGCAATCAACCCGCGACCACTCCGAACGCTTCAGCATTGGCGTGGTCGCGGTACTTCACGCAACGACTGACTTGCCTCCGCCCCCGCTTGGGCCAGGTTTAGCGCAGCGACTCCCACGCAAGGTCGAAGCGCGCGAGGTACTTGCGGAGCCGATCGGCGTCGTTGGTGGAGGTCTTGGACTGGCGCGATTGCGCGAAGAGGGTGCGGCCGGCGTCCGAGAGCGTGCGCGATTGCTTGCAGACGGCGAGGACGTCGGCGAGTTGGGTGCGGTCGAAGCGGTCGAGTTCGTTGGCACGGGCGGGCCCGAGCGACTGTTCGCAGGGGTCGGGGGCGTGGGGAGCGTGGGGAACGTGGGGGGTGCTGGCTCGGCACCATGCCGCGGTGAGACGGGCGATCTCGGCCTCAACGATCTGCGGAGAGATGCGGCCCGAGGGAGAAAGGGTTGCCATGCGCGTGATCGAGGCGGAAAGGTCGCGGAAGTTGCCGGACCACTGCGCCTGGGGTTCCGCGGCGAACGCGAGATAGCGCTGGCGCGATTCGGTGGCGAAGCGGACGGTGCGGCCCGAGCGGGCGGCGAACTGGCCGAGTTCGTAGTCAAGATTGGGCTCGATGTCCTCGCGGCGGTCCTTCAGGGGCGGGAGGCAAAACGTCCAGAGGTTGATGCGGGCGAGGAGGTCTTCGCGGAAGCGGCCCTCGCTGATGCGGGCCGAGAGATCGCGGTTGGTGCCGGCGATGAGCTGAAAGTCACTGGTGGCTTCGGTGTCGGAGCCGATGGGGAGGAAGCGTTTTTCCTCGACGGCGCGGAGGAGCATGGCCTGTTCGTCGATCCCCAGTTCACCGATTTCATCGAGGAAGAGGATGCCGTTGTTGGCGGTTCTGAGGAGGCCGGGTCGGTCTGAAGCGGCCCCGGTGAACGAGCCCTTTTTGTGTCCGAAAAGTGAGGACATGGCGCCGTCGCCGCGGAGGGTGGCGCAGTTGACCTCGACGAAGCGCCCTTCGACCTGGCGGCGGTGTTTCTTGAGTTCGTAGATGCGGCGGGCGAGGTGGCTTTTGCCGGCCCCGGTGGGCCCAAGGAGGAGGAGAGGATCGACCGAGTTCGCCGCGACGTGCTCGAGATCTTCGATCAAGCGGTTGAAGGCGGCATTGCGGGTGGCGATGCCGGACTTGAGCCCGCTGATGTTGTCGGTGTGTTCGCGTTGAAAGCGGGCGGCGATCTTGTGGTAGCGGGAGAGATCGAGATCGATGATGCGGTATTCGCCGGAGGGGCTTTTGTTGCGGCGATCGGGGCTGGTTTGGATGAGCTTGGCGGGGAAGCGGCGGGTCTCGGTGAGCATGAACATGCAGATCTGGGCGACATGGGTGCCGGTGGTGATGTTAACGAGGTACTGCTCGCGGGCGGTATCGAAGGGGTAGGCGGCGGCGAAGTCGTGGAGCTGGGTGTAGACCTCTTCAAAGTCCCACGGGTCGACCTGGTCGGCGGTGTGAAGCCGGACGACGGTTTCAGGCGAGACCTGGGCGATGTCTTGCGACACCTGGAGCGCGAGCTTGGTGGCCATGCGCGGGTGCAGGATTTCCAGGCGGGCGATGGCGAGGTCGTCCTGCTGGCAGAGGGCAACGGTGGGCCGCCAGCGTTCCCAGCGGTGGGAGCCGTGCCCGACGTCGAGTGAGGTGCCCAGGAGGCCGAAGACGACGGTGGGGAGAGACATGGTTGTTTGTATCGTATATTATCCGTTGAGATAAAGCCAACGGACCGGAATCGGCATTTGCATCGTGATAGCGAGGTTTTGAAGGATCGGACCGGTCGGCGACGCGTTGGCACGCGGCTCGCATTCGGACACGAGGAAGCCGTGAACGATCCGTCTCTGATTCCCAGATGTGTTGATTGGTGAGGTTGTCGTCGGACCTTCAAACTGGTTCGGGCCCACCGGCCGGAAAGGGACCTATGAACAGTGAAACGAAAGAATCGGAATCAGAATCAGCAGGCAGTCCTCGCTTTGTCGCCACCGGCGAGGCCACGGCCATCATGCCGGTGCCCGGGAACAAGGTGTCGCCGATCACGGTGATCGCGACCGAGACGCTGCGCAACTCGTTCGACGAGTTCTGCATCCGGCAGGCGATTAACTCGCGGCTCGCGCCGGGTGTGACCGACATCATTCTGAACCCGGATGCGCACGCCGGGTACGGCGCCCCCATCGGATGCGTCATGGTCTCGCCCTCGCACATTTATCCCGGGCCGGTGGGGGTCGACATCAAGTGCTCGATGAGCCTTCTGCAACTCGACCTTCCGGCGGAAGCGGTGGACGACCGGAAAACCCGCCGGGCCCTGATCGATGCGATTCTTGAGCGGACGCCGACGGGCGCCGGTCGCGGGTTCCGTCAGGTTCCCAAGGGGCGGCGCGTGAGCGCCGAGTTGGGCGCGCGGGCCGTGACGGAGGGTGCCTCCGCGGGTGTTCTGCACGACCTGGGCGTTCCCACCGAGTGGGCGGCCCGCTGTGAGGACAGCTTTCACGTCGGCCACGACGGCACGGCGGATGCCCTGCGCGATCGGTTGAGCGTCCTGATGGCGAGTAAGAACGCCCTGCACTGGCAGGGTGACCAAGCCAAGGTCTTCCAGGAGAAGACCCACCAACTCGGGTCCTATGGCGGCGGCAATCACTTTGGTGAGTGCGAGATCGTGCACGTGGAGAGAAACCAGCGAGCCCGGGCCGCTGCCGAGGTGTTCGGGCTGAAGGACGGGCATGTTGCGTTCATGTCGCACTGCGGCTCGCGCGGGTGGGGTGCGATGCTGGCGGACGGGCAGTTCAAGGCCATGAACAAGAAGTTTGCCCAGTGGGGCATCCCGCTCCCTGGTGGCGACAAGCACATGGTGCACGCGCCGCTGGGTTCACCCGAGGCCGATGCGTACTTGAACGACATGGCGCTGGGCGCGAACTTTGCGACGGTCAATCACATGCTCATCAACTCGCTTGTGCTGGAAGCGTTTCAGGAGGTGATTCCGGGGACCACCGGCCGGCTCGTGTACTTCATCAGCCACAACATCGCGCGGCGGGAAATCGTGCGGAATGAACCGGTGTGGGTGCACCGCAAGGGCGCTACACGGGCCTTTCCCGGCGGGCACCATGGGCTCAAGGGCACTCCGTTCGCGGCGAGCGGGCACCCCATCTTGCTTCCCGGCAACCCCCAGGATGGTTCGAGCGTGATGGTGGCCGAGCCGGGCGCAGCCCTTTCGTGCTACAGCGTGAACCACGGCGCGGGTCGGCGGATGAGCCGGACGGCGGCCAACAAGACTCTGGATCAAGCGGAAATCGACAAAAGTTTTCTGGAGAGCGACATCCTTACGAACTGCCGGAACTATCCGAGAGACGAAGCCCCGCGGGCCTACAAGGACTTTGAGGAAGTGCTGAAGAGCGTCAAGGTCGCGGGGCTGGCGAGCGAGGTGGCGCGGCTGAAGGCCCGGTTCGTCATCAAGGATGGGGACAAGGCGGACGACTAACTGAAGGTGGGGGTCATGATCGAGATCGATGGGTCACGAGGTGAAGGCGGGGGGCAGATCTTGCGGTCCGCGTTGGCGCTTTCGATGGTCACGGGGCGCGGGTTTCGCATGAGTCGCGTGCGGGCGGGACGCGCCAAGCCCGGGCTGATGCGCCAGCACCTGACGTGCGTGCAGGCGGCCGCGGGCGTGTGCGGGGCCCGGGTGGAAGGTGCGGTGGTTGGCTCGCAGGACGTGAGCTTTGTGCCCGGGCCGGTCGTCGCGGGCGTGTATTCGTTCGCGGTCGGGACGGCGGGTTCCACCATGCTGGTGCTTCAGGCGGTGCTGCCGGCGCTGTTGCGGGCGGGGGCTTCGACGTTGACGGTCGAGGGTGGGACGCACTGTTTGGCGGCTCCGCCCTTTGAGTTTGTCGAGCGAGCGCTCGTGCCGCTGATGAATCGCGCGGGCGCGAGTGTGCGCCTCCGGATGGAACGGCACGGGTTCTATCCGGCCGGTGGTGGGCGCGTGGTGGTGGATATCGAACCGGCGCAAGCGTCGCCGAGGTTTGAATTGCTGGAGGCGGGCCCGCGACTCGGGATGTCGGCAACAGCAATCGTGTCGCGGCTGAGCCCCAACGTCGCGGCCCGCGAGTTGCAGGTGCTGCGGACGAAGCTCGGGCTTGAGCCGGACGCCGCGCACTTGGTGGATGTAACCGATGCTCTAGGTCCGGGTAACGCGGCGTTCGTGGAGGTGCGGCACGAACATGTCACGGATGTGTTTTCAACGGTGGGGCGGGTCGGCGTAACGGCCGAGGCGGTAGCGGGCGAGATTGTGGATCAGGTACGAGAGTTTGGGGCCGCGGAGAAGCCGGTGGGATGGCACTTGGCGGACCAATTGATGGTGCCGCTGGCGGTGCTGGGCGGCGGCGCGTTCGCCACCGGGCCGCTCACCGAACATTCGCGGACCAACATCGAGACTCTCGGGCTGTTTGGGGTGCGGGTCGAGGAGCGCGCGGGCGGAGTGGTGGAGGTCGCAACGATTCAAAACTGATTCGGGCTTTGAGGATGCGACTCGCTTGAGTCTGGTGATACCCTGCCCGCTCATTGAGCAGCGCAACACCATCGGAGATGCCGCCGCCCGCCGCGAACACGATGGGGCGGGTGGTGTTGGTGATGGGGTGTGTCTATGCCGCGCTGCCCCCGCCGTGGTGTGTGGCACCGCTGGCGTTGGGGTTGGGGATCGCGGTGGGCCTTTGGGGTATCGCTGCCGCGGAAAAATGGCCCAAGACCATCAGCAAGTATCTCATCCAAGCCTGCGTGGTCATGCTGGGGTTGCGGATCGACCTTCACGAGCTCGCCAAGGCGGCCCGAGAGGGCTGGATGATCGCCGCGGGAAGCATCGTGGTGACCCTTGGCCTCGGGTTGCTGCTCGGCCGGATGCTCAAGGTTGATCGCGAGGTCTCGACGCTGGTCACGAGTGGGACCGCGATTTGTGGTGGGTCGGCGATCGGGGCGGTGGGGAGTGCGATCGGGGCCCGGGCCGGTTCGATCGCGGTGGCCACGGGGGCGATCTTCATATTAAATGCCGTGGGCCTGTTGGTGTTGCCGTTGATCGGGCGCGGCATCGGGCTGACGGCTCAGGAGTTCGGGACTTGGGCGGGAGTGGCGCTGCACGATGTGGCGTCGGTGGGGGGCGCAGCGCGGGCGTTCGCGGGTCCGTCGGGCGATGAATCGGCGATCGACACCGCCAACGTGGTGAAGTTGACGCGGGTGGTGTGGATATTCCCGATTGCGTTGTGGTTTGGGTATCTCGCGGCGAAGCGTGCGCGGGTGGCGGCGGTGACAGCGGAAGTTGGGGCTGCGGAGCGGTTCAAGGGCACGATGCCCGTGCCACGGATCAAAAGCCCGTTCCCATGGTTTATTCTGTGGTTTGTGGCGGCCAGTGTGGTTCGCACGTTCGTCCCGGCAATCGCGGCCGCCGCGCCGGAGATCAAGGCCGTCGCGGCGAGCGGCTTCCAAATCGCGCTGTTCCTGATCGGAACAGGCCTTACGCGCAAAGTGCTGGCCGAGGTCGGGTGGCGGGCGGTGGTGCAGGCCACGGTGTTGTGGGTGCTGGTGGCGGGGGCCACGCTCGGCGTCATATGGATGCTGAGGGGTTGACGGCGGTCGGGAAAATGACCGATATGGCTAGGAGTGGGTGCTGGGTGCCGGGTGACTTCGCACCGTTTCCTTTCCGACTTCTTGTGACGTTTTGTGACTTATCTCATGCCTGACCACGCCATGTCGTGCCCCATCATCCGTCGCCTTGGTGTTCTCACCGGAGGCGGTGACTGCCCCGGCCTTAAC
>Ga0163144_10005361_pt1 | contig 28463 bp, 30 predicted proteins | sample OliLak19BULKMAT1_FD_123175 | JGI IMG/M metagenome (GOLD analysis project Ga0163144, IMG submission 123175) | Freshwater microbial mat bacterial communities from Lake Vanda, McMurdo Dry Valleys, Antarctica - Oligotrophic Lake LV.19.BULKMAT1 | ecosystem: Environmental > Aquatic > Freshwater >... | reverse complement strand
TGCCGCACATGACGATTCTGCAGCCCGCCGACCATATCGAGACCCAGCAGGCCGTGCGCTGGATGATCGAGCACAAGGGGCCGGTGTATATCCGCCTCACGCGCCAAAAGATGCCCGACGTCCACGGCGCCGACTACAAGTGGCAGCCCAACAAGATCGACGTCATTTACGAACCGGCCAAGAAGCCCGCGAAGTATCAGGCGACGATCATCGCCTCGGGCGGCCCCGTGCCGCACGCCGTCGAGGCGGCCAAGCTCCTCGAGGCCAAGGGCTTCGCCGTGCGCGTCGCCAACGCGTCGACCTTGCTTCCCTTTGATGCCGAGACCGTATGTCGTCTTGCTTCAGACTCGCAGCGCATCGTCGCGGTCGAGGATCACAACGTTCACGGGGGCTTGGGTTCCGCGGTGTGCGAGGCGATCGCCGAGGCCGGCATCTCCTGCCCCGTCGTGCGGCTCGGCCTTCGCTCGTTCGGAGAGTCCGCCACGCCCGAGGAGCTCTACGAGAAGTACGGCTTCACCGCGCCGAGCCTCGCCGAGGCCTGCCTCAAGAATCCGGCGTAGCCCCAAAGATGCTCGGAGAGCGCGACCGCGCCGTTCTGGACGCGCTGCTTCCGCCGGGCGGTCCCGAGGGCCTGCCCGGCGCGTTTGAAGCGGGGTTCGAGGAGTTCGAGCGCGGCTTCCGCGCGGACGCTCCCGCGACGATGCGACTCGGCTGGCGCGCCGCGCTGCTCGTCGCGGCCTGGATCTCGCCGCTCTTAATCCGCCGCCTGCCGCCGCTCGACCGCCTCTCGGCCGACGAGCGCGAGGCCGCGCTCGAGGCCATGGGCAAGAGCCGCTTCCATCTGATCCGTCAGGTCTTCCTGCTGCTCAAGGCAGTGACGAGCTTCGGCTACGGAAGCACGCCGGCCGTGCGCCGCGCGGTAGGCTACGATGCGCGTTGACGGCGCCAAGGGCGAGCGCTTCGACGAGGTCTTCGACTACGTCGTGATCGGCTCCGGCGCGGCGGGCGCCACGGCCGCGCGCGCGCTGGCGGGAACGGGGCGCTCCGTGTGCGTCTTGGAGGAAGGCCCCGCCGTGGACCCCGCGGCTTTCGGCGCGGACTCCTGGGGCGCGTTCAGGTCCATGTTCCGCGACGCCAACGGCCAGATCGCGACCGGGCGCGCCTTCATGCCCGTGATCCAGGGCCGCGTCCTCGGCGGCAGCACCGTGATCAACTCCGCCATCGCCTGGCGCCTGCCGGACGACGTGTTCGCCGAATGGGCGGCGCTCGGCCTCGCAGACGCGCTGCCACCCAAGGAGCTTCATCGCTACTGGGACGAGATCGAGAAGGACCTGTCGGTCGCGGCTACGCCGGTCGAGGCGTGGGGCTCCTTCAACACGCTCATGCGCGACGGCGCCCGCAGGCTCGGCGTCGAGGCCTCGCCCACGCGGCGCTACGCCTCGGGCTGCGGGGGGACCTCTCAATGCCTGACGGGCTGCCCGAGCGGCGCCAAGCGCAGCATGCTCACGACGTATCTGCCTCAAGCCGAGTCCAAGGGCGCCGTCATTGTGACGGGCGCCGAGGCGCGGCGCGTGAGGATCGTGGACAGGTGCGCGGTCGCGGTGGAGGGCAAGCTCTCGGCTCCCGGCCGCCCGTCGTTCATGGCCAAGGCGCGCCGCGCGGTGATCGTGGCCGCGTCCGCGATCCAGACCCCGCAGCTGCTCGCGCGCAGCGGGGTACGCTCCGCGCATCTGGGGCATCACTTCATGGCGCACCCCGGGACGCCGCTGACCGGACTCTTCGACGCGCCCGCGAATCTCTGGCGCGGCGCGACGCAGGGCTTCGACTCGACGCATCACCGCCGCGATTACCGCGTGAAGATCGAGACGATCGGCCTGCCCCCGGAGGTCGTGTTCGCGCGCCTGCCGGGCGCCGGCCGGCGCTGGAAGGAGCGCATGGCGCTGGCGAAGCAGACCGCGATTTTCGCCGTGCAGACCCGCGCCTGGGCCGAAGGCACGGTACGCGAGGGCCCGTTCGGCGCGCTCATCCGGTACGACCTCACGAGGCGCGACATGATGCAGATTCGCCGCGGCCTGCGCTTCGCGGCCGAGCTGCTCTTCGCCGCCGGCGCGCGCGAGGTCTGGCCCGGAATCCACGGCCTGCCCGAGAAGCTGCTGCCGGGCGAGGCGCACCGGCTCGAGGCCGGCCCCGACAACCCCGGCTCCTACTCGTGGATCCTCTCGCATCTCTTCGGCACGGCGCGCATGGCGGCTCATGGCTCCGCCGGCGTGGTCGGGCACGACTTCGCGGTGCACGGCGTGCCGAACCTCGTCGTGGCGGATTCGTCCGTGTTCCCGACAAACCTCGGCGTCAACCCGCAGCACGCGATCATGGCCGTCGCACGGCTGTGCGCCGAGCGCCTGGCCGAGAGGACCCGATGAAGCACAAGCTCCTGTTCGTGCGCATGATGGATATGAACGAGGCCGAGCTGGGCGTCCTCATGGCCGGCGGACACGCGCCGTCGGAGGGATCGCTCGCGGGCTACGAATTCCGCGGCTGGAACCATCCGCCCGCGCTCGCCGTGCTCGGCATCCGAAAGTTCGTGAAGGGCTTCTTCATGGCCGACGGCCTGGAGGGCTACAATCGCCCGCCGCTCCAGGACGGCTTCGACGACGAGTGGACCGAGGCCGGCAAGCCGTTCGGCTTCTACCGCGTCGGCGCGCCGGAGGCGCCCGACCTGCGCCACAAGAACTCCCTGCTGCTCAACTACGGGACGAGCCCGCGCAACGCGTTCTGGAAGCCCGAACGCTTCCTGCGCGACTATCTCGTCCAGCCCGACGCGTCCGAGCCCGACGTGCTGCTCGGGCTCGCGACCTTGGCGCTCGGGCCCGCGCGTCCCGCGACGAATTATTTTCTGCTCGAGCGGCTGCGCAAGAGCGAATGGACGCCGTAAGCGCTCTGCTGGCGATCAAGGTCCTCACCTTCAACGCCGCTGGCATTCCGCTCGTGCACGCGGGCGTGGAGCGGCGAATGAAAGCCGCGGGCCGCGCGGTCGCCGAGGGCGGCTACGATATCGTCGGGCTGCAGGAGCTGTGGTTCGACCGGGACAGCGCGTCGTTCGCGAAGGCCGCTGGGCTGCCGCACGCCGCGCGCGTGTCGCGCCGCTTCGGCTTCCGCTCGGGCCTCACCATCCTCTCGCGCTGGCCGATCGTCGCGAGCGAGGGTCGCGCGTTCAGCACGGTGCGCCCGTCGCTGCGCCACTTCTTCCAGGGCGAGACCATCCCGAGCAAAGGCTTTCTGTTCGCGCGCGTCGCGTCGCCCTGGGGGGAGCTCGATGTGTACGACGCCCACACGCTGGCCGACTACACCGAGATTAAATACCGCCTTCTCCGGATGACGGAGTTGTTCGAACTGGCCGAAGGCGTCCTCGAGCTGTCGACGGGGCGGCCCTTCGTCATCCTGGGCGACCTGAATTCCGGGCACGGCGATCGAGATTTCAACGTGTTCCTCGACCTTTTGGGCCTCCACGACCCATGCGCGCCCGCCGGCCCCGAGCTGTGCGGCGACCCGCGACGCGAGAAGCGCATCGATCACGTTCTTCTTTCCGGTCGCGTGGAAGGAAAGGCACGCCGCGTTCTCGACGACGGGTTTTCGGATCACAGCGGCTTCACGGCCGAACTCCCGCGAGGCCTGATGGCGCTGCGCGCGAACCCCGACCCCAAGCGCCGCGAGGCGGCGCTGCATGCCGTTGAAGAGGCGGCTTCAGGGGGCATCGAGCGTCTCGAGGCCGAGCGGGATCGCGCGGGCTGGATTCCGCTGTACGGCGCGTTCCTGTCCGCGCGCTACGCACGCCAGGCAGGAAGGCTCAAGGCGATCATGGAGCGCGCCTCATCCGCGCGCCTCTCGCGGTGATTGTCGGTAATCCCGATTACAAGCTCGATCGGAAGGGTTTACCGAGAGACGCAAGCACCGCCTCCGCCGCGCGCACGCCGCGGTCGTTGGCTTCCTCGAAGATCGAGCTGCCCGACAGGTCCGAGTGCGCGAAGTGGATCGCGCCGCGCGGCCTCGCCGCGTCGCGGCGCTCGGCGCCCCAGACGAAGCCGGGCTTGGGCAGGATCATCCCGTGGCCCCAGACCCAGGCGTCGAGCCGCGTAACGGTCTTGCGCAATCCCGGAAGGGCGCGCTCAAGCTCGCTCAAGGTCTCCTCCCGCCAATCCGATAGGCCCTTCTTGTAAGCGGCGGCGCGCTGGCCATCCGGATCGCCCGTCAGGGGCCGGTAATACGTCCACACGGCGCGACGCCGGTCCATGGAGAAGTCCTGATGCGTCGCGTCGACATAGCCGAGCCCTTCGCCGCCGTAGATCACGTTGTCCCAGGCCGGGACGGCGCCCAGGCCGGCGGGCGGACGATCGACCGTGAGGTTCGCGACTAGCCAGGGCGCGTAGGTAAACGCCGAAGGCGACCGATCCTCGCGCAGGGGCCCGACGATGCGTCGCGCGACGTAGCGCGGCGCGCAGACGATCGCGCGCTTAGCGAGCAGACGGCGGACGGCTCCCGACGCCGCGTCGTAGTAGTCGACGCGAACGCCGTCCTGGCCGTTGGAGACATCGAACGCGAGGGCGCCGGTCCGCACGCGCGGAGCGAGCGCCTCGGCGAGCTTGCGCACGAGAAAGCCGTTGCCCTCCGGCCAAACCAGGAACTTGTCCTCGTCGCCCTCGCCGCGCGCGGCGTAGTAGGACAGCCCCGCCCATGCGGAGACCTCCGCCAGCGTGCCGCCGAAGTCGTCGCGGCAGGCGTACTCCACGTACCAGCGCAGGCCCGGAGACCGGTAATTATGCCGGTCGAGCCAGGCCGCCATGCTGATCGTGTCGAGCGCGAGGAGCTCGGGATCCCGGGAGCTGCGCTCCATCGGGATCGCGAACGCGGGACGCCCGTCGCGCCCGACGCGGCGGCGCAGCGCGGCGAGCTGCGCGTGAAAGCGGTCGAGCTCGGCCAAGTCCGCGGCCGAGGCGCCCAGGCGCGGGAAGAGGCCGTCCTGCCAGCGGCCGTGGAGGAAGAGCCTCTCCTCGGGAGCGTGGCAGACGACGGACTCGTCGTAGATGGGGCGCCCGCTTTTCTCTCCCGTGATCACCTTGAGCTCGCGCAGCAGCTCGCGCACCGCGCGCGCGTTCGGGCCGGGCAGGGGGAGATAATGCGCGCCCCACGGATAGCGGCTGACCTCGTTCTCGCCCCAGGCGGAGTTGCCGCCCGCGCGCGCCTCGAGGTCGAGCACCGTGAACTCCCCGAAGCCCGAGCGCAGCAGCTTCCAGCCGGCCGACAGCCCGGCCGCCCCGCCGCCGATGATCACGACGGGCACGCGCTCCGTCGCGGACGGCGCGTCGAACTTGCCCGAGCGCAGCTTGTGCCCGAGGACGTGATTGGGCCCGAGCAGCTCGCCCGGGATCGCGCGGTCGCCTTTGCACGCGCCGAGCAGCGCGGAGGCTATCGCCCCGCCGATGAACTCGCGCCGCGTCAGGCCGCCGTCAGCCGCCATGGGTCATGCGGGCCCATTCGCGCTCGTAATGCTGGACGAGCACCTGCGAGTCGAGGCGGTTGGGGACGGCCGGCACGCGCTTCATGTCGGCGGGGAAGTCGAACATGCCGCGGACGATCTCGGGCGTCAGGTACCGCAGGCCGGGTGGGAACTTCTCCGGGATCCGGTAGGGGGACGTCGCGCCGATCACGAAGCCCCATTCGCCGAACGACGGGACGTACGCGTGATACGGACGCGTCGAGAAGCCCGCGGCCTCCATGGTCGCGACGACGGTCCAATAGGTCTGCCGGGCGAACAGCGGCGAGGTGGACTGCACCGTGATGACGGCGCCCGGCGCGAGACGGCGGCTGAGCAGGCGGTAGAACGCCGTCGTGTAGAGCTTGCCGACGGCGTAGTTCGAAGGATCGGGGAAATCGACGATGACGACGTCGAAGCTCCGCTCGTTCTTCTCGAGCCAGCGGTAGGCGTCGGCGTTGACGATGGTCGCGCGCGGGTCGGAGAGCGAACGCCCGTTGAGCGCCGAGAGCGCCGGATGGGTCGTGAAGAGCTGGGTCATCACCGGATCGAGGTCCACCAAGGTCACCTTTTCCACGCGCTTGTCTCGCAGGACCTCGCGCGCCGCGAGGCCGTCGCCGCCGCCGAGGATCAGGACCTCCCTTGGAGCGCGGTGAGAGGAAAGCGCGGGATGCACGAGGGCCTCGTGGTAGCGGTACTCGTCCATGGTGCTGAACTGGAGGTTGGCGTTGAGGAACAGGCGCCAGTCCTCCTTCCACCGCGTCATCACGATCTTCTGGTAGGGGGAGGATTTGCTGAAGATGACCTCATCGGCGTACATGTCGCCCTCGGCGCGCGAGGCGATCTCGCCGGAGAACACGAGCCCGCAGGCGAGCGCCACGGCCGAGGCCGCGCACGCGGTCCCCAGGCCCGCGCGGCTCGGGATCGCGTCGCGCAGAAGGTGCAGGGTCGCGGCCGCCACGCCGATGTTGAGCAGCCCGAAGAGGAGGGCCGTGTTGAGCAGGCCGAGCTTCGGCACGAGCAGCAAGGGAAACAGCACGGAGGCGAACAGCGCGCCGATGTAGTCCATCGTCAGGACCTGCGACACGAGGTCCTTGAAATCCAGGCGATCCTTCAGAATGCGCATCATCAGCGGAATCTCGAGGCCGACGAGCGTCCCGACGACGAACACGACGAGATACAGCAGCACCCGGAAGCTCGCCGCGTGCGCGAAGGCCAGGAACAGGAACGTGGAGGAGAAGCCTCCGACCAGGCCGACGAGGATCTCGACCTGTACGAAGCGCGCCGCCAGCCCCTTGCCGACGAAGCGCGACAGCCAGGAGCCCACGCCCATCGCGAACAGGTACGCGCCGATCACCGTCGAGAACTGCAGGACCGTGTCGCCGAGCAGGTAGCTCGCGAGCGCGCCCGCCACGAGCTCGTAGATGAGCCCGCAGGTCGCGACCATGAAGACGGAGGCGTACAGCGCGAGGTTCACGGCGTCAGCCGAGCATGGAGGCCGCGATGATCATGCCCATCGCGATCGAGAGCCCCGAGATGACGGTCGCGAGCGCGCGGTTCTGCTTGACCACGACCTCGTTCCACAGGTCGTAGGGCGTGAGCTTGTCGAAGATCACGAACCAGCCGAAGAAGACCGTGGCTCCGAGGCCTGAATAGACGAGTGCTGCGACGAGATGCGGGACGTCCAGTATGTTCTTCATCATTTTCCTCCGAAGTATCGATGGTAGCCGGAATAGTGGGAACGATAAGAGCCGGGATTGTCGCGCACGGACTTCGGCACGCCCGTCAGGCGCTCCACGGGCGTGATCCACCAGCCCCTCCAAAGCGCCCAGGAGCAGGACAGGACGATCGCGAGGGCGTACCAGCGGTACCAGCGGCTCATTCGTCGTCCTCCTCGTCGTCGCCGGACGACGTGCGCGGGTGGTCGCTTTCCATCCAACGGGTGTTCTCGAAGGCGCCGTGGCGCATTCCGGCCCACAGCGCGGGCACCACCAGCAGGGCGAGCGCGATGAGCGGCAGCCTCTTCAGCGGCACGTCGCGGCGCACGATCACGCGGACATTGAGCTGCGAGGGGGCGTCCGTCTCCGGCTCGACGCGAAGGTAATACCGGCCCGGGGGCACGCTCGGCACGTAGAAGGTCTCGTAGCGGCTGCCCTCGCTCCACGCCTCGCCGTCGTCGACGCCGTGATAATAGGAGACCTCGCGGCCGAAATCGAGGGCTTTATCCGTGTCGGCGTCGATCAGCGCCATGCTCACGTACGCCCAGCTCCCGTCGAGGTTCGTGTCGACGGTGAATTCGAGGTTCGAGGTCCGGCCCTTCACCTCGAAGATGTCCCCGACGCGAGAGCGCTCGAGGTCGGCGGCCGCCACCTCGAAGGCTCCCTGATAGACGTTTTCCTGGGAGGAGATCGCCAGGACCAGGACGTACGCTCCGAGGCAAACGGCCGCGGCGAGCCAGAAGGACTTCCAGACCGACGGAAGGTGGGCGTCCCAAGGATTGGGCTGGGCCGGCGCCACGCCGGTCTTGTACGGCGGAGAGCCCGGCAGCGCGAACGCGGCCCAGACCTCCTCGGGCTCCAGGTACTCGCCCGCGCTCCAGACGGACTCGACGGCCGTGACCTCCTGCGACAGCAGGAACGGGGGGGCGATGAAGTCGCGCATGCGCGCGGTGTCGCCGACCTTCGCGATCCAGGGGAACTCGCCGAGGACGAACGTCGTCACGGGCACGCTCGTCTGAAAGTGCCGGTAGACGCGTCCGTCGAGCTCGACGGTGGGGGCGTTCTCGTAGTCCGGATTGCGGACGCCGACCATCTCGGTGGGAACGGGGTCCTTGATCTGCTTCGGCCGCACGTAACCGGCGGCCGCGGGAGGGACCTCCTCGCCGGCCTCGCTCTCGCGCTTGCCCGCGATATTCTCGACGCCGGACAGCTTGCGCAGGATCATGATCTCGCCCGCGTCGAACCAGAGCACGGCGCAGGGCAAGCAACGGTCGACCTCGAGCTGGCCCTCGTACGACGTCGTCGTCTCCATCGGGCGGCGGCAGCGCGGCCAGTCGAAGCGGGCCGGGCGAGGGCCAGAGAGCTTGAGCGGGACCGCGATGTCCCCGGCCTCGTACAGCACGCCGGAGCAAGCCGTGCACGTCCTCACGACGACGCCGTCCGCGATCTTGACTTCCTCGAGCGGGGCGCGGCACTTGGGGCAGCTCATTGCCTCACCCAAGGTTGTTCTCCTTCGGCAAAGTCTCGACCGTCTTGAGCAGGACCCAATGCCCGTTGGATTGGACCATCCAGCGATAGCCCTTGTACGGGTTCCACAGCAGGTACTCGTCCCACGAGTAGATCACGCCCGAATAGCGCACGGCGCGCCGCTGCAGGCCGACGACCTCGAGCAGGTCGCCGCGCACGGTGCCGCGCGTGCCGATCGGAAGCGTGGGCGGCTCGCCCACCTTTGCTCTATATTTGGCGAGCACCTGGTGGCGCGGGTCCCGCGCGTCGAGCACCGCGCCGCAGTGCGGGCAGGCGATGCTCTCGCTGACGCCCTCCGCGCGCAAAGTCAGCGGGCCGCCGCAGGCGGTGCATTCGAAGCGGACGCTCACGGCCAGCCCTCGACGGCTTTCAGATTGGTGAACGCCAGCGCGTCGAAATCCTGATACTCTCCCAGAAAAACCGACGGAGGGTTCTCCGAGTAATCCAAGGTGCCGAAGGCCCCGTCCTCCCCGATGAGATCGGCCGACGGGGCTCGCTCGCCGAGCGGGGGGTTAAAAGGCAACTCGCCCTCGGCCGCGAGGTACTCCGCCTCGATGATCTCGAGCACTTGATAGATCCGGCCTTTGATCTCGACCTTCGACATGACCTTGAGGTCGCCCAGCGCGGGGACATTGTCCTCCGCCGCGAAGCTCACCGCGTAGGCGCCCTGCGCCTCGCCGAGCCAGCCCTGGCGGCCGTCCTCGAACGCGAGGCACCATTCGTTCCAGAAGCCGTGGGGGGTCTTCACCTGCACGCGGCCGACGGCCTCGAACCGCGCGCCGCGGTAGGTTCCGCCCGTGCCCACCTGCAGGACCGTCCCGTCGGGCTGCAGCTGCGCGGACACGCCGAGCTTCTCGAGGTCCAGGTCCTTGCGCTGCACGAGGCTGCGGCAGAAAGGGCAAACCGCCATGAGATTGATCGAGGTGCGGAAGGGGACCATCGCACCGCAGGCGGGGCACTTGCGCTCGATCATGGGGCTCGCGAGATTATCGCGCTTGTCTTCGGCTCGGTCAAGCCGAGAATGCGCTCTCGCAGCCCGGGATTGCTGCCGTCGAAACGCCACAGCCACGCGTCTAGCAGGTAGTGGGTGGCCTGAGGCAACGCGAGCAGGGGGATCAGCAACGCCGAGACGGCGCCCGCCGGCGCCCAGTCGACCGTCGCGCCGAAGAACACCCCGGCATGCTCCTTCCAGACGAGCGCGTCCCAGAGCCCTTCCTCCGCGTACGCGAGCGCCAGAAGCAGGCCGGCGAACAGCGCGAGCGCCGCGGGCTTGTGCCACGTCTCCCGCCAGCTGCCGTCCTTCCAGGTCCGCGCTCCGTACAGCCAGACCAAAGCGACGTACGGCACGCCGTGCGCGGCGATGTTCGTGATCGTGAAGGCGAAGTCGGAGTTCGTCGCGACGATGCCCACGTACCAGGCGATCGCGGTGGAGGCGATCACCGCGACCTTGCCGGGGTGGACGTCGAGGCCGCTCAGGCGCCGCGCGAGCTGGCGCCCGAAGAAAGAGCCGAGCACGGCCGCGTACATCCAGCCCGCCCAGGGCCCCGCCAGCCGGTTCAAGCCCACAAAGTCGCCCTGCACGAACCACCAAAAGCGGCGCGCCGGATCCGAGTGCCAGTAGACGAGGGGATAGAGCATGGTCGCGTAGATCGCCGCCGCCTCGAGCCGCTCCTCCCAGCGGTCCTTGGAGCCCTCGAGATGCGAGTACGCGCGCATGAAGCCGTACTGCTGGCGCACGAAGTGATAGACCGCGAGATACGCGAGCGCGCGCCAGAACGTCAGCGCGGAGATCCTGTAAAGGAGGGCGCCGCCGAGCCAGCACGCGAGCGGCAGGAGCACGTAGAGCGTCCGCCGGCGAGGGAACTCCACGGGATCGAGGTAGGTGCGGTACAAGGTCGCGTACACGTGCCCCACGTCGATGAAGACCACGAACACGAGCCAGCCCCAGGCCGGCGTCTCGGCCGCGCGCAGCGCGGGGATCAGGAGCACCGCGAGTGCTGCGAGCAACGGCGGGCCCGCGAACCAGCCGAGGTCGAAGGCGGGGGAGTGCAGCCATCTCCGCGGGTTCACGCCTGGGATTATATCACCTAAGCCTTGCGCCCCGAGGCGGGGCGGGGTATCCTTCGAGGGCATGTCTTGGCGAGAGCACATCGAGCCCGACTGGTTCCACGAGGCGCCGTTCTACCTCGCGGCGGTCATCGCGCACGGCATGCTCCTGACCATCAACCCGGTCATGAACTGGGGCGGGATGGCCGTCCCCGAAAAAGCGATTCCCGTCGAGTTCGTGGCCGAGATCCCGCTGCCCCCGATCGTGCCTCCGCTCATGCCGCCGCCCGAGACGAACCTCGGCGGCGACGGCTCGAACCTGCCGCCGAAGCACGGCCCCGGGGCCTTCGAGCGGGAAAAGGTCAAGCAGGGCGCCGTCGACCCACCGCCCAAGCCCAAGCCGAGCCCGAAGCCCGCGGCCGTCAAGTCGAAGGTCAACAAGCCCGGAACGACCGTGCGCAAGGCGAAGGCCGCGGCGAAGCCCCGTCCGCGCGCGAAGCCGGTCGTGGACGCCCAGGCGGTCAAGTTCGCGAGCGACGCGCAGGCCGAGTCCAAGCGCCTGAAGGCCCAGCGCGACCGCGCCGTCCGCGCGGTCGAGGCGGAGAAGGCGGCCCAGGCGAAGGCCGCCGCGCTCGAGGAAAAGCTCGAGCGCAAGCGGCTCGCCGCGGAGCGCGCCGCCGAGCTCAAGGCCGAGCGCGACGCCTTCGCCGCCCAGCAGGCGGCCGAGCGCGAGCGCCGCGCCGCCGTGGCGCGCGCCGAGGCCGAGCGCCGCGCCGAGGCCGCGCGCGAGGCGGCCGAAGCGCGCGCCGCCGCCATCGCCGAGCAGAAGCGGCGCGCCGCCGAGGCCAAGGCGGCCAAGGCCGCCAAGCGCGCCGAGCTGTCCTCCGCGCTGGCGACGATGGCCGATCCCGACGAAGCTTTGGAGGCGGCGCCCGCCCGCGCGCCCAGCGGCCGCGGCTCGGCCCGCAAGGGACGCGCCATGGCCGGCGGCCGCGTCGCGGGCAAGGGCGGCGACGGCGGCGCCTTCGGCGAGTCCGACTCCGGCGAGGGCGGCGGGAAGGGCGGGGGCGAGGCGGAGCTCGCGGGCGCGCGCAAAGCGGGCGCTGCCGCCGCGCTGGCGGAGTCCACGGACCCCGGCGACGGCGCCGGCAGCGGCGGCTCCGACCTGATCGACGCGAAGGCGACGGGCGGCGGCATCGGCCCCGAGGGAGGGGGCGTCTCGTTCTCGGTCGACGGGCCCGTCGGCAACCGCCGCATCGTGTCGCGCGTCTCGCCGTCGAGCCCCGACTGGGTCGCGACGCGCAACCTCGACCTCACGGTCACGGTGCGCTTCCAGGTCCTGCCCGACGGCAGCGTGAAGTCCGGCGCCGTGATCTCGAAGACGTCGGGCTTTCCCGAGATCGACACGCGCGCGCTCAAGGCGCTGGCGCGCTGGCGCTTCCAGCCGGTGCCCGCCAAGTCCGGCGCGGCCGAGGTGTGGGGACGCGTGACCTTCCGCTTCACCTCCTAAGCTACGACACCTCTAACCCGGCGCATTTCACCTCCATCGCTGGAGGTGAAATCCAGAAAAATCAATCAGGAATATAGATTTTTCTCCTCGCAAGTCGCCGTCGCCATGCAACTTTTAGCGGGGCTCGATCGTATGATAAGTCATGAGCCTCGAAAAACTGTCCGACGAAGCTTTATTCGGGCGCGTCGATGCGTTGGCGCGCACCGAGCGGGTCTCGCTCGTCGATCTGCTCTATCATCTCGGCGAGCTCGATTCACGCCCCGCCTGCCAAAAAAAGGGCTTCTCGTCCCTGTTCGCGTATCTCACGCGGCATCTCGGCTACGCGGAATCGGACGCCATCAGGCGGGTGCGCGCCGCGCGCGCGGCGCGCAAGTATCCTTCAATCCTACGCCTCTTGGCGGAGGGCGAACTCAACCTGGTCGGCATCGCGATGATACAGCCGCTGCTCACTTCGGAAAATCATGAATCCTTGATTCGAAAGGTCCGCCGCCGGAGCACGAGGGAGGTCGAGCGTCTTGTCGCCGAGCTGTCTCCACCGGCGGCGGGACCGCGAGACCGGATTCGAGCGCTGCCGGCACCCCTTTCTGCGCCTATGCGCGCTGCGGCTGCGCCGCTCGCGCCGACGGCTAAGCGCGAAGCCATCACGGGAGAGATCGTCCCCATGCTCGAGAATAATTTGCCTCTTGTTCCGGACATTGAAATAACGGTCGCGCCGCAGCTACCTTCGTCAGAACGGCGAGTCGTCTTCACCTTTACCGCGAAAGAAGAAGTCCAAGGGTGGTTTGACCAGGCCCGGGATCTGCTTCGACACCGATTTCCCCATGGACACCACGGGGAGATCATCGGAGATGCGTTGAGGCGGCTGGTCGAGGCCGAGCTCGCGGCTCACGTGAGCTTGCGGCCCAAAAGGGCAGAGGCGGGGGAGGACGGGCGGCCCAATTCGCGGCATATCCCGAAGATTGTGGAGGATGTCGTCTGGCGTCGTGACGGCGGCCGTTGCGCCTATGTCGGCGGTGAAGGAATCCGGTGCCTCGAAACCGCCTGGCTCGAGCTCGACCATATCGTGCCTTGGGCTCTGGGCGGGCCTTCGGATGACCCTGAGAACATACGGCTGTTGTGCCGGGCGCACAATCAGACCGAAGCGGTCAGGCTGTTCGGCGGGCGACGTTCTCATTGATCTCCCTCGTTGACCCCGGTCAAGCATCCCGCTTGACGGGTGTCGTCGTAACGGATCCCCGGTCCGCGATACCATGTAGTCACGGATTTACAGGAGGACAATATGCAAATCAAAACCATCGCGCTCATCCTCGGACTCGCCGGCTCGGCCAATGCCGCCGGCGTCTCCTACAAGCTTCCTACCACCCTTGGCAACATCGCCCCGATCTACATGCCCGCCGTCTCGATCATCCCGATGTCCTTGCCCACCGTCAACGCCGAGCTCGCGATCCGCAACCCCGCTCCCTCGGTGAGCGTCTCGGTCCTTCCCGTCCCCGCCCCGGCCATCCTGCCCGTGCTGCCCGCCGCCGCCATCGGTCGGGAGCGCCGCCTGCCCACGATCCCGTCGCCCCTGCCGCTCCCGACGCAGGCCGTGCTCGCCGAGACTCCGGCGATCGACCTCGACGCGCTGCTCAACTTCGTGCCGGAAGCCGAGGCGGCGCATCACGACCTGCGCGACGGGTCTCACGGGCGCGATCCGATCCGCACGCCCGGCAGCCTCTTCGACGGCCGCCGCCGCGAGAAGCTCCGCGACCTCGAAATTCCCTCGAACAAGTACTTCTAAACGCCCCGGGCGTTGACTTTTGAGGGGGGGGCCTCTACACTCACCTCATGAGGCGCTCGACGAGCGTCGTCCTGGCGTTTTGCCTGGCCGCCCCCGCGGCGCGGGCCGCTTCGCCCAAATTCAAGGCCGCCGAGGAGGCGCCCTCGCGCGACGGCTGGAACTCGATGAACATGGAGGCCCAGGCGGTCATGGGCGAGCTCCAGCTTCAGCACGGCAACGTCGGCCTCGCGGAGAAAACCTTCCAGAAGTCGCTCGACCTCGGCACCAAGGTGCGCGGCCCTCGCGCCGAGGTCGCCGCGCAGAGCCACTACCGCAGCGCCGAGATCTCGCTCGCGAAGGGAGAGTACACGGACGCGCGGCGCAACCTCGAGATCCTGATCCAGCGCTATCCCGAGACCGAATGGGCGGAGAAAGGCCGCAACCTGCTCACCGCGCTGCCCGACAACCGCTTCTCGGCCCCCGCCGAGGCCGACATGCCCTACGTCCCGGCTTTGGCCTCATCGTCGGCCGAGGAGGCTCTCGGCCGCCTGCGAGCCGCGGTCGACGAGGGCCGCGTTGAGGCCGCCCTCGCGGAGGCCTACGACTTCCATCGCCGCTACCCCTCGCGTCCCGAGAACGCGGAGGTCAACCTGGCCGCGGGCGCGCTGCATCTGCGTCGCGGAGAGGCCGCGCGCGCCGTGCGCTTCCTCAAGCCGCTGGCCGCCGGCGGCGACCGAGTCCTCAAGCACAAAGCGCTGCACCTCATCGGCGCGGCGCTCGCCTCGCTCGGCCTCGACGAGGCGACGCTCAAGATGGTGCCGGAGGCCGACGCGGCCGGCACGTCCGACCGCTGGCTGGCGCTCGCGCAGATCTGGCGCGCCGCGGCCGAGGACCGCATGGGCCGCAAGGACGACGCGGCCGAGCATTACCGCGCGGTGTCGGCCTCGGGCCAGGACTCGCCGGTGAAGGCCTACGCGCTCGCCGCGATCGCGGCGGACTGGGACCGGCGCGGAAAACCCGACCGAGCGCGCGACGCGCTCAAGCGCGCAGGCGACGAGGCCGCGAAGTGGGGGCTCATCGAGCTGCGCGAGTCCGCCGCCCTGTCCGAGGCCCACCTGCTCGCGCGCGCCAAGAAGCTCGACGAGGCGCAAAAGTCCTATGAAAACTTCGCGGCGCGGTTTCCCGACAGCCCGCTGCGCGCCCAGGCGCTCTATCAGCGGGGCCTGGCGCTCAAGAGGCTCGAGCGCCCCGAGGACGCCGCCGCCGTTTTTGAGGACCTCGCGACGCGCCACCCCGCCTCGGCTTACGCCGCCGACGCGCACCTGCAGCTGGGCCAGCTCTACACCGACCTCGGCCAGTCCGACCGCGCCCTCACGCACTACCAGCTCATGGGCCGCACTTCGGAAGGCCAGAACGCCGACCGCGAGGCGCTGCTGCTGATGGCACAGGTCCACTACAACAAGAAGCGCTGGGCCGAGGCGATCCCGCTCTACAAGAAGTTCCTGACGGGCGCCGAGGAGGGTCCCAAGACCAAGGAGGTCGAGGGGCTTCTGCTCGTGGCGACGTGGCAAAACAATAAAGAGGACCCCGAGCTTCCCGCGCTCGTCGCCAAGTATCCCGACCATCAATTGGCGGGTCAGATCCGCTGGGACCTCGCCGTGAAGGCGTACAAGAAGGAGGACTGGGACGCGGCGGAGCAGCTGTTCCGGCGCCACATCGAAGACAATCCGCACGCCGCCAACGTCGGCGACGCGCGGTTTTACAGAGCCGAGACCATGCGCCAGCTCCATCGCACCGAGGAGGCCGCGGGCGCCTACCGCAAGTTCATGGCCGTGCACCCGAAGCATCCGCGCGTGAAGGACGCCGCGATGGCCCTGGGCGCCTTGCTGTACGCGGAGGGCGACGCGTCGGGCGCGGCCGCCGCCTACGCGAAGGTGGGCGGCACGGGCGCCGACGCGGCGGACGCCTCGTACAACCGCGCGCTGGCGCTCGCGAAGGCGGGCAAGCCGCGCGATACCGAGCGCGCCTGGATCACGTTCACGACGAAGTTCCCCAAGCACGAGAAGGCCTCATGGGCATGGGCGCAGATCGCGAGGCTGCGCGAGGACCGCGACGATTTTGACGGCGCCGCCGGCGCCTATCTGCGCGCGACGGGCGCGGAAGAGCGCATGAAGGCCCTCTACGCCTTGGGCCGCCTGCAGGAGAGGCGCAAGAAGACGAAGGAAGCCAAGAACGCCTACGAGCGCCTGCGGGCGCTGTCGCCGAAGGACGACGCGTCGCGCCTCTCGGGGCTTCTGCGCCTGGGCCTGATGCTGGAACTCGAGGACAAGCCCGGCTCCGCGGCTCCCTTATACGCCGAGGTCCTCAAGCACGCGGAGCGCGGCGGCCAGACCTTCGAGACGGCGCGCAAGCGCCTGCAGTCCTTGTCGAGCGACAAGTCCCTGATCCAACGCTAGCGCGTCAAAGTGTAGTCCACGCCTTCCTTGAGCTTCACCTCGACGGTCTTGTCGTCGCCGTCGGTCACCTTGATTCCGTCAAGGGCGACGGCCTTCGCGCGCGCGACGTGAAGCGTGTGTTCGGCCTCGGACAAAGCGGCTTGGGCCTCGTTCATGGCGCCGCCGTTGCCTGCGATGATGGCGAACAGCGCCACGGCGCCCGCGACCGCGCTCGTGGACTTATAGCGGCGGCGCGCGTCCCAGTATTCGGCGACCGCGCGGGCCTTGTCGTTGAGCGGCTTGAAATTCGAGCTGTCGCAGGGGCACGACGGCGCCTTCACAACCTCGGGCGCGGCCGTGACTTGGGCGCGCAGCGGCAAGGAGGACGCGAGCATCAGGACGGCGAGCGCGAGGGAGGTTTTCTTCATACGCAAAGGATAGCCGGGAAGAAGCGTCCCGTCGGGGGTCCTCGGACCCAGAAGGGCCCCGCCGAACGGCCTACCTACTTCTTAGGGCGGGTCAGCGCCGCGATGGCGGCCTTTTGCTTCGCCGTGAAGCGCCGCTTGGCGCCCATCCAGATGTCGATGGCGTCAAGGTCGGGAGACAGCGTCGTCGCGTCGGCCAGGTGCTTCTTCGCATCGAAGGCGTCGCCCTTCTTGCTCTCGACCAAGGCCAGTCCCAGGTGCGCGTCGGCGCGCTTGGCATCGGCGGCGAGCGCGGCAAGGAAATTCTCCTTGGCTTTGTCGAGCTGCCCGAGGTCGAAATGGACATAACCCTGCTGAGTCAACGCCATGGCGAACTTGGCGTCGATCGCGAGCGAGCGGCCGGCCCACTCGAGCGCCTGCTGGTTCTGCCCGGCCAGGGATTTGCAGAGCGCCACGGAGAAGGCGAGATAGGGGTCGGTCTTGGGGCCCACGCTCACGGATTGAGCGTGATCGCTCGCGGCCTTGGCGTATTGGCCCGTCGAGTAATGCGACCACGCGCGGAAGTGAAAGGCCTCCCAGTCGGACGGATCGAGCTTGATGCTCGCGTCGGCGAGGCGGATCGCCTCGTCGTATTTATTGGCGGAATAAGCCGAATAGGCCTGTCCGCTCAGCTTCTTGGCCTCCGAGGGGGCCGCGGCGGCCGAAGCCGCCATAGGGAAAAGCAGGACGCCGAGAAGGGGGATGATTTTCATGAGCAAATGATAACAATTACCCGCGCGGAATAACGTTTGCGGCCCCGCGGAATATAGATGGTCCCCGCCGATCGTCTATTTTAGTAGACAATTGCCGAGGGCCTGCTACGTGACCCCGGCCCGGCCGTACAAGGGCGGCAAAGGCTCGGCCTTGCCAGGGCCGCGCCCCCCGGCTATACTTGCGGCCATGAGCGGAATGACCTTTATGGAGATGCTGAAGATCAGCATCGCGATGCCGATCCTGCTGGTCCTGTCCCTGGCGATCTTCGCCCAGGCGCTGGAGCGGATGTACTCCTACTGGGTCGCGCAGAAGATGCCGACGGCGATGTGGGAGCGGGTGCGTGACCGCCTCGAGGCGGGGGACCGGGCCGGAGCCATGGGGATTGCCCGCAAGGACACCTCCCTCATGGGCGAGGCCGTGGCCCGCCTGCTCGCGCTCGAGACCGCGAACACCGAAAAGCTCGTGGAGGCGTTCCAGCTCTATCGCCAGCGTTTAAGCCTGGGGCTCAACCGGCGCGTGGGCTTGTTCGGCACGGCGAGCTTCATCTCGCCCCTGATCGGCCTGATGGGCACCGTGCTCGGCATCATGCGCGCGTTCCACGACCTATCTGCGGCCGGAGCGGGCGGCCCCGCGGTCGTGGCGGCCGGCATCTCCGAGGCCCTCGTCGCGACGGCGTTCGGCATCGGCCTAGCCGTCGTAGCGGCGCTGTTCTACAACTACTTCACCTTGACCGCGCGCCACCGCCTGAACACCGCCGACCTGTGGGTGCTCGAGATGGCGCAGCTGCTGGAGGACCATGGCGGGAAGCCCGTTTCATAAGGACGACGAGCCCGCGGCGATCTCGGACGTCAACGTCGTGCCCCTGGCCGACGTGTCGCTCGTCCTGCTGATCATCCTGCTGGTGCTCTCGCCGATGGCCGCCCAGTCCATGCTCAAGGTGCAAACGGCCGCCGCGAAGGCCGAGGCCGTCATGCCCACGCAGGTCGAGATCCTGACCCAGCACGACCCCGAGGCCGTGCTCGTGCTCGCGGTCTCGGACGCGGGCTTCGTCATGGACGGCAAGCTGATGGAGACCCCTTCGGAGCTGACCGCCTTCCTCAAGCTCAAGCTCTCGCCGCGGACCGACCGCAAGGTCTTCGTCTCGCCCGAGCTCGAGGCCGCGCACGGCAAGGTCATCGCCGCCCTCGAGGCGGTGCAGGCGGCGGGGGGCACGGTCGCCCTGGTGCAGGTCGTGGATCCGCAGGCACGATAATGGCTAAGTACGCTCTTCTGAGAATGAGGGCCAACTCTCCGGAGCCGGAGCCCGTGACCGAGGTGAATATCATCCCGGTGATCGATATTTCTCTCGTGCTCCTCGTTATTTTGTTCGTGACCGCTCCATTATTGGCGTACCCCACCTTGCCTGTAGAACTGCCTCCCGCGTCCGCGCTCCCCAACCAAGAGCTCACCATCGCGTTGACGTGCGCGCTCGACGGCTCTCTATCCGTCCGCGCCGCCGCCACGACCTGGGACACGGCGGTCTCCGACCTGCGCCGCGAGGTCGACAAAAAGCAGGGCTCGATCGTGCTTATCCGCGCCGACAAGTCCGTCCCCTACCGCACGATCCAGCGCCTGATCGCCGTCGCGAAATCCGCCGGGGCGGCTCAGATCGCGCTCGCGACGGAGCCGGTGAAGAAATGACTTCGGCGCTCCTGCTGCTGCTCGCCTTGCCCGCCTGGAGCGCCCCGGCCAAATCCGAGCTGTCCCAGGACATCACGGTGAAGGCCCGCGCGGCCGGCGCCGTCGGCGTGCAGGTCTCGCCACCGACGGCCTCTAAGCCCGTCATCGACGAGGTCCTGCGCTCGCTGTCGCTCGGGCGCGGCGCGCGCGCGCCCGCGGCCGAGCGCATCCGCGCCGGCGGCGATAACGCCCGCTTTGCGCGCCCGTTTCCGGAGCCGCCGTTCCTGGCGCTGTCGCCCGCGAACATCGTCGCGGTGTACGACGAGTGGACCTTCGAGGTCCTCGACGGCGAGGGGGACATCCTCTGGAAGTCGGACGGCGTCGGCATGCTCAACGAGAAGATCGACTGGGACGGCGGCGGGCCGGACGGGCGGCTGGCCGTGGTCGCGGGACGCGCCTACCGCTACCGCTTCACGGGCCGGCGCGCGGGGCGCGCGTTCATCATCGACAGCGACCCCGTGACCTTGCGCTCCTTCACGCACCGCGAGTACGCCGGTGAAACCCGGCTCGAGGCCGACACCTCGCTGCTCTTCAAGGAAGGCACCGCGGACTTCACGAAGGACGCGGGCGTCTGGATCGACGCGCTCACGAGCCGGATGCGCCTGGGCGAGCCGCGCGCGGACGGCAACTACAAGCTCGAGCTCGCGACGAAGGACCTGCGCGGCAAGCTCGCGAAAGCTCGCGCAAGGGCGCTGACGAGGCGCGTCGCGAAGTCGCTCGTCACGGCGCCGGAGCGCGTCGCCGTGTCGCTGATGCCCGCCATGCGCGGAGAGGCCGTTTCGGCCTTCCTGCCGCCCTCCAAGGGCGCCTCGCTGCGCGTCGAATGAGCTACTGACGCGCGCCGTAAGGCGAGGACGAGTTCCACGGCGCGAACAAGGGCAGCAGGAGCATGGCCGGGACGCCCGCCGCAATCGTCAGCAGGAAGAAGGTCGGCCAGCCCGTCGCCGCCGCGATCTTGCCGGCCGGCGCCACCAGCACGTCGCGGCTGAAGGCCATGAGGCTCGTCATCAGCGCGAATTGGGTGGCCGAGTAGCGCGGGCTGCAGAGGCTCATGAAGAAGGCGCCGAAGCCGGCGACCACGAGCCCCGCGCAGAAGTTCTCCACGATGATCACGACGACCATAGTCGAGTAGACAGGGTCCAGCGACAACGCGTAGTAGCCGATGTTGCTCGCGAGCTGGAGCACGCCGAAGATCCAGAGGCAGCGGTTGATGCCGAGGCGGCTGATCGAGGCGCCTCCGCACAGGGCCCCGACGATGGTGGCAAGCAGGCCCACTCCGCCCTGGATGGCGCCGACGTCGGTCTGGGTGAAGCCCGACTTGAGGAGGAATGGCGTGGCCATGTTGCCCGCCATCGAGTCCGCGAGGCGGTACAAGGTGATGAAGACGAGAATCACCGCGGCGCGCCATTTGGAGCGCGCGAAAAAGTCGCGGAAGGGCTCGACGATCGCCGCCGTCATCGTCTCGGGCGGGCGGCCCGTGTCGGGCGGCTCCGGCGACCAGATCGTCGCCCCCAGGCCGAGAACCATCAGCGCCGCCATCACGAGGTACACCGTGTTCCAGGTCATCCGGTCGGCGAGGATCAGCGCGAGGGAGCCCGTGATGAGAAGGGCCGCGCGATAGCCGATGACGTACACCGCGGTGCCGGCGCCCGCCTCGAGCGGCTCGAGGACATCCACCCGATACGCGTCGATGGCGATGTCCTGCGTCGCGCTGAGGAACGCGACGCCGAGGGCGGTGAACGCGAACGCGAGGACGGCGGTTCTCGGATTGCCGAACGCCAGCGCCGCGATCGCCAGCGCGAGCGCCGCCTGGCTCAGCGCCATCCACCCGCGCCGCCTGCCGAGGAAGGGGGGCGCGTAGCGGTCCACGAAGGGCGCCCAGAGGAACTTGGTCGAGTAGGGGAGCCCCACGAGGCTGAACAGGCCGATCGTCGTGAGGTCGACCTTCTCGGCGGTCATCCAGGCCTGGAGCGTGCGGCTCGTCAAGAACAGCGGCAGGCCGCCCGCGAAGCCCAGCAGGCCGATCGCGGCCATCTTGCGCTGGGTGAAGACGCGAAGGCCTCCCATGGCGGTCATGGCGCAGTATATAACTGAATCGAGTAGAATAGACGGATAATGTCATCCAAACTCTCGTCTCACCCCGTCACTTTGATCCCCGGAGACGGCATCGGCCCCGAAGTCGTCGCCGCCGTGCAGGCCGTCCTCGCCGCCGCCGAGGTCAAGATCGACTGGGAGGTCCGCCACGCGGGCGCCAGCGTGTTCAAGGCCGGCGTCGGCTCCGGCGTGCTGCCCGAGACCATCGACTCCATCCGCCGCACGCGCTGCGCCCTCAAGGGGCCCCTCGAGACGCCGGTCGGCTTCGGCGAGAAGAGCGCGAACGTGACGCTGCGTAAGTTCTTCGAGACGTACGGAAATATTCGACCGGTACGCGAGCTGCCCGGCATCCGCACGCCCTACTCGGGCCGCGGAATCGACTTCGTCGTCGTGCGCGAGAACGTCGAAGATCTTTACGCGGGCATCGAGTACATGCAGACGCCCGGCGTGGCGCAGGCGCTCAAGATCATCACGCGAAAGGGCTCCGAGAAGATCTGCCGCCTCGCGTTCGAGCTCGCGCGGGCCGAAGGCCGCAAAAAGGTGACCTGCGCGACGAAAGCCAACATCTTGAAGTTCACGGAAGGGCTTTTCAAGCGCGTGTTCGAGGACGTCTCGAAGGACTACCCCGAGATCAAGGCCGACCACCAGATCGTCGACAACTGCGCGCACCAGCTCGTGATGCGCCCGGAGCAGTTCGACGTGCTCGTGATGACGAACATGAACGGGGACATCCTGTCGGACCTCGCGAGCGCGCTGATCGGCGGGCTGGGCTTTGCGCCGTCGGCGAATTTGGGGGATGGAGCTTCTATTTTCGAAGCGGTGCACGGCTCCGCGCCGCAGATCGCCGGCAAGGACATGGCGAATCCGACCGCGTTGCTGCACAGCTCCGTGCTGATGCTGCGCCACCTGGGTGAGATGCCGGCCGCCGACGCCGTCGAGAACGCCCTGCTCGCCACGCTCGAGGACGGCAAGGTCCTGACGGCCGACATGGCGGGCGGCGGCAGGGAGCCCTCCGGCACGAAGGCGTTCACCGCCGCCGTGATCAAGAACCTGGGAACCGCGCCGAAATCCTACCCGCGCCGCGAGTACAAGCGCATCAAGATGCCCGTCGTCACGCACGACGCCGTCATGGTCACGGCCAAGGACACGCGCCCCATGGGTGTGGACATCTTTGTCGCGACCGCGATCGATCCCGGCGTGCTCGGGCCTTCCGTCGAGAAGGACCTGGGCGGCTTGCCCGTGCGCCTCGCTCAGATCTCAAGCCGCGGCACGAAGGTCTATCCCAAGACGCACGACATCGAGTCCGACCCGGTCGACTGCGCACGCCTGCGCTTCAAGGTCGACCACCACGGCGACACCTTATCGGACAAGGACATCGCCGAGCTGCTGCTGCGCGTCGGCAAGCAGGTGACCTGGGTGCACGTCGAGAAGCTGTTCAAATACGACGACAAGCCCGGCTTCACGAAGGACCAAGGCGAAGATTGACCTAGCCCGGGCTCGGGGGGTGGCCGGTCCGTTGCGTGGGATAGGCCGTGAGCCAAAACCCCTCGCCGCTCGCCTCCCAGCCGGTCCCATCCCACGCCAACGGATACATCCCGGTCCGTTCCGCGCCCGCCGAAGCGAACCATCCCGGCCGCACCGGCGTCGATCTCCTTCACGACCCGCTTTTTAACAAAGGCACCGCCTTCACGTATAAGGAGCGCCTCAAGCTGGGCCTGCTCGGCCTGCTGCCGCCGCAGGTCTCCACGCTCGAGGATCAGGCGCTCCGCGTCATGACGAACGTGCGCAAGCGCGCCACGGAACTCGAGAAATACGTCGACATGCTGTCCTTGCTCGACCGCAACGAGACCCTCTATTACCGCGTCGTCGTCGACAACATCGAAGAGATCATGCCCGTGATCTACACGCCCACCGTGGGCAAGGGCTGCCAGCTGTACGCCCACCTGTTCCGCCGCTCTCGCGGCCTGTTCATCACGAGGCACGAGAAGGGGCGCATCAAGGAGGTCCTGCGCAACTGGCCGCGCCCGGACGTGCGCGTGATCGTCGTCACCGACGGCCAGCGCATCCTCGGGCTGGGAGATCTCGGCGCGAGCGGCATGGGCATACCCGTCGGCAAGCTCGCGCTGTACACGGCGTGCGGCGGCATCCCGCCCGGTCAGACCTTGCCCGTGACCTTGGACGTGGGAACGAATAATCCGGCGCTGCTCTCCGATCCGCTGTATCTCGGCCTTCGCGAGAGGCGCATCGAGGGCAAGGAGTACGACGACCTCGTGCAGGAGTTCGTGGACGCCGTGCAGGAGATCTTCCCGAAGGCGATGCTGCAGTTCGAGGATTTCGCCAATCACAACGCGTTCAGGCTGCTCGAGAAGTATCGTGACGAGATCTGCACCTTCAACGACGACATCCAGGGCACCGCGTCCGTCACGCTGGCGGGGCTCTACTCGGCGGGCCGCATCACCGGACGGAAGCTGACCGATGAGGTGATCCTATTCCACGGGGCGGGGGAGGCCGCCATCGGCATCGGCGACCTGGTCGTCGGCGCGATGATGGCGGAGGGCCTAACCAAGGCGCAGGCGAAGGCGCGCTGCTGGTTCATGGACTCCAAATCGCTCGTCGACGCGGGCCGGACCGACCTGCAGGAGCACAAGAAGCCTTACGCGCACGCCCACGCCCACGGTCCGGTCCCGACCTTGCTCGACGCGGTCAAAGCGCTCAAGCCCACCGCGCTCATCGGAGTCTCAGGCCAGGCGCAGCAGTTCACGCAGGAGATCATCGCGGAGATGGCGCGCTTGAACGAGCGCCCGCTGATCTTCGCGCTGTCGAACCCGACCTCGAACGCGGAATGTTCGGCCGAGCAGGCGTACGGCTGGTCTGAGGGCCGCGCGATCTTCTGCAGCGGAAGCCCTTTTCCGGCCTACGTCCGCGAGGGCCGGACCTACCTTCCGGGCCAAGGCAACAACGCCTATATCTTCCCGGGGGTGGGGCTGGGCATCGTCACCGTCGGCTCCAAGCGCGTCACGGACGAGATGTTCGCGGCGGCGGCGCGGGCGCTGGCCGCCATCGTGAGCGAGCGGGATCTGGAGCAGGGAGCGCTATTCCCGCCGCTGACCAAGGTCCGGGAGATCTCCGCGCGCATCGCGGAGGCCGTCGCCGAGGTGTGCTACGCGCGCGGCTTCGCCTCCGTGCCGCGGCCGGGCGACCTTCGCGCGATGATCGAGGCGGCGCAGTACCGCCCCGAATACCAAAACTACGTCTGAAAGGAGAACGCCATGAGCACCGTCGGAACCCCCGCCAGGCCCCTCTACGTCGCCATCATCGGCGCCGGACCCTCCGGCTTCTACGCCGCGGAGGCGCTGCTCAAGGCCCCCGGCCTGACCGTGCGCGTGGACCTCTACGACCGCCTGCCGACGCCGTTCGGACTCGTGCGCGGCGGCGTCGCGCCGGACCATCAGAAGATCAAATCCGTAACGGCCGTGTACGACAAGGTCGCCATGGACCCGCGCCTGCGCTTCTTCGGCGGCGTGCGGCTCGGACGGGACGTCGAGATCGCGGACCTGCGGGCGCGCTACGACCAGATCGTCTACGCCGTCGGCTGCGAGAGCGACCGCCGCATGGCGATCCCCGGCGAGGAGCTCGCGGGCTCGTTCTCCGCGACGGAGTTCGTAGGCTGGTACAACGGCCACCCGGACCACCGCCACCGGACCTTCGACCTGTCCTGCGAGAACGTCGCCGTCGTCGGCATCGGCAACGTCGCGATGGACGTGACGCGCCTGCTGGCCTGCGATCCGGAGCGGCTCGCGAAGACCGACATCGCGGAGTACGCGCTCGAGGCCCTGCGCAAGAGCAAGGTCAAGACCGTCTGGCTGCTGGGCCGCCGCGGGCCCGCCGAGGCCGCGTACTCCCCGGCCGAGATCGAGGAGTTCGGCCGGCTCGAAGGCTGCGACCTCGTGATCAAACCCGAGGAGTCCGTCGTGGGGCCCGTCTCGCGCCTCGACGCCGCGGACGCGAACGACAAGAAGAAGGTCGCCTACGTGCAGCAGCAGGCCCTCAAGGGCGAGGGAACGCAAGGGCGGAAGATACGCCTGCGCTACTGCGTCTCGCCTGTCGAGCTCGTCGGAGAGGGCGGCAAGGTCAACGCGGTGCGCCTCGAGAGGAACAAGCTCGTGGACGACGGCAAGGGCGGCGCGAGGTGCGCGGGCCTCGGCGAGTTCGAGACGATCCCCGCGGGGCTCGTCCTGCGCTCGGTCGGCTATCGCGGGATCCCGATCCCCGGCGTGGCGTTCGATGAGAAGTCGGGGCACATTCCGCACGCAGAGGGCCGCGTGAGCGTCGCCGGCGACCCGCTGCCGGGGGAGTACGTCGTGGGCTGGGCCAAGCGGGGCCCGTCGGGCCTGATCGGCACCAACCGCGCGGACTCCGTGCTGACGGTACAGTCGATGCTGGCCGACCTCAAGGACGGGAAGCTGCCCGCGGGGCCCATCGACGCGTCCCCGGAGTCGGCCGAGAAGCTGCTGTCGTCGCGCGGCGTGGCGGTCGTGAGCTACGCGCAATGGAAGAAGATCGACGAGCTGGAGCGCGCCCACGGCGCGGAACACGGCAAGATCCGCGAGAAGTTCACGAAGATCGAAGACATGGTCGCGGCGCTCAGCGTGACGGCCTGAACGGAACGGATTAACGTCGCTGTAAGCGCAGCGGCTAGATCTCGGAGGGCGGCACGGACCGCTCGACGAGCCAGACCACGCCCGTCGAGACGAAGTAGAGGGCGAGCAGGACGCCGCCGAACATCACGGTCGTCGCGATCAGGTCGCCCGGGGTCAGGAAGGCCGACGCCGCGAGGATCGCGACCGTGGATTCCCGCCAATAGCGCAGCATGGCGCCCGAGGTCACGAGCCCGAAGCGCGCGAGGAAATAAAATAAAACCGGCGCCTCGAAGCTGACGCCCGTTCCGACCACGACGCACAGGAAGAGGTTCAGGTACTCGGTCGGCTTCAAATTGGGGCGCAGGCCGGCGCGGACGGCCTCGTCGATGAGGAGGTGGGCCAGGACGGGGAAGACGATAAAATAAGCGAAGACCGCGCCGAGGACGAAGCACGCGCTGGTCACGCTCGTGAAGGTCGTCGCCATGAGCCTCTCGCGCTCGCGCAACGCCGGACGGACGAAGGCCCAGACCTGATAGAACAGGTAGGGGGAGATGACGAACACGGACGCCCAGAACGAGAGGCGCATCATCGAGATGAAGGGCTCCGCGAGGTCGGTGTAGGCGAACGGGGAGAGCATGGATGGCACCGCCCCCGCCAGGGGGCGCTTGGCCAGCTCCCAGAGGCGGAAGCGCAGGAAGTAGCCGCAGGCCGTCGCGAGAAAGAGCGCGATCGCGCAGTTGATCAGCCGGTCGCGCAGCTCTCCGACGTGATCCCAGAGGGGGAGGCGCTTCCCCTCCTCGGGCAGTTCCTCCGGGATGAGCTCGACGCTCACCGGCCGCTCCCGTCGAACGCGGAAGGGATGTGCTCGGCGCGGCCCGCGTCGATGGCGACCACGTCGAAGCGGCACGGGCCGGACCAACCGCGGGCCTGCAGCCACAGCTGGGCCGCCTTGATCAGCTTGCGGCGCTTGACGCCGCCGACGGAGGCCGCAGCGCCGCCGAACGCGATCGAGGCCCGCGAGCGGACCTCGACGAACACGATTTCGGACCCATCCTTGGCCACAAGGTCGATCTCGCCCACCTTGGCCCGGAAGTTCTTCTCGACGATGGTGAGGCCCTTGGCGCGCAGCAGCGCGGCCGCGGCGTCCTCGGCGTCCTGGCCCGCGCGGTTCATGCGCGCGCCCGCAGCACGGCCTGCTCGGCGACGGGCGCGTAGGTCAGGCGGTGGGCCTTGCAAGGGCCGAGCTTGTCGAGCGCGCGCAGGTGCATCCGCGTGCCGTACCCCTTATGGAGCGCGAAGCCGTAGCCGGGATGCCTCTTGGCCAGGCGCCGCATCCAGCGGTCGCGCAGGACCTTCGCGACGACGCTCGCCGCGGCGATGCACAGCGACTTGCGGTCGCCGCCCTTCACCGGGAGCTGAACGAGAGCGTCGCCGGGGAATTTAAAAGGTCCGTCGACGAGGACGAGCATGGGCTCCGAGCCGGCCTTGGCAGCCGCGCGGCGCGCGGCGCGGGACATCGCGGACAAGGTCGCGCGCAGGATGTTCTGGCGGTCGATGCCGCGCGGATGCTCCCAGGCCACCGAGACGGCCAGCGCCTGGGAACGAACGACCCCGAAGAGCCTTGCGCGGCTCTTCGGGGTCATAAGCTTTGAGTCTTTGATCGAACGCAGCCGCGCCGACGGGACCTTCGGCAGAGACACGGCCGCGACCACCACGGGGCCCGCGAGGGGCCCCCGGCCGGCTTCGTCGACGCCGATCAGCAGCGAGATGCGGCCGCGCTTGCGCGCGTTGTCGTCGAAGGTACGGCCGTCCAAGTTACTTGGCGACGGCTGAAGGAGCGGAAGCCTTGGGCGCCTTGGGAGCTTCGGCCTTCTTGGGGGCAGGGGCTTCCGCGGCGGTCTTGGCCTTCGATTCGGACTTCTGCTGCGCGGACTCGCGGTCTTCGATGCGAGCCGAGCGGCCGGTGAGGTCCCGGAGATAGTAGAGGCGGGCGCGGCGGACTTTACCCTCGCGCACGAGCTCGATCTTGTCGATGTGGGGGGACGTGACGAGGAACGTGCGCTCCACGCCGACGCCGAAGGAGATCTTCCGGACGGTGAAGTTCTCGCTGGCTCCGCGTCCGCGGCGAACGATGACCGCGCCCTCGAACACCTGGACGCGCTCGGACTCGCCTTCCTTGACCTTCATGTGCACCTTGACGGTGTCGCCCGGGCGGAACGCCGGGGTATTCTTCTTCTGTTCCATTGCAGCCATCATACGCTTCTCTCCTGCCGTCGTTGTTACGCCCGTTCGATCAGATCGGGACGCTTT